>Ga0209490_10001444_pt1 | contig 23046 bp, 20 predicted proteins | sample MAT06_FD_187209 | JGI IMG/M metagenome (GOLD analysis project Ga0209490, IMG submission 187209) | Freshwater microbial communities from Lake Fryxell liftoff mats and glacier meltwater in Antarctica - MAT-06 (SPAdes) (version 2) | ecosystem: Environmental > Aquatic > Freshwater > Ice > Liftoff... | reverse complement strand
CAGGCGAGGCCAAACAGCAGTGGCCACATGCTACTTTTGCGGCTCCAGTTGTAGACCTTGTCTAGCGTAGTGATCAGCACGTTGGCCTGAAGTTCATCGGGGACTGTAATGCTGTCATGCAGATAATTCTGCACTTGCGTGCTCTTTAAGTCCTGAAAATTAGTTGCAGGAGAGTCTGCCATGCGTACTCCTCAGCGAGAATTCAGTAATCTGTCGTCAGTGAACGGTTACCCATCAGAGATTGACAAAATGGATTGACAAAATGGATTGACAAAGATGATGCGTAACAATTCATAGACACTGATTGATTAGTAACAATAACAGTGAATTTTTTAAATTCTACACGATGCAACAGGCATGGTCAACAAATTACAACTGTTGCACAGCCCCATAGTATTGATCATTTATCTAAGACTTATGCTGGCACCGGCATTGGCATGCCAAACTGTTCCATCACCCAATAGACCCAGTTGATGCAACGTTGTTTGGTTAAGTTCGGTTGATTGTCGTGATCGAGCGGCAACCCCATGATCACATCTTCAATCGAGCCGCGTGAGAACTCGAATTCAAAACCATCCTTGGGCCAAAACCCAACGAGATCGGCGCCTTGGGCGGCGATTTTATTGCCGATAATACCAATCGCATCGACAAAGCTATTGGAATAGCCATATTGATCGCCATTGCCAAACAGCGCTACCTTGCGACCCTTGAAATCCACAATGTCCAATTCGTTGAACTTGAGATTCCAATCGTCCTGAAGTTCACCGATATTCCAGGTCGAGCAGCCAAAGATCAAATATTGATATTTTTCCATCGCCTTAAGGTTTTGCGCCGAAACAATAAACATTTCAACCTCGGCAAGGCCGCTGGCTTCGATCTCGCTTTTGATGATATTGGCGGCGGTTTCGCCGGCGCCCGTGGAACTGCCATAGAATAAACCGATTTTAGGCTTGTCGGCCATTGGGTATACTCCTACGTAATGGGAAAGAGACAGCACTTTGTCGGCTATTATAAAGGGTAATGGGGGATTCTGTCAAGTAAATTTTTTCACAAGCAACAAGTAGAGGGATCAAGGGCAAGCAACGACCCGGCTGCATATAGTAAAATGCGACTGGGTCGTTGTAACTGCCCCGATATAGCGCACCGTGCTGCCCGATTTGCGCCGCCTGCAGGGCGACCATGTGCAGATCGAGCGCCACATTGCCATAGGCATGCGATATCTGCTCGATCTCCCACACCGACAACGCCGAGAATCAGTCAGAAACACCCGAGGGGTTTGTACGCCATCACGATAGATTGGTGTGCAACCCTATCTGCAACATAGCGTAACAAACAACCTGTGCGCTACCGCGTAATCCTACCTCGTAATCAGTGGCAGGAAAATGTTGTTGGCCGCCGCGACCGCAAAGACAAAACTCGTGTTGTTGGCTTCACCAGTGCTGGTTGGTGCGTTATGGGTCCAATCATGCGGTACGCCATTGGCATTGATGGTGAAGTCTGAAGCGTCGGCACTGGTCAGCCCCACATCAAAGCGGAGTTTGAGGACTTCGTTCACATGCAGGATGCCATCCGCCCCCAGGGCAGCCGGCGGGACAGAGATCTTGGCACCCGTGCCGGCAGGGCTACCATCCGCATTGAGCAGCACATTGCCCGCTGCCAAATTAGCCACGGTAAAGTAGACATTTTGCAACTGAATTTCAGTGACGTTGGCGAAGGTAGCCTCGATGCTGTAAACACCGGCTGGCGCATTGGCCTGCGGGGTTGGATCATAGGTGGCGGTCGAGCTTTCTAGCTGGAGGCGATGGTTAATCGATGGGTTTTGCAACACGTCATTAATATAGGTCGGCGGGACCAGCCGACCGTCCCAAGCCCCAAAGTCGACAAAGGCAGAGGTAGAGCCAGCTGGGACAATGACGGTGTCGGTGTACACATGCGTATCGCCATCGGGGAAGATGAGGTCCATGGTGATGTCGAATTCCTCCGCCTCCAACCCCTCATCCTCAAGGTAGATGCGTTCGAGCGCAGGATCAAGCGTCAGTGAGATCCGCTCACCTGCAATCAGGGTTTCGCCGGCGACTTCGAAGATGACGCTGGGATCGCCAGCGTGAACCGGGTCGTGGGCGATATGCATGGCTGGCACCTTGATGGTATCGGTCGTTGCCCCGCTCACCCAAAAGGCGATGTGGTCACCATCCGGGCTCACCCGAAAGTCAAATACTTCGCCGGGTCCAAGTTCGATGTTGTCCAAGCCCATGTGAAAGCCTAGCCCTGTGATCGACAGTGAGCCGTGGGTGGGCGTGTCAACCGTCGTCCCATGCACCATAACCGTGTAGTGCGCCTCATCGGTTTCGGTAAAAGGCACCGTAATGCGGGGTGGGATTGCTTTGCCCAGCCCGCCGCGGAAGTGGCTCAGCTGGGCATTGGGGATTTCCTCAATTAGGGTGTCGCTGCCGATGTCAGTGCCGGTTTTCTGCCCCTCGTCATTGATGACCAGGATAGCGCCCTCGCCGGAATATTGAAAGCTGATCTCTCCTGTTACCATGCCGGCGGCCGCCGCCTGTAGGCTGGCGCTGCTCGCTGGCTCGTTGCAGAAAGGACAGGTAAAATACTGGCCAGCCGGCAGATCGCGGGAATTGTTGGTGTGTAGGCTCAGATTGCCGGAGGTCGCCGTGCCGGTGTAGATGGTGGGCGTCTGGCCAGGTGTAGATGACGTTACATAGCGCCAGGTGTTGGCCGCCGTATTGACGGTGATGTACTGGCGCTGTTTGGGGTAGTTATTGTCGTAAACGAGAATGCGCGACTGATTGGCATTCACCGTTTCCACACCGTAGGCGGTGATGGCATGGCCGTGTTCCCAGCCGGGCAACGCGTAGATGCCGACCGTGTAGGGGATTGGCGTGGCCGCATTGAAGTCTGCGATCAGCTTATTGACAAGCACTACCGGTGCCGCTGTGATCTCATTGGCCTCATACTCGGCCACACTCTGGGTGACGAAGTAGTGGGCAATGTAGTTTTCAATCGACTGCTCTGGAAAATTCAGGTTGATCGTCGTCGCTGCCCCAGCCTGAAAGCTCGCTGGGGAAGATTTACTCTTGAACGGAAGCCAGTTAAAGAGGCGCAGGCTGGTGGCGGCCATCCCCTCGCAGTGCCCGCCGTTCATGCCTGCGATCTGGGCTTCCTTCCATTTCTGGGCCGGGCCACTTAAAACGCACGTCGCCGCTGTTGTGCCGGACTGACAGGCGACCGGGCCAAACAGGCCAAATAGATCATCCGCGCCTAGATCATCGCTAAAGGCACGCGGCGCGTCATTGCTGAAATTCTCAAATTGGAACCCATCGAACGGCGTGCCATTGGTGTCCTTATAGACTGCTGCCAGCGTGCCGGGTGCTTCCACGACGGTCCCAACCCCAGCTGGTGGATAATAGCCGAAAGACTCGCCAGCAATGGTCCAGTCGAATGCTGTAATATTCTTGTTCTCGATGACCGTGCCAATCGCGATGCCGTTGCCCACGTTGACCACCAAGGTGAGCGTTTGGGTGGCATTGACGGGCAGGCTGGCGATCGTAAACTCGACGCGATTTGCGGCTGCGTTGAAGGTGCCGCCACTTATATAGGTCGTATTGGCCGGCAGAGGGTCGTGCAAAACAAGGTTTGTGATCGCCAGATTCCGGAGATTCTTGACCGTGAATTCATAAGTGATGGTGTGGCCGGGCGTAATATACGTAGGGCCACTCACCAGCAATGAAAAATCTACACCCTGCGCCAAGGCGGCTGGTGCCGCATCCGGCAGCAAAATACCGCCAAAGAGTAGCATCGCCACCAGCGCCAGCGCTAGGCTAGTTTGTCGAATTTTAGACCTGTAAAACATATTCTCTCCTCTATTTTTGGGTTAAGACGAACGCTTTGAACAATTGGTAATTTTTCTGTAAAGCTGATGGGATAGAAGCGACGATTGACGTTGCCCTTGCGCTGCACTCGCTGCCCTGGCCTTTAGGTACTGGATTACCATCACCAGTGCCGTTGGTTGGCTCATGCTGGAAGCTGCTGGTGCAGACTGAGCGTCGTCGACCTGATGCAAACCTTGCTGAGTGAAGAAATACTCAGCAAGGTTTGTCCAACTAGTTGCTCACAAACTAGCAACCCGACACTTTGCCGCAAGCGGGTTGAAACCCGCGGCTGAAAGCCAGGAAGTCACCGCAGCGACTCGTTTTTAGTGCCCTCAGGCACTTCCTGATCTTGTCAGCAGGCCATTTCAATAGCCCAGCCAAAAGTGTCGGGTCACTAGACTCACAAACAGGCGTCCGCGCTGCAAGAGCAGGTGCGCCAGCCGCGGCGATTGGCCCGCCTGCTCACGCCAGGCTTGCCAGAAGCCAGGCGTCAACTCGACGAGCGGAGGGTTGGGTTCACTGCCATTACGTTAAGGAATTTCGTAGGTGCGGTTACAAACCGCACGTCTCCGTTCAAACCAGACAGTGCGGTTACAAACCGCACCTACGACTTGCCACGTTTCTTACCTTAATGGCCGTGAGGGTTGGGTTGGTTCTGGTCAGACATGTGTTTTCCTTTGGGTTGCTAAAATTAGACTGAACAACGACGACCCTGCGCGCAGCCGCGCCCAGAGGCGCGCCTTAGAGGCAACCGCTCTTAGCCGCGATGCCCTGCACTGGGCAGGGCCCATCGTTTGGGGCGGATCGGGTGACCGGATGACAAGGTGAAAGACTACTGTCACCCGATCATCCGGTCAAACTACCTCGTTGCGTAATCAGCCCTTACGGCAGGGTCGAATTGTAGAGCGCACCGTCATCGACGGCAGCGCCCTTCTTGCCCTGGTTCTTGGGCACGCTGACTTTGACGGTGGCGCTGCAACTGCCGCCATTGCCGTCGCTGGCGCTCACGGTGATGTGATAGAAGCGCCCGTTGCCGTTGCCCTTGCGCTCGGCGCGCACCTGAGCGGTGCTGCTGCCGATGCCCTGGCCGTCGGGCGAGGTGTCGCCGTCGCCGGTGCCGTTGGTCGGCTCATCCTGGAAGATGCTGGTGACGCTGATGGTGATGGGGTCGCCCTCAATGTCGGTGACGCCACTGACGGTGACCGGCACGAATTGGTGGTTGGGCGGCCATAGCTCAAAGACGTTCGGCGTGACGGTGGAGCAGACCGGGGCGTCGTTGGCCGCGGTCACGGTGATGAGTACATCCGCCGTGTCGCAGACGTTCTCGCTGTCACAGACCTGGTAGCTGAAGCTATCGCTGCCGTTGAAGTTGGCGTCCGGCGTGTAGGTGAAGCTGCCGTTGCCGTTGTTTGTCAGCGTGCCGTTGCTGGGGCTGGAGAGCACACTCACGCTGCCCGGATTGAGATTGCCATCCGCATCGCTGTCGTTGACCAGCACATTGAAGGTAACTGATGTATCTTCAGCAGTGGTGACACTGTCATCCACCGCGACCGGCGGGTCGCTGACCATCTCCACCAGCACCGTGACCGTAGCGGTGGCGCAGGCGTTGTCGCTGTCGCAGACGGTATAGGTGAAGCTGTCTGAGCCGTTGAAGTCGAGGTCGGGCGTGTAGGTGACCGAGCCGTCCGGGTTGATGACCGCCGTGCCGTTGGCCGGGGCGGTGACCGCCGTGGTGGTCAGGGCCTGATTCTCGTTGGCGGGACCGGCGCTGTCGTTGCCCTGCACCGGAACCGTGACCGGCGTATCTTCGTCGGTAGTGGCGGTGTCATCGGCGGCCACGGTCGGGTCGTTGACCGCGTTGACCGTGAGGCTGACGGTGGCGATGTTGGAGTCGGCCAGCCCGTCGTTGATCTAGAAGGTGAAGCTGTCCGGCCCGAAGTAGTCGGGGTCCGGCGTGTAGGTCAGGTTCGGAGCCGTACCGCTGAGCGTACCGTTGCTCGGCAACGTGAGCACGCTGTAGGTGAGCGCGTCGCCGTCGGCGTCGCTGGCCGTCAGGGTGACCGGCAGGGCCGTGTCCTCATTCGTGCTCAGAGACTGGTCGTTGGCGACCGGCGCGCGGTTGACCACGGTGATGTCTACCGTATCGAAGCTGGTCGCGCCAGCGCTGTCGGTGACGGTGAAGGTGAGGGTGGCCACGCCGTCCACGGCAAAGCTGGTCGTGCGTGCGATGGTGTCGCCGTAGTTGGCGCTGCCGCTGTCATCGGAAATGGCGTCGCCGTCCAGGTCCCACGCCCAGGTGTAGGGGTTGTCGGACGCCGCATCGGGGTCTGTCCACGTGCCAGCGACGTTGACCACGTCGTTGCGGAAGACGCTCTGGTCGGAGCCGGCATTGGCGACGGGAGGCTCGTTCATGACACAGCCGGACTGTTCCACTTGAAAGGCACCCATGTCGAAGGCGCACCCTTGCGGACGGCTCACGCCACGTTGGTCGGTGGCCGGGCCGGTCGGCGCGGCGTCAATGGCTTGGCTGCCGGCGAGTAGGGCGTGAGTGGCGGTGTTGCCCGGCGCATTAACTTGCAATGGCCCCAAGTTAGCCACTCCGTTGGGGATGTCGCCGATGGCGGAGAGGTTACAAGTGCCATCGCTGTCCAGGTTGTAACCAGCCGAGGTAATCGTTCCAATACAGTCTGCGCCCGCAGCCTGGTCGGCGACAATACTGTTGTTCAGGACCACATAGGCGACGCCGCCGCTATTGTTACTAACCGTGCTGTTGTTCAGGGTTACAGCCCCACCAACGGCGCCAAAGTCGGTTAGGTTACCTGCGTTGTCGCTGACCGTGCTGTTGTTCAGCGTTGCCGTCCCCGCAATAAAAGCCTCAATGCCGGAAGCGCCGCCATTGCCCACGATACCTGTAGAATAGTTGCCACTGATTGTGCTGTTGTTCACAGTTAGCACGCCCAGAGTGAGGATGCCCGCACCACCGGTATTTCTGCCGCCGCTGATTGTCGTGGCGTTGAGCGTCAGGTTGCCGCCGCTCTCCACAATAATGACGGCGAAATCGGGCGCGCCAGGGTCGCGGGCGATGGTGAAGCCATTGCCCTCCAGGGTGATGGCGCTGCTGATCCCCGGCAGGCCGGCAAACCTAAAACTTACGGGGATGGCGCTAAAGAGCGTCACATTGTCTAACAGTTCAACCGTATCCGCACCGGGCGTGCCCGCGGCGCAGTCGCCAGTGGCCGTGTCGGTGTTCGCCGCGGTGATGGCGTCGATCAGGTCGCAGTCGCTGCCGTTAATGCGGGCGTTGATAATGCCTGCAACCTGCTCCAGTTCAAAAGCGCCGATGTCGGAGCTCGACCCTTGCGGACGACTTACGCCACGCTGGTCGGTGGCCGGACCGCTGGGCGCTGCGTCGACCGCTGGGCTGCCGGTGACCAGGGCATGGGTAGCCGTGTTGCCGGGCGCGTTGACCTGCAAGTTTGTGTCCAGGATGGCGGCCAGCGCCGTGGGTGTTGTGCCGTCACTGGTGGCGGTGATGTTGCTGCCGCTGGGCGTGAAGCCATTGAACGCTTGCGCATTGCTCTGCCCGCTGTGGCCGAACACGTTGTAGTTGTTGCTGTTGACTGGGCCGCCAAAGGCATAGCTGCGGATTTCACTCCTATTGGGCGCACTGTTGCCGGAGATCAGGCTGCGCTCCAGGGTGAGCGTACCAAGGTTATAGATGCCGCCGCCATCTACGCCGGACGTGTTACCGCTGACCGTGCTATTGATTAGGGTTGTCGTGCCGTCGTTGAAGATGCCGCCACCATAAACGGCAGTAGAGTTGCCGCTGATCGTGCTGTTGCTCAGCGTCAACGTACTGCCATAGCCACTGTGGATACCGCCGCCACCATGGCTCATAGTGCTGTTGCCGCTGATCGTGCTGTTGGTCAGTGTCAGCGTGCCGTTGTTTGCAATGCCGCCGCCGTGACCACCGTTGGGGAGACTACCGCCGGTGATGGTCGTGTTGTTCAATGTGAGGTTGCCACTAGTTTCTACGTTCAGAATACGGAACTGTGGCGCGCCCCCGTCGCGGGCGATGGTGAAGCCCGCACCTTCAATGGTGATCGCGCTGGTGATCAGCGGCAGGCCGTTGAGGGAGGCACCGCTGCCATTGTTTACAGAATAGATCGTCACGTTCTCCAGCAGTTCAATCGTTGTCTGCGCCAGGCGTGCCCGCGGCGCAGTATCCGGTGGCCGTGTCGGTGTTGGCGGCAATAATCGCATCGATCAGGTCGCAGTTGCTGCCGTTGATATGCGCTTCGAAAGTGGCGGGGGGGAAGGCGTGGGCCACCGGTGCGCTGCTCAGCGCCAGGGTCAAGGCCACGCCGGCCAGCGACGCGCCCAGCTTGTGTTGCCAACGCAGTTGCGCCGGGCGCGACAGTCTGCCCAGCGTGGTATAGAAATGCTGGAAGCGTTCCAACAACTGGCGGCCACGCTGCAAGAGCAGGTGCGCCAGTCGCGGTGACTTGCCCACTTGTTCACGCCAGGCTTGCCAGAAGCCCTGTGTCAACTCGTCGGGCGGATGGGTTGGTTGGTTGGTTTTGGTCGTTCATGTGTTTTCCTTTGGATTGAATAAAATTGTATCGAACAGAACTGAATGGAACAGAATTGGATGGAACAACAACAAACTCGCGCGTTCGGGTCAATCCCATGCGCTCGGCAGGGCTGAGGGGGATCCCGGTCCTCAGCACTGCCCATCATTTGGGATGGGTTTCCTTGCGACTTTGCTACCTTGCCACCGGCCGCGGCGGAACAGCCGCGTTGTAGAGCCACTCTTGAAAGAAATCCGCCAGGGATTGGCCGCTCACCTCCTCGGCCAGCGCCATGAAGTCGGCGGTGCTGGCGTTGCCATACTGATAGCGCGCCACCCAGTCGCGCAGCAGGGCAAAGAAGGCGTCGTCGCCGATCTGAAGACGCAGGGCGTGCAGGCTCCAGGCCCCGCGGGTATAGACTGGCGCAGCGAAAAGCCGGTCGGGCGGCGGGTGCGCGGGTGCTCCCAGCTGCGCTCGCACCATGCCGGCGTACTGAGTGCCCACCAGCGCATCGAAGGTCGCCTGGCCCCCTGTCTCCCCCACCCACAGCCATTCGCCATAGGTGGCAAAGCCCTCGTTCAACCAAGTGTCCTGCCAGGTGGCGGGCGTCACGCTGTTGCCCAGCCACTGGTGCGCCAGTTCATGCAGCTGCGCTTCCGCCACGCGGCCCGTGGGCAGAATGGTCAGCGTCTGGGCTTCCAGACCAATGCGGATACGTTCGTCATCGATCACCGCTACACCGTAGGCCTCGAACGGGTAGGGGCCGAGCAGCTCGGTGAAAAAACGCAGCATGGCTGGCGTCTCCCGCAAGGCATCGACAATCGGCTGGGGTCGGGAGCCCTCTGGGCGCGGCGGTAGATAGTGACGGATGGGCAGCCCGTCCGGCCCCACGTCGGTCATGACCACAAAGGGTGCAATCGCCAGCGTGGCCAGATAGCTAGCCATCGGTTTGTTTTCCGCCCAGACATAGGTGCGGGTGTCACCGTTATCGATTTCGTCGATCAGCAGGCCATTGGCGGCGACGACGTAGGGCTCGGCCACCGTAATCGCAAAGCCATAGGTCGCCTTGTCGCTGGGGTGGTTGTTGGCCGGAAACCAGGTCATGGCCCCGGTGGGTTCGCTGATGACGAAGACGCCGGGCTCCAAGCGCAGCCAGCCAATTGCGCCGTAGCTGCGCGGCACGGCGGGGTCATCGGTGATCGGCGTGGGCTGGCCGTGGTAGGCGACCGTCACCGTAAAGGCTTGCCCGCTGGCGAGTGGGATGGCGGGCGTCAGGGTCAATTCGCTGCCAGCACGCTCGAAACGGGCGGGGCGGCCGTTGACCTGAATGGCCTCGATCGCCAGCCCCAGGAAATCCAGATTGAAGCGGCGCAACGGTTGCAGTGCCTGCGCCTGAATGGTAGTTGTCCCCGTAATCGTGTCGCTGTCCATGTCCACGGCCAGCTCGATGGCGTAGTGGGTCACGTCGTAGCCGCCGTTGCCCAGCTGCGGGTAGAGGGGATCGCCCAACCCAGCGGCCCCGATATCGGAGCCGGACGGCGCGCTGGACGGCTGCACGCTCACCAGCGGCGTGCAGCCGTCCAGCCAGAGGCAGGCCAGCAGCAAGAGTTTCAGCATCAAGCCATCTCCGCCAGCGGGGTCTCGGCCAAGGCGGCGTCGGGCAAAACATAAGAATGTGCCAGGCGCTCATCTTCCCACTCCAACATTTCCGGGAAGCGTGTGTTGGGCAGCACCTGCACGGCGAAGATCTCCTGCACACCGCTCTCAAAGCGCAGAAAACCCAGCGTCTGCCCGGTTTCGATATGCACCACCCAGACGCCACACGTTCGTTCTTCGCCCAGCCGCTCCATCAGGGGCAGGCCGCTAAAGGTGGCCGTCTCGCGCACCTGCGAGAGACCAATAAAGGCCAGTGGGCCGTAGAAGTCCAGGCCGCGCGTGAAGCCGGGCAGTTGGGCAATCATGCGTGTTGCGTGTTGCGTGGCACATAGTGCGTGCGGCGTGCCGCTTCGAGATCGACGACGGAGAGGCTGCCCTGGCCGGATTCAAGCACATAGAGTTGATTGTTGTACCAGCGTGGAGAGTGCGGCATCGACAGGCCGCGCAGCAGGATTTCGTTGCTTTCCACATCCATCAGCAGACCGCCGTTGGCCTTGTTCGCCCGCCAGCCGCCGGCCGTGTCGGTCGCGCCCAGCGCGGTAACGTATTTGGGACGGCCATCGACCAGCGCCAGGCCATTGAGGTGGCAACGGTCTTCGGGCGCATAAGCGCTGATAAAGGGCGGTCGCCAGCGCGGGTGGAAGCTATGAGCGGCGTCCAGCGTACACAGACAGCCAAAGCGCGTGTTGACCAGCCACAGTTCGCCGTCCCCGGCAAAGGCCATTTCGTGGATGTCGATGTCGCCGGTGATGTGGATACGCCGCGGCAGGTAGCAGGCGTCATGTTTGCCTGTTGGTTCGAGCTTGCGCGCCACGACTGGCATATTGTGCAGCTCCCAGACCGTCTTCTGGCCACCGATGGCTAACTTGTTGCCCTGCACCGCCATGCCCATCGGCTTATGGAAGGGGCGAAAGTGCGTGTTGATTGTGCCAGTGATCGCATCGTGGCGCACGAGGATCACCTTGCCGGCCTGATAGGTGGAGACGACCAGGCTGATGCCCAGTTGGGCAAAGATTTGCGGCAGGCTGGCGGTGAATACGCTGCGCAGTTCCTGGGTTTGCGCGCTAGGCTTTGCGTTGGTTGTCATGGGTAGCCTCTGGGTAAAGATGATCGCAACTTCAGTTTGGTCGCATTAGGTTGTTGGCACACACGCCATCTTTCAGCTTGCGAACCGCATCGCCAAGCTTGTGACGGCGCGCCTGATCCAAAATCGATTAGTTTGGCGTATCTTTTGGCAGGCACGGAGAACCTGGTTCGTGGTTAGGCAGGTCAGCTTTCGTCAACGGCGCAGGCTCAGGTGCATTGGCGGGAACGCCCATCGCAGCAGAATTTTTAAGATTTAGTGGTCCGGTGGTATGATTTGGCTTTGGATCTCGGTCAATTCAGCACGCAAGACGGTTAGCAAGGCTTCTACATCGGTGAAACCACGACGTTGGCCCGTCACGGGTGACTCTAGAATACAGCGCAGGATCGCGGTCTGCGTGGCCGCACTGTACTCAGCCTGGCTGCAGATGATAAGCGTGCAATTGATCACCGGATTGACATTCATGCTGGCAGCATAGCAGCCCATCGCAAATCAAACGCAAATCCATCGCAAATCCATCACAAAAGTCCAGCTATGAGCGAAATTTTACGTCTTACCCTGTTGGGAACACCCCAAATTCTGCTGGGTAACCAGCCACTCACGGGTTTTGCCACCAACAAAGCCCAAGCGCTGCTCTTCTACTTGGCCACCACCGCCGCCATCGGTACAACGCAGCCGGACCGCACAGTCGCGATGCCATCGCGACCTTGCTGTGGGGCGAGATGACAGAGACCCAGGCCAAACAGAATCTGCGCACCGTACTGCCCGATTTGCGCCGCCTGGTCGGCGACCATGTGCGGATCGAGCGCCAGACCGTGGCCTTTGACCACACCAGCGCTTACTGGCTCGACGTAGAGGTGATCCGCCATGACCTGGAGCCAGGCCGGTCGCCCGCAGACCTGACGACACGGCAAGCGGCGGTTGATCTTTACCAAGGGGAATTCTTGCACGGCTTCTATGTGCGCGACGCCCCTGGCTTTGAAGCTTGGGTGCTGGAACAGCGCGAACAGATCCACGCCCTGGTGGTAAACGCGCTGACCGTGCTGGTGGGCGAGTATGCCCAGCGCGGCGATGATGCGGCTATGAAGCGTATGGGCAACTCATTCGGCGCCTGGCCGAGGGCGAGCACCGCAGTTGTCTATTGCTCACCAGCCGTGAACGCCCCCCAGACTTGACCCACCTGGAAGAGGAGACCCCAGCTGTCCATAGTTTGTCGCTGGCCGGCCTGCCAGCCGACGCCGGGCGGCAAATGCTCCAGGGGCGCGGGTTAACCAATAACCCAGCTGGCCTGGGCGCGCTCGTGCAGCACTATTCCGGCAACCCGTTGGCGCTCAAACTGGCGGCCGAGACCGTCCAGGGCGTCTTTGATGGTGACGTGGTGGCTTTTTTGCAGGCCGAGACCCTTGTCTTCGACGATATTCGCCATGTATTGGATCAACAATTTGCTCGCCTTACCCCTTTAGAAGGCGAGATTATCCACTGGCTGGCGATTGTGCGCGAACCCGATCGCTTACCCGCTTTGCGTGCGCTGCTGGCCCAGCCGCCGGCCCCACGCCTGGTATTGGAAGCAGTCCGCTCGCTGCAACGGCGCTCGCTCCTAGAAAAATATGAAGCAGGCTTTGGGCTGCAAAATGTGGTGTTGGAATATACCACCGATCGGCTGATTGAATCCATTGTTCGCGAACTATTGGATGACAGGATGACAAGATGGCGCGATGACAAGATGGCAACCGCGCCCGATCATCTTGTCATCTTGTCATCCTGTCATCCTGTCATTTAATCATCTTGTCATACCTGAACCGTTACGCCTTGATCCTGGCCCAGGCCAAGGAATATGTACGCGCCAGCCAGACTCGTCTGCTCCTCAAGCCCGTGACCGAACGCTTGGTGGCCCATCTGGGCACCCAAGGTGCTGAACAACAACTGCAAAGACTGCTGAGCGCTTTGCGCACGACGCCGCGTGCGCCCGGTTACGCGGCCGCCAATCTGTTGCATCTCTTGTTACAGGTGGGCGTGGATTGGGCCGGTTATGATTTTTCGCAGCTCTATCTGCGGCAGGTTTATCTGCGCGGGGTCAGCGTGCCCCAAGTCAATTTTGGGCAAGCCGAACTGATCGAGAGTGTCTTCACCGAACCTTTTGGGCTTGTCTACACCGCGGTCTTTAGCCCCGATGGTCAATATCTGGCCGCCGGCACGAGCGAAGGCGCGATTTATGTCTGGCGCACGGCCGACCAACAACTGGTGCAGGTCATCCAGGCCCACAACCAAGCCGTCAACGAGTTGGCCTTTGCGCAGCACGCAACGATCGAGGGTGACATCAACTTGGTACTGGCGAGCGCAAGCGACGATATGAGTGTTAGTTTCTGGTCGTTGGTGGAACGGGGGCAAGCGCACAAACACGTTCAACTATGGCACGAACAACGAAAGGCGCTGCTGGCCGTTGGCTTGCGCCCAGACGGTCAGCGTCTGACCAGTGTCGATAGCGACGGACATGTTTTTCTGTGGGATGTGAGCGTGCGTACCGAAGCGCAGCTTGTACATCACTTTGCTACGATCCCCACGCGCATCCGGCTTGTCGCTTTTAGCGGGGATGGTCAAACCATTGCTGTTGGCCATCGCGATGGCACGGTGCAGTTGTGGCAAGTGACGACCGGCGAAGCGGGCCTGATGCTGGCTGGGACAACGGGTCCGATTGTCGCGGTCGCCTTAAGTGGGGATGGGCGGATGCTGGTCACCGGCGGTAGAGCGGGGCACATTTGTCTCTGGACGCTACCAGCAGGGCAACTACACCAGGTTGTCGAAACCAAGGCTGGGATGATTGATGCCCTGGCCTTCAGCCCCGATGGAACCACCCTGGCCAGCACGCATACGGATCGTGCTATCCGTTTGTGGACAATAGATACCCAGGCACACTGGCAACTACGCCATACCCTGCTTGGACATACCCATGTAATTTGGTCGGTTGTGTTTGGCCCGCCGCCAAACACAATCAAGCAAGGCAACCACATAGAGGCGCGCCAACTCCTTGTCAGCGGCAGCAGCGATCAAACGGTGCGGGTGTGGGATGCCGGGACAGGCCAAGCGCTCTACGCCCTGCGCAGTCAGCCGCGTGCGCTGACCGCGCTTGCCACTGCCCTCCTTCCCAAAATGCCACCGGCATTGTCGCCAGCAGGGCATCCGGGGGAGGATTGGTTACTGGCTGCGGTTGGCTTTGATCAGCTAGTCCATGTGTGGCAAGGGCGCGGTGTGCCATTCGGCGCGACGTATCGGGCCTTCCACGGCCGCACGGCCCGCTCTACGCCGTTGCCATTAGCCTAGATAGCCGTACTGTAGTCAGCGGCGGTTATGACCGCACGCTCTATCTGTGGGATCTTGCCAGCGGGCAATTGCTGCAGACCTTTCAAGGCCATACCAACAGCATCTACGCGATTATCTTTCACCCCGACGGTAAACGACTCGCTAGTTGTAGCACAGATGGGACGGTGCGGCTTTGGTCGCTGCCGGAAGCGGGTTACGGCCAGGGGTGCGCCGTTGCAGACGCAGGACCTGGTCAATCTGTGGCGGTGCAGCAAGCCACTGCTTATTATACCCATGAGATCGCCTTCACCCCCAATGGCCACATCTTGGCAAGCGCGGGCACAGATTGCACGGTTCGTCTGTGGGATATGACGCAAAGCCAATACCCCGAGCTGGTTGAAATTCGTAAAACAGTGCAGGAAGAGAACGAGCAGGATATCTTTTCGGTGGCTGTTAATCCAGATGGTACCAAGCTGGCCTGTGGTGGCAACTATGTGATCCATGTCTGGACGTTACAAGGGGATGAATCGCCACTAATTCTGCGTCAACATACGAACTGGATCTTTTCCGTGACTTTTAGCCCAGATGGGGCAACGCTGACCAGTGGCAGCGCGGATTGTACCGTTTGTCCGTGGGATATTTCGGCTTCGCTCAACACAAGTGTCGCCGGTGGCACGCTGCGCGCCATCCTCCACGGCCACAGCGAGACGGTCTACAAGGTTACCTTTAGTCCAGACGGCACCGCGGTGTTGAGCTGTAGCTTTGATGGCACGATCAAGTTTTGGGACAGCCAGACCGGTGAATGTCTCAACACGTTACGTGTGGCAGGGCCTTACGCTGGGATGAACATCACGGGCATGACGGGGATTACGGAAGCGCAGAAGACGGCTTTGAAAACATTGGGTGCCATCGAAAAGGTGTAAAAGATGCGACTGTCCACGTGGCCGGGACCGCCATTTGCCTAAATGATCAGTAGATCGCAATGAAGGCTTTTAGACCCTGGGTGCTTGACAGGAGGTCCGAACTGTATGCTATGCCTGCCTGATAATTATAATCTTTTTCATAATAATTGACACTCGATTACACCCTATGCTATACTGCGCGGCATTTGTAACGTCTTTGCATCGTCAATGTTTTCTGTTAATTCGTGCGCAGATTGGGCAATTACCGCTTTGCACCGCTGCATTTTGTCTCTTTGCACTATATAGTTTGTTGCAAAGAAATAAGGGAGAACACACCACCGTGGCATTATCCTGGCCGTGGACAACAAAGCCGAAGTCGAAAATCCTCTGGTTGGATCTGGGTGATCTGGGCGATTTGGTCCACCCGAACGGCCCGCATGAACAATGGCAGGATCATGGTTTGGGCCTTTTGCGTACCATTCTGCATCAAAATGGCGTGCTCACAGATCTGGCTTCCACGCGCGCTGTTACCTCCTGGGAACAGTTGAGCAAACAGATCAAGGGCTATGAAACCTTGATCATGAATGTACGCAGCTACACCTTCCCCGTGGCGTACAAAGCTGCCCAAATCTTCAAAGAAGTTAACCCCAACGGTCGCATTCTGACGGGCGGTATGCACGCTACCGTGGCGTTGGACGAGATGGAGGAGATCAAAGAGTTTGACCACATCTGCCAGGGGCCGGGCGAAAATGTGATTGTGGATCTGGTCAAAGACCCCAGCGCGTTTGCGCGGGTGATTCAAGGCGTCGGCGCTAAATCGATGGCCGAATGGCCGGTGATCGACCGCACGCTCTGGCCCAAACCCAACAGTTGGAAAACAAGACGCAAATTCAACTGGCCACTTGAACCTGAATGTGGGTGGGGACCAGGACCGGTGGTGACGCTGATGACCAGTCGCGTCTGCCCTTGGCAATGTGTCTTCTGCAACGAGAATTCTTATATCCCCAACATGGGGCGGCGCCCGGTCGAATCGGTGATTGATGAGCTCAATTATCTGGACAACAAGTATGGGGTTGGCTCGGTTGTGATCCACGATTCGATGTTCTTCCAGAATCCCCGCTGGCTGCGCGAGTGGATCGAACTCTATCCGCGCAAGGCCAACAAAGTGTGGCCCTACTGGGCGGCTGGCCGCGCCGACACGGTGCGCCAATGGCCGGATCTCTTCGAAGCGCTGATCCGCGAAACGAATTGGAAAACGATCTCGATCGGTTTTGAGTCGGGTAGCGACCGCATTTTGCGTTTACTCAACAAAGAATGCACCGAAGAAGATAACTATTTTGCGATCGATTTGCTCAATAAATTGGGCGATGAACTGGAAGCCAAAGGCGAAGAGCCACCCAAGTTCTGGTCGAACATCATGCTGGGTGTGCCCGGTGAATTGCCGGAAGATGCCTTCAAGACGATGCGTATGTTAAAGCAGATGAAGCGCGTCTTTCCCTCAATTGCCTTTTATGCGCCCTATCCTGGCTCGGCGTTGGGCAACCAACTGATCGCCGAAGGTAAGAGCCGGATGACCAAAGACAATTATCATCGCTTTCCCGATGATGAGAAGGTCAAGGGCGTCGATTACAAGTTCTATCGCGAATTATTGGCTGGTAAATACGATGAAGAGATCAACCGCGGGCTAGGCACGATCCAGTATGGCTCGGATTTGTATCAAGGTGCATTGATCAAGGCGTAAGTGGGCAGTGCAACATAAGTAAGTAGAGAGTGGGACAGTAAGTCAGTGGGTCAGAATAAATACTGTCCCACTGACTTACTGCCCCACTGACTTACTGCCCCACTGGACTATTGACTGGTGACTGTTTTTCAAAATCTGGTAATTCAACATGAGCAGCTTTAGCAATCCGCACTACATGTATCTTTTTGAATTAAAAAATGGCAAGAAAAAGTTAGCCTATGGTCAGTCGCCGGCAGATGCATTGGATATCCTGAGCATTCGGTTGAGCACAGAGGAAATGGCGGAAATTTTGCCGGAACAGTTTGTGAAAATTTCGCAGCGCGAATTGCAACAGCATGTAGCCGAGTTGGGCTGAGGATGGATGATGCTGTTTTCTGGGCGACTTTCGACTGCGCACAAACATCTGCTTTGTGAACTGGCACGCGGCGGCCAGTTGAAGGATCATCGCAACGTGGATGGCGATAAAGTGTATAAATTGCATCCACTTGACGATGCAGCCACCGAGACAGTTGCGGCCACCCTGATCAACGATTTGCGGCACGCCGGTTTGATCGATAGCAATATGAAATTTCCTGCCGCTACTTATTTATTGACCGACAAGGGCAGCGCACTGGCTGCGCGTTTAACTGTTGCCGAGGCGTTGCCAGTTGGCACGCGCAGTTACCCACCCAAACGCTAGGGGCGGTGCCACACAAGGAAAATTTTGTTGCCCGCTTTGGGCTTGCACTTACAAATAATATTTATGAGAAACTTCATAATAATTGACAGCACGCCAATTCTATGCTATACTTAGCGATGAAAGTTTGGTTCAATCGAACACCATTGATCCATTTTCATACGAGAACGAGGTAGGCAAGCCGTGCACGCAGTTCGCAGACATATCATGGAGTTTCTAAAAGAGAGCAAGGGCGCCACCGTCGCCGAATTGGCGGACAAGCTGGCGATGGCCCCAGTTTCTGTTCGCCATCATTTGGACGTGCTGCAAGGCGATAATCTGATTTGTGTCGAACGCATCGAGCGCAAAGGTAGTGTTGGGCGACCGCAGTTGATTTATGCCTTGACGGCGGAAGCAACCAACTATTTTCCCAACAATTTTGCCTCACTGGCCGGCAACCTGGTGCGGCACATCAAGCAGATCTTGCCACAAGAGCAGGTAGAATGTGCCTTTCGCGCCTTAGCGCACGAGTTTGCCGGCGAAATCGGCTGCGATAAATTAGAAGATGGCACCTTTGAAGCACGCTTGCAGCGCGTGACGGACTTTTTGAACGAACGTGGCTACTTGTCGCATTGGGAACGCGTCAGTGACGATGCCGAGGATGGCTACTTACTGCACAAATGCAATTGTCCCTACGCCGGCATTTCGGGTCAACATCCAGAACTTTGCCTGATGGACCAGGTATTAATCGACGACCTGTTCGGGCAATCGTGCCAACGAACGCAGTCGATAGCACAAAATGCACATTGTTGCACCTATCGGGTCGGGGTCGGTAGTCGTTCTGAAATAGCACTGGCTGAAATAGCACTAGTTGGTTGAGGAGTAAGTGTGATTAACCAAATTGGTTTTCAAAATACGGGATTAGGCTCAATAACAATCGCCCCTTTGCCGGCTGGCTTTCAGATCGAGCCAATGAGCGATAGCTATGGCCGGCGTGTCAATTATCTGCGTATCAGCTTGACCGATGCCTGTAATCTGCGCTGCGTCTACTGTATGCCAGAAGATATGAGCTTCCGCCCGCGCCACGAGTTGATGAGCGATGAAGAGATTCTCTTTCTGGTCAAAGTGGGTGCCAGCCTAGGCGTCAATAAGGTGCGCCTGACCGGTGGCGAGCCGACGATTCGCCCCAATGTGGTTGAGATCGTGCGCGGCATTGCGCAAACGCCCGGCATCAAAGACCTGGCGATGACGACGAACGGGTTGCTGTTGCCCAAGCTGGCGAAACCGCTGGCCGAAGCTGGCTTGAAGCGGGTCAACATCAGTATTGATACCCTGAATGCTGATAAATTTAAGAAGATCACTCGGTGGGGCAAACTAGATGACGTGTGGGCCTCGATCGAGGCGGCGGAAGGGGCGGGCCTGACGCCGGTCAAACTAAACTGTGTCGTTGTGCGCAACTTCAACGATGGCGACGATATGATCGAACTGGCGCGCTTGACCCTGGAAAATGACTGGGATGTACGCTTTATCGAGATGATGCCCTTTGGTGAGATCACCGATTTTCAGCAGACTAACGTCGTCACCTACAAAGAGATGCGCGACCGGATCGAAAGCGCCTTTGGCCCGCTGGAAGAAGCAACCTACGACTTTCTCGACCCGAGCCGGCCGTTTCGGATCCCCGGCGCCATGGGCACGCTGGGTTTTATCAGCAGCGTAACCGAACCATTCTGTCAGGGTTGTGGGCGCGTGCGCTTGACTGCTGATGGCAAGTTGCGGCTCTGCTTGCTGCGCGACGACGAGGTAGATTTGTTAACGCCATTGCGGGCCGGCGCCAGCTTTGAAGAAATGCGTGTGCTGATGCGTGAAGGCGCGTTTCATAAACCGTGGGGCCATGGCCTGGACCAAGGTATTGTATCTGAAAATCGGGCGATGAATCAGATTGGTGGATAATTTTAACGAAACAGCAGGCATTAGTAAGTAGTAATTGGTAATTAGAGTCGCTAGTTACCCTTTAATTACCAATTACTACTTACTAATGCCCCACTTGCAGATAGAATCAATTTTCAACTTTTAGGTAAAGGAGACAGTTTACATGATTACGATTACAAACAATGCCGCCGAGAAATTGGGTGGCATCATGGCGCAGAAGGGCATGCAAGAAAGCCACGGTCTGCGTGTTTTTGTCAAGGGTGGTGGTTGCGGCGGCATGCAATACGGCATGACCTTCGACACCCCACGCGAAGATGATCAGGTCTACGAGCAGAATGGCATGCGTGTCGTTGTTGATCCGACCAGCTTTTTTTACATTGAAGGCGCCAGCATCGACTATGTGGACAACCTGATGGGTGGTGGCTTCCACATCGACAATCCACAAGCGGTTAGCTCTTGTGGTTGTGGCAGCAGCTTCCGCACGGCCAACACCCCGGCGGGCCAAGAACAAAGCTGTGGGCACTAAACAGTAACGCGCAAGCGAGCCTCATAGGCGAGGAGTAGAATCGGTTGCTCCTCGCCTTGTTTTATTGGCGCGTACAACAGCCGAACGATGAGAGGTGAAATATTTCTATCCCTATTTTACGCCAGCCATCTTTCATTGCGGTGTCGGCTGCAATGGGCGTTCAACCATCTGAGCTACTTTCTGTGATGGCTGAAGAGCAGAAAATGGGTCGTTTATTTGTGCAGGAGTTGCTGCCATGAATGCCCGATATTTTACCTTAATTGAAGCACGCGCGGCGCTGCCCAAGGCTAAACAACTGATGCAAATGGTGCAAACGGCGCGCCAGGAAATTTTGCGTCTACGCCCAGAGGTATGGCCAGCCCTGCGTAAGGCCTCGATGAACGGTGGTAGCCGCGAAGCCGGGGAACTGTTAACCCATTTTCAGCGTTTGGAAATCGGCGTTAAGGGCATTATCAACATGGGCATTGTCGTTAAAGATGTCGATGAAGGGATCATTGACTTCCTGGGTAAGCGCAATGGTCGTGATGTTTATCTTTGTTGGCAATATGGCGAAGAAGATATCTTTTATTGGCACGATGTTGAGGCTGGCTTTGCTGGTCGTCGGCCCCTTGATTCTGATATTCGTTAAAGGATAAGATGTAATGTCCGCAGCGCAAATGATTAGCCTGGAAGAGGGTAGCTCAACCGAGGCGCCTTCGCATGGGACCTTAGAGCAACGCATCCAGCAAGTGTTGGATGGCTATCGCCCCACTTTATATATGGATGGCGGCGACGTACAATTGTTGCGCATCGACGAAAAAGGAATCGCCCACGTTAAGATGTTAGGTGCTTGCATCGACTGCCCGATCAGTCTGCTCACGATGAAGTTGGGCATCCAACGTCTCTTAAAAGAACATTTTGCCGAAATTAAAGGGCTTAACGCCATTACCGATATTGATATTTCGGCGCTCTATCGTCGAACTACCCCCAGCCCTGCATAAATTTAACTATAAGATGGCACAGATTCCGAAGTTTTCGGCTTTAGATCTGTTGCCGCTCGCTTGCCACAGAAAGAATGAACGATGCCGAACTCTTTTGGCGCCCCAGAAATTAGCGTGCAAGATGTCGAAGCAAAGCGCAAAGCTGGGGAAACTTTTATCTGGTTGGATGTGCGCGAGCCCAATGAGGTAGCGCATGTCTTTATTGATGATGATCGAGTGATCACGGTTCCCCTAAGCGAATTAGCCGCCCGCCAATTGGACGCCTTACCCGTCGCCGCCCAGGAGAAAGATGCAGAGATCATCGCCTTTTGCCACCACGGTATGCGCAGTGCGCAAGTAACCGCTTGGTTACGACAACAAGGCTGGACCAATGTTACGAATATGACGGGCGGCATCGGTGCGTGGGCACAAGTGATCGACCCTTCAGTCGGCACGTATTAAGTTTCGCTCATCCGCCGTGTCGGCGAGCGTTCGCCCCCAGAGGGACCCGGCGCTCACGGTTCGCGCCTGAGAGGCAACCGGGCTCACCTCGAAGCGCCGAAGTCTCACGTCGAGCCGCAAGTGTACAGATGCATTATTTTGCCCATCGCCAAAACACCGGTTGGCACACTTTGCACCGATGAGCCTTACGTTTTCAGTAACAAAGCCCGAGTCGTAATTTTTCTAAAATTATTCATAATAATTTGGGGTCAGACAAAATCCGTGCTAGAATCGGCATGGCACTTATAAAAAGATTCTTTTCTGAGCTTTATTTTTACGTTGATTTCTCTGCTAAATTTGTGGGGCCGCTGTTGTGTCCTGCCCAATTTGCGGATTATCTAACCTATAAATTATGTAATCCGTAGGTTATCAAGGAGAACTGTTATGCGTGTTGCTCTTATCAATCCCAAGTTTCGTCTCCCGATTGACACCCGCACTACTCCGCATTTAGGCCTAGCCTATCTGGCGGCTTTTAGCGAAAAACGCGGTGACGAAGTTGTGATCTTTGACGCCGACGTTGAAAAACAACCAATTGCGGAATTTATCCAAGAATATCGGCCCGACATCGTCGGCATCACAGCGAATACGCCGCAGGTGAAGCAAGCCTGGCGGGCGGCTAAGGCGATCAAGGAAGTACATGATTGTCTAATTGTTCTTGGCGGGCCGCATGTGAGCGTGCTGCCAGAAGAAAGCTGCGAGAAGCCTTTTGTGGACGTTGTTGTGCGCGGCGAAGGTGAAGAGACTTGGGTTGACGTCTGCAACCGTCTGGAAACCTATTTGAAGGATCAGCCGGTCTATCATACCGAAGCCTTTATGCATCCGGAGAATGAAATCTTTAAGGATTGCCAAGGTGTTAGCTATAAGACGAGTGACGGCCAAATTCACAACAACCCGGACCGCACGCCGATTGCCGACTTGGATAGCCTGCCCTGGCCGGCCTATCACCATTTCAAGATGGACCGCTATACCAATTTGCAGCCGGCCACCGATCACGTAGATGGCGCACGCAGCTTTAGTATCTTGACCAGCCGGGGTTGCCCTTACCGCTGCACCTTCTGCAGCCAGAGCATCATGCCGATCAAGTGGCGCAGCCGCAGCGCCGAGAGCGTATTGGCGGAATGGCGTCACCTGGTGGAAGAGTTGGGCGCCCAGGAGATCGGCGTGCTGGATGACAGCGCCAATATTCGGGTCAAGCGGCTCGAAGAGATTGCCACCTTGTTGATCGAGAATCAGCTCAATCATGTACCGTGGATCTTCGTCAACGGTATTCGCGCCAACTTGGCCAGTAAAGAATTGTTGACCCTGCTCAAACAGGCGGGCCTAAAGCGCACCGCCTTT
>Ga0209490_10001436_pt1 | contig 23142 bp, 16 predicted proteins | sample MAT06_FD_187209 | JGI IMG/M metagenome (GOLD analysis project Ga0209490, IMG submission 187209) | Freshwater microbial communities from Lake Fryxell liftoff mats and glacier meltwater in Antarctica - MAT-06 (SPAdes) (version 2) | ecosystem: Environmental > Aquatic > Freshwater > Ice > Liftoff... | reverse complement strand
AAGCGAACGAATTTAGCGTTTGATTGTGGTTCGACATCAGCCATCAGTAATTTCATGGGAAATCCGACCCAAGGAACTACCATCGCCCACGCTTCTACGCAGCGAAATCGATAAACTCGTTCTTCGATGGGAAATTTTTTATTGAGGTCGTCAATATCATAGGTGCGGGGATTTTTGACTAAACCTCCTACTTCTACTTTCCAGTTTTCGGTTGGTAAAGCTTGAGCGGCTTCCCAAATAGATTTTGTGCCGCCGTATTCGTAAAAGTTGTTATATTTTGTAGCTAGGGCTTCGTCGGTAATTGCCCGATCGACCTTTGCGAAGTTTGGATTCCGGGTTAAGCCCGAATATGCTTCGGTTGAGCTTCTATCTAAAGCAGTTTTTGAGTTCGTAGTGGTTTTGCAGCCTGTCAGCGACAGCACCGAAGCACTCACGCCAGCGCCAATTAAATTTGTCATGAAACGGCGGCGGTTGACAAAAGCTGTTTCTGATGTAATTTGTGGGTCGAGAATTTCCCAAGATTTCGGTACGCGAATTAGTGGCATAAGTAATAGTTAAAAGTTAGTAGTTAGTTTGGCGACAACTGCCCAAATTTTAATGTTTCCATCGATTGGAGAGTTGACATTGACTGTAGAGAAGTGATCGGAGCGACTTTTGGGCAATGCCTCGCGATTGCGAAAGCGAAAGCTGCGATCGCAATTACTGTATTCGCAATGACAGTATAACCGGCGTTGCGTCACTGCCACTGGCGTATAGCAATCTTAAAGTTCGGTTCGATCGACCTATTAAACCTCGCTCGCAAGAAAGTCAGGAAAAATTTACACGCGATCGACCGAAGCAATTGTGGCTATAATCTGGGAAAGAATTACGATCGACCAAAGATTCCAATTATTTAATTTGTCCACAGGAAGCGGCACGCACCGCCCCGCTTTCCTCCCCCACTCCAGTAAGCCGGACGGGGGTCTCTAGCGGAAACACAAATGAGTTACTGCATAAATCCCAATTGCCAGAAACCCGAAAATCTCGATCGCGCGACAGTATGCAACAATTGCGAGTCGAATTTGCTGCTCAAAGGGCGCTACCGAGTCTTTCACGCCCTCGGTCAAAGTCTCACTGGCGGCACCTTCTTAGCCGTCGATGAAGACCAACCCTCGCAACCCCGCTGCGTCATTCAACAGTTCTGCGCCACAGCAGTCACCGACGGTAGCACACAGCTAAATCGGACATTTCGCGGCTCCACCTCAGTCCTAGACGAATTGGGGAAACATCCGCAAATACCCAAACTGCTGGCATCTTTTGAAGTCGAAGGCTGCCAGTATTTAGTCCAAGAATACATCCCCGGTCTCAATTTGGCCGATCGGCTTTCCGAAAAAGGTGTTCTTAAAGAAATTCACATTTGGTATCTGCTGAGCGAATTATTGCCTGTCTTGCAACTGGTTCACGACAGTCAACTAATTCACCAAGATATCAAACCGTCCAACATTATTCACCGCAAAACTCCCCAAACTTCCGCAGCTTTGGCCCAGAAAGAGCATCTGCATTCTTGGGACGAGCAATCGGGGCTAGTTTTAGTCGATTTCGGCGCGGCAATTCGTGCCAACAGGGGGCCGCACAAAACGGTAACGGGTTCTGCCGAATACGCGGCCCCGGAACAAATTAAAGGTGAAGCAATTAAGAGCAGTGACATCTACAGTTTGGGCGTCACTTGCATTCACTTGTTAACAGGAATGTCGCCCTTTGACTTGTTTGACATCAAAGCCGACAGTTGGGCCTGGCGGCATTATTTGAAAGTACCAGTTTCGGCGCGACTCGGCCGCATCCTGGATAAAATGGTGCAGCGAGAACCATCAAAACGCTATCGATCGATCGAGGCAATTCTCACAGACATGAAATACGGCCCGACACCGATAGACGTAATCGCCAGCAAACCTACGTGGACTTTAGCGATGTGGGGAGGAGCGGCGGTTGCTCTATTGTCGATAGTGGTGGGTTCTAGGTTGCCATCTCCACCATCGCAGGCTTTCACATCTGGCGAGCCTATTTCCAGCATTCCCAAAATTAGGTTCAATCCGCCCCCCATGCAGGATTTCAACCGTCAGGTATCGCTGGAAAACCCCGCAGTGCGCACTCTGGCGGAGCAAGACCAAAACCCGGTGTGGGCAGTAGCAGTCACTCCCAACGGCCGCGTCATCGTCAGCGGGAATAACGACGGCACAATTCACCTGCTGCAAAAACGTCACGGTAAGATTCTCAAAGTTTTAGGAGGACATTTAGGGCCCGTGTGGTCGGTGGCCGTCAGTCCCGATGGCAGGACGATCGCCAGCGGCAGCGCTGACGGTACGATTAAACTGTGGAATTTCTATTCTGGCCAGTTAATTCGGACGTTGGGCGGACACACAGACGGCGTGTTCTCGGTAGTGTTCAGTCCCGACGGTCAAGCCCTCGCCAGTGTCGGCAAAGACAATACTTTGAAACTGTGGCAAGTCGAAGGCGGCGCCGAGTTGCAAACGTTCAAAGGGATGCCGGACGAAGTGCACTCGGTGGCTTTCAGTGCCTATAAAGACACTTTGTTTACTGGCAACGGCGACGGTACGATCAAAATGTGGAATTGGAAGACTGGGGCATTCCAAGCCACTCTCACGGGTCATGTCGATGCTGTTTCGGCGCTGACCGTCAGCCCGGACGGTACAATTTTGGGCAGTGGCGGCTGGGACAATACGGTGAGGATTTGGGATATCACCACGGAACACGGGCCACAGCCCTCGGGTGAGGTGACTTTTACGGGTCATCCCGATCGAATTCAGTCTCTAGCTTTCAGTCCCGATGGGGCGACGCTAGCCAGCGCCGATTTGAGCGGAACTATCAAGCTGTGGGCGATGGATGGCGGGGAGCAAGGCACGCTCAAAGGTCATTCGACTTGGGTGGAATTGGCTTTTAATCCTCAAGACAAAACTCTGATCAGCGGCAGTTATGACGACACGATCAAGGTGTGGCGTTTGTCTCCTTGATTTTTGCGATTGTGCTTTGAACAATCCCCAACCAGAATCTTTTAATTTGGTTGGGGATTGTTGAAAATTCGGCGATTGAAATCGCTTCTTGTCAAACAAAACCCACTCAAGAGCGAGTTGAAGATCAGAAAATTTATGACCGTAAATTCCGAGTTAGTAGATGAGTATTTGTTAGCGGGCGAGAACTTTCAGGAATCAGGAAAATTTGAGGAGGCGATCGACCAATACCAAAAAATACTAGCACTCAAACCTGATGCGGCGATCGCACACAGCAAGATAGCCGAAGTTTATTATACGCAACAGAAATATGTAGAGGCGATCGCCTGCTGCTACCAAACACTGCGCCAGCAACCCAATTTCGCCCCCGCCTACAAAACCCTCGGGAATATCCTGCAAGCCCAAGGGAAGACAGACGCAGCGGTGCGTGCGTACTCAAAGGCGATCGAATGCGACCCGAAATTAGTCGCAGCCTATGTTAACTTGGGCAGTATGTTTTACAAACAAGGCTTGCTAGATGAAGCCATAACTTACTACCAAAAAGCCATTGCTATGCAGCCAGACTTAGCCGCCGCCTACTGGAACTTAGGTAAAGTATTAGAACAGCAAGGGCGAATTAATGAAGGTTTAATTTATCAAGAAAAAGCTTTGAAATTACAGCCAAAATTAGAAAAACCAGGCACATAAATCAATAGCCAAAAACTAGCAACAAAACAACTTATAAATCTCTCTTTTCTCTTCCTCTGCGCCCTCTGCGCCCTCTGCGGTTAAAAAGCATTCTCTTTATTATAAACAATTATAAAATAAGACCGTTCAAGCAAAATCTCAGTAGATTTACCAGGACAAAGAATATGAATTTAGAGCCTAAAAACCAAGACCAGCAGCATCCGCAATACAAGCGCGATCGAGCCACCATCGATACTGTATTAGCCGGAGAACCAACCGATCGCAATTTATCAGAATTAGCAAGATTAATCATTCGCTACCGAGGATTTCCCGGCGCTAGAGATATCCAAGCAGACTTAAAAAAAGCCCTGCAACAATGGAATCATACCGAAGAAACTCTTTATGAACAAACCCGCAAAATTCACGCCACAGGTGAAGTTTATAGGCTGCAAAAAAGTGACCAAGAAGATTGGGCTTAATCAAGTCTTCAACCCGCGGAGGCGGGTTTTGTTTGTGTAGACGCGGTTTCAACCGCCGTCTGATCTTCAACCCGCGGAGGCGGGTTTTGTTTGTGTAGACGCGGTTTCAACCGCCGTCTGATCTTCAACCCGCGGAGGCGGGTTTTGTTTGTGTAGACGCGGTTTCAACCGCCGTCTGATCTAGGACGGGCAAGATGCCCATCCCACTTTTGCAAGAGGTTGAATGTTATTTCCCTACAAATCCCCTCTAAACCATCTCCGGCGAAACCTGCATTGCAGGCTGCGGCTGGAACTGGAACAGCGAATAAACCACGTTGCGGCGAATATCCGTCATCATGTCCAAAAACAACTCGTAACCTTCAGTTTTGTACTCGATTAACGGGTCTTTTTGTCCGTAACCGCGCAATCCGACAGACTCGCGCAAAGCATCCATTTGTTGCAAGTGTTCCCGCCACAAAGTATCAATTTGCTGCAAGATAAAGAACCGCTCAGCATCGCGCATCAATTCCGCTCGGATGGCATTAACTTCCGCTTCCTTCATGTCGTAAGCATTGCGGACTTGTTCGTGTAGGAATGTCTTAATTTCCTCAACTGACAAATCTTCTAGCTGATCCGGTGTCATGTCAGCTAGCAGATAAACAAATTCCTTCACCTTGCTGACAAGTTTGTCGAGTTCCCATTCTTCCGAAGGTAAATCGGGATTGATGTATGCTCCCACGATGTCGTCCATCGTTTGTTCGGCATACTTAATTACCTGTTCCTTCGAGTCCAAACCTTCCAAGACTCGGCGGCGTTCCGCATAAATTGCTCGACGCTGATTGTTCATCACTTCGTCGTATTCAAATACCTGTTTGCGGATGTCGTAATAGTAGGTTTCGACTTTTTTCTGAGCGCCTTCGAGGGAACGAGTCAGCATTCCAGATTCGATCGGCATATCTTCCTCAACACCGAAAGCCTTCATCAAACCAGCCACCCGTTCCCCGCCAAAAATCCTGAGCAAATTGTCTTCCAAACTCAAGAAAAACCGCGTAGAACCAGGGTCTCCTTGCCGTCCCGCCCGGCCGCGCAACTGATTGTCAATCCGGCGCGATTCGTGGCGTTCCGTACCGATGACGTGCAAGCCTCCCAACTGCACCACTTCATCGTGTTCGGTGCTCGTAAAAGCATCGTACTCGCTGCGAGTTAAATTGTAAGCTTCCCGCAATTTTTGAATTACGATGTCTTTTGTTGGTGCTTTTTCCGAGGCTACAGCCACGATATCATCGGCTTGTAATTCCGAGAGCGATCGCTCCCCGTACTCCTTCACCGCCAATTCCACCGCCGCCTTCAGCATTTGCTCAGCATCTTTCGATAGCTGCGTCGGGAAAATCTGCGCCGAAGCTTTCCAAGACTTGACCTTTTTGGCAGGTTGACCAAAACCTTGAGGTGCGGGGCGGCCGCCAATACCGGGCACTTGCACCAGCGAAAAGCCTTCTCCATCTTCGGGCTGCACGATCCGGGGCATCAGATACTCGCGCAACTTCAGGCGGCCCATGTACTCAGAATTACCGCCCAGAATGATGTCTGTACCGCGTCCCGCCATGTTCGTGGCGATCGTCACAGCGCCTTTTCGTCCAGCTTGAGCGATAATTTCCGATTCCCGCTCGACATTTTCCGGTTTAGCATTCAGCAAGTTGTGAGGAATTTTCAGTTCCTGTAGCAGCCGCGAGAGCAACTCCGACTTTTCGACGCTCGTCGTACCCACCAGCACTGGCCGACCGATTTCGTGCATATCTGCACAGTCTTGGGCGATCGCCTTCCACTTGCCGGCCTCTGCCTTGTAAACCATATCCGAAAGGTCGCCACGGCTAGGAATCCGGTTTGTCGGAATCAGCGTCACTTCCAGGCTGTAAATCTTCTGAAATTCCGTCTCCTCAGTCTTCGCCGTCCCTGTCATCCCCGACAGCTTCGGATAAAGCAAAAAGAAATTCTGATAAGTAATCGTCGCCAGTGTCTGAGTTTCCGGTTGAATTTCCGCGTGTTCTTTCGCTTCGATGGCTTGGTGCAAACCGTCACTCCAGCGCCTTCCGGGCATCACCCGGCCGGTAAACTCATCGACAATCACCACTTCGCGATCGGCATTGACGATGTAGTTAATATCCTTAATAAACAATTCCTTCGCCTTAATCGCATTAAAAATGTAATGCGCCCAAGGGTCAGCCGGGTCATACAAATCGGTAACGCCCAACAAATTCTCAGCTTCACCAAACCCTTCATCGGTCAACAGCACATTCCGCGCCTTTTCGTCAACCTCGTAATGTTCCTCATTTTCCTTGATCAGCGAAGCCGCAACTTCAGCGGCCCGGATGTACTTCTCGCTAGGGCGTTCGACTTGGCCGGAAATAATTAGAGGTGTGCGGGCTTCATCAATCAGCACCGAGTCAACCTCGTCAATCACGCAAAAATTGAAAGGACGCTGCACAACATCTTCCATCACAGTAGCCATGTTGTCGCGCAAATAGTCAAAGCCGACTTCGCTGTTTGTGGCGTAGGTAATATCGCAGTTATAGTTCTTCTTGCGTTCCGCCTGATCCATGCCCTGCTGAATCAGTCCCACAGTCAATCCCAGGAAGCGGTGCACCTGTCCCATCCATTCCGCATCCCGTCTGGCGAGATAATCGTTGACGGTGATGATGTGTACGCCTTTACCGTTGAGGGCGTTGAGGTAAGCCGGCAGTGTAGCTACGAGTGTTTTGCCCTCACCCGTTTTCATTTCGGCAATTTGACCTTTGTGCAGGATAATCCCGCCGAGGAGTTGGACATCAAAGTGACGCATTCCCAAAACTCGTTGTCCGGCTTCCCGCACGACTGCAAAAGCTTCTGGCAAAAGTTCGTCTAGGATTTCTTTCTCCTCATTCAGAGATTTAGCTTTTGCCAGACGTTCTTTAAACTCGGCCGTTTTGCCTTTGAGGCCGTCGTCTGAGAGGGCGTGAATTTCTTCTTCCAAAATAGTGATATCAGCTACCCAAGGCTGAAATTTTCTCAGTTTGCGCGCGTTGGGGTCGCCTAGCAGATTTTTAAACATGGCAGGAGAGGCAGATTTTTAATAATTTAGCTATTAGCTTTCGGGGTTACGGGCTGTAGTGTTAGCCACAACGCTTACCTTTCCCGATTGTAGCAACCATTGGTTCTGCTAAGCAGTCGAAGGCGTCTTTGGGGGCGATCGGGCGATTTTGGATTTGAGATTGAAGTTGGTGAAGGTTGGCCGCGATCGCAACTTAGGTATATGTGCTTAAGATCGCAAATTAAATAATTTACACAAGTTTGTGGGATGGGCGTCCCGCCCGTCCATAAAGAACGGGCGGGACGCCCATCCCACAAGAACAATAAAGATTGTAAGTTATTTAATTCCAACCCTGTCAAGGTGTGTGCTGAGCTTGGTTTTGAGCCGAAAATGCTTGAAATTTGGTAATTTGTAGGGTGTGCACTGCGCACCGGTTGACTTTGATACCCGTCGAAATGCGTACTGGTTGACTTTTTCAATGCTTTTTGACGCACCCTACAAGATGAGCCGGTGCGCATTGCGCACCCTACAAACTACGATATTTTAGGTGTTTGAGAGACTTTTATTCAGACTCAGCAGACACGCCAGACAGGGCTGGCCAGAGATCCCGCCCCCGATCGCGATTATTGAAAAAGCTGTCACATCTCAGGTCAGATTAACCCTACTCTTCAACAGGTCTGGGCACTTCGTAAGTCAAAAAGTCATAGGCCATTTTCGTATTGGGAAAAATTGCCTGGGCTTCCTTAAGCAAATCATCTAGGACGATCGCATTTCCCGGAGCATAACGCGGGCTAAAATGCGTCATAATTAACTGTTTCGCCCCAGCCAGCAAAGCAACTTGAGCCGCCATTGTTGAGGTTGAATGCAATCTATCGAAGGCCATTTGAGCATCTTGATGAGCAAAAGTCGCTTCATGCACCAACAAATCCGCATCCTTTGCCAATTCCACCGCGCTGTCACAAAAAACCGTGTCAGTACAATACACAAACTTACGCCCGACTTGATCCGGGCCGCAAAAATCAGTACCTTTAAACTCCCGCCCATCCGATAACTTGACCGTCTTTCCTTGTTTTAACTGGCCGTAAATTGGCCCGGAAGGAATACCGACAGCCTTCGCTTTTTCGACATCAAAATGTCCGGGACGATTTTTCTCGGTAACACGATAACCAAAAGCAGTAACTCGATGCTTCAAAGGAGCGCAACTCACAATATATTCGTCATCTTCATAGATGACTCCCTCGTGACTTTTGTGCACTTTTACTGGGTAAGAAAAATGAGTTTGAGAATAGCGAACGCCAGCTTGCAAATATTCTTCTAGTCCCGGAGGCCCGTAAAGATCGATGCGCTTGACATTCCCCGCTAAACCGCAGCTAGCCAGCAAACCCATTAACCCGAAAATGTGGTCGCCGTGCAGGTGAGTGATGAAAATGCGGCTCAGTTGGCTGACTTTTAGCTCGCTACGGAGGAATTGGTGCTGGGTTCCTTCGCCGCAGTCAAATAGCCAGAGTTCGGCTCGCTGGGGCAAGCGGAGGGCGATGCTGGAAACGTTGCGCGATCGCGTCGGCACGCCTGAGCTAGTTCCGAGAAATGTAATCTGCAAGAGTCAAATCACCTCAATTAAAGTTTAAAAAATATGTTAAATATATCCAGAGTATGCCCGATCGGCTTTCTTGGAAATAGTCACCGAAAAACGAGAGGGAAGCCCCTGGCTTTAGACATGGGGAGGAACTCGGTAGCGGTTTCAACCGCCTTAAATCCCCTTTCGGGGTTGGAGGGGTATGGTTGCCCCTCCGATGAGGTGTGGTTGCCTCAAACTTCCATTTCTGGGTAATGTTAGCTTAGCCAATGTTTTAGGAGCTTGTTAGGCTGAAAGCACTGTTCCAGTGACCTTAGAACTGTTTAACTCTCAACGATAGAGCAAGGGACTAGCTACGCATCCCAGGGTATCGTGACTCAAAAAACGTAGTCAGTTAAGACTTAGGCTGGTCAGGATGGCTTGTTAGATTTCTCTTTCAAGCCCCTAGCTTTAGCTATGGGGTTCCTGACAGGCAGGAATGAGGATAAATCGCCGTCCCTGGGAGCATCTACTTGCTAAAATCATTTTGACCAGCGCTGTCGGTGCCCAAGTCAATTCTAACGTCTTCTTTCTGCCCTTTCGCTTCCTTTTTCTCTTGCCGAACCAGCTAAAATTTTCAAATTTGTACAGTACAGGAGGAAAATTATCAGATGCAGTCAGGACTATTGTTTGCTTCCGTTCTTTCGACATTAAAAAAACGCTACTTTTGGATAGGGCTGTTGTTTTGGCTGGTGATGGTAGCCCCAGCGCAGGCCGCGCTGATTTTGCGAGTTGCGGTACAAGACGGGACGAGTCAGATCAAAGTCGGCAGTTCTACTAAGGCAGCCATCCGCGACAGCAGCGGGCGCAATTTGGGCGAACTGCCCGCAAATAGTTCTCAGTCGGCTCAATTTCGATCGGGAACTGTGGCAATTGGCCGCTGGGCTGCGAATCAAATTTGGATCGAGCCGACCGGAAACGGTTATGTTTGGATTGGCGATCGATGGTATCGGGGACGCACGCTTCTAGTTCCCGAAAAAGGAGCCTTGACTGCCGTCAACTACGTCGATATCGAACAGTATCTCTACAGCGTTCTCGGCGCCGAAATGAGTGGCAATTGGCCTCAAGAGGCTTTGAAAGCCCAAGCAGTCGCCGCCCGTTCCTACGCTCTCCACAAGCGCCTCAAAAGCGAAACCGACCTTTACGATGTGGACGATACTCAGTCTTCGCAGGTTTACAAAGGACTGCAAACAGAATCTTCGGGTACTTATGCGGCAGTTGATGCCACGGCTGGTCAAGTTCTGACATACAACGGTCAGATTATTTTAGCCGCTTTCCACTCGGCGTCTGGCGGACATACTGAAAATGTCGAGGATGTTTGGACGGAACCCTTGCCTTATTTGCGGGCTGTTCCTGACTTTGATCAAAGTGCGCCGGTTTACCAGTGGAAAGAAAATTTTTCCCGGGCTCAAATCAGCAACAGGATTTCTGGTGTTGGGAATGTGATCTCGATGAAGCCAGAACGCGCTACTGCTCACGGCAGCGTTTTGAGGATGAAAGTTGTCGGAGATGGCGGTTCGAGAGTAATGACTGGGGCAGATTTGCGTCGGGTTCTGAGTTTGAGGAGCACGCGGTTTACCGTGATTCCTCAGTATGCAGGCGGTAGCGCCAACAACAGCGGCCGAGCTCCTACGAGTTTTCAAGTTGCTGGCAAAGGTTTTGGTCATGCTGTAGGTATGAGTCAGTGGGGAGCGTACAATTTGGCACGGCAGGGATACGGCTACCAACAGATTTTGTTGCATTATTACCGAGGTACTGCTTTGGCTAGAATTGCTGTTCAGTAAGCTGTTGCGCATTTAAGTTGGAAATTCGGGACGCTGCTCAGAGCAACGTCCCACAAGAGTTTTATTGATTTTTGACACACAATTTAAATGTAGAACAGCTTAACTGCTGGGAAGAAGGAAGTTCGGCAACGGATTGTGTAACGGATGTAACGGATTCGGTAACGGATTCGGTAACGGAAGAAGTTTGAGGGAAGAGGGAAGAGGGAAGAGGGAAGAATAATTCCCAATTACTAATTCCCCATTACTAATTCCCCATTACTAATAACTAATAACTAATGACTGATGACTGATGACTAATGACTAACTAAATTAAGGATTGCTATGAAAAAGTGGGATTATTTATTTGTGGATGCGAATATGTATCCTTTTGGAAATAAGCTGATTAGTTTATATGTAAATGGTGAGGAACTCCGAGATTGGAAACAAGGCTCGCTACATCTATTTGCCAATCAGTTGGGGGATGAGGGGTGGGAACTTGTGGCTCTCCGCCATGACTCGAAGTACGACCAAAATTGTTTGATTTTTAAACGCCCTCAAATTGTTAAAAAAACTAGGAATACGAAAGAGTCTCAGGTTTCTAAAGATTGAATTTTTGCACCACTTTCAGCAACGGGCTTCTAGCCCGTTCCACAATAAATATATTTTATTGTGGCACAGGCATCTTGCCTGTTCTTGACGTTCCACAACAATAAATATATTTTATTGTGGAACAGGCTTCTAGCCTGTTATGGACGGGCTTCTAGCCGTTCCACAACAAATATATTTTATTGTGGAATAGGCATCTTGCCTATTCTGAACGGGCTAGAAGCCCGTTCCACAACAAATATATTTTATTGTGGAACAGGCATCCTGCCTGTTATTGAAAATAGTGCCAGATGCCAGTTCCACCAAACCCAACCACAAATACCTGTTTTTGTCATTAGTATTATTAGTTGTCGGAGCGATCGATCCGCTTTTGCCATTCGGCATCTATTTTCGCTGACTGTTCTAGTTCTTGTTGGGTTAATTCGGTTTCTGTTGTATAAGCTAAGTCTTCTCCATCCAGAACGTTTTCTGCTGCAAATTCCTGGGCGTAGGCTAATTTTTGCTGCAAGTTAGCATCGGGTTTGTTTAATAACAGGGCTCGCTGCTGTCGCTCTAGATTGCGGGATTCTATCTTGCTATTTTTCCACTGAATCCAGAAGTAGCGAATTAGGGGAATTGAGAGGAATCCGACGCCGTAGATGAGGAGCAGTGGATAAATAGCGCTGACAAAACCAATAAATCCACCTGCGATCGCACTTTTAGCTAATAAATTTCCTAAAACTAATGCACCAACTAGGTTTACTGCTCCCAAGCCTGCCGCGAGTATCATTTGTCCTGAATTGGCGTGGCTGAAACGCCATACTATTTCTCGCAAGTAAGCTCCCACTGGTTCGGAATTTCTTTCGGTGGCTGTGGTTTGCAATTGCGGGAAGTGATAGACGATTTGCCCTTCGGGACTGACTTCGGGACGGCCGTCAAAGCGGGCGAGGGCTGGTAACATATACTCTTCGTATTCTCGGGTGTATCCCTGTCCCAGGTTGTCGAGATATGGGGCAATTTGTTCAGCGGCGATCGCACCTCGGTTATTACGAATAGCTGCGGCAATACTGCTCCACTTGCGCTCTTCTAAATTGTAGTTGGGATTGCCATCTCCGAATAAAAATGAGAAAACTGCTTCCAGAAAACTCATCTCGGGTTTTTGGCCCTGCGATCGCGCCCGCTGCTGGTAATAAGGTTCGTGATTCCAGTAAAATAGCCAGATTAAGTCGTTAGTGGGAAAAAACCAAAAGCCTCCTCCGCCGCCGCCCCTGTCGCCTCCTCCGCCTCCGCCTCCGTTATTGTCGCTGCTGCTGCTAGATAGTAAAATAGTGATTGCAACAAAAATTAAGAGGATGGAAGCTACCAGCACTACGCCAAAAGATATGCGAATCAGGTAAAATAGAACTCGCCAGATTTTTTGCCACCATTCCTGCAACTGTAATTGTAAGAATTTGTTGCGTAAAACGTCTCGAAAATTTTTGGGAAATAAATAAGCAATATCGCCGGATTCTGCTACTTGCAGGTTGCCGCCTGCTTCGGAGGCGAGGATTAAAAGTTCTCGCTGGGCAAAATTGACATCTAATCCGGCTTTTGCCGCCACGTCTCCAACCGTAACGCGGTAGCCAAGTTGTTCGACAGCTTGCATAATGGTGGGATTCGGAGCCATAGGTTTCTCTCTGTGAACATTACCTGTTGTTTTTATTATATATTGCGGGAATTCGATCCCGTTTTGATAGTCTGCTGTTTAATTTGTTTTTGATTTTTTTCTTGACTTTTGAGCAATATTTTGCTAGTGTTTTACCGAATAACTTTCAAGTATTTGCTGAACTCGGATAGCTTAATAAAACTTTGTGGTTGCATTTTTGCTCGATCGACTATTTGCTTCTGTGCTCTCAGGGGCAACGGCGGGGGATTGTGGGTACAGTTAGTAGGGTAGCTCGATCGCTCGATCGCGCACTCTACAGAAAAACTTTCGCTTTTGCACTAATTTTTGTAAATTTTGTGGAGAGTGCGAGAAATAGATTAAACAAATCTGGTTTTTTTGCAAGTCTTGCAAGAGTTATCTAAAATAGATAGGGCTGGCGCGAGAGTTGAATCGAAGGGCGTGTTGACTTTCGATCGCTCTCAACACAACTCCTAACTAAAATAGTTGCAAAACTCTTAATAGGAAAACTTTACCCAAAAAATGGGTCAAAGCCCCGTCCTTCTAGGACGGCTTTTTCTTGAGATTCTAGACGATCAAAAATAGTATCAAGAAACTTGATATTTCTTCATGTCAAGAACTATTTAGTAAGTGTATACTAAAAATGGACGTGATCAAAACGCAGCTAAAAATATTTGTGCGGTTGGGGCATCAACCGTTAAGTTAGGCAATATTAGACAGGCAATGCCTGCAATTGCTGTTTGAGCTTAGAATCCCCATGCCTTCAGGCTGGGGAGTGTGTCAAAGGCTAATCGTTCTGATTAGCTACTAACCCTAAAAATTGCATTATGCCTAGAACTCAACGCAACGATAACTTTATTGACAAAAGTTTCACGGTAATGGCGGATATCATCCTGAAGATTATGCCAGCGAAAAAGCAGGCGAAGGAAGCTTTTGCTTATTACCGGGATGGTATGTCGGCTCAAGCTGATGGCGAATATGCTGAAGCGCTGGACAATTATGAGGAAGCGCTGAAGTTGGAGGAAGATCCTTACGATCGCAGTTATGTGTTGTACAATATGGGCCTGATCCATACTAGCAACGGCGAACACGATAGAGCTTTGGAGTATTACAGCGAAGCCCTGGAACTTAATCCCAGAATGCCGCAAGCCCTGAATAATATTGCTGTGATTTACCACTATCAAGGGGAAAAGGAAAAGGAATCTGGCAATATTGAAGGGGCGGAAGGGCTCTTTGATAAAGCTGCGGATTATTGGAAGGAGGCTATTCGCTTGGCCCCGAACAATTACATTGAGGTGCAAAATTGGCTGAAGACGAGTGGCCGATCGCAAATTGATGTGTATTTCTAAATATTGATCGGAATGGGGCATAGGGCATAGGGCATGGGTAATCGGTAATCGGTAATCGGTAATAGTTAGTAGTTAGTAGTTAGTGGTTTTTTTCATAAAAAATAACCAGTGCATCGATGCCCAATGCCCAATGCCCAATTCCCAATCCGCAATTCCCAATTCCCAATTCCCAATTCCCAATTACTGATTTTTATGATTGACAGAGAAGAAGTTCGGAAAGTAGCGAATTTAGCTCGATTGGAATTAACGCCTGAAGAAGAAGAGCAGTTTACGGGTCAACTTAACGGTATTTTGGATTATTTTGAGCAGTTGAGCGAACTGGATACAAGTAAGGTTCAGCCGACAACACGGGCGATCGATGTTAGTAATGTAATGCGATCGGATGATTTGCAACCTTTTGCTAACAGAGACAATATTTTGGAGGGAGCTCCCGATCGCGATGGGGAGTTTTTCAAAGTGCCTAAGATTATGTAGGGGAACTAAGAAGCATATCCGGGTTAGTTACAAATTGCGATGGCTACCGCCGGGAATTGAGCGATTGGCTAATAGTTGATTAGACTAAAAAACCTGGTTTCTCCATCTCACGAAATCTAAGAAACCGGGTTTCTGCGATAATTTAGGTGTCATCACCAAGATTTAGGAAGAATCCCGGTTTATGACACCCATACTACATCCAAGAAACCGGGTTTATGAACTTACGCACTGCGTCCAAAGAAACCGGGTTTTTATTGAATCTGTGACGGGAACGACATATTGTCGTAAAAAACCCGGTTTCCGATCTCTTATGCGTCCTGGACTATAGCTGTTTGTGTTATGATATATTGAAAAAGCAGATTTTTACTGAGAGGTAAATCGATGTCAACATTAGCATTATCTTTAACCTATACACAACTCCTAGAATTAGTCCAACAACTTCCTAGCGAAAAACAAGCAGAATTATGTGAATTTTTACTAAAAAACAAGTGGGGCTGGTTAAGTAACTTTACTAAAGATAGCGAAGCAAACGCACGAATGGCCTGCTGGAAGCGCGGAAAAGATTGGGACACGATGACTGAAGAAGAACGCGAAGAATTTATTAACGAAGTCTTACACGAAGCTTAAGTCATGCTATCTATAGTCGTATTCGATACGAATATTTTAATTTCTGCCACTTTATCACAGAGAAGTAGCCCCGATCGGTGTCTACAACTTGCTAAGGATGGTTTAATACAATCCATGACTTGCAGAGAAATTCTTGATGAATTTCAAGAAAAACTGCTCTCAAAGTTTGACTATTCGCCCCAGGATGCTCAATCAACTACTGATAAGGTACTCGATTATTCTCAGCTAGTGAATATCACCAATAACCTTAAAGGTATGTGTGCCGATCCTGACGATGATATGGTGCTAGAATGTGGTGTAGTTGCCAATGCAAATTATATTGTGACAGGTGATAAACATTTGCTATCTTTGGGCGATTATCAAAATATTCTAATTCTCAAACCTACAGACTTTCTGGTCAGAATACAATAGTTGCAAAACTAGAAGCAAACGACAAATACTCCTACTAGCAAACCAGCTTTTTCGGCTTTTTTTCCAAGTATTAATATGAAGTTTAACCATCCAGAATCATGAATAGATTTAGCTTTCTTTGATAGTCTGGATGGTCTCTCAAGTCTGGTAGATGGCACATACCAACTATCCATCCTGACGCTCACCGAGGCGGTAGAGCGCGGGGCTTCCGGCGATGTGCTAAATTCTCACTCCAAAAGTTGCGGCTAATTCCCGTTCTGGCTGCATACCAACTGTAGGCGGCATCGAACGATTTGCGACCTGTTCAATCAGTTGTAAGTGCTGCGGCAACATTTTAGCTAAACTGTAGCGTTCTAGGGCGGTTTGACGGGCCTTGACGCGAATTTCTGCCATGCGGGTAGGATGGTCTAAAACTTCATCGATGCGATCGGCTACTTGTTTCGGCGAGAAGTAATCGACTAGCAAACCGTTTTCTCCGTCGCGGATTACTTCTCTCACTGGGCCGGTGTCGGAACCGATGACTAAACATCCGGTTGATAGAGATTCAATCATTGACCAAGATAGCACGAATGGTCTGGTTAAATAAACGTGTACGTCCGATGCTTGAATTACTTTTAAGTACAGTCCGTAAGGTAGCGGCCCGACAAAGTGTACTCGCGACATATCTAGCGGCACTTTTTTTAGCATATGGTCTTTGTAAGACTCGCCGTTTGGTAAAGAACGACCATAACAAACTCTGTCTGAACCAACAACAACTACGTGACAGTTGGGGCGGCGTTCTTGCACATAGGCGATCGACTCAATGAACTCTGGAAAGCCCCGATAAGGTTCCATTCCCCGCGATACATAGGTGACAATTTCATCAACTGCGGACAAATCTAAATTGGGCAAAATTAGTTTAGCGCCTGGATCTGGTTTGAAGTAATCGGTATCTACGCCGTCGTGGAGTACGGACAATTTTTGCTGTAATTCTGGCGGAAATTGCGATCGCTGCCAATAAGTGGGCGACAAACCCCAATCGCAAGAGTATAAATCGATCAGAATAGGCGCATTTTTGACTCTAATTCTCGCCATATCGTCAACTGTTAAAGGTTCCGCCGGATCGAAATCTGCGTCCGAACCAATGGAGTGATAAAACCACTCGAAATAACACAAAAGCGGCGTATTTGGAAAAGCTTCTTTGACAAACAGTGTCGGCCCCCAACCGGAATGTCCGCAGATTACATCGGGTACAAAACCGTCTGCTTTGAGTTGTTCTGCCATTCTAAATACGGCTTGTCCGTAGATGACTGCACTTTCTAAAGGGCGGACGTATTGGTGAGTCTGCGGGTTTGGTTCGCGGCTGGGGGTAAATGCTGCTTTACGAACTCCGGGAATTTCCCATTCGGGACGCTCGTTTTTAGTGCCGAAAACAACTTGATTTTTGGGATCTGCGCCTAAAGCCGTGATAATGTGGCGGTATTGAGCGGGGAAGTTGGGATGGAGAAATAATGCTTTCATTTGGCAGTTGGCAGTTGGGAGTTGGCAGTTGGCAGTTGGGAGTTGGGAGTTGTTAGTTGTCAGTTGGCCCGATTGCTTGTCGAAGGGTTGGCAGTTGTTAGTAGAAATTCAGTATTTAACTGCGAGTAAAAGCTTTGATTTTACTCTTTGTAGGGGGGCGCTTTGCAGATCCAGACGCAATCTCGCGGTACTGAAGATGTGTTTTTCAGGATGATTTCATAGTTTAAATGGTTGAGAAATTTTTCCATAATTGTATCGGTCATTACTGAGAATGCAGTGCCGTCTCTGCGTCCCAGCAAGTTTTTGTCCCACTCGCCGGCGAATTTTTGCCAACCCAAGTCGCTGAGAATATTGCCGTGGTGAAAGACGCAAATACGTTGGCGAAGCCCTCGAAGAGGATCGCCCCGCAGCAGTTTCGGAATCCGAGTTAGGTAGTTGAATATGTCTACCGGCTCTACGTGTACCATTGTATCGTAGCAAAAGCACACATCTGCTGAAGCTGGGGCGATGCCGTCTAAGGTTAAACCGTCGAGTTTGACGTAGGAAACGCGATCGTCTCCTAAGCGCGATCGGGCGGCTTGCAGCATTTGACTGGAAATGTCGGCGCAAATTAGTCGATCGCAATATTGTAGCAACAGCGAACCAGTTTTCCCGCCACCGATCCCAATTTCTAAAACCGTATGTTCTTTTTTGATGTACGGTGCAATAAATTCCTGTTCGATGAGGGCTTCGTATTCTGTGAGCGAGTTGGCCGCACCCGCACCTTTTCCCACCCATTCATCGCCCAAATAAGCGAGTTCAGGATGATGATCTTTCCATTCTTGGGCGTAGCTGTCCCATGCCCCTTCGTAATCTATTTTAGGCTGTATTATTTCCATTGTTTTCGGTTTTTTATGTCTCAGAATACACAAACAAAAATCACTTGAGAGTCCTCCCGGCAAATCCCTTAAAATTTTTTCAATCTCCAGCAATAATTTGACAATTGTTTCACTCTTTGGAGAGCCATCAGAAAGTTGATAGTGATCTAACAAAGGATACATTTCGTGAAGCAATCCCCCACCGGCTTGATTCAAAACTTCCACATCAAAATAGAATTTCAAGAAAGGAAGTATCAGCTTTGACCGGACTGCTTCTGAAGGATCTCTTGTAAATACTTGCTCAATACTTGGACTAGCAAATTTTTCAGTTGTTCCCGACCTGAGCGTGGAGTCAAAACATCTGTAAATGCGATTGATCAAATCGAGTTGATTTTCATTGTATATATTATAGCAATCTCCTATGTATTCATTGACAATAAAATATCCATCTGGCTTTAAACATTTCTGAATAGTTGATAAACATCGTTCTATTTCTTTGACGTGATGCAGCGAACCCGAGCAAAAAACTAGATCGTATTTTTGATCTTTATCTAAAACAAACAAATTAAAGTCATCTTGATAAAAATTAATGTCTACTCCCGCTGCGGCGGCATCTTTTCTCGCAATTTCTAAAGAAGTTTTCGAAAAATCAAAGGCATCAATTTGAGTAGCCAATCCTAATTTAGCCATCAAAATTTCGTGATTTCCAACTCCGCAACCAACAGACAAAAGATTATCAAATCGTTGATCTTTGAAAAAGCTATTGACTAGCCAGGTTAACCAGTAACCTTCTGTTTGTCCGCCTGAGAGCCGATGATTTACAGCTTTGGCGATAATCGGATTGGACAACCAGTAACCCTGCTTTGTAAATCCGGCTGTTGGGTTAGATTCCCAGTAATTTTGAGCTGTTAATTTATGGGGATTTTCATTTTCTATATTGGCAGAATTTGATAACATACTTTTTTTACTCTTGAATTGGATTGAACGTCTATTTTTTGGTAAATTCAGCTTCTGTGAAAATTTGCGGGTAAGTGAATCACTGTAAAATTGTGCTAGCTATTCAGAGGGAAATATCTTCCCGCGTTGCATCCAACACAAAAATCACCCACTCCGGAAAGTGGAAACACTCTAAATCTCTCGCCGCCATCTGCGAACCAAACTTGTTAAAATAAGTTTACCACGATTCGCTTTCCTGCACATTCCCAGCCACAATTTTTCTAGTATTTTTTGCTTTTTATGTCTCAGAATACACAAACAAAAATCACTTGAGAGTCCTCCCGGCAAATCCATTAAGATTGTCTCAAGCTCCAGCAATAACTTGACAATTGTTTCACTTTTTGGGTCTCCATCCGAAAGTTGATAGTGATCTAACAAAGGATACATTTCGTGAAGCAATCCCCCACCGGCTTGATTCAATACTTCTATATCAAAGTAGAATTTCAAGAAAGGAAGTATCAGCTTTGACCGGATTGCTTTTGAAGGATCTTTCACCAATACTTGCTCAATACTTGGACTAGCAAATCTTTCAGTTGTTCCCGACGTACCGTCAAAACATTTGTAAATGCGATCGATCAAATTGAGTTGATTTTCATTGTATATATTATAGCAATCTCCTATGTATTCATTGACAATAAAATATCCATTGGGCTTTAAACATTTCTGAATTGTTGATAAACATCGTTCTATTTCTTTGACGTGATCCAGCGAACCAGAGCAAAAAACGACATCGTATTTTTTGTTTTGGTCTAGAGTAAATGAATTCAAGTCATCTTGATAAAAATTAATCTTGACTCCCGCTGCGGCGGCATCTTTTCTCGCAATTTCTAAAGAAGTTTCGGATAAATCAAAGGCGTCTATGTGGCGGGCTAATCCTAATTTAGCCATAAGAATTTCGTGATTTCCGACTCCGCAACCAACAGACAAAAGATTATCAAACCTTCGATTTTTGAAGAAGCTATTGACTAGCCAGGTTAACCAGTAACCTTCTGTTTGTCCGCCTGAGAGCCGAGAGTTTACAGCTTTTTCAATAATCGGATTAGATAACCAGTAACCCGCCTTGGAAATTACGGGGCTTGGGTGAGATTCCCGGTTGGTTTGAGCTGTTTGTTTGTCGGAACTTTCATCTTCTCTACTAAAGGAATTTGATTGCATACTTTTTACCCTTTAATCTTCTTGAACGTTTATTTTTTAGCAAAATATGCTTCGCAGAAAATCTCTGCATAAGCTTGAGTCATCTCCTCAAAAGTATTGAGTGAATCCAACACATATTTAGCATTTCCAGCCAACTGCTGCCGTAATGATTTATCCTCCAATAAACTAATCAAAGCTGCAACTAATTCATCCGGGCGATCGGGCGTATAAAACAAACCGTTAATTCCCGGCCGCACTTGTTCTTTGATACCAAAAACTGGCGATGTAATAATTGGCAAATCGCAAGCCATCGCCTCCAAAATCACTCTCGGAAAACTTTCAACGCGAGAAGTACAAACAAAAATATCCGCCGCTTTGTAATATTTCCCAGCTTCTCCAGTTTCCGCCACTACTGTCACTCTTTGCCGTAACTCTTCCGGTAATTCACTCACCATATCGGCTAATTTGTTACTGTAAATACTCGGTCGATCGCCCACAATAAAACATCTAATCTTATTGTGCCATTTATCAGACAAAAGTGAAAGTGCCTTAATCAAATCCTGCTGTCCTTTGCGTTCGCAGACTGTTCCCAGGAGCAAAATTACCACGTCTTCCGCTGCAATACCTAAGCTTTTTCGAGTCAATTCCGAATTATCCAAATTTTCCAGTTTGCTCAAATCTAAGCCATTGTGAATCACTGTAAAATTGTGGTGGCTGTTGAGAGGCAAATACCTATCCCGCGTTGCATCCGCTACAAAAATCACCTTATAAGGAAAGCGGAAACACTCTAAGGCTCTCGCCGCAATCTCCGAACCAAATCGGTTAAAATAAGTTTGCCAAGGTTCGCTTTCGTGCACATTCCAAACCGTAGGAATTCCGATTTGTCGCGCTGCATCAACTACAAAAAAGTTTTCTAAAGTATTAGCATAAATTGCATCTACTTTTAAACTTTCAATTTCCTTGCTAAAACTGCGGATAGCTTCATCATAAGCAGCGCGCTGATAGATATGTTCGAGGGGATTGTCGCGCACAATTACTTCAATTCCCTGTTGTTCATAAGCTTGACGCAGGGGGCCGTCTGTGGTGCAAAGTACGATCGGCCAAATCACACCCTCAGCCGCCAACTTCACCGCAATTTCGTACTGATGCAGCGGCGCCCCCGTAAAATCCAGCGAATTGCTGCACATCAAAACCTTAACAGGATGAATCGAACTATTTGCTTCTGCTACTGATAACAAACCAGAATCAGCAAATTTCAACTCTTCCTGATCAGTTAAATCCGTGACATCCGTAACATCCGTTAAATCCGCTACAAAATCCGCTGCCAATCCGCCATCCGTGACATCCGTTAAATCCGCTACAAAATCCGCTGCCAATCTTGCCTCTTCCTTCATAAAAACCCTGCGAGGTTGAATATGAAAATACTCATCTTCCAAAGACAAATGAGGACTATAAAAACCATCATTTTTCCCCGCATACTTGCGCCGAAAAGCCGCCACCTCTTGAGGATTATCAGTAAAACCCCTAGAAGTTCCCTCCTTGTGCAACAACTCCGCATCGGGACAGTAAACGCACCGATAACCGCGTTCTAACAATCGGTATCCGTAATCCGCATCATTGTAAGCAACAGCAAAATTATCCTCATCAAAACCTCCCAATTCTAAGAACAATTGACGCGGAGTAATCGTGCAAGCGGCTGTTACCGCCGAGTAATTTCGCGTTACCATCGCTTGAGAAAGATAGCCTCGATTGTCGCTGTTCATCAGCTTAAAAGCGTGACCCGCTAAACCGTGATGGAGGCCGTGAATTATGCCCGCGTGTTGAATTCTGCCGTCGGGATATAACAGCCTCGCACCGACTGCACCCACAGCGGGAATTTGAGCGTATCCGACCATTTGACTCAGCCATCGCGGGGTGATTACTTCAGTATCGTTGTTCAAAAACAACAGGTATTCGCTGTCAACTTGTGCGACAGCGCGGTTGTTAATTGCCGCGAAACTAAACTTGCCTCCAGGATTTTTGATTCGCAAAACTTGACCACTTAATTGATTTAAATATTCTAGGGTTTTTGGATCGTCGCTTTCGTTATCAATGACCGCAATTTGATAATTTTTGTAGGTTGTACTTTCTAGAGAATCGATACAGGATTTCAGCAATTGAACTTGATTTTTAGTAGGAATAATCAAAGTTACTGACGGGCCATCATCCGGGAAATCCTGGGCAAATATGCCCAAATTTTCTTTGATTGCCCAGGCGTGCTGAGCGACACTTCCCTTAATTTGTCGGCGGTTTAGTGCGTCTTGAATGGCTTGTTGACCTGCGGCAAAACTGGCTGGTTTCGCGGCCCCAGATACGGCGGTAGAACCTGGGGCGGTTCGCCAGTGATAAAGCACTAAAGGCAGGTGCGCGACGCGGCGAGAAATTTCGGTTGCTCTTAAGGCAAAATCGTAATCTTGCGAGCCTTCAAAACCGAGCCGCAAGCCGCCTATTTGTTCAAAGATTTCTTTTTTTACGGCGCATAAATGACCGAGATACATATAGGAAAGCAGCAGTTCCGGCGACCATTTTGGTTTGAATTGCGGGGCGAATCGATGACCTTTGGTGTCGATTTTGTCGTCGTCTGAGTAGAGGAAATCGGTGGTTGGATGGGTGGCAAAATATAAGGCGACTTCGCCTAATGCGTCGGGAGTTAGTTCGTCGTCGTTGTCTAAAAATAGGATGATGTCGCCTGTAGCGAGGGCGGCGGCGCTATTAGTTGCGGCGCTGATGTTGCCGTTTTCTGTGCGAAATGTGATGCGAATACGATCGTCCTTTGCGGCCCAATTTTTCAAAGTTTCAGCAACCGTGAAGTCTGTACTGTAATCATCGGCGATGCAGAGTTCCCAGTTTTGATAGACTTGATTGATTACACTGTCGATCGCACTTTCGAGAAAATCGATCTGCGGATTGTACACTGGCATTACCACCGAAATTTT
>Ga0209490_10001434_pt1 | contig 23177 bp, 20 predicted proteins | sample MAT06_FD_187209 | JGI IMG/M metagenome (GOLD analysis project Ga0209490, IMG submission 187209) | Freshwater microbial communities from Lake Fryxell liftoff mats and glacier meltwater in Antarctica - MAT-06 (SPAdes) (version 2) | ecosystem: Environmental > Aquatic > Freshwater > Ice > Liftoff... | reverse complement strand
CATCATCCAGGCCATGATCTGCGCGTTGGTGTTCACGTCAGGCGCGGGAATGTCTCGCTGGGGGCCGATGATGATGCCGATCTCGCTGGTGTAGCGGCGCGTCATGCGCTCCAGCTCCTTCAGGCTCAGCAGCTTGGGGTCGACGCGGATGCCGCCCTTGGCGCCGCCGTAGGGCAGGTTCACCGCGGCGCATTTCACCGTCATCCAGGCGCTGAGCGCCATCACTTCTTCCAGCGTCACGTCGGGGTGGTAACGCACGCCGCCCTTGCCGGGGCCGCGGCTCAGGTTGTGCTGTACGCGGTAGCCCTCGAAGTGCGCCACCTCGCCGTTGTCCAGCTCGATCGGCACGTCCACGATCAGCGTGCGCTTAGGGCGCTTCAGCGTTTCAGCCCAGCGCGCCAGGTGGCCCAGATAGGGCACCACGCGGTCGACCTGGCTGAGGTAGGTGCCCCAGGGGCTTTCCGGGGTGGGGTGGACGAAGGACAGGGGGGTGTTGTTCACGAAACGTGTCTTCCTTGAGATTTCCTGGGGTAGAGGCCGCCATGATGGCCCGATGGGCGCACCTTGTGGGTGCGCCGCGCCAGGGCCGGCACCGCTTGGCTGCGCACTGTAGGCGGGCTGCCACCGAATCTTTCACCAAGCGCCATGCAGGATTTGCATGGCGCCTGTGTGGGCCTGTCATCGAGGCTTGGGCAGGGCTGCTGGCTACACTGCCGCGAGATGACTCCCGACACCCCCAGAATCGCTTTCATCGGTGGCGGCCACATGGCCAGCGCGCTCATCGGCGGGCTGTTGCGCGCCGGCCGCGCGCCTGGCGCCATCGCCGTGGTCGAACCCGTCGAGGCGCAGCGCGACAAGCTCGCACAGCAGTTTGGCGTGGTGGCGCAAGCCGCAGCCAGTGCCCGCCTGGCCGGCGTGGCCACGGTGGTGTGGGCGGTGAAGCCGCAGCTCTTTGCCGAAGCTGCCGCGCCCTGCGCGGCTTTCGTCGGCGCGGCCTTGCAGGTCAGCGTGATGGCCGGGGTGCGCTGCGCCGCCATCGCCGCGGCCAGCGGCAGTGCGCGTGTGGTGCGCGCCATGCCCAACACGCCGGCCCTCATCGGCCAGGGCGTGGCCGGGCTCTTCGCCACGCAGGGCGTGGACGCCGCCGCGCGTGCCGAGGTGGAGGCCCTGTTTGCGCCCACCGGCGCCACGCTGTGGCTGCAAGAAGAAAGCCAGCTCGATGCCGTGACGGCGCTGTCGGGCTCGGGCCCGGCGTATGTCTTCTACTTCCTCGAAGCCATGATGCAGGCCGCCACAGAGATGGGCTTGAGCGAAGCCGAAGGCCGCTTGCTGGCCCAACACACCTTCGCCGGCGCCACGGCGCTCGCGCAGCAAAGCCCGCTGGCAGCGCAGGATCTGCGGGCGCAGGTAACCAGCAAGGGCGGCACCACGCACGCGGCCATCACGTCACTGGAGAGCAGCGGCGTGAAGGCGGCCATCGTGAAGGCGTTGCATGCAGCGCGGGCGCGTGCCCAGGAGCTCGGTCGCGCGTGAGGCACTCAGCGTGAGCGTGAGCGTCAGCGCAATGCCAGATCGAGCACGACCCCGGCGAACACCGCAGCGCCCAGCCAGTGGTTCTGGCGGAAGGCCTTGAAGCAGCCTTCGCGTGTGCGGCCGCGAATCAGCGTGTAGTGCCAGACCGCCTGCAATGCCGCCAGCGCGATGCCGGCCAGAAACCAGTCGCCCAGGCCCAGTGACCGGCCGACCCCGGCCCAGCTGAGCAGGAAGACGGCGTAGCAGCCCATCACCGCGGCCACGTCCCAGCGGCCCAGCGTGATGGCGCTGGTTTTCATGCCGATTCTCAAGTCGTCGTCGCGGTCGACCATGGCGTACTCGGTGTCGTAGGCCAGCACCCAGAACAGGTTGCCCAGCAGCAGCCACCAGGCCTGCGGCGGCACGCTGGCGGTGACGGCCTGCCAGCCCCAGTCGGCCGGGCCCAACACGGCCGCGAAGGCCATCGGGATGCCGAAGCTGAAGGCCAGGCCCAGAACCGCCTGCGGCACCGCCAGCACACGCTTGGCGTAGGGGTAGGCCAGCGTGACGGCCAGCGCCGCAAAGCTGAGCTGGATGGCGGCGGGGTTGGTGGTGAGCACGAGGCCGAAGGCGAGCAGCGCCAGCACCGCGCCCACGGCCAGGGCCTCCGCTGGCGAGATGGCGCCGCGCGTCACCGGGCGCTGCGCGGTGCGTTTGACGTGCTTGTCGAATTCGCGGTCGGCCACGTCGTTGGCGCAGCAGCCCGCGCTGCGCATGAGGATGGTGCCGGCCACGAAAACCAGCAGCAGATGCCAGCCGGGCCAGCCATCGGCGGCGATCCACAGCGCGCTGAGCGAGGGCCACAACAGCAGCAGCCAGCCGGCCGGTCGGTTCCAGCGGATGAGGTCGAGGTAGAGCGCCCAGCGGCTGGGCGAGGGGGCGGTGGCCTGCATGGGGGCAGATTATCTGCATCGTGAACGCCGAGTGCCGGCCGCTGGGGTAGGCTGGCGCCATGACTGCGACCAACGTACTCGGCTTCTGGTTCGGCCCCGCGCCTTTGGCGCCGCGCCGCGAATGGTTCGTCAAGAGCGATGTGTTTGACGAGGCCATCCGTGAGCGTTTCGGCCCGGAGGTTGAACGCGCACTGGCGGCGGCGCCAGCCTGGGGCGAGGACGCGCCGTCGCGGCTGGCCGAGCTGATTGTGTTGGACCAGTTCACGCGCAACCTCTTCCGAGGCCAGGCGCGCGCGTTTGCAGGCGACTCACGGGCTTGCGCCATCGCTCTGGGCCTGACCGATAGCGGCGAACACCTCAACCTGCACCCGCTGCACCGCTGGTTTGCCTACATGCCGCTTGAACACGCTGAAGACTTGGCGCTGCAAGATCGTTGCGTGGCGCTGTTCGAGGCCCTGGTGCAGGAAGGCGGCACCCATGCCGATGCCTTGAAGGGCGCGCTGGACTACGCGAACAAGCACCGCGAAGTGATCCAGCAGTTCGGCCGCTTCCCGCACCGCAACGCGGCGCTGGGCCGCGCCAGCACAGCGGCGGAAATGGCCTATCTGGCCTTGCCCGGCAGCGGGTTCTGAAAGCCGAGATGGCTCAGTGAAAGTCTGAGTCGGAGCTGAAGATTGCCCACGAAGGAAGCTGGATCAAGGGCTGGAGCGCATCTGCGCCGAGCCGCTATGCAAATGACAGCCCCCTGCGGCATGATGCAGTCATGAACCGCGACAGCGTCCTGGCCATGCTGACCCAGCACAAGCCCGTGTTGGCTGAGCGCTTCGGCGTGCAGCGCCTGGCGCTGTTCGGCAGCTTCGCGCGGGGAATGCAGCGCCCCGACAGTGACGTCGATGTGCTGGTGGCGTTTGAGCAGGTGCCCACGCCGGCCCAGTTCTTCGGTACGCAGTTCTACCTGGAGGACTTGCTGGGTCGGGATGTCGACCTCGTCACCGAGACCGCTCTGCGTCCTCGCCTGCGCCCGTACGTCGAGCGCGACGCCGTCGCCGTTCCCTGATGGCTGAGCCTGAGCCGATGGACGGCCGCGACCCGGCCCTGTTCCTGGGTGACATGATCGAGTTCTGCGATCGAGTCGTGGAATACACGGCCCATCTCGACATGACCGCACTGTGGGCCGACCGCATGCGCTTCGACGCCACGCTGCGCAATATCGAGCTCATCGGCGTGGCGGCATCCCGGGTGCCGGAGACCGTACGTGCGCTGGCGCCCGAGATCGAATGGCGCCAGATCGTTGGCACCCGCAATCGCGTGGCGCACGCCTACCTGACGCTGGATGCCGGCACGCTGTGGTTGGTGATCACTGACAGTATTCCTCGACTGCGAACTCAGGTGCATGCATTGCTGGGCAGGCTTGCGGCGGGGCCTGACTGAATTTTCGCCCCTGTCGCCTGCAGCTCATCCCTCCAGCTGCTTCTGAAACACCAGCCCCGCGTGCTCGCGCAGCGCGTGGAACTGAATCTTCGGCCAGTTGTCCTGCATCGCGCGCAGTTCGCCGGCGTATTCCAACAGCACGGTGGGCGCGTTCACCGCGTCCATTGCCACGCGGTGGCTGTTGCCGTCGATGAAGCGCTGCAACTCCTTGGCGCCGCCGTTTTCTTCCGGGCAGGTGACCCAGCGCGCCACGTTGTAGCGCGCCGGCATGATGCGTGCCTTGCAGCTGTATTCATGTTCGAGGCGGTGCGCCACCACCTCGAACTGCAGCTGACCCACGGCGCCCAGCAGAAGCATGCTGCCGGCCACCGGGCGAAAGACCTGGATCGCGCCTTCTTCGCCCAGCTGCGTGAGGCCGGCGCGCAGCTGTTTGGTCTTCAGCGGATCGGCCACTTCCACGCTGCGGAACATCTCGGGCGCGAAGAACGGCAGGCCGGTGAACTGCAGGTTTTCGCCTTCGCTCAACGTGTCGCCGAGCTGCAGCACGCCGTGGTTCGGAATGCCGATGATGTCGCCGGCAAAGGCTTCGTCCAGCAGTTCGCGGCGCTGGCTCATGAAGGTGACCACGGTGTTGGGCCGCAGCTCCTTGCCGCTGCGCGCCACCTTCAGGCGCATGCCGCGTTCGAAGCGGCCGCTGGCCACGCGCACGAAGGCGATGCGGTCGCGGTGTGCGGGGTCCATGTTGGCCTGGATCTTGAACACCACGCCGGTGAACTTGGTTTCTTCGGGTTTCACGATGCGCTGTATCGCGCGGCGGTCGCCGGGCGGCGGCGCCAGGTCCACCAGCGCATCCAGCACCTCGCGCACGCCGAAGTTGTTCACCGCGCTGCCGAAGAACATCGGCGTCTGTTTGCCCGAAAGAAAGGCGGCTTCGTCGAAGGGCGGGGCGGCATCGGTCAGCAGATCGATCTCGCCCTTGGCCTGTTCCCACTGCATGCCGAAGCGTTCGGCGTAGGCCGGGTTGTGCAGGCCGTCGAGGATCTCGTCTCCGACGCCGCCTTTGCCAAGGACGCGGTCTTCACCCGGGCTGAATACGCGCATCTGCTGTTCGCGCAGGTCCATCACGCCATGGAAGGCCTTGCCCATGCCCACGGGCCAGGTGAAGGGCACCACCTCCATGCCGAGCTCGCGCTCGATCTCGTCCATCAGCGCCAGCGGGTCTTTCACCTCGCGGTCCATCTTGTTGACGAAGGTGAGGATGGGCGTGTTGCGCGCGCGGCAAACCTGCAGCAGCCGGCGCGTCTGCGGCTCGACGCCGTTGGCAGCATCGATGACCATCAGCGCGGCGTCCACGGCGGTCAGCACGCGGTAGGTGTCTTCGCTGAAGTCCTGGTGGCCGGGGGTGTCGAGCAGGTTGATGACGCAGTCGCGGTACTCCATCTGCATCACGCTGGAGGCCACCGAAATGCCGCGCTGCTTTTCGATTTCCATCCAGTCCGATGTCGCGTGCCGCGTCGCTTTGCGCGCCTTCACGCTGCCGGCGATCTGGATGGCGCCGCTGAACAGCAGCAGCTTCTCGGTGAGCGTGGTCTTGCCCGCGTCGGGGTGGCTGATGATGGCGAAGGTGCGGCGGCGACGCACCTGCGTGGCCAGCGGGCTGGGAGCAGGGGTTTCGGCAGTCGCCTCGAAAGGAACGTCGGCGGGAGCGTCGGCAGGGAGGGCGGAAGACATGGAGGCTTTCGGTGCGGGCCGGGCAAACCGGGGATTATCGGCGGCAGTGCGATGATCAGCCGCAATGAACGACTTGCTCGACCTGCACCCGGAGGTGGCCGCTGCGCTGCGCCACGGCCGCCCCGTGGTGGCGCTGGAGTCCACCATCATCAGCCACGGCATGCCCTGGCCGCAGAACGCCGAAACCGCGTTCTTGGTGGAAGCTGCGGTGCGTGAACACGGCGCCGTGCCGGCCACTGTCGCCGTGATCGACGGCCGCTTGAAGGCGGGCCTCACTCGCCAACAGATCGAGCATCTGGCGCGCAAGGGCCGCGCAGTGCCCAAGGCCAGCCGGCGCGATTTGCCGCTGCTCATCGCCCAGGGCGCCACAGGTGCCACCACGGTGGCCGCGACCATGATCGTGGCCGCGCTGGCCGGCATCCGCGTCTTTGCCACCGGCGGTATCGGGGGTGTGCACCGCGGTGCTGAAGCCAGTTTCGACATCAGCGCCGACTTGCAGGAACTGGCGCGCACGTCGGTGGCGGTGGTCTGCGCCGGCGCCAAGGCCATCCTCGACCTGCCTTCGACACTGGAATATCTGGAAACGCATGGCGTGCCGGTACTCGGCTACGGCACCGACGAGTTGCCCGCTTTCTACTCACGCCACAGCGGCCTGAAGCTGCAGCACCGGCTCGACACGCCCGAGGCTGTGGCACGGGTGCTGCTGGCCAAGTGGCAGGCGGGGCTGGAAGGCGGTGTGGTGGTTGCCAACCCGATCGCCGCCGAGCATGAAATTCCGCATGCGCGCATCGATAGGTGCATCCGGCAGGCGCTGGCCGAAGCGCAGCAGCAGGGCGTGGCCGGCGCTGCCGTGACGCCGTTCCTGCTGGCGCGGGTGAGTGAACTGACGGGCGGCGCCAGCCTGGCCGCGAACATCCAGCTGGTACTGGCCAATGCCCGACTGGCGGCGCAGATTGCGGTGCAGATTGCGGTGCAAACCGCCGCGCAACCTTTCGAGCAACCCACCGAGCGATCTTTCGAGCAACCCGCCGCGCAAGCTGCGGCCGAACGGGCGGCGTCTTGAAGGCGACAACAAGCCCTGTGTTGCCCGAGCGCTTGCGCCTGGAAACGCGCACCTTGCACGCTGCCACCGAGCGCAGCGGGGCAATGGCGGCCTTGCTGGCCGGCCGGCTGCCGCGTGCCGGCTATGTGGCGATGCTGTGCAACCTGCAGGCCATCTACGCTGCGCTCGAAAGCGCGTTGCAGGTGCATGAAGGCAGCCCGGCCGTGGCTGCGCTGCAAGCCGGCCCTCTGCACCGCGCTGGTTCCTTGGCCGACGACTTGGCCGTGTTGCACGGCCCGGCCTGGGCCGACGAGGTGCCGCTGGCCGAGGCCGCCGCCGTCTACGTGGCGCGCTTGCAGGCCCTGCAAACCGCAGCGGCGTCGGCTGCGGCGCCCGTGCTGGTGGCGCACGCCTATGTGCGCTACCTCGGCGACCTGCACGGTGGCCAGGTGTTGCAGCGCCTGGTAGGGCGCCACTACGGGCTGTCTGACGATGCCGGCGCGCCGGGCACCCGCTTCTACGATTTCGGCCCCACGCCCCAAGTGCTGGCGCTGCGCCAGCAACTGCGCGCGGCGCTGGGCAGCCTGCCCTTCGACGAGACCGAGCAAGACGCCGTCGTGGCCGAGGCCTGCTGGGCGTTCGGGCAGCACCAGCGCCTCTTCACCGAGTTGCTTCCGGGCGCCTGACTGCACACGCTGGCAAAGTCCGGCGCGTGCATGTCCGTGCATGTGCGTGAATGCGCATGAAGGCCCGCAAAGGCCCGTGAAGGCGCGCGCGGAGGTCTAGCTGGCCGCGAAGCTGCGAAAACGTTCGTACAGCGCGGTGGCGCGCTGTGCCGAGGCTTCCAGTTCCTCGAGCAGCGGCGCCACCGAAGGGCCGCCCACGGCATCGGCGATGTCCATCGCGGCCAGGCTGGCGTTGCTGAGGATGGCGCCCAGCACCTCGTCGGCACGCCGCCCCGCGCCCGGCACGCTGGCCAGCATCAGCGACGCCTCCAGGCGTTGCCGCGCCAGCGCGGTTTGCCGGCGCGCACGCAGGTCGTCCAGCACGATGATGCAGCCCAGCAGCTCGCCGTCGCGCGTGGGCACGGCCTCTGCGCGAACCGCCACGGGCGTGCCCGAGGTGTTCTCGGCCCCCGGGTTCAGCACCACCCATTCGCCGCGCCACGGCTGCCGCGCCAGGCCGTCCAGCACCTGCTGCACCTGGCCTGCGTCGTCGAACAGCTGCGCCACCTGGCAGCCTGTTGCGGGCACCTCGACAGCGCTGCCGCGCAGCGCCAGGAAGGCGTGGTTGGCGAACATCAGGCGGCCGGGTGCGTCGGTCATCAGCACCGGTTCCTGAGCGGCGTTCACGGTCTGCCGAATCTGCGCCAGCTGGTGTTCGGCAATCAGCAGGCGCACCGCATTCACCTGCACGATGATGTCCACCAGCGCCGTGCCGATGGCACGGCCCATCGTGCGTTCGGCCAGGGTCCAGGGGCGCGCGGTGCCGCGCACGATCTCTGACCAGGTGGCGAAGGAACGCCGCGGCGACAACTGCAGCGAGTCGACAGGCGGGCCCTGCTGCACGTCGCTGGCCAGCAGCGCGGCCTTGTCGGGGTTGCCGGCCCACTTCACGGTGAGCAGCTGTTCCTTGCGAAACCACATCAGGTAGTCAGGCCGCTGTGTCGACAAACGCACCGCGAGCACGCCGCAGGCGGTGGGTGTCAGGGCTGCCAGCGGTGCGTGCGCCTGGCCCACGGCGGTGCAGGTGTAGGGCGCGCCGGGGTCGGTGCCGGCGGGTTGTTCGTGCACCCAGTTGCACAGCGCGCGCAACTCGGGTGTGGACGGCACCTCGCCGGTGCTGAGGATTTCGTCGCCATGGAACAGCGCAGCGCCGGTGGCGTCCAGCGGCTGCAGCAGCGTGCGCGGGCTGCGAAAGAGCGCCTGGCGCCAGTCGCCTTCGGTGGATGTGGCCTCGATCAGGCGCTGCTCGAGCCGCTTCACCATCAGCGCCACCTGAGCGTGGGCATAGTTTTCGATGGCCGCGATGCGCGTGGACGCCACCTCGGCCAACAGGTCGACCACCTGGCGCAGACCCAGGCGCAGGTGGCGCGGGCTGTAATGATGGGCTGCGACCAGGCCCCACAACCGCTCTTCACGCACCAGCGAGGCCACCAGCGTGCCGGTAACGCCCATGTTCTTCAAATATTGCAGGTGCAGCGGCGAGATGCTGCGCAGGTGGCACATCGACATGTCCAGCGGCCCACCGCTGTCGGGCCGCAGCAGCGGCAGCAACGGGGCGGCCACGTAGTCCACGTTGGCCAGAACGCGCACGCGGTTTCGCAGGTAGAGCTCGCGCGCGCGCTGCGGAATGTCGCTGGCCGGGTAATGGTGGCCCAGCAGCGGCTCGAAATGTGCGGCACGGGCCTCGGCAAAGATCTGGCCGTGGCCGTCGGGGTCGAAGCGGTAGACCATCACGCGGTCGTAGCCGGTGAGGTCGCGCAGCACTTGCACCACGGCGTCGCACAGGCCATTCAACGTACCGGCAGCGGAAAAGCGCTCGACGGCGGCTGCGATAGACCGTGTGCCGTGTGTCGGGTTCAAGGCGATGGCGCCGATGCCGCTGCCGCGGTCTACCGGTTCCAACTCGAGTACCACGCCGCCGCCGGGGGGGCGGTGCGCCGTGCCCTCGAAGTAGCGCACCGCCGGGCCCTGGCCGGTGTGGCAGCGCAGCGGCAGCGGCTCTTCGCCCAGTTCGGGCAGCAGGCGCTGAACCTGTTCGGCGACGTCGCCAGCCAGGCACGCCAGCGGCCGCCCCTGCAGCGCTGCGGCATCCGCGTCCAGCAGCTCGTGGGTGTTGGCGCTGGCCTGAAGCACTGGCAAGCCCGCCGTGGCCTGCAGCAGCAGGAGCACGCCATGCGGCTGCACCGAGCCCGCCAGATGGATCAATTCCCGCTCGCAGTTGCTGAGCGTGGCCTGGCCGAATGCGGGGCTGTCCATGCGGGCAAGTTAGCACAGCCGCTGATGACGTCTGTGCTGGTTATCGAGAGGGAAAAGTGTTGTCCAACCCGCGTGCCGTGCGGGCCACGCCGGGGATCAGGCTTCCAGCATCGAGCGCAGCATCCAGGCGGTCTGCTCGTGCACGGTGAGGCGCTGCGTCAGCAGGTCGGCGGTGGGCTCGTCGCTGGCCTTGTCGGCGAGCGGGAAGATGCCGCGCGCGGTGCGCGCCACGGCTTCGTGGCCGTCGACGAGGATCTTCACCATCTCCAGCGCCTTCGGCGGCGTGACGGGGGCGTCGGGCAGTGAACCGAGGCTGACGAACTGCGCGTAGCTGCCCGGCGCGGTGTGGCCCAGGCTGCGGATGCGCTCGGCGATGGGGTCGACCGCCGTCCACAATTCGGTGTACTGCGCCATGAACATGGTGTGCAGCGTGTTGAACATCGGCCCTTTCACGTTCCAGTGGAAGTTGTGCGTGGTGAGGTAGAGCGTGTAAGTGTCGGCCAGCAAATGGCTCAGCCCGTTCGCGATGGCGGCACGGTCTTTCGCGCTGATGCCGATGTTGATACCGATGTTGATGCTGACGGCGTCACTGCCGTCCGCCGCGGGTGCCGCGGGTGCCGCGGTCTTCTTGCCCGTGCCTGTCTTCTTGGCCATCGTGACCTCCTGAAATCTGAAGCAACCCCCGGACTCTAGCGAAGCCCCGGAGGTTGCGTTGCATTGCATTGCGTTGCTTGCCTTGCTTCGGACCCAGGTTCGGGCCCAGGTTCAGGGCCGGGTCGAAGCGGTCCAGGTTCATCACCTTGTTCCACGCGGCGATGAAGTCGTGCACGTACGGGGTCTGCGCATCATTGGCCGCGTAGACCTCGGACAGCGCGCGCAGTGGCGAGTTTGAACCGAAGACAAGGTCGACCACGGTGCCGGTGGCTTTCAGCGCGCCGGTGGCGCGGTCGCGGCCTTCCAGCACGTGGGCGTTCGCGGCAGCCTTGGTCACGGCCCAACCGTTTTGCGGCGCCAGCCAGATGCGCGCCCCGTTGGCACCGCCGCGCTTGTCGCTGCCGCGAAAGGTGGCGGCCGAGGCCCACGCGGTGGTGACCAGCTGCGACACCGACAGCCCCGAGGCCAACAGCTCTTCCTTCAGCGCCGCCACGTCCTGCTCGTTCACCAGGGCGTGGTCGACGGCGGGCACCGGGTCTTGCCAGATCAGCACTTCCGTCGGTACCAGCTTGCCCAGGTAACGTGCGCGCGGCCCCATGTCGCGGTGTGTCAGCTTGAACCAGGCACGCGCGAAGGCATCGGCAAACTCGGCCGGGTTGGCGTGGAAGCGGCGCGAAATCTTCTTGTAGGCCGGGTCCAGGCGCAGCGAGAGGTCGGCCGTGGTCATCATCGGCAGGCTCTTCTTGCTCGGGTCGTGCACGTCGGGGATCAGGTGCCCCGGCTTGCAGTGCTTCGGCGTGCACTGGTGGGCGCCGGCCGGGCTCTGGGTGAGTTCCCATTCGTAGCCGAAGAGCATGTCGAAGTAGCCCAAGTCCCAGGTGGTGGGGTTGGGCTTCCAAGCGCCTTCGATGCCGCTGGTGGTGGTGTGCGCACCCTTGCCGCTGCCGAACTTGTTGATCCAGCCAAGCCCTGCTCTTCGATGGCCGCGCTCTCGGGCTCGGCACCCACCAGCGCTTTATCACCGGCGCCGTGGGCCTTGCCGAAGGTGTGGCCGCCGGCCACCAGCGCCACGGTCTCTTCGTCGTTCAACGCCATGCGGGCGAAGGTTTCGCGCACGTCGCGCCCCAAAGCCACGGGGTCGCGGTTGCCGTAAGGGCCTTCGGGGTTGACATAGATCAGGCCCATCTGCACTGCAGCCGGCGGGTTGGCAAGGCTGCGTTGGCCGCCGAAGCCGAAGGTCTTCAAGCCCATGGTCTCCATGGCCACGGTGCCGGCCAACACGGCCAGGTCGGCCCACGAGAGTTTCTGGCCGTACTTCTGCTTGATGGGCCACAACAGCCGACGTGCCTTGTCGAGATTGCCGTTGTCGGGCCAGCTGTTCAGCGGCGCAAAGCGCTGCGAGCCGCTGCCTGCGCCGCCCTTGCCGTCCTGGATGCGATAGGTGCCGGAAGCGTGCCAGGTCATGCGCACGAAGAGGTCGCCGTAGTGGCCCCAGTCGGCCGGCCACCAGTCTTGCGAATCGGTCATCAAGGCCTTGAGGTCGGCCACCAGGGCGTCGAGGTCCAGGGTCTTGAAGGCCTTGGCGTAGTTGAAGTCCTCGGCCAGCGGGCTCGACTTCCCGCCGTGCCGGTGCAGCATCTTCAGGCTCAGCTGCTCGGGCCACCATTCGCTGTTGCCGGTGCCGCCCGAAGGGCGAGATAGGGGCCTTGGCTATGGGCGTCATAGCCAGAGAAACCCAGCGAGGCTCCCGGGAAAACCTCAGCCGGTCAGCCGCGTCACGCCCGGCAGGGCGCAGGCGTAGATGGCGTTGCGCAGTGCCGCGATGGCCTCGTAACGCGGAAAGGTGCGGCGCCAGGCCAGCACGACACGCCGCGTGGGCACCGGCGCTGCGAAAGGCACGTAGCGGATGTGCGTCGGCATGCCCTGGCCCTCGGCCGGCACGCTGAGCTGCGGCACCACCGTCACGCCCATGCCTGAAGCCACCATGTACTTGATGGTCTCCAGGCTGCTGCCCTCGAAGCTCTTGCGTATGCCCTCGCGATCGTTCGGGCTCGAGCTGGCAAAACGCGTGTACTCGGGGCAGACCTCGAGCACGTGGTCGCGAAAGCAGTGGCCCGTGCCCAGCAGCAGCATGGTCTCGTTCTTCAGCTCTTCGGCGGTGATCTGCTGGCGCTGGGCAAACGGGTGGCCGGCGGGCACCGCGGCCTGGAAGGGCTCGTCGTACAGCGGTGCCACCGCCAGGCCGTTGTCCGGAAAGGGCTCGGCCATGATGGCGCAGTCGAGCTCGCCCAGGCGCAGCATGTCCAGCAGCTTGGCGGTGAAGTTCTCCTGCAGCATCAGCGGCATCTGCGGCACGCGTTCTATGGCCTGCTTCACCAGGTCGGGCAGCAGGTAGGGGCCGATGGTGTAGATCACCCCCAGGCGCAGCGGCCCGCTCACCGGGTCTTTGCCGAGCTTGGCAATCTCGCGGATGGCCTGCGCCTGTTCGATGACCTGCTGCGCCTGGCGCACGATCTGTTCTCCCAGCGGCGTGACGCTGACCTCGGCCGAGCCGCGCTCGAAGATCTTGACGTCGAGTTCTTCTTCCAGCTTCTTGATGGCCACGCTGAGCGTGGGCTGGCTGACGAAACACGCTTCGGCGGCGCGGCCGAAGTGCCTTTCGCGCGCCACGGCGACGATGTACCTGAGCTCGGTGAGGGTCATGCCGTGGATTGTCACCAATGCGCGTGCGCCCAAGGAAAAGGGGGCTGCCGAAGCAGCCCCCTTTTCCCCTTCGTCAGCGACGGGGTGTGCGGGTGTGTGCGGGCGTGTGCGGGTGCTCAGCGGTTGTCCACCAGCACCTTGCTGCTGCCCAGCAGCGTGGCGGTACCGTCGCTGAACTTCACGAGGCCCATGTAGCGCTGCCCGGCCGGCACCGCCCAGCTCAGGGCCACCGAGGCCGAGCCGCCTTCGTAGACCGTCGACGGCCCCCTGGCCGCCAGCGTGTTGGCGCCGCCAGGCGCCACCGCCCAGGCCGACAGCGTGAACAGCGCGCCGCTCACGGGCGTGGCGTAGCCGGTGACACGCACCGAGTAGGTGGCGGCGATCGGTGCCTCCAGAGTCACCACCTCATCGGAGCCGCCTGCCGCGCTGGTGCCGACGTTGGTACCGGTGCAGTTGGCCGAGCGAAACACTTCGATGTCCAGGTCGGTCAGAGCACCGCCCTGGGTGTCGCTGTTGAAGGTCTGGAAGCGGGCGAATTCGGTGCCCGCAGGCACCACCACGCTGTAGCAGCGCGTCTGCGGTGCGGCCACGGTATCGGTGAAGGTGACGGCGGGCACGAGCCCGGTGGTCGCGAGGCTCATCGTGCCGGTGTAGCTGGTTTGCACCGCGAACACGCGCGAACCCTTGCCCGCAGGCCGCTGGTCAGACACCTGCGCTGGCGAGGCGAAAGCCACCGCCTGCGCGCTGAGTGGGCTGCTGATGGTGCGCACGCCGTCGCTCCAGCCCAGGCTGCCGAAGGACCAGGCCACCAGCGGTGCCGAGGTGCGCGTGATCTTCGTGGTGAAGTTCGCGCTGGCGCCCGGCGCCAGGTTGAGGCTGGCCGGCGTGACCACCACGTTCCAGCCCGGCAGACTGCTTTGCGAGACGAACGTGGCCGTCGAGGCCCCGACGTTGGTGACCGTGCGCGTGAGCGTGCGCGTCACCACCACGCCAGCGGCAGTCAGCGACGACAGGTTCAGGTCCCAGGGCTTCACCGTGCCCAGGGTCTGGCAGCTGCCGATGCCCGCCGGCGGTGCCAGGCCCACGCCGCACAGGAAGCGGCCGTAGTCCGCCGCGCCGGCGTCGTACACCAGGCTCGGCACGGCGGCCGGGTTGGGGGCCAGGTGGCCAGCGCCATAACCCCAGCGGTTGGTGTCGCTCGTGTTGTTGGACAGTTTGACGTCGGTGTTGCTGGTGGTCAGCGCCGACTTGATGGCCGAGGGCGACCAGCTAGGGTGAAGCTGGCGCAGCAGCGCGGCAGCGCCGGCCACGTGCGGGCTGGACATCGAGGTGCCCTGCAGCGAACCGGTGGAGGCCGGCGGGGTGAGGGTGCCCGCAACCACGGCGTCACGCTGTGCTGCCGACAGCGAGGGTCGGTTGGCGGCGATGATGGCCACGCCCGGCGCGGTGATGTCGGGCTTGAGCACGTTGCCGTCGGCCTTGTTCGGCCCGCGCGACGAGAACCCGGCCATGACGGGCGCCACGACGCCAGGGCGGTTGTAGGCCAGGCCGATGGTGCCGGTGGCACTGCCGCCGGCAGTGGCCACGTAGCTGCGCACGGCATCGCGCTGCGTGTCCTGAAGCTGCACCGTGGGCACGGTGTGGGCGTCGGCCACCAGCGCGGTGTTGGTGGGGTTCAGCAGCACCATGCCGATGCCGCCGGCGCGCTTCACCTCGGCGCTGGCTGCCAGGCGTGCGGCGGCGGTGTTGGTCGTGCTGCGGTCGCACACGACGATGCGGCCGGCCGCCAGCGCGTTGTCCAGGCTGTTGGCCAGACAGGTAGGGGCGTTGGCGGCTTGCCCGGCGGCGGCCACGTTCTCTGACAGCACGAGGTTGCCCGAGGTGGCGGCCAGGTAGTTCAACGAGAAGCCCGAGTAGACGGCGGCGTTGCCCAGGCTCAGGTCGCCGCCGCCCGGGTTGCGGTCGTGCGTGGAGGCGCCCACGGTCATGAGCCACGGGCTCATGTGCGCGACCTGGTTGCCGGGGCCGGAGTTGCCGGCCGAGGCCGAGACGAAGACGCCGGCGACGGTGGCGTTCAGGAACGCAATTTCGACCGGGTCGTTGAAGTTCAGCTGCGTGCCGCTGATCGAGAAGTTGATGACGTCCACGCCATCGGTCACGGCGTCCTCGATGGCGCGCAGCGTGTCGGCGGTGTAGCAACCGGTCTGGGCGCTGACGGTGGCCGTCCAGCACACCTTGTAGGCGGCGATGCGGGCACGCGGCGCGATGCCGCCCATCACCGCGGTGATGACGCCCGAGGCGTTGACGATGTCGACCCGCTCGTTGCCGCCCGAGGTCGAAGCGGTGTGCGAGCCGTGGCCGCTGGTGGCGCCGTCGCGCGGCGAGAGGTACTCCAGCGGCGTGCGCACCGCGCCCGAAGCAGTGAAGTCCTGGTTGTAGAAGCGCGCGCCGATCAGCTTGTTGCTGCACATCGCAGGCGTGAAGCCTTCGCCCGCGACGCAGGTGCCGGCCCAGCCGGCGGGGGGTGCGCCGTACACCAGCGTGCCGGCCTGGTGGTAGGACACGGGCTTGCCGGCAGCGTCGACCTTGTCGCCGAAGGCCGGGCTTTCGGGCCAGATGCCGCTGTCGATGACACCGATGACGACGCCTTCACCCTTGACGTTGCGCGACTGTGCGTCGAGCTGCGAATACAGCCCGCCAGGGGCGGTGAGGCCGAGAAATTCGCTGGTGCGCGTGGTGTCGAGTTCGCGACGTTCCGACGGCACGACCGACAGCACTGCACTGTCTTTCATCAGCAGCGCCGCCTGGGCGTCGGTCATCACGGCCGCGAAGCCGCTGAAGGTGGTGTTGTAGGTGTGCAGCACGTTGACCGCGCCCACACGGGCCAGCACGGCGCTGCGCTGGCTGTCCAGGTAGCCGGCGTAGGCACGGGCGGCGCTGGTGTTGAGGTTCAGCCGCGCGCCGGTGCTGCTGCGCGTGGCGGCCAGGCCGCGCACGGTGCCGCCGTAGGTGGCCAGCGGTGCAGCGGCCAGTTGCACGATGTAGGTTCGCTGGACCTGCGGTGCGGCGGGTGCGCGCGTGTCGCGCGTTTGCGCCTGCAGGTTGCCGACGTGGGCTACAGCGAGCATGGCGGCCAGCGCCACGCACTTGATCTGGGTGTTCATCGAGAGGTCTCTCCTGGAATTGTGGGTACGTGGCGGCACGACTGGGGGCTGAACTGAAGCCTGAGCGGACGGCTCTGCGAACAGTTCAGCAGGCAGTTCAAACAGGCAGCTCAGCAGGCCGTTCAGCGGGGGGTTCAGCAGGCGGTGCGGCGGGCGCGCAGTGCCAGTCCGGCCAGGCCCAGCGCCAGCAGCACGGCTGCGCCGGGTTCGGGCACCACGCTGACGGTGATGTTGTCGATGGCGAACTGGCCGTTGTTCGCGGTGGGCACGGTGCAGGCCAGGCCAGCTACCCAGCTGCACGCGAAGAAATCGACCTGCCTCAGGTTGTTGAAGGCCGAGAAGCTGGCGCCGCTGTAGCTGACGAAGGGGAAGTTCGCGTTCGTGCTGCTGCCGAAAGCGAAGCTGGCGCTGACGGTGCTGTTGTCTTGCAGGGTGCCGCGCGCCACGAGCACCGTGGTCTGCGCAGAGGGCGGGTCCAGTGCCACGAAGGCGGCCGAGAAACCGCCGAGGTTGAGGCCAAGGCCGCTGGCGGTGGTCAGGCGCAGGCGGCCGTCGTTCGACGCGAAGTAGAACTGCGTGGCATTGCCCGTGGGCGCCTGGGTGCCGAGCGCGCCGGCGCTGTCGACGATGCCGAAGTCGCTCAGCGCGGTCAGCACGAAGGCGCCTTCGCTGAAGCTTTCGCCGGGCAGATACAGGCCCACCGAGGCGGCGCCCTCGAAGCCGATCACGTCGGCATGGGCCGGCAGCGCGCTCAGGGCCACTGCCGCCAGGGCCGCGCTCAACAGGCGGTTCGGATTCAAGGTCTTCATCGTTCGGACTCCATCGTGGAAGGTCGGCCAGGAGGTCTGCGTGGTGCGCAATTTGCGCGTCCCGGTCGCCCCCGTACAGAGTCGCTGACGCTAGGGGGCGGCTTCCCTGGTGGGCACCCCGCGCTTGGGGGGTCAGGCATTCAGGTATTCGGCCTTGCTGGCCAGCCAGCGCTGCACCAGGGCACCAGCGGCCCCCGGGTTTTCACGGAGCACGCGCGGCGCCAGTTCTCGGGCGTGCTGCAGCAAAGCGCTGTCTTCGGCCAGGTCGGCAAAGCGCAGCAGCGCGTCGCCGCTCTGGCGCGCGCCCATGAATTCACCGGGGCCGCGAATCTCGAGGTCGCGGCGGGCGATCTCGAAGCCGTCGTTGGTTTCCGCCATCGCCTTCAGCCGCGCCTTGCCGGTGGGTGACAGCGGCCCGGTGTACATCAGCACGCAGACGCTGGCCACCGCGCCACGGCCGACGCGACCGCGCAGCTGGTGCAGCTGCGCCAAGCCGAAGCGCTCGGCGTGTTCGATGACCATCAGGCTGGCGTTGGGCACGTCCACGCCCACCTCGATGACGGTGGTGGCCACCAGCAGCTTCATCTCGCCGGCGGTGAAGAGCGACATCACCGCGGCCTTTTCGGCCGCCTTCATGCGGCCGTGCAGCAGGCCCACCATCACGCCGGGCAGCGCGGCGCTCAGTTCGGCGTGCGTCGCGGTGGCGTTCTGCAGGTCGAGGTGTTCACTCTCCTCCACCAGCGGGCACACCCAGTACACCTGTCGGCCCTGGCGCACTTCGTCGTGGATGCGCGCGATGACGGCTGGCCGCTTGCCGTCGGCAAAGACCTTGGTGACGATGGGCGTGCGCCCGGGCGGCAGTTCGTCGATGGTGCTGATGTCGAGGTCGGCGTAGTAGCTCATCGCCAGCGTGCGCGGGATGGGCGTGGCGCTCATCATCAGCAGGTGAGGCTCGAGAACGGGACCCCCAGGCTGCGGCTGCGTCTGCGCCACCCCCCGATGGGGCTGCGCTGGCTTGGGGCGGTCCGGCGCCAGCGCGCTTTCGCCTTCGAGCTTCTTGCGCAGCGCCAGCCGCTGCGCCACGCCGAAGCGGTGCTGCTCGTCGACGATGGCCAGCCCCAGGCGGGCGAAGACCACGTCGTCCTGAATGACGGCATGCGTGCCCACCACCAGCATGGCCTCGCCGCTGGCCACCTGCGCCACCATCGCCTGGCGCGCCTTGCCCTTGCGGCTGCCGGTGAGCCACGCGGTGCGGATGCCCAGCGGCTCGAGCCAGCCCACCAGCTTGCGGAAGTGCTGCTCGGCCAGGATCTCGGTCGGCGCCATCAGCGCGCACTGCCAGCCGTTGCCCATGGCCACTGTGGCAGCCAGCGCGGCCACCACGGTCTTGCCGCTGCCCACGTCGCCCTGCAGCAGGCGGTGCATGGGCTGGGCGAGCGCGATGTCGGCGCTGATCTCGGTCACCACACGCTGCTGCGCAGCGGTCAGTGCAAAAGGCAGTACGGCGAGCAGCTGCGCGGCCAGGCCACCAGGCGCGGCCGGTAACTGTGGCGCCGCCAGCGTGGCGCGGGCAGCTTGCGACTGGGCCTGGCTCAGTTGCTGAGCCAGCAACTCGTCGAACTTCAGCCGCTGCCAGGCCGGGTGGCTGTGGTCTTCCAGCGTTTCAGGCGCCACGTCGGGCGCTGGGTGGTGCAGCGCCAGCAGCGCCTCGCGCAGCGTCGGCAGGCCGGCGGGCAACAGCTCGGGCGGCAGCAGTTCGTGCAGCGGCGCGCGGCCCAGGGCCGACACCACGGCCTTGCGCAGGTAGGCCTGCGGCAGCTGTGCGCTGCTGGGGTAGACGGGCGTCAGCGCGGCGGGCAGCGGCGTGTCGGCGCTGACGGCGCGGAACTCGGGGTGCACCATCTCGCGGCCGAAGAAGCCGGCGCGCACCTCGCCGCGCGCCCGCACCGTCTGCCCCACGGCCAGCGTCTTCTGGTGAGAGGGGTAGAAGTGCAGCAGGCGCAGCACCAGTTCGCCGCTGCCGTCGGACAGCTTCACCACCAGCTGGCGCCGGCTGCGCTCCTCGACGCGGCACTCGGTCACCGTGCCCTGCACCTGCGCGGTGTTGAAGTCGCGCAACTGGCCGATGGGCACGAGGCGGGTTTCGTCTTCGTAGCGCATCGGCAGGTGCAGCGCGAGGTCGATGTCGCGCACCAGGCCCAGCTTGTGCATGGCACGCACGGGGCCAGACAGGGCTTTGCGCGGCGCGTTGGCCGCCGGGGGTGACGGCATGGAACAATTTTGACCTCGCCACGTCTTCAGGTCGGTACAGCCTGCATATGAACCCGCTCACCCCCACCCCACCCACACCATCCACCACACCCGACGGCGGCCACGCCTGGACGCTGGCCGACTTCGACTTCAGCCTGCCGCCCGAGCTGATCGCGCAGCACCCTGCGGCCGAGCGCAGTGGCTCGCGGCTGCTCGACGGCCGCGCCCGCGGCGAGCCGCCGGTCGATCGCATTTTTCGGGAACTGCCGGGGCTTTTGCGCGAAGGTGACCTGCTGGTCTTCAACGACACCAAGGTCATCAAGGCCCGGCTGCTGGGCGAAAAGCCCACCGGCGGCGCGGTGGAGGCGCTGGTCGAACGTGTGCTGCCGGGCAGCGAGCGAGGCGTGTTCGAGGTCTGGGCGCACCTGCGCGCCAGCAAGAGCCCGAAGCCGGGCGGCCTGGTGCGTTTTGCCGGCGCCTTCGACGCCGAAGTGCTGGGCCGCGCCGGGCCGGAAGATTCGCTGTTCCATCTGCGCTTTCCAGGCGACCCGCTGGTGCTGCTTGAACGCCACGGCCACGTGCCGCTGCCGCCCTACATCACGCACGAAGACAACGCCGAAGACGAAGCGCGCTACCAGACCGTGTTCGCCGCCAAGCCCGGGGCCGTGGCCGCGCCCACCGCGGCACTGCATTTCGATGAATCCGTGCTGGCCGCGCTGCAGGCCCGCGGCGTGCAGCGCGCCGCCGTCACGCTGCACGTGGGCGCCGGCACCTTTCAGCCGGTGCGCGTGGACAACATCACCGAACACCGCATGCACAGCGAGTGGTTCGAGGTCAGCGCCACCGCCGTGGCCGCCATCGCCGCGACGAAGGCCGCCGGCGGCCGCGTCGTGGCGGTGGGCACGACCACGCTGCGGGCGCTGGAATCAGCGGCGTGCGCTTCGGCCGCCACGGGTGCGTTCGCGCCGTTCACCGGCGACACCGACATCTTCATCACGCCCGGCTTCGAGTTCCGCGTCGTCGACCTGATGCTGACCAACTTCCATCTGCCCAAGAGCACGCTGATGATGCTGGTCAGCGCCTTCGCGGGCCACGCCCACATCCAGGCGTTGTACCGTCACGCGGTGGAGTCGCGCTACCGCTTCTTCAGCTACGGCGACTCGATGCTGCTGGTGCGCTGAGGCACCGGGTCGGGTCTGCGCCCGCGGCGAGAATGCCGGCATGCTGCAGTTCGACCTTCTGAAGACATCCGGCCACGCGCGCCGCGGCCGCCTGACCTTGAACCATGGCGTCGTCGAAACGCCGGTTTTCATGCCCGTGGGCACCTATGGCACCGTCAAGGGCGTGCTGCCGCGCAGCCTGCACGAGATGGGCGCGCAGATCATCCTGGCCAACACCTTCCACCTGTGGATGCGACCGGGGCTGGACGTGGTGGCCAAGTTCGGCGGACTGCACCGTTTCGAGGGCTGGAACAAGCCCATGCTGACCGACAGCGGCGGCTTCCAGGTCTGGAGCCTGGGCGGCGCCGACGGCAAGGGGCGCAAGATCAGCGAAGAGGGCGTGAAGTTCGCGTCGCCCGTCAACGGCGACAAGCTCTTCCTGACGCCTGAAGTCAGCATGCAAGTGCAGACCGTACTGAACAGCGACATCGCCATGCAGTTCGACGAGTGCACACCGTACGAGACCGGCGGCGTGGCCACCACCGAGGCGCAGGCCCGGGCATCGATGGCGCTGAGCTTGCGCTGGGCCCAGCGCAGCCAGGCCGAGTTTGCGCGCCTCGCCAACCCCAACGCGCTGTTCGGCATCGTGCAGGGCGGCATGTTCGAACACCTGCGCCTGGAATCGCTGGAAGGGCTGGTGGCGATGGACTTTCCCGGCTACGCGGTGGGCGGCGTCAGCGTCGGCGAGCCCAAGGACGAGATGCTGCGCATCATGGCCCACACGCCGCACCGCTTGCCCGCCCAGAAGCCGCGCTACCTGATGGGCGTGGGCACGCCGGAAGATCTGGTCGCAGGCGTGGCGCAAGGCGTGGACATGTTCGACTGCGTGATGCCCACCCGCAACGCTCGCAACGGCCACCTCTTCACGCGTTTCGGTGACCTGAAGATTCGCAACGCCCGCCACAAGGACGACGAACGCCCGCTCGACCCCACCTGCAGCTGCCACGCCTGCGCGGGCACCACCGCTGCCCATGGCAACGTGCCGTGGGCAGGACAGGGCGGCTACAGCCGCGCCTACCTGCACCACCTGGAGCGCTGCGGCGAAATGCTGGCGCCGATGCTGGCCAGCATCCACAACCTGCACTACTACGTGAACCTGATGGCCGAGCTGCGGCAGGCGCTGGACGAAGACCGCTTCGAAGCGTGGCGCGCGCAGTTCCACGCCGACCGAGGCAGGGGGGTGTGAGATTGGTCAGCCACCGACCCACAGCGACATACGATGCCGTGAATTCGTCGCTCCGAAGCGACTGGTCACGTAGGCACCAACGCCCCCGAAGGTGTCGCCGCAGCAGTAGGCATACACAGGTAGGCCGCGAGATGGGCGCGCTGGTGCAGGCCCACGTCTCGTTGCCGCTCGTTCCCTGCGTCACCACCGATGCCAGGCAATCCAACCGCTATGCGGTCTACCTCTCGCACAGCAGGCGGGGGCAGCCGGACCGCGACCACTACCTCGTCGACAACAACAAGTTCATCGAAGTCAGAGCGGCCTGCCGAAAGCACGTTGCCGCAATGCTCGAGCTGCTCGGCGAAAAGAATCCGCCTGCCGTCGCCGGCCGAGTGGTTGAGCTCGAAACCGAGGTCGCGAAGGCGCAGTGGTCCAAGGTGGACAGCCGCGACGCAGATCGGCGGTCAGGTTCCCGCGGCTGCCGATTGCGAGTTGACTCGGCCCCAAGCGCTGCAATGACGACGGCGCCTGCGGCCAGGTGCTCAAGCGCGAACTCCTACGCGTCCGGCTTCACGCGTTCGATGTCAACGAGATGGAACCAATCCAACCGGAACACCGGCCTGCGGTAGCCGACCACCTGCGGCTGCATGACCTCGGTGTCGATGCGCACGCTGGTGTACTTATATGGCAGACAGGCCAGCGCGATGCGCTGCACTTGCTGCATCAACGCGTCGCGCTCGGCGCCGTCGGGCAGCTCGCTGATGCGTTCGTACAAGGCGTCCGCTTGCTCTGACGTGAAGCGCGCGAACGTCTCGATCTTGCTGCAGAAGCGGGCCAGGAACTGCTGGCCGTCGGGGAAGATGGCCTGGTACCCCAGCGCCCATATCATCAGCGTGCCGGCTCTCCCCGCCTTGATCAGCTCGCTGAATTGGCCCGCGCGAAATTGCAGACGCAGGCCCAGTGCCCGCATGTCGCGTTGAAAGCTTTCATCGAGCTGCCGCCACTGCTGCCCTCCGGAGCTGGCGCGCTCCAGCGCCAGCGGCTGACCATCGGGCTGTTCACGCAAGCCATCGCCGTCGCGGTCGATGTAGCCGTACAGGTCGAGCAGGGCCTTGGCGCGGGCCGGGTTGTATTCGCCCATCTCGCTGCGGAAGTTCGGGTCGTACCCGCGCTGTTACGGGGCAAAGACCGTGTGCGTAGGCGGCGCCTGTCCGCCAAACACTGCGACGTTGTCGCGCCGCCCGTTCATGCCCAGCCCGATGGCGCGCCGCAGCGCCACCTTCTCCGGCGTGTAACCACCGACCAGCGGATGCGCCATGTTGAACCACATCAGCCGCACCACCGGCGCCGGGCTGCGCCGGCCCTGGACGCCGCGCCGTGCAAGGTAGGGCGCGACCTGACCGCCCGGCATCGCCTGCTGCGCAAACGACCCCGGGACCTCCAGCACGTCCAGCTGGCCGTTGAGAAAGGCCAGCCACCGCGGCTGTTCTTCGGTGATGACCGACACCTCGACCCGGTCCACCATGGGCAGGCGCCGGCCCCGCAGCTGCCGGACAATGCGG
>Ga0209490_10001431_pt1 | contig 23221 bp, 17 predicted proteins | sample MAT06_FD_187209 | JGI IMG/M metagenome (GOLD analysis project Ga0209490, IMG submission 187209) | Freshwater microbial communities from Lake Fryxell liftoff mats and glacier meltwater in Antarctica - MAT-06 (SPAdes) (version 2) | ecosystem: Environmental > Aquatic > Freshwater > Ice > Liftoff... | reverse complement strand
TGGCGAGCATGCTGGCGATTCCGCGCCATTATCAGGACAAAGGCATTCGCCGTTACGGATTTCACGGCCTGTCCTATGCGTTTCTGATCGAGGAATTGGCGCGCGTAGCTGGGAATGACGCAGCTCACGGTCGCGTCATTCTTGCCCATCTCGGCAATGGCGCGAGTTTGGCTGCGGTCCAAAACGGCCACAGCATCGACACCAGCATGGGTTTTACGCCAACGGCAGGCATGCCCATGGGCACGCGTTCGGGAGATGTCGATCCTGGTCTGGCTCCTTATTTGCAGCGGACCGAACAGATGTCGACGGAATGCTTTTTTCATATGGTCAATCTCGAATCTGGTTTGCGGGGTATTTCCGAGACCAGTTCAGATATGCGCGACCTGTTGGCTGTTGAGGCAACTGACATCCGTGCGGCAGAAGCGATCGCGTTTTTCTGTTATCAGGCCAAAAAGTACGTCGGCGCTTACGCGGCCGCCTTGGGTGGGCTCGAAACCATTGTTTTCACTGGCGGTATTGGCGAACACGCGGCGCCGATCCGGGCCCGAATCTGTGCGGGCCTTGAATTTCTTGGCATCCATCTGGATGCGACGCGCAATGCCGCACACGCGCCGGTGATTTCCACCGACGCGAGCCGCGTTGCTGTACGCGTTATTTCTACCGACGAGGAACTGATGATCGCCAGATCCGTCTGTCGGCTGCTCAACATCCCCATCACGAACAGTGACAGGATCCCATGACCAACCCGACTGTAGCGCAACCACCCACGACCCTGAGCGCCGAAGAAATGCGGCTGATGGACGCCTATTGGCGCGCTGCCAATTACCTTTCAGTCGGCCAGATCTATCTGTTTGACAATCCGCTTCTGCGGCGCCCCTTGGCGCTTACTGACATCAAGCATATGCTGCTGGGTCACTGGGGCACGACCCCCGGACAGAACTTCATCTACGTCCATCTCAATCGGGTTATTAAAAAATATGACCTGGATATGATCTATGTCTCTGGGCCCGGACATGGGGGCCCGGCTGTGGTTGGGAATACGTATCTCGAAGGAACGTATAGCGAAATATATCCCGAGGTTTGCCAAGACGAAGCGGGTCTGCAAAAACTTTTCCTGCAATTCTCGTTTCCCGGCGGCATTCCTAGTCATGCCTCGCCGGAAACACCGGGTTCTATTCATGAGGGGGGCGAGTTGGGCTATTCGCTCAGCCATTCGTTTGGCGCAGTATTCGACAATCCCGACCTCATCGTCGCCTGCGTCGTTGGTGACGGCGAAGCGGAGACCGGCCCGCTCGCCACGGCGTGGCACTCGAACAAATTCCTGAATGCCGTCAGTGACGGCGCGGTGCTGCCGATTTTGCACCTCAACGGTTACAAGATTGCGAATCCGACTATTTTGGCCCGGATCTCACGGGAGGAATTGGACAACCTGCTGCGTGGTTACGGTTGGGCGCCCTATTACGTTGAAGGGCATGAGCCGGGACCGATGCATGAGGACATGGCCACCATGCTCGACAGAGCAGTTGCGCAAATCCATAAAATCCAGCACGACGCCCGCGTCCATGGTAACCACGAACGCCGCCGCTGGCCGATGATCGTGTTGGTCTCGCCCAAGGGCTGGACTGGGCCGAAAGTCGTCGATGGCCTGCAGATCGAGGGAACTTTTCGCGCGCATCAAGTGCCCCTGTCCGATCCGGCGACCCATCCCGAACATCTCGCCCTGCTCGAGAATTGGCTACGCAGTTATCGCCCGCAAGAACTCTTCGATGCGCAGGGTCGCCTAGTCCCCGAATTGGCCGCACTCGCACCGCAGGGCGACCGGCGCATGGGGGCAAACCCGCATGCCAACGGCGGCAAGCTGCTACGCGATCTGAATATCCCCGATTTTCGCGACTATGCAGAAGCTGTTCCATCACCTGGCGTACGTGGTATTGGCGATACGCGCGTGCTCGGACCTTTTCTGCGCGATGTCGCACAACGGAATCAGGAGCAGCGAAACTTCCGCGTCTTTGGGCCGGACGAGACGCTTTCCAACGGGCTTGGTGCGCTGTTCGAGCAGACCGCGCGCCAGTGGGACGCCGCGACGATACCGAGCGACGAATTTCTCGCACCAGACGGACGGGTGCTGGATTCGATGCTCAGCGAGCACCAGTGCGAAGGGTGGCTCGAAGGGTATCTGCTCACTGGCCGCCATGGGTTGTTTAACTGCTATGAAGCCTTTATCCATATTATCGATTCGATGTTCAATCAACACGCGAAGTGGCTGAAGGTCACCAATGATCTGCCCTGGCGGCGCAAGATCGCCTCACTGAATTACCTCCTGGCTTCACATGTGTGGCGTCAGGATCACAACGGTTTTACCCATCAGGATCCTGGTTTCATTGACCATGTGGTGAATAAAAAGGCCGAGGTGGTGCGCGTGTATTTGCCGCCCGATGCGAACTGTTTGCTCTCGGTCATGGACCATTGCCTGCGCAGTCGTCACTACGTCAACGTGGTGATCGCCGGCAAACACCCGTCACCGCAATGGCTGACCATGGATGCTGCCGTCAAGCATTGCAGTGAAGGCATCGGCATCTGGCAGTGGGCCAGCAATGATCATGACGGGAATCCGGACGTGGTCATGGCCTGCTGTGGTGATGTACCGACGCTGGAGACCTTGGCTGCGGTGTCGATTCTCCGCGAGCATATGCCGGCCCTGCGTATCCGTGTCGTTAATGTCGTCGATCTGATGAAGTTGCAGCCGGAATCTGAACACCCGCATGGACTCAGCGACGCTCATTTCGATGCGCTATTTACTGCCGATAAGCCGGTTATCTTCGCTTTTCATGCCTATCCTTGGCTGATTCATCGCCTGACGTATCGCCGCACCAACCACGAGAATATTCATGTGCGCGGCTATAAGGAGGAGGGCACTATCACTACACCCTTCGACATGACGGTGCTCAACGAATTGGATCGCTTTCACTTGGTCATGGATGTGATCCACCGCCTGCCGCAGACCGGCGAACTGGGCGTCGCGCTCAAACAAAAGCTTCACGATAAACTGATCGAACACCGGCGCTACATCGGCATTCACGGCCAAGACCTGCCGGAAATCCGCAACTGGGAATGGAGCAACCACCCATGACTCATCAAACACGTATTCATAGCCAAGCCCTTATTGACACCGCCACTGCCCTCGTCGACGACGACAAAGGGATATTGGCGATGGATGAAAGTACGCCTACCTGCAATAAACGATTCGCTGCGGTTGGGATCCCTCAGAACGAGGAGTTCCGCCGCGCCTACCGCGAATTGCTGGTGACCACAGCTGGTCTGGGCAATTTCATCAGCGGCGCCATCCTCTACGACGAGACCATCCATCAACAGACCCAGAACGGAATGTCAATGATCGCCGCGCTCAAAGCGCAAGGCATTATTCCTGGGATCAAGGTCGATGGCGGCACCCACAGTCTTGCTGGACACCCGGGTGAAAGCATCACCGAAGGCTTAGATGGATTGCGCGAGCGACTCACCGAGTATGCGCGTCTGGGCGCTCGCTTCGCCAAATGGCGGGCGGTAATCACCATCAACGATGACGTGCCCAGCCGCGGCGGCATCGAGGCGAATGCGCATGCCCTGGCGCGCTATGCGGCTTTGGCGCAGGAAGCGGGCCTGGTGCCCATCGTCGAGCCGGAAGTGCTGATGGACGGCGATCATTCCCTGGCGCGGTGTCGGGACGTCACGGAAGCCGTGCAGCATGCGGTATTCGCTCAGTTGCGCGGGCAAGGGGTGCTCCTCGAAGGCATTATCCTGAAGCCCAATATGGTCGTGCCCGGTGCGGATTCGCCTGAATCGGTCAGCGGATCGGTCACGGCGGACATGATCGCTCAGGAGACCATCGACTGCATGTTACGCACGGTCCCTGCCGCTGTCCCCGGGGTGGCTTTTCTCTCGGGCGGACAGACGCCCGGACAGGCCACTGAGCGACTGAATGCGATGCATGTTCGTCAAAACCTTAGCCAACACACACGTAACGTGCCTTGGGTTTTGACGTTTTCGTTTGGCCGCGCCTTGCAGGAACCGGTGCTGGCGATCTGGCGCGGCGACGCAGCGAACGCCCAGGCAGCACAAGCGGCCCTGCTGCAGCGTGCCCAACACAATCACGAGGCCCTGCGTGGTGCCTATCTCACCACCATGGAAAAGACATGAACTTCACCAAAAAATTACGCATTAAGCCGGGCAGCCATTTTCGGCTCAAGGACCTCGATCCGGATGATTCCGGAAAGCATGACAAAAAGTCTGCGAACAAACGACTCGCCGAACTCCACCAACGCATGGACGACCTGCAGTTCCGTCTCTATGCGGAACAACAGCGTTCGGTCCTGATCTGCTTGCAAGCGCTTGACGCCGGGGGCAAGGATGGCGTCGTGCGCCATGTCATCGGTTCGATGAATCCGCAGGGTTGCCGTGTCATTGGCTTCAAGCAGCCGTCGGCCGAGGAACTCGCGCACGACTTCCTCTGGCGCATTGAGGCTGCTGCCCCCCGGCGTGGCGCGGTGACGATCTTCAACCGCTCGCATTATGAGGATGTGCTGATCGTGCGTGTTCACGATCTTGTACCCAAAAAGGTGTGGTCCCAGCGTTACGAGCAGATCAACGACTTCGAGCGGCGCTTAAGCGCCAACGGCACGGTCATCCTCAAGTTCTTCCTTCACATCAGTAAGGAAGAGCAACTTGAGCGCTTCAAGGATCGCCTCGATGACCCCACCCGGCATTGGAAGATCAGTGAGGCTGATTACTCCGAACGGGTATACTGGCCCGACTACGAAGATGCCTATCAAGATGCGATTCGGAAGTGCAATACCGAGGAGGCCCCGTGGTTTGTGATCCCTGCGAATCACAAATGGTACCGCAATCTCGCCATTTCCGAGATCATCGTGGAGACCATGGAGGCACTCGACTTTAAGCTTCCTGCGGCATCCGTCGACATCGCCTCTATTCACAAGAAGTACCACGAGGCGGTTGGCCGCGCCGTGGTCGCAGGGCGCAAGCGCAAGAAGTGAGCCGCGGCACGGCGGAAGCTAACATTGGGGCAGTTTCTTGACCCTGACCGAACGAGCCGTTGGTCGGGGGAGGGGGTGTTCGACGTCACTGGCCGCATTGCGGTGTTCAGGGGCAGGATAGCTCCGCCCCGCTCTGCTGCCCAACCAAGCCATCCTTGGCCTCCCATGAAGGGAACCACGGAAAGCGAGCATGTTGACCTGGAAGTGCTTTCTCCTACCGTGCCAGCCCGCCTCTGCCATCCTCTCAAATAGGCCGCCTTATGTCTCGCAAGCCCGTCATCGCCGGAAATTGGAAACTCAATCTCACCATAGATGAGGGGGTTGCCCTGGCAAAAGGCCTTTCGGAGGCGCTCGGTAAAGATGGAAACCGCGCCAAATCGGTCGAAGTGGTCATCTGCCCCACTTATGTGGCGCTGCATGCGGTGTCTCAAGCGGCCGGATCCATCGGCGTCGGCGGACAGGATCTGTTCTGGGAAGAGAAAGGTGCTTTCACCGGCGCCATCTCGGCGTCGCAACTGAAGTCTGCGGGCGCCCGTTACGTCATTATTGGCCACAGCGAACGCCGCCAATTGTTCGGGGAGACCGATGCCACCGTCAATAAGCGCCTGAAAGCGGCGTTGGCGGGCGGACTGATTCCGATTCTTTGCGTCGGCGAAACCCTGGGCGAGCGCGATGCGGGCCAATTGATCAGCGTACTGACGACCCAGGTCCAGGGTGCTCTGGCTGGTTTCGACACGGCCGCCTTGGTCACCGTGATCGTCGCCTATGAGCCGGTGTGGGCCATCGGCACCGGCCGCACCGCCAGTGCAGCGCAGGCGCAAGAAGCCCACGCCGTCATTCGCGGTCTGCTGCACAAACAACTCGGCGCTGCTGCAGATGCGGTGCGCATTTTGTATGGCGGTTCGGTCAAAGCCGACAACGCCAAGGAATTGCTCGGTCAGGCCGATGTCGACGGTGCTCTTGTCGGCGGCGCCAGCCTGAAACTCGCTGATTTCCATGCCATCATTCAGGCCGGTCAGGTCTAAGGCCAACGTCATGCTGACGTTGGCTTCTTCTCTTTTCGCGATCCCTGCCGCTCCTGCGGCGAGATCGTTCCCTGTACGCTAAGCGGAGCGTGTCGTGCTCGAATCTCTCAATTTTACCTTCATCATTCTCTTGTGGCCGTTGTGCCTCTTTCTTATCGGGATGATCCTGCTGCAAGGTGGCGCGGGCGATCTGTCCAGCGCTTTCGGTGGCGGCGGTCAGCTTGATAGCACGCTGGGCGTGGGCGCGGGCCGCAAAATGAGCAAAGTCACCGGCTGGATGGCGTTGGCCTTTTTGGTCATCGTCGCCGTGCTCGCGATTCCACATGGCACGGTCGGTTCGGCCAAGCAACGTGCCGAAACCGTGGGCATCCCAAGCGGTGCGGCGGTAATGACTGGCGATGCTCCCATCAAGGCGCCGGTTGATGGCACGGGAATTCCTGGTGCAGGTGCAGCGGTTCCCGCTGATGTGACCCCTGGCGATGCGGCGGAGCCCACGGATGCCGCAGTGCCGGTCGACCCTGCGGTTGTCCCCACTGATGGCGCCCCGGCTGCGGAAGCTGCGCCTGCTCCCGAGGTTGATCCTGCTGCCGAAGCCGCCCCAGCTCCCGCCGCCCAGCCCGCTCCTGGCAAGCCTGCTTCCACCATTCGCATCGACGAGTAATTCCGGAGATTCCATGGCCACCACGCTCGCCAGTGCGCTCCCCATTGATGCCGCCGCCGTGCGCAAGGAAATCGGCAAAGACAATCTGTTGGCACTGTGGAAGGACATGCTCCTGATCCGGCGCTTCGAAGAACGCGCGGGAAAGGCGTATCTGGAAAAGAAAATCGCCGGCTTTCTGCATCTGTACATCGGCCAAGAGGCGGTCGCGACGGGTTTTTACGCGCATCTCGATTCTCGCGATGCCTCGGTGACGACGTATCGTTGCCACGCGCAAGCCTTGCTGCTGGGTCTCGACCCCAAGGAATTGATGGCCGAGTTGTACGGCAAGGTCACGGGCAATGTAAAGGGTAAAGGCGGCTCGATGCATTTCTTTTCCAAGGAAAAGAAATATCTCGGTGGCCACGGTATCGTCGGGGGCCAGATCCCTGTCGGCACCGGCGCCGCGCTGACCGCGAAATATCGCAAAACCGGTGGCGTCAGCGTAACGTTTCTCGGCGATGGCGCCTCGCCGCAGGGGACCTTCCACGAAAGCCTCAACCTGGCCGCTTTATGGAATCTGCCCGCGATTTACGTGATCGAAAACAATCGCTACGGCATGGGTACGGCCAGTCACCGCGCAGTTTCGGTGGAAAACATCGCCGAGGCCAAGGCGCCCGGTTACGGCATGGCCTCGTTTACCTTTGACGGCTTGGATCTGTACGCCTCGTGGAAGACCGCCCAGCAAGCGGTCGCCCTGGCGCGCAGTGGCAAGCCGGTTTTGATCGAAGCCAAGACCTATCGCTTTCGTGGCCATTCCGTATCTGACGCCGCGAGCTACCGCAGCAAGGAAGAACTCGCCGAATATCAGGCTCGCGATCCGATCGAGCGCATTAAAGCTGACCTCATTGGCGAAAAATGGCTGAGCGAAACCCAGGCCGAACAAATCGATGAACAGGTGCTGACCCGCGTGCAAGAGGCGATGAAATTCGCCGATGAAAGTGCCGAGCCGCCGTTGTCCGACCTTACCCGCCACGTCTTCGCCGAGGAATGACCGTGACCCGACTTGCCCATCCGCTTGCCACCCGGCGTAAACTTGAGCCGAAGAATGGCGATCCCATCAATGGCCATAAAGGCATTGTTTTGGGTGACGGCACCCAGCTGGTGTCGATGCGCATGGCCCTGTGCCAAGCGCTGTTCGAGGAAATGAATCGCGACGACAGCATTTTCGTCATGGGTGAAGAAGTAGCCGAATATAACGGTGCCTACAAGGTCACCAAAGGCCTGCTCGACGTATTCGGTCCCGAGCGTATCCGCGACACCCCGATCACCGAATCCGCATTCACCGGCATGGCAGTCGGTGCGGCGATGACCGGCCTGCGTCCGGTAATCGAATTCATGAGCTGGAATTTCAGCTTCGTCGCCTTTGATCAGATCATCTCCAACGCATCGAAGATGTGTTACATGACTGGCGGCATGTTCCCGATCCCCTTGGTCATGCGCGGCCCGAATGGCGCCGGTCCGCGGGTCTCGTCGCAGCATTCGCACGCCGTTGAAGCCTTGTTCAGCCATTTCCCAGGTCTGATCGTGGTGTCGCCCTCGACGCCCTACGACGCCAAAGGCCTGATGAAGACGGCGCTGCGCCAGAATAATCCGGTGTGCTTCTTGGAAAATGAGATGCTCTACAATGTCGAGCAGGAGATCCCGGTCGACGAATACTTGATCCCCTTCGGCGTCGGCGACATCAAACGCGAAGGCACCGATTGCACCATCGTCGCGGTCAACCGCAGCGTGCATTGGTCCCTAGAAGCCGCTGCTGAATTGGCCAAAGAAGGCATTTCCTGCGAAGTGGTCGACCCGCGCACGGTCAAGCCGCTAGACCTGCCGTTGATCTGCGAATCGGTCGCCAAGACCAATCGCTGTGTCGTGGTCGAAGAATGCTATCGCACGGGTGGTTTCGGCGCCGAGATCTCGGCCCTGCTGATGGAACATTCTTTCGACGATCTCGATGCGCCGGTGCAGCGCGTCGCTTCGACCGAAAACCCGATGCCATACGCCGCCAATCTCGAACGCGAAACCCTGCCCATGCCGCATCGCATCATCGCGGCGGTGAAGCAGGCATTGTACCGTTGAACTATTGCTGAACTATTGCTGAACTATTGCTGAACTATTGCTGAACTATTGTTGAACTATTGTTGAACGACTGCTGACTCGACTCGCGGGCGACTCCTCGCCCTGCTCATTGTGACCTGCCACGCCTCGCAAGGATTCCAGTATCCCCATGGCTATCGAACAGACCATGCCCGCCATGTCCCCCACCATGACCGAAGGCACCATCGTGTCCTGGAAAGTCAAAAAGGGCGACACCGTCAAAAGCGGTCAGGTGATGGCCGAAATCCAGACCGACAAAGCGGTCGTGGAATGGGAATGCCTAGATGCCGGGATTGTCGCCGAGATCCTGATTCCCGTAAATACCTTGGCCAAGGTCAATCAGGTAGCCGCGATCTTCACCAAGAAGGCTGGAGAGGACATTACGGAGGCCTTGGCGGCAGCGAAAAAGAAGAATGCCGAACTGGAAGGCGGTGACGCCCCGGTCAAATCCGAAGAATCTGCCAATGAATCCGAAAAAGTCGCCACGGTCGCCACGTCTGAGACCAAAGGCAAGCGCACCGAAGAGCCGCAAGCGACCCCCACGCCCGCGCCAGCCGCCAGTTCAAGCACCTCTGCCAGCACGGGAGCCAAGCCGCTGCCGCGTGGCCGCCGCGTTTCGCCCGTCGCGGCCCGGGTCGCGGCGCAACATGCCCTGGATTTGTCGCAGATCACCGGCACTGGCCCCGATGGCCGCATCATTCGTCGTGATGTCGATGCCGCGCTGAAGGCCGGCACCGCCAAAGCGAACGGCGGCGGCGGCAGCAGCAAACCCGCTGCGCCCAAGCTCAAGGTGCTGCGCGCCGATGGCACCGCGGAAACCAAAGTTGCGATGTCGAATATGCGCCAGATCATTGGCAAGCGGCTGCATGAAGCCAAGTCGACCATCCCGCATTTCTACGTCACCGAATCCATCGACGCCGGTGCGCTCGTGGCCCTACGCGAACAGGTCAATCTGCTCGACGGGGTCAAAGTCACCGTGAATGATTTCCTGGTTCGGGCCTCGGCTTTGGCCTTGCGGGCGCATCCGAAGGTCAACGCGACCTTTCATGGTACCAGCATCAAGCAATATGACTCCGCCGATATTTCGGTCGCGGTGGCTATTCCCGACGGTTTGATCACTCCGATCGTCAAGGGTGCCCACGCCAAGTCGGTGCGTCAAATCGGCGATGAAGTGCGTTCGTTGGCCAAAAAAGCGGTGGATGGAAAATTGCAGCCGGCTGAATTCCAGGGTGGCAGTTTCACCATTTCCAATCTCGGCATGTTTGGGATCAGCGAATTCGTCGCGATCATCAATCCGCCGCAGGTCGCCATTCTCGCCGTGGCGGGAATCAAGGACGAGCCAGTAGTGCGTGGTGGGGCCGTTGTCGCGGGCAAAGTCCTGCGCGTAACCCTGTCGGCCGACCATCGGGCGGTCGACGGTGCTGATGCGGCGGCCTTCCTGAAGACCTTGCGCGAATTGCTCGAGAACCCCGCTACCTTGCTGGTCTGATCGGGTCCGGTCGTGATCTGTCTGCGCCATTCGTCGTTCGCCCTTCTGCGCAGCACCGGGTGGTGCTTGGCCTTCCTGGTCGTGCTGTCGGGTGTAATGACTGCCGCGGAACCGGTAGCAGTCCCGACTGCGTCCGTGCCAGCATCCGTGCCAGCATCCGTCACCAGCGCGGCGGACTCGTCCGTGGTCACCTCAGACGCTCAATTCTGGCGACTGCCCATTCCTACGGGTTGGCGTGCACAAGAATTGAACCCCGCGATGCAGGCACGCTGGCGCGCGCAGAATAAAATCGAAGGCCCCGAAGGGCAGTCGGTCCTGATTGACGTGCGTTCGGATGGCAGGGAATCACCCACCATCGACGAATTGTTTGTCACCAATTTCATCGATCAATTTATTGTCGCCGCGCATGATGGGCATCTGGATTATACCCGCACCTCGGTGGCGATGATCACCTGGGATGGCCTGCCTGCCGGAGAGGTGCACGCGACTTTTGACGACGGGAGCGGCAGCAAGCACGCAGTAGTTTTTCGCGTCCTGGTCGCGAATGGTTTCGTCTATCAGGTGCGGGCTTTGCAGCAGGAGGCCACTGCCGTCGATGCGGCGACGCTGGCCGCCCTAGCCAACTTTCGACTCACGAAAAAACCCACGGTAGTCGCGCCCACCAACACAGAAGGTGTCGGTGTCGCGCCCGACGGCACCTTGGCTGCAGATCCCACTTCCGTCTCCACGGAAGAAACTGCGCCCGTGACCACGGAGCGGATGAATCCGCTGTATCTGATCGGCGGCATTGCCGTTGCAGGCATTTTACTGGTGTGCTGCCTGCTCTTGTTCAAACGTCGGCGTCCTCGGCGCAGTGGTTCTGGTACCGGCACCCAACGCCGCCGCCGGGAATCGACGGCGAAGGATGAATTGGGTATTGTGCCGCCGCCGCCGCCGCCGCGGCCGGCCTCGCAAAAGACTACCAACCGGATTCCGCGCACGCCGACCTCAGAACGTCCCACCGAAGTCGTGCCAGCCAATCGGCGCTCCACCGTGCTGATGCCGCAACAGCCGCCGGAGCCAGCTCCTGATCAGAATGCCAAACCGCCTGGTCCCAGCCAAGCCGCCAACGTCCGCCGCCGTCGCACCAATCCCTGATTTTCCCGAAGGAATTCCCTCATGGCAGATTTCGATGTTTTGGTGATCGGTGCCGGTCCCGGCGGCTACGTCGCAGCCATCAAAGCCGCCCAGCACGGTAAGAAGACCGCGATCATTGAACGCGAGCATCTCGGCGGTATCTGTCTGAACTGGGGTTGCATTCCCACCAAGGCACTCCTGAAAAGCGCTGAGGTGCTGCAAACTCTCAAGCATGCGAAAGCGTACGGCATCCAGGCCGGCGAAGCCAAGGCCGATTTTCCGGCCGTCATGGCGCGCTCGCGCGAGGTCGCCAAAGGCATGGCCGGCGGCATCGCCTTTTTGATGAAGAAAAATAAAATAACCGTCATCGACGGCACTGCCGTGCTCGCCGGTGGTCTCGCTGGTGGCCTCGCTGGAGACAAGGCCGGGGCGCACACGGTCAGCGTGACCCAGGCCGATGGCGCGACCAAAACCGTGAGCGCTGCGGCAGTGATCATCGCCACCGGCCACCGCACCCGTAGCTTCCCCAATCTGCCCATTGATGGCGATCGGGTGATGTCCTATCGCCATGCTTTGGCGCTTACCGAACAACCCAAATCGGTCCTGTGCGTCGGCGCTGGCGCCATTGGCATGGAATTCGGCTATTTCTGGAATGCCCTGGGCACCACCGTCACGGTGGTCGAGGCCCTCGATCGCGTGCTGCCCAATGAAGACCACGAGGTCAGTGCTCTGGTCGAGAAATCTTTCACCAAGGCGGGCGTGACCGTCAAGACTGCGACCAAGGTTGAAAAATTGGAAGTCAGCAAAAAGGGGGTCACGGTTCACCTGGAAAAAGGTGGCGAACGGGAATCCATCACCGTCGATCGCGTTCTGGTGGCGGTGGGATTCCTCGCCAATACCGACGGACTCGCGCTGGACAAAGTCGGCGTTGCCCTGGACGAACGCGGCTTTATTCAGGTCGACGCCAATCAGCTGACGTCGGTGCCCGGCATCTACGCCATCGGCGATGTGGCGGGCAAACAATTGTTGGCCCACAAAGCCAGCTTCGAAGGCGAGGCCGCAGTTGGCCATATCTGCGGTCATCCGCAGCCGGTCGACTACGCGCAAATTCCTGGATGCACCTATTGCCAGCCGCAGGTTGCGTCGTTGGGTTTGACTGAAAAGAAAGCTAAAGACCAGGGTCGTACGCTCAAAATCGGCCGCTTCCAGTTTCTTGCATCCGGCAAGGCCAAGGCCATTGGCCATCCCGAAGGTTTCGTCAAATTGATCTTCGACGCCGAGTTCGATCAATTGATCGGTGCGCATCTGGTCGGTTTTGATGCCACGGAATTGCTCGGCGAACTCAGCGTGGCCTTGAAGCTCGAAAGCACGGCCACCGAATTGATGACCACCATCCACGCCCATCCGACCTTGTCCGAGGCGATCATGGAAGCTGCGGCGGATGCGCTCGGGGTCTGCGTTCACCAGTAAGTCGAGTCGGTTGGGCTCATGTTCGTTGAACCACATCCACAATGGATAACGCCCAATCCCGGCGGCGCCGCGGATCCCCTCGGTGAATCCGTGCAGGATCCGACGCAGCCGTGGCTGCGGATTTTTGAACCGGCCTCGCCCTGCGCGGTGATTGGCCGCGGCCAAGATCCCGAACGCGAATTGCAGTGTGCGCAGCTGCGTGCAGACAGCGTGCCGATGTACCGCCGAATTTGCGGAGGGGGGTCGGTGGTATTGGCGCCAGGCATGGTGGTGGTCGCTCTGCGCCTGCCGCGGGGTGAACTCTTTCCGGATGCGTGGCTGAACCGGATTGGCGATGTCCTGGCCGGCGGACTGACCAGCGGCTTGAGGTTGGCGACCCAAGTCCGCGGTCATGGTGATCTTGCGGTCGCCACCGGTGACGGTGAGCGTAAAATTCTCGGGGCGTCGCTGCGCTTGACTGGGACGTGGTGCCTCTATCTCGGCGTGGTTCTGGTTGCAGATGCCGTGCCGTTGATGGAACGCTATCTCGCCCATCCGAGCCGCGAACCTGGCTATCGGCAGAGTCGCAGGCACGGCGATTTCTGCACCCATCTGGGGCGCTGGGGCGCCACCGTCGAACAGGCCAGCCTGCATCTCGAGCGGGCGTGTCGTGCCGAATGGAGCGACGTGTAACAGCCAGCGCAGACTGCGGCTTGACTGGCGGTAGCCTCATCATGTGCTCGCGGTCATGAACAATCTCGCCATCATAGGCTCTGGTCCCGCTGGCTACACCGCCGCCATCTACGCTGCGCGCGCGAATCTCACTCCGATGCTGTTCACCGGCATTCAGGCTGGCGGCCAGCTGACCACCACCACCGATGTTGAAAATTTCCCGGGCTTTCCCGACGGAATCATGGGCCCCGAATTGATGGTACGCATGGAGGCGCAAGCGGTGCGCTTTGGCACCATCATCAAAATGGCCTGCACGGTGACCAAGGTCGAAAAAATCGACGGCGGTTTTCGCCTGACCTGGGAAGATCTCTACCAAGGTTCCAGCGACAGCGAAGAATTCCGCACCGTTATCGTCGCCACTGGCGCCTCGGCCCGTTATTTAGGCCTGCCCGAAGAGAAGGATTTCCTCACCGATGGCCCGAACCGCAAGCACGGCCTGACCGCCTGCGCCACCTGCGATGGGGCCTTCTACAAGAACGTCCCGGTCGCCGTCATCGGCGGTGGTGACACCGCTTGCGAAGAAGCCACCTTCTTGACCAAGTTCGCGAGCAAGGTCTACCTGGTCCATCGCCGCGAAGAACTGCGGGCATCTAAGATCATGGCCGATCGCGCTCTGGGTAACCCTAAGATCGAGCCGATCTGGAACCAAGGCCTAGCCGGTTATCACGTCGATGACAAGAATAAGATGGAAGCCGTGACCCTGGTCGACACCAAGACCGGCGAAAAGAAGCGTTTAGAGGTCAAGGGCGTATTCATGGCCATTGGCCACACCCCCAACACCGGCTTCCTCAAGGGGACCGGGGTCAAGCTGGACGTAAACGGTTACATCGACGTCCTCCACGGCAGCCAGACCAACATTTCCGGCCTTTTCGCCGCCGGCGACGTTCGCGATCATCACTACCGGCAGGCCATCACCGCCGCCGGATTGGGCTGTATGGCTTCGTTAGAAGCGGAACGGTATATTTCTGATCAGCAGTGAACTTCCGTTGTTGAGATTGGCTTCGTCCTGGGAGAATTCGGCACTTCTGAGAGGGTCCTGGGTCCTATGTCCTAGGTCCTATGTCCTAGGTCCTAGGTCCTGTGTGCGGAACCGTACTCCGATACTTGTTCTCTGAGTTTGCAAGGGCAGATACCGATGTTGCCTCTTTGCGGTCGGTACGTGTCGTGTGCAGGGGGCACCACGCACAGCCTGCGAAGACCTAGGACCTATGACATAGTACATAGGACGTAGGTCCTAGGTCCCGTGTGCGGAACCGTACTCCGATACATGTTCTCTGAGTTTGCATGGGCAGATACCGATGGTGCATCTTTGCGGTCGGTACGTGCCGTGTGCAGGGGGCACCACGCACAGCCTGCGAAGACCTAGGACTTAGGACATAGGACCTAGGACAGCACACGCAGCCCCGTTTAGTTTATTACCCTCAGGCGAATTAAAAACCTCCCAAGTCAACGCGTCCCCTGGACTTGTGTCCCCGGCCAGGGGAGGCTACACTCAACCATCACGCGTTCGGACCCCGGAGCAGCATGGCGCTGGAACATTCACAGGATTCTACTGACTCGGACGAGGTCCCCCACTTGCCGGCGCTGCCGGGCATGGAGGACCTTGTGGCCCCTCCGTCGGCGAAGAAGGGCTCTGGGGTGCGTCCGGACTTCGAAGAAGAGTCCAGGCAGTTGCCTGTGGTGGTGGTCCGCCGTGCTGACGGTGGCGATGTCGATAGCCAGGAAGAAACCGACGTCCTGCGGGGCCGGAATTTCGGCGGCTACGAACTGGTGCAAAAGATTGGCCAGGGTGGCATGGGCATGGTCTATAAGGCTCGCCAGGTGAGCTTGGACCGCACCGTCGCGATCAAGATTCTGAGCAAGGCATTGAGTGAGAACGCTGAGTTCATCAAACGTTTTGAGCGCGAAGCGAAATCCATCGGGCGGATCAGTCATCCCAATCTGGTCGCGGTCTACGATTTCGGTCGCGTCGATGGGCTGTATTACATGGTGACCGAATTCATTGAGGGCACCAATCTGGCGAAATTGATCAATGACCGACTGGTGGTACCGACAGAAGAATTGATCCCGTTGATGGCGCATTGCCTGCAAGGTATGGCCCACGTTTCGCAGCACCACATCGTGCATCGCGACATCAAGCCGGATAATATTTTGATCAACACCGAAGGCACCGCTAAAATAGCGGATTTCGGTCTCGCCAAAGACGTTAGCAACGACACCGACCTGACTGCGGTCGGCCTGGCGATGGGGACGCCGGCCTATATGAGCCCCGAGCAATGCATGGGGCGGAAATTGGATGTCCGATCGGATATCTATGCTTTGGGCGTCACGGCTTATTTTGCCCTCACCGGCGAAAAACCTTTTACTGGTCAATCCAGCTTCGAGATCATGACCAAGCAGCGCGAGCACACGCCGCCGCCACCGAGCCAATTGAATCCGCGGTTGCCCAAGGAAGTGTCGACCGTGGTCATGCGTATGATCGAAAAAGATCCGCATGCCCGCTACAAGGATGCCATCGAATGCCGTGACGCCTGGCTCGAGGTCGGTCAACGCATCGGCATTATGCCGACGGTGAACCGTTCCGGGGAATACCAGTTTTCCGCCAATGAATTGGCAAAACTCCGTGACTCCGCAGATGCCATTCCCATGCCCGATGCGAATGCGTCTGGTATCGGTCTGGCGCCGTCATCATCATCATCATCATCCGCAGCATCATCGTCGGCACCACCCAACCTGCCGCCGGTTCCGGAACCCGCCGCCCCCAGCGAATCGGGACGGATCGGTACCGAACGTCACGGCGAACAGCGACGGAGCACCACCGAACGACGCAGCGTGCGGACGCCGGTGGTGGGCGCAGAGCCGATCACCTGCAGCAAATGCGGCATGCTCAATCGCGCTGGATCGTTGCGCTGCCAACGCTGTGAATTGGCATTTACCGAAGTGCCCGAGCTCGACGTGGCCACGGTCGAAGCCGAAGCCCAACGCCTGTTTGATCAAGGGCAGTATACGGCAGCCGCCGACAAATTTGCCCGGGTTGCCGAACGTACCGATGACCGCCGTCTGCGCGCCGTGTTGCGCAGCCGCGAACGCGAAGCGCGGATGCGCGATTCGCACGGTCATCTGGCGGAAGTCATTGGTCGCAGCCGCGCGATGGCCGGGCGCGGGGATCTGCGCGGGGGCTTGGATCTGTTAGAAAAACACCTCGGTGGCCTGCGTGACGGCAACGCGTCTGGCGCCGAACTGGAAGGATCCCTGATCGGTGAGATTGAATCGTTGCGTCGTCACCTTGGTTCACGTCGCCGCCTGCGCGTTGCCCTGATCGCAACCTTGCTGGTGGTCGCCGCTGCGCTGGTGACCGGCTATCTGTGGCGGCAGGGCAAACTAGGTTTTCTCACCGAAACTCCCGCTGAAACCCTCGTTGAACCCGCCGCCAAGGCTCCGGCCCCTGCCCCCATTGAGGCAACGCCATGAGCACCTTGACCTGTCCGAAATGTGGCCATGGCCACGATGGTCAAGTCGATAGCGCTGGCTGGGCCACCTGTCGCAAATGTGCGAACTGCTGGCAGCCGTTTCCGCCGGCGCCGATTGCCCGTCCGGTCACGTCAGCTCCAATTGCAAAGCCGACCACGGCGAAAAGAACTGGGCGTGGTAATCAATGGGGCGTCAGCGACGAATACGCTCCGGTCGAATCGCAGGATCAACCTCGGACCGATCCTTTGACCGTGCGCGATGCTTCAGGGCCGCAAAAAGCGATTCCAGTAGCGACGCCAGCCGAACAATGGAACAAACGCAAACCCAGTGGCGAGCAGCCACCCGTCAGTGGCGAATTCGATTCCCAATTATTCGAACGCGCCGAACGCGAAGCCCAGGTTAATCGCAGTCAGCAAGAGACCATCGCCGCACCGAACCCGGTACCGACGCCATCAACCGAAGGCACCACCACCTGTCCGGTGTGCGGGCATCGCTTTTCGCCGATAGGTCATGAAGACCTGCAGCGCTGTCCGCAGTGCAATACCTTGTTCAGCCTGAAAACCGGCGACCCCGTCGGCAGTGGCATGCAATACAGCGCCGCCGATGGCGAAGCCCCGGATGATCTGATCGGCAGTACGATTCGCGGCTGCTTCGTCGATCGCAAGCTCGGTGAGGGCGGCATGGGTGCCGTCTACCATGCGCGGCAGCTGAGTCTGGATCGCAGCATCGCCATCAAGGTGATGCCTACCGAACTGGCGCGAAACCGCAATTTCATTCAGCGTTTTGAGCGTGAGGCCAAGAGCCTGGCACGCATCAACCATCCGAACATCCTCCATATCTACGATTTCGGTGAAGATCAGACGCACGGCATTTATTTCATGATCATCGAATTCGTCGATGGCAAGGATCTCGGCGAAATCCTGCGCTCGCGCGACACGATCACCGAGCCCGAGGCGTTGGACATCGTGCGCCAGGCCCTGCTGGCATTGGAGACCGCCTCGCAAAAAGGGGTCATCCATCGCGACATCAAACCCGATAATCTGATGATCGCCAAGGACGGCACCTGCAAGGTTAGCGACTTTGGCTTGGCCAAGGGCTATGGCGATTTCACCGAGGTCACCACCGCGGGCGTGCGCGTGGGGACCCCGGCCTTCATGAGCCCTGAGCAGTGCGATGGCGGCGACATTGATGCCCGCAGCGATGTGTACAGCCTGGGTTGCACCACCTTTTTGGCGTTGACCGGCCATCTGCCCTTCAATGGCGATTCGCCCTTCAGCATCATGCTGAAACACAAAACTGAATTGGCGCCGTCCTTGCGGAAATATCGCGCTGATGCAGATCCCCGCATGGATAATTTGATCCAACGCATGCTGGCTAAACGCCCCGCCGACCGCTGCGGCGAATTACGCGAATTGATCGATATCGTGCAGGACCTGCAAGTCAGCCTGGCCAAGGCCGGCAGCAATCAGGCCCGGAGATCGACCGGTGACCGCCCGCGCTCGCTGGATGACTCCGGCGCGGCCCGCCTGTTGCCTGACGGCCCGACTTTGCCAGGCGACGATGCCGATGTGCCGTTGGCCTTGCGGCATGCTTTTGGTGATAACAAAGGCGATAGCAAACATGACCTCCCAGCGGTGGATCTGGGTCACCCCGGTCAGAAGAGCCCGCCGCCGCTCCCGGTCAGTCCACTGCCGCCAGCTGCAGTCAGTCCGCCGCCGGTACTTTTGGATGATCTGCGGCCACTCCCAGTTGATCGCTCTGCGGATCGGGGCGCCAGTGGATTGAACACACCCCGGCCACCAGTCGGTGGGCGCATTAGCACGCGTGCCCGTTCGGTCCGCGGTTCGGGTGAAAATCCGCCGCCGGCTTCGGTTTCATCGAGTTCCCTACTCCACGCGCAAAAGGGCGATGAGGCCCTGACCGGCGGTCGCGCCAGCGAGGCAATCCGTCAATACAACGAAGCTCAGAAGCGACGCCCATCCAAGGAAGTCGGCGGGAAGCTGGCTGACGCGCGCAAAGCGCAGCGCCACGGCGACGCCACCGCTCTTGAACAACATGGTGACAGTCATGCCGACGCCGGTCGCTATGATGAGGCCATCGACGACTGGATGCGTGCTTCGCAACAGTATTCCCAGGTCGCGCGCCGCGAGGAATTGCTACGCAAGGTTGCTGGCGCTCAGCGATCCAAATCGTGGCGACGTCTGCGACGTAGTTTCTTCGGTCTGATTCTGCTCATCGTGCTGGTTGGCGTCCTTGCCTATCTGCTGACCCCACGGGCACACGCGACGTGGTTGGACTACCAACGTAAGCAGGCGCTGGCGGCACCCGACGTGCCCAGCCAAGTCCGCGCCTTGCAGGACCTGACGGAAACCGCTCGCCCCTATCAGTGGTACGCAACGTTTTTTCGGCGTCCGTATGAATTGCCGCTCACCGCGATCGAAGCCGACCTGCGCAGTCTGCGCACAGTCGCTCCTGACCAGGATCCCGTGCCTGTGGGGGCAGATCAGCAGGGCAAACGTGAAGCTGCGGCCATCATCACCTTGGCCGACTTGGCTGCAAATGCCGCAGTGCAGTGGAGCACGGTGATCGAGCGCGGGGAAGCGGTCCTGAAAACCTTGGCTGGGGCGGAGCCCCGCGAGCAAGCGACCGCTGTTATCGCCGCCGCCCGATCCGCAGTGGAAAATATTGACAGAGAATTAGCCGAAATTGAAGCCTTGCGTGCCAGTGGGCACCATCAAGAGGCTCTGGTTCGCAGCGCCGCCTTTGCGGAGGGATTCCCTCGCGCCGGCCTGCGCACCTTGCCAGTCGCCGGTCGCTTAGAGATTCGTGCCAAGGGTGCCACCGGCCCCATCGCCGGTCTGAAAGTTCAGGTCGATGGCATCGCCATCATCGGTGATCCCCTGGTTTTCTGCCGTGACCCTGCGCGGCCGGTGGTGCTCGATATCAGCGCTACCGGATACCTCAGCGAACGGGTCCAAGTCCCTCCGGGCCAGGGCGAAACCCCAATCCAAGTACAGTTAATGCCGGGTCTGCTGTGGCAGACCAGCTTGTCGCCTTCGCGGCCGTGGTGGCGCCTGGAACCTTTGGGTAAATCCGTTGCCGTCATCGGCCCAGCTGGCGTCGCTGTGATCGCGCCCAAGTCGGGCACGGTGCAGCAGATATTCGCGCGTTCCGTGATCCCAGTACCGCCGTCACAGCCCAATCCATCATGGACCTTGGTCGAGCAACAGTCGCAAGGTCTGATCCTGGCTTCCAGCGACGGCCTAGTCGTACGGGCAGGGCGGGACGCTCAGGATCAATTGGCGTTCAAGGATCTCGCCCGCAAAGGTTCAAATGCGGTACTGGGTTGGCTCGAACGCGAATTGTCTTTCCAGCCTGGTCGTGCGACCCAGGTCATTCTTGATCTCAGCCCACGCGGTGCGGCAGTAACCATGTGGTCTGGTCCCACTCAGATGTGGCAGATTGCCAATCTTGAAGTCAAAGGCCCCAAACCCTGGCTGGCCGCGACCGTGGACCGGATTCTGGTCGTGGATGACGTGCGTGTGCGGGTGATCGACGAAGACGGCTCGGTTCCGGGCGGTTACGCGCTCAACGGCATGCGCACCGGTCCGGTGCTGCCGGTGGCCGATGGCTCCATCCTCGCCATTCCCACCACCGAAGGGGTAACTTTGCTGCGCATTGGTGGCCAGCCCCATTATGTGCAGCCACTGGCGCAACCCCGTCTTGAGGACACCGGCCCTGTTGCAGTGGCCGCGGATCGTGGCGGCTTGGTCACTGGCGATGCCCAAGGGATGGTGCGTCTGTACGAAGTGGTTGGTGATGGCTTAGTGCCGCGCTGGCAAACGAATGTCCCCGACCTGCGCAAAGCAATCGGTCCCTTGGCCTTGTCCGAAACCGTGGTGGTGGTGGTCGACGACCGCAACGGCATTCATCTCTTCAGCCGCGCCGATGGCCGCGTCCTGCGCAGTTACCCGCATCCGCACAATATCCAGGTCGCGCCGCTGCCCCTGAGCGAACTATTATTAGTGCTGGATGGGACGGGACTGCTGACGGCGTATCAGTTGGTGCAGTAAGGCTCCCCGAATTTCGGCATTCATTTCTCAAGCGAGATTGAATTACGCCAATGTCTGTAAAAAACGTGCAAACTTAGTCAGCTCGGCTGGCTTGGCGGCAACGTTCCACCGCGTGAAGCGCTCAGTCCAGCGCTGGCGACAGGCCGTCGGATCGGTGGTTTCGACTTCCAATTCATGATCCACGCGCTGGCTGAAGTGGGTCGCATCCAAGCAGATTTCTTCCGTGCCTTCATCCCAAACCAGACGGGCATTGAGGAATCCGCCCAGGCAGACGGGGATCTGTCCCGCAAGGGCGTCGCGGACTACCGCAGGCAAATCATGCGCGAGAGCGACGCTGAGGGGGTCGCTCACCGCTCCCAGTTCGTGTTCCCACTCATGATGATGATGCAGCCCATCACCAGCCTGGACCCGCGCCTTGCAGGTCACTATCCACGAGCCATTTTCACAGCGGAGGCGCAGGTTGACCCGCGCTGCCTGTAAGCGGCGGTCAGGGGTGTCAAAGAATTGGTTTTCCTGTTCAAGCACCCGGGGTTGCCCGAGCAAGGCGGTGAGCTGTGGCTGACAATGCTGATGTCCGGCTGGGGTCAGCAGCCATTTAAGTTCGATCTCATCGTGGGGGGACTGGGACGGGTGCTGGGCGGACATGCAGAACTCCGGGGTCGTAGGCCAGCATGCTCCTGCGGTTCCCTTGTCGAGCGCGGGCGTTACCTTCCGTCTTCACCGGAGAGCACGGCGTGAGCAACCCTTTTGACTTCCTGGCCCCATTGATCGATCTCGAAAACAAGATCGCCGAATTGGAACACCTGGGCGAGAGTTCGAAGCTCGACATGACCTCTGAGGTCGCCTCGTTGCAGCTCAAGCTCGAATCGGAAAGTCGGCGCATCTTCGCCGGCCTGACCCCGTGGCAGCGCGTCCAGTTGTCCAGACATCCGCAGCGTCCGCAGACCAGCGACTACATCGATATGATGGTCCAGGATTTCGTGCCCCTCGCCGGCGACCGCGCCTTTGGCGACGATGAAGCAATCCTGACCGGCCTGGGCCGCATCGCCGATATCGGCTGCATGATCATCGGCCAGCAAAAGGGCAAGGACGTCCACGAACGCCGCCGCTGTAATTTTGGCATGCCGCATCCAGAGGGCTATCGCAAGGCGATGCTCAAGATGCGTATGGCCGAAAAATTCGGTGTGCCCGTGGTCTGTCTGATCAATACGCCCGGCGCCTATCCCGGCGTCGAGGCCGAAGAGCGCGGCCAATCGATCGCCATTGCCGAAAACATCCGCGACATGTCAGCCCTGCGCACCCCGGTGGTCATCGTCGTTATCGGCGAAGGCGGCAGCGGCGGGGCCTTGGGTATCGGTGTCGGTGACCGCATGCTGATTCTGGAAAACAGCTATTTTTCGGTGATCTCGCCCGAAGGCTGCGCCGCAATTCTGTGGAAAGACGGCAGCAAAAAAGATCTCGCCGCCGAACGTCTGGCCTTAACCGGTGAGCCGCTCAAGCGCTTCGGCATCGTTGACGAGATCATCACCGAACCGTCAGGCGGAGCCCATCGCAAACCGCAGAAGATGGCGGATGATCTCGGCGCTGCCATCGCCCGCAATCTGCGCGCATTGATGGCTCTGCCGGTCGATGAAATGCTCGATCGTCGCTACCGCAAGTACCGCGCCATCGGTGAAGTAATCGACGCCACGGTCGCATCGGTCTGATCGCATGCTGCAAGTGAGCATCGTGGTCCGACCCCGGCGGGCCGAGATCCTCTGCCAGCGCCTCTTGGCCAGCGGTCTGATCCAGGACCTCACCGCCGTGGAATGCCGTGGGTACGGTCGTCAAAAAGGCCACCTTGAAAATTATTCCGCCGATGAATATCGCATCGACTTTCTCCCCAAAGTCCTGGTCCAAGGCCGAGTCGAAGACGCCGATTTGGACCGTTTCATCGACCTCGCCACGACGACCTGCCGCACCGGCCGCATCGGCGACGGCAAAATATTCGTGCAACGCGTCATCGAAGTACTTTCAATCTAATCCCTTTG
>Ga0209490_10001429_pt1 | contig 23244 bp, 18 predicted proteins | sample MAT06_FD_187209 | JGI IMG/M metagenome (GOLD analysis project Ga0209490, IMG submission 187209) | Freshwater microbial communities from Lake Fryxell liftoff mats and glacier meltwater in Antarctica - MAT-06 (SPAdes) (version 2) | ecosystem: Environmental > Aquatic > Freshwater > Ice > Liftoff... | reverse complement strand
CCGGCGCTGAAGGCGCTGCGGAATCGGCAGGGGTTGCACACACTGACGACGGTGTTTCCATCGGTCACGGGCCCGGCGTACGCGCCGTTCCTGATGGGGGAACATCCGGGCCGGGTGGGTTTGCCGGGGCTGCGCTGGTTCGACCGCAGCCGTGCCGACACGAGCTGGCCGCACTACACGCGCAGCTACATCGGCAGCGAGATGCGGAAGGTCGACCGCGATCTGTCCCCGTCGGTGCCGACCGCGTTCGAGCGCGCAGGCGGGGGTCTGGCGATGATGAACATGATCGGACGAGGGCTGCCTCGGCGGAATCGGCTCACCGACAACGCCCGATTCGCACTCCGCGCAGGCTACACGCACTTCAGGGGCGACGTGGCTGGGTGGCTGGACGTGGATCGCGGGCTCGCCGCCGAAATGCTGGAGCGAATGACGACGGAGCGCCCGCCATTCACGTTCGCGAGTTTCTGCGGTGTGGACAAGACGAGCCACAGCGTGGGGCACGGCGCACCGATCGTGCGTGACGCATTGCGCATCGTCGACCGGTTTGTGGGTGACGTCACCAAGGCCGCGACCCGCAGAGACTGGCTCAAGGACCTGGCACTGTTCGTCGTCAGCGATCATGGGCACGTTGGCGTGACTGCACACGATGATCTCGCAGATCTCTTTCGCGCCGAGGGCAAGCGTGTGTTGGCGCATCCGAAGATCTTCGGTGTGCGCAATCCCGAAATCGCGGTGATGGTGAGCGGCAACGCGATGGCGCATCTGTTTGTCGAGCTCTCGTCGCGCGAGCGTCCCTTCTGGCCGGCGTTGCGTGAACGCTGGAACGAGACGGCTGACATGCTGTCGGCGCGGCCGTCGGTGGATCTGTTGCTCCTGCCGCATGATGCAACCACTGTGGAAGTGCGTGGCGGCGGTGCTCGTGGCTCGGCGATGGTGCGGAAGTCGGGAGATCGATACGAATACATCTGCGGCACCGGCGATCCGCTTGGACTTGGTGACCAGCATGGACTCAGAGAAGAAGAGGCGTGGGAACGCACGCAGGCGACGGACTATCCGGATTCTCTGGTGCAGATCCTGGCGTTGAACGATTGTGCGCGGACGGGTGACATGATCCTGAGCGCGTCGCGCGACTGGGACTTCCGCGGCCGCTATGAACCGATTCCGCACCTCTCGTCGCACGGCGCACTGCATCGTGATCACATGCTGGTGCCGATGCTCACGAACATTCCCTCATCGCAGCCGTATCGGCGTACGGAAGACGTGTTCCATCGCGCGATGGAGTACCTCGATCGGTAGCGGCTCGCTGGCGGCGCTGGGTGCTTGACGACCGGGGGCTGATGCGAACGGGTTCGTCAGGAGGGGATTTTGGTGGAACTGCTTGACGCAGAACAATTGACGCAGAAGGGCGGACGCAGAAGGGCTTGACGCAGAACTGCTTGACGGAGAACGGCAGATGCAGAAGGGTGGATGCAGAACTGCTTGACGCAGAAGGGCGGACGGAGAACTGCTTGACGCAGAAGGGCCTGACGTGCTGACTTTCTCTGCGCTTCATCGGCTTCTGCGTCGAGTGTGCCATCGTATTGTGGGGGGAACAACTCGCACAGTTTTCTTCCGATTGTGAGGCACTTTACCAAAGCATTTACAGTTGCTTTTTCGGACGAGTGCGCCCCTGTGCGAGGCAGTTCTGCGTTTGCCGTTCTGCGTCCAGCCGTTCTGCGTCCAGCCGTTCTGCGTCCAGCAGTTCTGCGTTTAGCCGTTCTGCGTTTAGCCGTTCTGCGTCCAAGCGTTCTGCGTCCAACCGTTCTGCGTCCAACCGTTCTGCGTCCAACCGTTCTGCGTCCGCCGTTCTGCGTCCGCCGTTCTGCGTCGAGCAGTTCGCGATCTGTGCCTCTCCAGAAAACTGTGCATTGCGCGTCAATGCGGAGTGACACCGACGTTCAGCGGTTTGTTCGCAAGCCAGGGCCGTTTCGTCGATTCCCTGCAGTTCGCCCCTCGCATCGACGGCATTCGTGGGAATTGGCGTGCATGGCACGTGCTCGCGCGAGCAATTTCGAAGAGGCGGCTGGTTCCGGGATGGCGTGTGGATGCTATCATTATGCGATGAGCTGGCCTGCCCTGATTCTCGCGCTGATGTGGCGCTGCCTCCGCGACCCGTCGCTGATCGGGCCATTGATGCTCGTGGGGTGGCGGTTTCGGCGGCGCAACTGGTATGCCCGGTCGCCATTTCTGCCGATTCCTGCGTGGGAGTACGTGCAGTGGCGCATGCACACCGCGTACGGCGATCACGACGCGATACCGCCGGCGGACGACATTGCGAACTACGCGCGTTGGACGTGGCATCTTCCAACCTGACGTGACACTCGTGGCGCCGGCGGGGTTTGCGCATCGACTGAAGGCAGAGGCCTATGCGCGCGGCGCAATGCTGGCTGGCGTCGCGGCGCTCGGCCCAATGGAGACAGCCAACGCGTTCGATGACTGGATTGCGAACGGGTATGCCGGTGAGATGAGCTATCTCGAACGTGGCGCCGGGAAGCGGCGAGATTCCACGCTTCCGGTACCTGGAGCCATGAGTGCGCTGGTGATCGCGATGAACTACGGTGGTACGGAGCCTGATGGCCCGATCGCACGCTATGCGCGTGGCGACGACTACCACGACGTACTGGTCCCCATGCTGCGCGGGCTGCAGGACTGGGCGTCGGGGGAACTCGGAGTTGCGATACCCGGCAAGGCGTACACCGACACAGGCCCGATTCTGGAGCGCGATCTCGCACGCCGCGCCGGGCTGGGGTGGTTTGGGAAGAACACGATGTTAATCTCGCCGCGGCACGGGTCGTTCTTCTTTCTTGGTGTGCTGCTGCTGGGGTTGGATTTGGAAGTTGACGCGCCCTTCACCAGCGATCACTGCGGCACGTGCACGCGGTGTCTGGAGGCGTGTCCGACCGACGCGTTCGTGGGACCGCGACGGTTGGATGCGACGCGGTGTATTTCGTATCTGACGATTGAGTTGAAGGGGAGTATTCCGGAGGGGTTGCGGGAGAAGATGGGAGGGTTGGTTTATGGGTGTGATATCTGTCAGGAGGTGTGTCCGTATAACCGTAAATTTTCGCAGGAGCTGTCGGTGGCTGCGTTCACGGCTAGACCGGCCATCGCGGGTAAGGATTCGGCCTCGCTCGCGCGGGAGTTGCTGGCGATGTCGCAGGAGGAATTTTCGGCCTCGTTCAAGGGATCTCCCATGAAGCGCGCCAAACGCGTGGGGCTCAAGCGCAACGCGGCGGTGGTGCTCGGCAACGTCGGCTCGGCATCCGACGCCGATACGCTGATCGGCGCCCTGTCGGACGAGGCGCCGATGGTCAGGTCGCACGCAGCGTGGGCACTCGGGAGGCTCGGCCGCGCCGTCTCCGCCTCCGCGCTCGAGGCAAGGCTCGGCATCGAGTCGGACCCGTCGGTCGTCGCCGGGCTCCGCTTGGCCTTGGGCCTCGGCCCCACGTAGGAGCTTGGCACGTCGAAGTGGCGCGGCGCATATGGATCCGTTCGCAGCATGACGACGGCGGTCTTCCGGTTCGCGCGACGCATGCCCTCGATCGGCGCGACGGCGATGTACACGGCGAATACCCAGTGGTCGAAGATCGACCGCCGTTCCGCGTTGCCCAGACGCTCCCAAGCAGCCCCGATATTGCGGGTTTCGTGGATCAGCGCCGAAAGCTTCTCGAAGGCGTGTACGCCTGATTCCGCGTGCTTGGTCGCCGTCTTCAAGTTCTCTTCGGCAAGCGTCACCTGTCGGCGCAGTTGGGAGACCTGTTCCATCAGGACTTCATCGCCGCCCACAGGGGCCTCGTCAGCCGACACGATCGCGGTCAGGACCTTCGCACCGCGTGCGTAGGCACCCTGACGCTCCCGCAGGTGCTTCTCCGCCTCCGACACGTTGTTCGCGGATGAATGGCTGAACTTGTGCCGCTCGACGAGAAAACGACGGACCTCGTCCTCGAATTCATCAGTCGAACGCTCGCACAGAATGAGATCCTTGACCTTCGTCTCGATCTCGCGGGCATCGACGTACCACACCTTGCAGCCCGCCTCCCTGAACCTTTCGTATGAGCTCTCGCCCGTGCGGTTCTTGGGCTTTGCGTGCGCGTACATCCTCAGCCCTCCTTGCGACTGCTTCAACTGCCCACCGTTGTACTCCAGACCACAGCGCGAGCAGATCAGCGTCAACGGGAACAGTTCGGCACGGCGACGCTGGCGGGGTGCAGACGAGTTGCGTCGAGCAGCGAGTCGTCGCTGTACCTGCTCGAAGAGTTCGACATCAACGAGCGGCCCCCACTTAGCCTGCGCGACCACGATCGGACGGTTGCCCTCCTTGTCAGCGGTGCCGCGGAACACGAGTGTGCCAATAAGGACAGGATTGAGCAGGAGCTTGCTGAGCGTGCTGTGCGTCATACGCCCTCCCAACCTGCCAGAAATGCCGTCTTCGTTGTGGAGCGTCTGACCCACTCGATCAAGCGACACGCCCGCGATGATCAGCTTTGCAGCCTTCGCCCAGTGAAGGAGTTCGGCATCATTCGGCACGAGAATCGTGTTACCCGATGCGGACGACCGTTCGCCATCCTTCAGAATGCGGGCCGCGGCCACATCCTTACGCAGCGTTCCCCACGGCGCGGGGCCGCCCGTCCACCAGCCTTCCGTCGCACGCTTGATCATGCCGCGCTTGACGTTCGTCGAAAGCGTCACGGAGTAGCTGGCCGCCATATGCGCATGCATGACGAGCATGATGATGTCGGTCAGACCTTCGCCGCTCATCTTGACCGTCACGAACTGCGGAATCCACCCGAGCCGAGTGAGCTCCGCATGCACCTGCTGATAGGCGGGCACGTCAGGCCGGCCCTCTTCGTCAAGGATCCGCCCGAAGCGACTCGGATCGTACATCTCGATCCTGCCAGGCGTATGCCGCGGCTGCGGATTCGCCCTGCAAAAACTGAGTAGATCCTGGAAGGCCGGACGCTCGAACGTGATACCAGTGAAATTGTCCTTCCACGTCCACGCGGGCTCCACTGCCCCCCACTCGCGGTCGGCGGCCTCACCCTGCTGATCATGCGACCCGACCTGGCGTTCGCCGGACTCGGTGCTCTTGCGCGTATAGCGCACACTTTTTGGAACCGCGCCGCTGGCGGCGAGGCGTTCTTCCCACTTGGCGAATGTGACCATCAGAGTGCGCCCTCCCGTAGGTCCGGCACGGTGATCGCGGCGTGGTGCCGCCGCGGCATTCCGTCTGCGAGCCGGATTGCGGACCTCGATGGCGCCACGGAATAGCTCGCCGCCATGTGTGCATGCATGACGAGCATGACGATATCGCTCAAACCATCGCCGCTCATCTTGACCGTCACGAACTGCGGACTCCACCCGAGCCGAGTGAGCTCCGCATGCACCTGCTGATATGCGGGCACGTCAGGCCGGCCCTCTTCGTCAAGGATCCGCCCGAAGCGACTCGGATCGTACATCTCGATCCTGCCAGGCGTATGCCGCGGCTGCGGATTCGCCCTGCAAAAACTGAGTAGATCCTGGAAGGCCGGACGCTCGAACGTGATACCAGTGAAATTGTCCTTCCACGTCCACGCAGGCTCCACTGCCCCCCACTCGCGGTCGGCGGCCTCACCCTGCTGATCATGCGACCCGACCTGGCGTTCGCCGGACTCGGTGCTTTCCCGCGTGTAGCGCACACTCTTTGGAACCGCGCCGCTGGCGGCGAGGCGCTCTTCCCACTTCGTAAACGTGACCTTCATTTCGCGTTCTCCCATAGGTCATGCGAGATGATCTCCGCGCAACGCCGGCGGCGTACGCGTTCACCGCCGGAATCGCGAAGGCGATCCGACAGAGTCTTGAAATGCCCTTCGAGTACGTGCACGGCGAAGAGCTTGGCGATGTGGGGTGGCAGACTGCTGGAGAGATTGTGGTGCTGGAGGTCGTGTGAGGTTGGGATTGCTGCCGATGACTCCGGACCGCGGTCCGGGCTCGGGAGGGCATCCACGGGCACCGTCCAGGTAAGAGGGCACCACGCCAGTGATGTCGGCGTGATATCCAGAGCTTATGCACCCGGTGTGGCCGTGACCGTTTCGGCTGCGCCGCCGCCAGCGGTACGACGGCCGGCGACACTCCCACGCCTCCCAACCTGATGCTTTCCAACGGGCAATACGTTTTCCTCGGCACTCTCCTGCACGGCTGGCTTGCCGTCGTATTGTCGGACGACACGAAAGCAGCCGCACATCGCTGGCCGTCGGTGATAGCCCTTGTGGCCATACCTTCGGGGGGCGGTGTACGGCTGCCAGTCATGTCACTCACGCCGCGTGCTTGACATCCTCGGGTACTGCGCCAGTGGAGTCTGAGATGCGTTCGACTTCTGCAGCATGCAGGACGGTACCCATCGCATGCTGCGCGGTGGCATACCACCCAACGACGTCCGTATCACGCGCCGGAACTGCACCGTCGATGACCGATTTCCAGAGCCGCGCGTACCGTCGCGTGATTGCGGCATCACATCCGGGGACAGCGCCTTCATTCTGCTGATGCATATGGTCTCCATTGTTGAAAGCCAGACGCTGAGATGCGTCGTTCAGCAGCGTGGGCCATCCAGCGGGGGGCGCGCGTCGGAGAGCGAGACCCTGCTGCGCTGCTTGGGGTGGCTCGCCAACCCGCAGCGAGACCGCGGAGGCCTGCGGCGTCATGCCGCCCTTTCAAGCTCCCGTTCGAGCGCGTGGCATCGCGCGAGCACGGCATCGACATCCGCGATCGGGAGCACGGCCGTGAGCGCCTCCCGCAGGTCGCCAAGCCACGCCTCGACGCCGGGTTCACGCGAGCGTCCCAGGACGACACGGGTCGCATGGACGGCGAGCAGCAGATGGGCGGCCGCCGCGTGGGTGGGGACGGTCACGGCGCGTGAACCCGCGCCGGTATCACGCGACATCGCTCACCCCCGTCTCCGCGCCCGGCAGCATGAGGCGCAGGACGCCATCTCCAGCCGCCGCCACACCGTCGCGCCGTTGCGCGGTCGGCGAGATGAACTGTGAACGGCCGAACCGCCCGGCGCCGATACGCGTCCAGCCCTCAGCGAGTGGGGTGCCCGTGCCGGCGCTGTCGGTGATCGGCTGCACCTTGGCGCTCGTCTGGTCGGCGTTCGCCACACACCACGCTTCGCGCGACGCCGGTTCGACGAGCGCACCCCAGGAGAGCTGTGCGTGGTGCGAAGCCACGATCATGAGCAGGTGCTGGACAAGCTCCCTTTGGCGCAGGGTCGGTTGCCACGCCGTGGTCGTTTCCGCCCGCGTCACCGCCTCCGTCACGCGGCAGAGGCCCCAGCCCATGTGGGTCGCCACGGCCGCGCGTGCCGTGTACTTAAACGCACCTTGATACGAAATCTCGTCCAGCTTCCCGACGTCATGCCACACGCCTCCCAGCACGACGGCGTCAATATCGATATCCGGCGCGTCCCCCGTCCGCCGGAACGTATCCGCCAGCGACAGCGCGAGTTCGGCCGTCTGAATCGAATGGAACAGCAACCCGTGTCGCGTTGCGTGATGATTGGACGTTGCTGCAGGTGCTGCGACGAAGCGGGCCTTCATCGGCTCGAGCGGTCCAATCCCGCACGCGACGGGCGTGTGCATCAGCACATCGAAGAGCTCGCGGGCCTCGGTCGAGAGCACGGAGAGCAGGGCCTGCATGCGTGCGCCCAGCAGGCCGAGCGTGACGGGCGCGACCGGCTGCGCCTCGAGCACCACTGGATGGTCGACAGGCAGTGCCTCGGCGCCCTCAAATTTCCACTCGGGCGTGCCACCGCGCCCGGACGCCCACGTGGCGGTCAACACCACCGGGCTGCCGCTGGTGAGGTCGGCCACGGCGGGGAGTTGCTCCGCCCAGACCGGCATCGCCGCGGCGCCCGTGGCATTACGGAGCGTGAACGTCGCCATCGCCTTGCCGGCGCGCGTCTGCTTGTCTTCCCGGTCGAGGAGCACCGCGGCACCGACGACGGTGTCGCCCACGGCGACCTCCCCGCCAGAGAACGGAAAGCGACGGAGCGGCGGGAGGGCGTTGCGCTCGGATGCGACCTGCATGGGATTACTCATGGTGTGAGACTCCGGTCCTGAGGTGATGTTGCCGTCGTCGTCACCCGGGCGGTGTCGACGACGTGCGAGCCTGTGTGCCTGCGACGGGGGGCGGGGACCGTCGTCCACGGTCGCCGCGCACCACGCCGCGCGAGGCAGCCACGGGGGCCGAGTCGCAAGACCGTCGCTCGCGGTCGTCACGCCGTGCCTGCGTCGAGGCGGGCGACGGACTCCGACCCGGCAATGGCGCGGCCGATGGCATCCGCGATGCGGCGTTCGACGTGATGGCGCAGCCCGCGGACTCCGATATAGGCGGCGCCGTCCGCGCCCGGTGCGGGCAGGCTCGTGATCAGGGCATCGAGGCCCTGCACGTCGACGTCGAGTGACCGCGCGAAGTCGAGCATTTCGGTCGCCGCGACGGCAGCCAACTGGTGGCGCGCTGCGGCCGACGGCTGCGGGAGCGTCAGGATCACGCCGAGTCGGTCGACGAGCTCCGCCGTGAAGCCCACGCGCACCAAGCCGCTAGGCGTGACGGGTTCCGTGGGTGCAAACATCGGGAACGCGCCTGCCCCGACGACGATGGACTCTGCCAACGACAGCCGCACCACCCCGTCCACGTCGTCGAGGCGCATCGGCAATTCGGAGAGCGGGTCCAAGCAGGCCAGCAACGTTTGCTGCCGCCCCAGCCTCCACGCGCGCGCCGCCCCGTCGAGCGGCTGACGGTCAGGCGTCACGAGAGCGAGCTTGTCGATTTCGTCCAGCAAGAGGCAGCAGGGGCGGCGGATCGCTTCGACCGGCGCGATGATCCGCCCACTCAGCCCCCGCGTCGTGAACATTTCCGGATGCAGGGTGCGCGCGACTTCGCCCAACTGCAGTCCGCTCCACGAGCTCTCCGCCACCTGCGTGATCGGTAACACGGTCGCGGGCACCCCAGTGATCGCCGCGATCGTGTGCAGCAGCCGAGTCTTTCCGACGCCTGTCTGGCCCACCAGCAGGAGGCGCAAGGCGTACGGATGGCACATCCACTTGGCGATGAGAATCGCGAGTGTCGTGAGCGCGTCATCCAAGGGACCGCCAGCATCCCCGACGAATGAGGATGTGAGGTGCTGGAGAACGTGTGCGAGGGCCGCACGCGGTTCCGGTGATGTCAGTGCGGTCGGTGCCGCGTGGTGCGTGAATGGCGCGTCGAGATCGTCGAGCGCCTCGTCGTCGTGCAGATGCATGTGGGCTCCGGTTCGGGACGCAGGGGCGACGTGCCCCTGCGTCTCCAGCCGACGGCGTGTTGCATCCGAGGGGATGCTGTATGTGCTCTTGCCTCCTAGCGCTCGCGCCGACGCGGCGCGGCCACAGCGTCGACCGGTCTCGCGGTGTGTTGACGTTGAGGACTGAACACCGGCTCCAGCGCGGTACGCAGTCGGGCAGCCGCCGCCTGCACGTGGCGCCACACGGTGGTGCGATCCAGACCGACGTGGCGTGCGACCTCCGCCATCGGCAGTTCCTGCTCGACGCACAGCACCCACGCCCGCTGCTCGATGGGGGGCAGGCGGCGCACCGCGAGCCGATAGCTTCGCCAAGACCCATCGTCGACCGCCGAGTCGGTGACGGGGGCATTCGTCTGCAGTGCCAGGACGGCGGCGTCTTCGCGGGCGGTGAAGAGGCCACGCGCCCCCAGTTCGCGCTCGGCGCGGGCCTCGCGCGTGTCCAGCAGGTCGAAGAAGGCCGCGCGGCGCAGAAAGGCGAGGATGCCGTCGACCGTGGTGCTTCGACAGGCCTGCGCCTGCTCCGGGCGGAGCACGATGCGCAGCAGCGTCGCCGAGGCGAGGTCCTCTCCCGCCATCCAGTGCGCGGGCGCGACGGCGGCGAGCATCGCGTCGCACCGGCGGGTCAGCATCGGGTGTGCGAGGGTGTAGACCGTGCCGGCGGCGTTCGAGCGGTCGGCGTCGGTGGTGGCCGTGGCCTGCAGGGTGGCGAAGGCGCGAACGAGCGCGGTGTCCGGTGTGGACATGGAGTGACTCCTCGAGCAGACCGCCGGTGCGGGCGGTGGGCGCGGCACCGCAAGGGCGGTGATGGCGCGAGGCTGCGGGCCCGTGGCGGGGGGCGCGGGCGGCTGCGCCTCACCCTGACACGTCGGTCAGATCCGGAGACGAAAGCCGCGGGGGCCGGGACCGTGGCCGTCGAAGTCGCGGCGGGATGTCCATGCGAAACACCAAGAGCAGTGTCCCATCTGCCGCCATCTCGGCGCCGGCCCGACGCAGCGATATGACGGATGCGTCGGCCCCGGGCTCGGCGCCTGTGCAACCACTATCGGATGTCTGCTGTAGCAGAGAGCCGGTTGTGGTTGCAGGATCGACGGCGGTTCTGGGGGGCGTTGGCGCAGCGGACGAAGCGGGCGAGATAGACATCGTTCGTGGGGGGAGAAGTGAAAGCATCAGCGCTCCACCCGAGCTTCCGCTCGCTGACGGGCTGCCCGCAACGCCGCGGGGGCGGACGTCGATGCTCTGACATCCGCCCCCGTCGTACGACCGCCGTCGACCGCTCAGGCGGCGCGCACGCGGACCTCGACATGGTTGGCCGCGAAGTCGACGCGCATGCTGTCGATGACGGTCGCGACGATCACCTTGCGTTCGTCCGAGGAGCAGCGCTCGAAGGAATGCTGTAGCTCGGTGAGACGAGCCTCCATCGCGGGCAGTCGGGCCTCGGCATCCGCGATGCGCACCGCGTCCATCCGCAGCGCCTCCACCCGTGTCGTGAGCGCCTGCGCCTCGGCCGCGAGCGTCAGCATCGTTGCGTCGTGGATCTGTCGCTCCATCTCCGTTGCCGCTCGCGCCGCTCGCACATTCGCCTCGGCCGCCGCGCGCTTCGCTGCGCCGAGGGCGGCCTCTGTCTCACGCAGCGCTGTAGCATGGTGCGCTGCGCCCGCGTTTTCTCGCAGGCGCGCCAGCTCTTGCCGCGCGAGCCGCTGCGCCTCGTCGCTGCTGAGCAGCAGGCGCGTGGCCGTGAGCGCCGCCGTCTCCAGCGGCTCGGCATGCAGATAGCGGTTCGCATGCGGACATGGCACGGTGTCACCTTGCGCGCGCGGCACTGGATGGCGGTACATGCGTACTCGTTCACCACCCCTCGGAGCCTGTCGGTGCCCGAAGAGGCCGGTGTTGCAGGTACTGCACCGGAGAATGCTGGTCAGGAGGTACCGCGTGCCTGACGGCTTCTGGTGACGCGCCAGCGCTAGGCGTTCTGCGATGACCGCCTGAATTCGCTCCCACTCGGCCGCGCTGAGTGGCGCATCCGGCATGAAGTCGGCGAGCAACACCGGAGCGGTTGTGGCTTCCTCGGCGTTCAGTTCGTGTGCGGGCGTGGGCGCGCCATCATGCTTGAGCCGACCATATACGTAGTCGCCCTTGTGCATTGGGTTCGTGGCGATGTCGCGGACGTTGCTGGCAGACCACGGCGTCGTGCCGGCACGCGGGGCTCCGATCGCTTCGAGCTCACGCGCAATCTGTGCGAATGCCTTCCGCTGCCGAATCCCATCGAACAGGTGCTGGAGGGCGACCTGCTCGGCGGGATTCACGCGAAGCCGGAAGTGATGGTCGGCCATCCGAATGCGTTCGCCGTCCGGCACCATGCGCACGAACGCGCTAGTGTCATTTCGTGCCAACCACCTGTCGTAGCCATACGGCGCGCGGGTCGCGACGAAATGGCCCTTCTTCAGGCTCGTTCGCGTGCCGCGCGTCGTCCGCTTCCGTGTGTCGGCCAACTCCTGATGCGCCTTCATGTTCTTGAGGGCGGAGGTGATGAACTCGACCATCCCTTCGTCTCCGCCATCACCATAGGTGACGTGCTTCTTGTCCGTGGTGTAGCACAGCTGCACACCCTGCAGTTTGCACAAGAACTCCACGTAGAAGGTGTAGCGCGGGTCTGCCGTGCGGGCGAGACGGTCCCGATCGCGGACGTACAACCGTTGGAACGGCGCGTTGCCTGACTGGATCAGGGCCAGCAAAGCATCCAAGCCGGATCGCTTCGTCGTGGTGCCGGACACGCCATCGTCACCCCACCGCAGTTCGAGCGGAATGTCGAATCCATCCTGCAACGCGCGCTCCGCATTCGTGACGTGCTGGTCCTGCACAGCGGATTCGTTGGCGTCGCTTTTTCGTGCGTAGGATGCCGCAGTCCTGGTGCGATCCTGCGGCGCGAGTCTGGTGGCGCGAGCGTGTTGGTCGGTCATTCTGGGCTCGGGGAGAAAGGGTTCATGGGTGGTGCGGTAGCCGAGTTGCCGTAGCTTCGGCGACGTCAACGGGTGTACCAGTGCCGGCAGTCTTCGTGCAATGCGGGGGGAGGACCGCCACCCGGTGCGACCAGCGCACCAGCATGCTGGTGACCCAGCCGAGGTCTGCCTTCTCATCGACGTAGGTGATCGTGATCTGCGGCGGGTCCTGTCGGCGCCTCATGTGGTGCTCCAGAGCTCGGGTCGGAGTGGCGGCGCGGCATGGCTCGCAGTGCGCCGGCGCACCCTTCACGGTGCCAGACCGGCCACGTGTGAGGGCGCTGCGTTGTCCGAGGCTGTGCACACGTTCAAGGGGGCGCTGCGTCGGGCCGAGGAAATGGTCATTTGCGCGCGTTGCGGTCCTGCTGCCGCGTACTCATGCAGCGTCAGCCGCCGATGGTCCGCGGATGACTTGCTGCACACGCCGCGTTACGACCGTGATGCTCGGAAAGCAGAGCGCCCCCACGCCGTATGGCAGGGGGGGGCTGCGCTTGCCCGCACTCGTGATCTACTTCGCCGACGTCACCCCTTTCGTGGCACCGGGCAACGCCCGTGCTGCGCGCATGTCGGACCGCGACTGCAGCAGCGTGCGCAAATCCTCCTGGATACGCAGGCCAGCATCCCGTTCGCCCTCCAGCCGCGCGGCACGCGTGTTCGCCGCAGCCAGCTCAGTGCGACAGTCGGCGAGCGCACCTTCCGCTGTTTCGGCGCGACTGCGCCAATGCGTGGCGTCGGCTTCGACACGTGCACAGGCGGCTGTCGCGCACGTGCGATCCGCATGCGCCGTCGCCTGTGTCTCGCGCAGGGAGGCTTCGGCCGTGGTGAGGCTGGCCGCAACCTGTACGCACCGCGCGAGTGCGCTGGCGAGGCTGGTGCGCAGAGTTACGACATCCGCCTCGCTAGCCACAAGCTTGTCTTGCGCGTCGGAGGCCTGAGTGCTGTACTGCTCCACGTCGTCGAGCGCGGCTTCCAGGTTCGTGCGCAGCTCTCGCACTTCACCGTGGTGGCGGCTGACCTCCGAGGTAAGGCGGCTCACCTGATCGGCGGTCATCGTCTCGAGCGATTCGACCGCGATGCGATGCTGCTGCGCCGCGCACGCGTCCCAGCGCGCCTGATACTGGGGCGGAAGCATTCCAACCGTCGCGCCGGCGTTCGTGTGCCCTGCGCTGGGCTGCACGCCGGTCGCCATGTCAGCCTTCAGTGCGTTGATGATGCGCTGCGCGACGTCGCCTCCGCACCTGCCGGCCTTCTTCAGGTTCACGTAGTCCAGCTGTCCCTCGGCACGCAGCCTCTCGGCGTGCGCCTGGATCTCGTCCCATCGATCCGTCCCCGGTATGATGTCTCGCATGGTGGTGCCTCGCGAATGCGGTGCCGTCACCCATCCATTCGGTCAATCGAGCCGTGTGGGGGTGTCGGGCCGGGCTCGGGACGGCGCGCGAGGCGGGGGCCGGTGCGCGCCGAGTCCGTGACTCCAGCGCGCATAGTCTGCAGCTCAGGGTGGGGGGCGCCCATCTGGACCTCGGCACGGATTCCGCGAGCGGCATATGGGGCGTCACGTCGGCGAATCCGCCGCGGGACGAATCGGCCGATAGTCAGGATTCGCAAGCCGATCAAGAGTCCGGGATACCGGGAATCCTGATGCGCTCCGGCGGATCCGGGGTGTGTAGCTGTCGGCAGGGGCGGCGCCGAGCTTGCAACAACCTGGAGCGCAACCTTTGACATGTAGCGGTGGCGTCGGTTCGACACGCGAGCTTTCGACGGTTGCGCTACGCTTCGCCGCGCGCGCACACGCTCCACGAGACCAGCTGTTTGTGGCAATCACCCGCAAGACGCCTCGCGGTCCAAGCGACCCTGACGGCCCTGACGGCCTGTGTGGTGCCCGGCCCGCTCATGCTCCTATGCTCCTGTCCAGCGGCGAAGTCGTACTCATGAGCACGGAGATCCCCAAAACGGCACCACGGTCACACCTTCGTCCGCACGTATCACAGATGATCGACAGGGCACACCTCTGGAGTGCGCCGAGCAATTCCTCCCCTCGACTCAGGATTAGACGATGTCTCTCACGACACGTACGACGACGAACGAATCGGCTTTTGCGCTCTTGCAAGTGCACGCGCAGGGCGATCTCGTACACGATGACAACGGCTGCAACGCTGATGATGATGATGACGACGGCTGGACCGGAGGTGGGACGACGTTCTCCTTGGCCGTCTGCAGCGCTCGGCCCGGTGTCCCGGTGACGGTGACCATGCGTGTCGTCGCCACCACCAGAGCCGCCGCGCGCGTTCGAGCAGTGAAATTGCTCGAGATGCTCACCGAGGGAACAGAGATGCTCCACGGCGCCGACTACGCCCGCTCCGGTGAGTCGTGCCGGGTCTATTTCGATCCAATGCTCATGCGCAAGCGTATTGCCTGTGACGACGAAGGTCGGGCCGCTACTGCGCCACCCCTGACAGTCGCACCCACTTTCCTCGAGATGTATATGGACGCGTTGGTTCGGCGTGGCGCGCTCGATGCCGAACGCGCCGCGACCCTGACGCCGCAAACAGATCGCGAGATCGAACCGAACTCGAATCATGACTTCGACCAGACCGAAGGTGCCGACCGGCACCGAAGAAGACGCAGCGTCTTCAACATCGAAGCATGCTCGATGCGGATAGGCGTGCCTGTCGGTGTCAACCTCCGCGTAGTTGCCGAAAACGACGTGGAGGCTCGCATGCGTGCACGCGAACTATTGGGTCGGCTCAGTGAAGGCACGGAGTTGTTCGACGGCGCAGACTTCACGCGCCCGGGAGAATCATGTCGTGTGTATACCGACCCAGCGTGCATGAGTACGCGCGCGCCGTTGGTGGACGAAGGCGCAGGCAACGACCGGTGAAGGCGGTGAAGGCGTGCCGTGGCATGATGAGTGCCGTGGTGTTCATCGCGCAGCGCTCCGAGACCGACCAGATTCCGGCCTACCTCTGAACACGAGAGGATACGGGGGCGCTCGGCGGCGCAATAGATCGTTCAGTATGGCTCGCAAATCCGGCCCACCTGCAATGCGAGAGTCAGGCTGAGGCGACGAGGGTCTCGTCTCAGATGCTCATGAGTCCGGTCACCGGGTCGAGTGGGCGAGAGGCGTTGCGTCGGGCGCCGCGCCACGCTGATCACCAGTCAGCTGCCCGTCGAACACTGGCACACGAGCATCGGCGACCCCACGTTTGGTGATGCGATCCTCGACCGGCTGGTGCATCACGCCCACCGGATCACCCTCTCCGGCGGCTCCCTCCGCCGCCTCGCCACGGCCGATTCCCCCGACTCTCCTGCGGATTAACCCCGCGTCTGCGCCCCCACGTCACCCCTGATCGGCATCGACCGAACCGGGTGATCGACATGGAGCGAAACGACTGATCGACTTGGGCCGAAACGAGTGATCGGAATCAGCGAAATACGCAGATGGCACCTAGCCAGACGCAGTTGAGCAACAGCACGAGATCACACGGCCAATATCACTGTGATGCCCGAGGATCACATACCGACGGATCATCCCAAGTTGGCACCCAAGTCCCTTCTTGCGCCAGCGTTGCACGACGGCGGAAGCGCGACGACTCGCCGTCGACCGCAGCGTTGCGGACCGGAGGCTCGCGTCTCCTGAGAACGCCGCCGCTCGTGAGACTCGCGTCCTAGCGCGACCATCTCGCCGACATGCGATCACGGTGCCACCGGTCGGCGCTCATTGGCGAGCCACCATGCTTCTATCTCGAATGGATTCTGTGCATACCGAAGAGGGGACGTCAGGAGTGCGGCGACGGCGGGTCCGAGTGCTCCAACGTCCATGTGCCGTCGCAGCGCGCGCCCGATAGAGAAGGTGGCGAGCATTTTTCGCTCAGGCTCCCGGCCAATCCACTCATGGAGCGCACGAAACTGTAACTCATGGATCAACTCATGGGAGAGGTCCCGTCGTCGCGCAATTGGGGTCACGTATGCCGTCCTGTCCCTACGGTCCGGTATTCGAATCACGCCTGGCACGGCACTCGCCGCCTGAGCCTCCCGCTGCGCGACGACGAGGCCGGCGGACCAAACGCTCGCCGACCAATCGACACGCGAGCGCGGTTGGCTCAGCGCGACTCCAGCGTTCAGGAGTGCCGTTGCGTTTAGGACGAAACTGGACCTGCCAGGCGCACGCACACGCCATCGAACCGTGAGAGCACCAATGTCGATCGGAATCTCAAGCGAATCGCGTGCGGCAAGATTCCCAACGCCTAGGGCAACGGAGTGGCCAGCGCGGCCAAGAGCACCGTGGAATGGTCTTTGGCCACCAACCACCCGCCGCGCCGCCGCGGCGATTCCGCCGCCCGCCGCGCCGGTGATAGCGCCACGGCGCAGTGAACGACCGTGAATCGCAGCGCGAACGGCACCGACGACACCGCCGATGGCCGCATTCGCTACAAACAGTCGTGTCGCACCGTTCGCTGGCGAGGGCTGCGCTTGACCGGGGCTGCTCGATGCGGTCGCCACGACAGTCAGCAAAACTACCAAGCGGTGTGTCACGGATGCATCCCTACAGCGCGCGCTGCGAACGACACTCAGTCGGGTCGTGCTTGACGCCCGACGCACTAGCGTCAAGACGAACTTGCGCCTCGGATAGCTTGACCATGTGGGTGCGCCAAAACTCCCAATGAGTACGTCTGAGACGCATGGCGGCGTGGGGTTCGCAAGGGATGACGCGCTTGAATAGATACTACAATCGAAGGCACCCAGTTCGGACGCCCGCACTCTCGTCCGAGCAACAGAGTACTGTAGTCGCCCACCAAGAGGCGATGTGGATCGCCGCCCGCGATATCACGCGATTCACCGAAGTCGTCAGCACACGCAATTGAACTATGCATAACAGACAGTGCGAGCTTTCGTCCGGCGACGTGCACATCGCCGGACGGTGAATGAGTGCAGCACACAGGCGGAGCTGCGATCCGGAGTGCTAAACGCACCGGCAGACGCGTAGCTCACCGACGCGAGTTCGTGGCGCTCAAATCCGACACGCAATACGACTCCCGGTCGAACTCGGCCGCCATCGTGTTCGGCGGTGCCGAGTTGCTGCGATCTGCATGCATGTTACGGCGGGGAAACCGATACACTGTACCCCGACTTTTCCAGCGTTTCCGATGTGAAATTTGTTACCCGCAGACCCGCTGTGACGCCCTTGGTCAGCCGAGTCGTCAGAACCGCGAGCGGCTCGCCCTGAGTGTAGAACCTCAGCGAGTCGAAGGGGATGAGGCGCGTCTCCTTGGGCCCGAGAACGCGGGCACCAAATGCCGTGTCAAGTCCCGCAGGGGGGAGTCCAATGATTGCGAAGAAACCAGTCTCATTCATGCTCTTCAGAATGGGAATGGCGACCGTCGTGTCGTTCGACTCGTTCGTCACGCGGAGTCCGACGTCCGCTGACTCAGTCGACGCGCGCAAACAGGCAGAAAGTGCGAGTAAAAGAACGAACAAGCGTGCGTTGGCGATTCGACCGACGATGCGCATACAATTGCACTCCAGTGAAGGTCCGATGATCCACCGCACCCTAAACAGTGGTGCGACGATCGTGAAGGCATGCCAGTCCTGTCCGCCTCTCGACGGCAATACCCGCCATCGAGAGGGCCGAAAGAGGCTGTGTTAAACGCGCCCTACTGCAGGCAGACCGTTGGCTGCTGGAACGAGGGAGCGGAGGCTCCATCGATGGCATCATACGCCCGTGCATAATAGCGTGTCGCTTTGGCACACGGGGGATAGCCACCAGTCAAGGTACGAAACACATCTTCGAAAACGACAGACGATCCGACGCTCGTATACGATACAGGAACACTGTTGCAGCTGCTGCCGAACGGTCCCGTTTCACAGCGAAAAGCGCTGTAAATCGTCGCTCCAGCTACCGTTGGCCAGCTAAACGTCGGCCGTTGCCCAGAGGAGTAATTGACCTGTGACACACTCGGTGCGTCTGGAGCGGCCAAGTCGCGCATGATCGTGGCGCGCTGATTGATCGTGCTCGCATTGTTCGCGGTGCCCACGACACCGAGCGGCCGCCCAGTTTGTGGCTCCGTAAGGTTCGGCGTCGAGAAATACCGAACGACGGGGCATGAAAACGGCCCGCAAGGGTCGAGTGTCGACATGATTGTGCGAAACGCGTTCTGAGGGTCAATCCACGCCTGCGCACCCGGGATAGCAGCCCCGCCCGTGTTGGCCTGATGCGACGCGCCGGACAGATGGCCCACCTCATGTGCGAGCAAGTAAACGGGAAAACTGAAACACTGCACGTCGAGCGTCACGAAGGAAATCGCCAGGCTCGTTATCGCGCGATTCGAGGCATCACCGCAGTATCTTATGCTCGAATCGACGAACACGGTTTTTGCGAGGACCGCAACCACGTCGGCCTTTTGTTGCACACGCTGCGTGCGAACCCCCGAGAATGCGGTCCCATTAAACGTTTCGCCATTGATCGTTCCAACGTTTTTCGTCCCTTCGACATAACTGACCGGTTGGATGCTCGTGACCAGCAGTGTCTGCTGAATACCGCTGCTGGCGTATGCGGCGTTAGCATCATCCACCTGCGCATTCACTGCGGCTGTCAGGGCAGACACACTGCCGACGTAGAAGGCGAGCGTTGCTGGCGTATACACGAACATCACCTTGATATACGGGGCCCCGTTGTCAGCGAGGCTTTGCGGCGTCAACAAGCGCGGAGTCGCCGTTTGTGCTGCAACGCCCGCCGCACTCGTCTGCAACTGCGCGCCGTCCCGTTCGACGTCTCGAGTCGTAGTATCGATCATGACTGGAGGCTGCCGATCAATTTCCACTTGGGCACCCGGTCGTACACGAGACGTGAACCGCACGTGCATTCCGCCGCCGATAGGTTCGTAGCGAACAACGCGGCCGGCGTCGTGCACCGTCGCAAAAACATTGTCAGCATCCAGCGTGCCTTCGACCACAACGGCTGACGGGCCGTTGGCGTCCCACGCCACACCACCGCCCGCACCGCGCCGTGTCTTCGACTTCTGCAGCATGATTCGCTGACCATCCGCGCCAGCGACGCTGAAGCTTGATGAACTGCGCAGCCTCGCCCCGGCATCGGTCCTGAGTCGCACGAGCGCTGGCTCGGCAACCCATGGCTGTTCGAGGAGGCCTGCGAGCCGCGTGCGCTGAGCGCGCGTCAAACGCGTCGTCGTCGAGTCAACAGCTTCGAAGACATCGGTGCGAGCGTCATTCGCAACGGCGAGGCTCACCGGTGTGTAACCGATCCGTTCATCTTGCTGACTACAAGCGACGAGCCCCGTCGCGAGCAACACGTTCACCAACTGGCGGTATCGAGACACGAACAGTCCCCAGAAAGACGTTTGAGTGAGACGTAGGCATCGGCGGAGATGTGCCGTACGTGTCGAAGATCCTGCGCTGTAACTCGCGCGCTAAACCGGATTACTTCTCCTGCGTATCAATTGGCACGACTTACACGGGCATAGTTGCTCCTTGGCCTAGCAGGGTGATGAAAAACCGCGGTGGTCGAGCGGCGCGGCGGCAATTGTGCTCGAAAAGTGGTTCATACGGTCGGGATAGGAATTTCAATCGGGACGGGTCGACTATCGGTCGAAGATACGACGCGATCACCGTCCGAGCGAGCGCCCTCTGGCGGGCGGTGGCGTGCCCGCGGACTGGTTCGCGCGCGTCGAGGACCGTGGCGAGGGCGGTCATCGTGGGGGGAGCGATGTCGGCGGGGCCCATCCGTCGCGCCGGTGCGACGGTCGACCACGCCGACGGTCCCCGCGTGGTCGCGGGGGGGGGCGGGGACCGCGTCCTCAGGAGGGAGTCGGGGCGTCGGCGGCCGGGCGGGCGGCGCGTGTCGTGCTCCGGCTCGCAGGGGCCCGGGTCGATGGGGGGCTCCGCGCGCCAGCGTGAGTCGGGTGCGCCACACGGGTGCGGAGGTGGGTCAGGATCTGATCGATCACCGAGGATTGCGTGATGAACGCGACGATCCGCATCATGCCGTGGCCCGTCGGGCACGCGAGCGGGTCCACCTCAAAGATCTGCTGGAGGAGCGCCGCCCACCGGCGACTGGCCTCGGTCGGCGCGAGTCGGGGCGCGGGGGCAATGGTCGGTGACCCGTCCGCGTCGGCGGCCGTCGCCTTGTCCCGCATGCCCCGGGGGCGGTTGGCATACCAGCCGTAGTACCGCGTCGTGACGTGGCCTTTGTCGGGGATGTGCACCAGCACCCGCGCCAGGAACGCGAGCGGGTCCACCGTCTCGGTGCCCGCCGTCGGGCCCTCGGACTTGTCCGACCGGTACGTCACGGCCTTGGCCGCGCGGTCATACGTCAGCCGCTCCAGCGCGACCGGATTCCGCGCGCAGTACCGGGCGAGGCGGGTCGCGAACGCGCGATCGTCCTCGGGGACCCACACGGCCGTGTGCACGTGAAATCCGGAGTGCGGCCAGGTCAGCATCCCGGCGGCTTGGGTCTCGTCGAAGAGCTCCAGTCGCACGAACAGCCGGAGCACGGCGCGGCGACACGCCTCGGTCAACCGCGCCGTGTCGTGGGCGGGCCACGTGACGAAGGTCCCGTCGGGCCGAAAGCCGCCGTCGGTGACGAGCAGATGCAGATGTGGATGCCAGTTGGCCCGGGACCCATGCGTCTGGAGGCACGCGACGATCCCCACCGCGAGGTCGCGCTCGCCGGTCAGCGTGCGGATGGCGGCGGTGACGGTGCGGGCCGCGACGCGGGCGATCTCGCCGAGCAAACGACGGCGGTACAGGCAGTAGGCGCGGAGTCGCTTGGGGATGGTGAGCACCACCTGTCGGTGCGGCACGGGCGCGAGGAGCGTCGTGTCGAGCCACTGCGTCCAGATCGCTACCCGCTTGGCATGACAGCTCAGGCAGAAGTACCGGCACTTGCAGGAAAACGCGAGCAGGTATTCGTGTGCACAGTCGTCGCAGCGGATGCGCGCGAACCCGTGCTCCAACACGCCGCAGGCGAGGAACTTGTCAGCGACCTGCGCGACGACGGGCCGCCACGGGCCGTACTCGCGCGCGAAGCGGTCGTCGTAGACCGTCTGCAGCCGCTGCAGATGATCCGACACCAACCGAACGAGCGGCGACGCCTGCGGGCGTCGGGGCTTGTAGACGCCGCGCGCCGCCGGTGTCGCGTCGGGCATGCGCGCTCCGGGACCGGGGAGCGCCGAGCATACGGTCGACTCGGGTGCGGAGCGTCACCGCTCTGTTGCGTGACAGGCTGTTTCGACGCTGCATCCCTGTGGCATCGGCCTCACGATGCGCGCTGTTGACGAGCGGACCCACCACCAGTGTGCGGCTTGGCATCAGGCGGTCCGCTCGCAGCAGAAGCCTGCGTGATGCCGGGCTGGACATCTGCGACGCGGCAAACCGATTCCCGCCGGACATTCCCGAGGCCAGTATCGAGCTCGACCATAAAACGGTTATACCGACACATCACCCAGGAGGTGTGTCCGAGGAATCAGAAGTTCTCGCAGGAGTTGGCAGAGGATTCGCCGTTCCGGGCGCGGGAGTTCATCGCGGGGAAGGATGCGGTGACGCTGGCGACGGACATCCTGCCGCTGGATCAGGAGACGATCAGCGCGGCGTTCCGGAAGTCACCGATGAAGCGGGCGAAGCGGCGTGGATTGCAGCGCAACGCCAGTAACGTCATGGGAAATGTCGCACCGATGTCAGCTGTCCTCGCACGCGACACCGGAGTGCACGATGGTGACGCGCACACGCGCGAAACCGAGGAGTCAACGCGCTCGGACTGAGCACGGTCTGTCAGCCGGAGTGCTTGCGCGAAGGAAGCGGTCATCGAATGCCAGGCCTCACGGAAATCAGTGCGCCGCCCACCGACAATGACTCCGCTCGGATTGCGGTGACAGCGCATTCATTGCGCGCATTCGACGACGCCGGTGACACTGTCGCATGCGGACTCGCTGAAGTGACGAGCGGCAATCCCGTGCCTGCGCCTCGGCTGCGCGTTCACGAATACGGCAGGTGCCGGAATCGATTGGACCGCGCGACGACTCCAATGCCACCGAACGCTCGTCTCGTGCCCCCACCGTGAGTGTCACCGACGTCGTCATTTCCGCCCGATGAGAGCACTGTCATCGGAAGATCTATTCTCGTCGATCTCTCTCTCGCCTCGGACCCGGTAACTCACGTGTGGCACAGTGAATTCCGCCACCACCTCTATTGATGCCAAGCGTATAGATCGACACCACCTGCCGGCCGGGAAACAGCTTCACGAATTGCTGACGCACCTCCTCATCCTTTCGCTGCTGCGAGTCCGGCATCCCTTGCTTCCAGTATTTCGGAATCAGCACAACGCCATTGCTGACGAAGTAATTGATGTAGCTCGCCGCGGGCACGCGGAAGACGGTGTCTCCCTTCTGGAAGCCGTGACGGCTGTAGGTTCGCACATTGGTCTCATCGACCGGAAGCGTGAATTTGAGCCGTTCGATCTCGGGCATGGGAATGCGTATGACCCTCAGCTTCTTGCCATCAGCCGTTCGGGCGTTCTCCAGGATGCGGGCATTGGCTTCGAGAATGGGATAGTTGAGTGAATCGACGGGGCTCGTGTTCCGGTCGGCCGCAGGGATGTACGGCAAGATCACGGTCGTTTCATCAACGAATCGTGCCAGTTCGTCAACATGCATATTGGCGCCACCGCCAAAGTAGTTGCGAATGAACGGCGCCGATCGCGGGAGCTGGCGGTCTTCAATCAGACCCTGCTCAAGCCAGATCACCTTTCGGGCACCCAGCGTGCGCGTCAGCTCTGCCTCGATTTCCTGAAGCGTCTTCGTTGGATTGCGCTGGAGGGCCATCTCCTTGATGACGAGGAAGGTACCCTTCCCGTTGGTATCTATTCCACCACCTTCAAACGCAAAG
>Ga0209490_10001428_pt1 | contig 23254 bp, 17 predicted proteins | sample MAT06_FD_187209 | JGI IMG/M metagenome (GOLD analysis project Ga0209490, IMG submission 187209) | Freshwater microbial communities from Lake Fryxell liftoff mats and glacier meltwater in Antarctica - MAT-06 (SPAdes) (version 2) | ecosystem: Environmental > Aquatic > Freshwater > Ice > Liftoff... | reverse complement strand
CCCCCCAATGCAAATGCAAATAAGAAGCATGAACTTGATAAACCCCCCACCCCTCAGCAACCGCATCAACTTCACCCCGCTTGCCGTACCTCCAACTGTGATAAACTGGATTAGTCGGTTCTACAGTCAAGTGCGATCGATGAAACTCATGTCCCCAAACCTCATCCCCCACAACTAACACCGAACTATCTCTCACCGCCACAGTTTCTCGGTATCCCAAAGTCAAACGCTTTCCCATCTCAGCATTAGACTGCAACACTCCCACCCCTTGCCAAGAATTGCCCTCGAAGTCTACAATAGAATCGCATAAGTACATCAAACCCCCGCATTCGGCATAAGTCGGCATTCCCGCAACGATCGCACTTCTTACCGCATCTCGAATCACCACATTACCGCTCAACTCCTTCGCAAAAACTTCGGGAAAACCCCCGCCAAAATATAACCCTTGCACATTGTCAGGAAACACAGCATCATCAAGCGGACTCCAAAATACTAACTCCGCACCCAACTCTGCCAATAAATCAAGATTGTCCTGATAATAAAAATTAAAAGCCCGATCGCGCGCAACTGCAATCCTCACTCCAAATTGTTTTCCCAAAGAGTTGACAACATCATCTTTTTTAGTTATAATTACCGAAGGGAGATTGTGTCTACCCCAAAGTTGCTCAGACCCCTCACCCCCCCCATTTCGAGTTGCAGCCAACAAAGGCAAAAGTTGCTCCCAGTCAAAACTAACAGCAGCCAAATCAGCCAATTTATCGATCGCAGCATGAAGATTCGGCAACTCCTCAGCAGGAATCAGCCCCAAATGTCGATCAGGAATAGTCACAGCCTCATCCCTACGCAAAACCCCCAAAATCGGTAAATTGAGCGGTTTGAGAGCATCTGTAAGCAACTCCAAATGTCGATCGCTCGCCACCCGATTCAGCACCAAACCCGCGAATTTCAGATTTGGGTTAAAAGAACGAAAACCGTGGGCGATCGCAGCCACAGAACCAGAAAGTCGGCTGCAATCTATCACAAACAATACCGGCAAATTCAGCAAACAAGCAACATGAGCCGTAGAAGCAAAAGAAATAGCATATTGTTGTTCTTCTTCCTTCTTCCCTCTTCCTTCTTCCTTCTTCCCTCTTCCTTCTTCCTTCTTTTGAGACACCCCATCAAATAAACCCATTACCCCTTCAACCAAGGCACAATCGACATCTTGAACGTGACGCAAAAAACACTGTTTCACATAAGATTCAGACGTTAAAACCGAGTCTAAATTCCGACAGGGGCGGCCCGTCACAAAAGCATGAAACATCGGATCGATGTAGTCTGGGCCTACCTTGAAAGACTGAACATTCAAGCCGCGACGGATTAAATAAGCTAAAAGGGCGATCGTAACAGTAGTCTTTCCCACACCGCTGCGTTCGCCAGCAATTACTAAAGTCATAGTTCTAGATTATTTACAATAAATAATAAAATCTAATTGCAAGTATTCCCTCTCAATTATTGAAATTATCTGCGTTAATCTCCGTTAATCTGCCTTGGATCTGCGGTTGACCGGCTCTATCAAAAAAGTAGGGCAGACATTGCCTACCCCACTTAATATTAACTCAATTCCTCTTCCTTCTTCCTTCTTCCTTCTTCCTTCTTCCTTCTTCCTTCCTTTACCTCTTAGCCAACTTCAGCAATTGAGCCGTCACCGCCAAACTTTCCTCGTAAAGCACATCCCGGCCCCAACTCTGCAAGTGCTGGCCCAGCAATTGTTCTGTCACCTGATCGAACAGAGGACTCACCTGGTTAAACCGATCGGTTTGAGCGCCACCCTTGGTTTCCATCCGCATACAGCCGCCCGCTTCGGAACACAGAACTGTACCGCAGTCAGCCTTTTCGTTCGTAGAATTCAAACGCAGAGCAATCAAATCGCCCGCGACATCGCCCGAATCAGCAGTAGGAATAGCAGCCAACTCGGCTTCGACAACCCGTTCGTCCGGCCCCGCGAATTTAATTCGCTTGATGTGGTAATCGCCCTCTTCCTGTTTGAAAGCAACCGGACGCCACTGAAGCCGACTCGCCAGCCAACCCAAATACATCAGCGCTTGCGTAGAATTGTCCTGTTCGTAATCGATCGTCACTCGATCGATTTCCCGAATCGCAGCGCGACGTTCCGGGGCGTCAAAAGCCTCAGCAGCCAACTCCTGCCACGCCGCCAACCTGCGCCAATTCAGATCCGCGATCGGAATTCCCTCCTCGATCAGACTTTGCATCAACAGCAATTCCGCTTCACACTCGGCAAAGCTGCTAGAGTCAACAATCACAGAACTGCTAATTGCCGCCAGCCGCTGGAACAAACCTCGATCGGCATCGGGATTCGCTTTCCACCACAGCAGCGTCGGCAAATCCGGGATCGTCAACGCCGTCACGATGCCGCTCACCCGTTCCAGCGCAGCTTCCGTACCCCGGAGCGTAATATACTCGCAGCAGATTAGATTGCCGCTGGTGCGCTTGTGAACCGGACAATAAGCAGCGACTTGAGCCTGTACGCCCGTATCTTCCCCCGCCGTCGGACACAGAGCAATAATCCGGCAGGGGTTGGCAGCCACAATAGCATCAGCCACCCCCGAACCACCGGAACCCAAGCCACTAGATCCCATCTCTTCGCCTTTTGAATTTTTGCGAGCCACTTCTTCCCGTAAAGTCGCCAGCAATTCAGCATTAGCTTTGCCTGTTCTCGGCAGCCCGTAAGCTTTTTGAGCCGCCCTGATGCTAGATGCCGTCATCGGCCCGGTAATACCGTCCACCGGCCCGTCGTAAAACCCCAGATCCGCCAATAACCGCTGGGTTTCTTCGGGTTCGTAGACTACAAAAGTAAAAGTTGTTGCCCTACTAGCGATCGGAAAATCGCCCTTTGACCCAGATTCTCTGTAACTTTCCCAGATTTTACTCAGTTCTGCCTCTATTTGGTCGATCGACACATCTTTAGGACTTTGCAGCGAAACCAGAGGCGGAGCTTTCATCGGTGTCATCGTCATAAATCTTGTCTCCTTTCTGATTAGTTATTAGTCATTGGTCATTAGTCATTAGTCATTGATTCTTAGTTATTAGTCATCAGTCATCAGTCATTAGTGATTGATTCTTAGTTAGCAACTCTTAGCTAATCACAACTGTCAACTGTCAACTGTCAACTGACAACTGTCAACTGTCAACTGTCAACTGTCAACTGACTCTTAAAGTCTGCGCCACTTGCGGCCGTCTCTGTTAATTAGCAGTTCTGCTTCCGCAGGTTCCCAAGTACCAGCTTCATATTTAGGAACCAAACTTTGGTCGTTCGACGATTCCCAAGCCATCAGCGCCGGAGTTACCACCCGCCAAGCTTCTTCTACTTCATCAGAACGAGTAAACAAAGTTTGGTCGCCCAGCATACAATCAATCAAAAGGCGATCGTAAGCATCCGAAGATGTCACCCCAAAGGAAGAACCGTAACTGAAATCCATATCCACAGTCCGCGTCCGCAAATCCGGCCCCGGCATTTTCGCCTCAAACCTCAGCGAAATCCCCTCATTGGGATGCACGCGCATGGTCAAAACGTTAGGAGTAGTTTGTTGGGCCGCGGACTGAAAGATTAGCAGCGGAACTTCGCGGAACTGAATCGCAATTTCGCTAACTTTTTTCGGCAACCGCTTGCCGGTTCGCAGGTAGAAAGGCACTCCCTGCCAGCGCCAGTTGTCAATCATAAACTTCATCGCCACAAAAGTCGGCGTTGTCGAGTTGGCAGCAACCCCCGGTTCTTCGTGATATCCTGGCACCTGTTTGCCCTTCATCCAACCTGCGGAATATTGACCCCGAATCGCTGAGAAGTCCAAGTTATTCAAATCTGCCAAGCGAGTTGCTTGCAGAACTTTCATCTTTTCGGTGCGGATGCTGTCAGCGTCGAGGGAGTTTGGCGGTTCCATTGCCGTCAGACAGAAAATCTGCATCAAGTGGTTTTGCAGCATATCCCGCAACGCCCCAGAGGATTCGTAGTAACCCGCCCGGTCTTCTACGCCCACAGTTTCCGCAACCGTAATTTGTACGTGATCGACAAATTGCCGGTTCCACAGCGGCTCAAAAATCGCATTAGCAAACCGGAACACCATTAAATTCTGAACAGTTTCTTTACCCAAATAGTGGTCGATGCGGTAAACTTGCTGTTCTTGGCAAACCTTCTGCACCACGCGGTTGAGAGCTTTTGCCGAACTCAAGTCGCGGCCGAAGGGTTTTTCAATTACCAAGCGGTGTTTGACTGGATCTGCCAGCATTTGAGCCGCGCCCAGTTGCCTAATTGCTTCTGGGAAAAAGTTCGGGGAAACTGACAGATAAAATATGTGATTGCCGCGAGTTCTCCTTTCTTCGTCGAGTTCGGCTAAGAAAGTTTTGAGTTTTTGATAGCTTTCGGGGTTGTCAATGTCGCCCGGACAGTAGTACAAACCTTTAGCGAAATCTTGCCAAAATTCTTCATTGCCAATACCGCCGCCAAATTCTTCAATGCCTTCGCGCATTTGCTCGCGGAAGTAATCGTGACTCCAAGGGCGGCGGGCTACTCCCACGACGGTAGTTTCCGGTGGCAAGCGTCGATCGCGCTTCATCTGATAAATTGCTGGTACCAGTTTGCGCTGGGTGAGATCCCCAGAAGCTCCGAAGATTACCAGAATTTGTGGTTCCGGCACTCGTTCTTTTCGCAAACCGACCCGCAGTGGATTTTCAAGTATCGCTACCATTTATTTTCCTTTTGCTTCTAGTGCTGTTAATCTTGCCAATACCGCGTGATAGTTCGCCGTCATTTCTGCTAATTGCTGAGTCAGAGAGTTAATCTGTCCTTCATACTCAGCTTTCATTTCAGACCTCACTTCCGCCCGGATTTTCACCCTCTCAGCAGCCAGTCTGACTTCCCAATCTCGATCGCGTTGTCGTAGTTCAGCTTTTAGCTGCCTGTTTTCGGCTCGCAATTGCTCCAACTCCAAAGCCACCGCAGCAGCGCGCCGATCCCTTTCTTTGTTTTGATCTCGGATTTGCTGTCTGAGGCGCTGATTGTCCGATCGCAATTTCTCTAATTCAGAATCACTATCCTTCTGAGTTCGCCCGCTTCCTAGCGATGGAAATCGCTGTTCAACCAAACGCTGAACTGCTGCGCCAGTAGGCATCCCGTTAGGCGATAACTCCAGAGCCTCTTGCCAAATTTCCAGTTGTAACTCTGGCGAAAGTCCTGCTAGAGGACGGACTTGATTTTCTTTTGTAGGAATTTTGACACCAATTGGTGTCAAATTTTCGATGACCTGCGCTGCTGCAATAAATCGATGAGCCGTCTGTCTTGCTATGCCCCATTTGTCGCGACAATAAGTCTCAAAACTTTTATGAGTTTCCCGGTACAGTTTCTGTTCGCGAATCTCATCTAGAGCTTTGCCAACTTCATAAAATGTCTGTAACCCATGATCCACCATTGATTCCAGTTCTTGAAGCCGGGCTCGTTCACTGACATCAAGTTGAAGGGTGGCATACTCGCTATTTGGTAGGGTATTGGTAGTCTGCATAGCAATTCCTCATTGGTAGGAGATGGAGGATTCGAGTTAAAGCTTCTGGCAGGAGTCTTCCTAAAGGAGGGTCTTTATTTTCCTCTCTAGGATTTTTGTCACCAATTGGTGTCATTTTTGGCGAGTTCGGGATGGAAGACTCAACACTCCAGGGTCAAGATCGTAGTTGATTTTCCTCTCTAGGATTTTTGTCACCAATTGGTGTCATTTTTGGCGAGTTCGGGATGGAAGACTCAACACTCCAGGGTCAAGATCGTAGTTGATTTTCCTCTCTAGGATTTTTGTCACCAATTGGTGTCATTTTTGGCGAGTTCGGGATGGAAGACTTAACACTCCAGGGGCCAAAGCAATTATCTATTCCGACTCCTAAATGCTTCTGCATTTCAGGATACAGATATGTCTTTAGGGGACGGGCGACAACTTTTGGACTTTCTCTTCCAAGGAATCCATCAGGGATTGGAAGGGGCTGACAAATTTCTCGATCCCCTCCAGGAGCAAGTCTGCCATCACTTCGTCCAAGTTGATGTCGATGTCGGGATCTTTGAGACTTTCGATCAGACTGTAAGCTTCTGCAACATTATTCTCAATCCGCGGTGCGACATCGCAGTGGTCAAAACAAGCTTCAATGGTGTTGGGTGGCAAAGTGTTAACCGTGTCGGGGCCGATTAGTTCATCCACGTACATAACATCGCTGTAGTTGGGGTTTTTGGTGCTGGTGGAAGCCCACAGCAAGCGCTGGACTTTCGCTCCTTTGGTGGCTAAAGCTTGCCAACGATCGCTCGCGACGATCTCTTTATACTTCTGGTAAGCTACCTTGGCATTGGCGATCGCAATTTTCCCCTTCACCGCTTCCAGTTTGGCCTTTGTGGAAATATCTGTAACGCCTTTGAGTTTCTCGTCAATCTTGCCATCGATATTGATATCGATCCGGCTCAAGAAGAAACTGGCAACAGAAGCAACATTGCTCACATCCAAACCTTTAGCCGCCCGCGCTTCCAAACCGCGAATGTAAGCCCAGAAGGTTTCGACGTAGCTGTCAACCGAGAACAGCAAAGTCACGTTAACGTTAATCCCCTCGCTGATGACTCGCTCGACTGCCGGCAACCCTTCAGCGGTTCCCGGAATCTTAATCATCACGTTTTCTTTGCCAAGGGCTTTGTAATAACGCAGGGCTTCGCTAATCGTGCTTTCTGTATCATTCGCGATCGTCGGTGGCACTTCAATGCTGATGTAACCGTCCAAACCCTTCGACTCTGCGTAAACTGGGGCGAAGATGTCGCAAGCGTTGCGGATATCTTCAAATACCAGAGATTCGTAAATCTCCATCACAGATTTGCCCGCCCGGATGCCCGCTTCGATATCCGCGTCGTAAATTACATTACCCGCGATCGCTTTCTCGAAAATCGCCGGATTAGATGTAATCCCGCGCAGTCCCCGACTTTCAATCATCTGTTTGAGTTCGCCGGACTCGATCAGATCACGAGTCAAATTGTCCATCCAGATACTTTGGCCAATTTCTTTGATTTCTAACAGGTGATTCGTTGTTGTTTTCGTCATTACTGTAACTCCTACCCTTTGATTCTTAATAATTTGAAAGTGAAAATTTGGAAATCAAAATTTGGAATTGGTAAGTCAGAATTGGGAGTTGGTAATTGGTAATTGGGCGTCAAAAATTATAAGTTAAAACCCTCTTCCTTCTTCCTTCTTCCTTCTTCCTTCTTCCTTCTTCCCTCTTCCTTCACTCTTGGACTGTGCGAGAATTGCGCGATCGATCTTGAATAAAAGACTCAACCATCGCGACATTTTCTTTACTGCCGATAATCAAGGGCGATCGCTCGTGCAGTTTGGTCGGCACTACGTCTAAGATGTCTTGAGTGCCCGTACTGGCGCGCCCGCCAGCTTGCTCCATCAAAAACGCCAAAGGAGCCGATTCGTAGAGCAAACGTAATTTACCCTCCGGTTGTTTGACCGTTCCGGGGTACAAAAACACCCCTCCCTGGAATAAAATCCGGTGGAAATCTCCCACCAAAGCCCCGCCATACCGGGCGGTGTATCCTTCGCTACGGTGCACGTAGCGAATATAGTCCCTCAAAGATTCCTCCCACTGCCAGAAGTTGCCTTCATTAACGCTGTAAATCGGGCCGCGCGAGGGAACCTTAATGTTTTCGGTTGCTAGAATAAACTCACCCAAACTGGGGTCGAGGGTAAAAGAATGAACGCCCTGCCCGATCGAATAAACCAGTATGGTACTGGGGCCGTAGAGTACGTAGCCGGCGCCGATTTGTTTGTGTCCGTGTTGCAGCAAGTCGGAGGCAGAACCGTCTGCATCGTCCCCCTCTTGCTTGCGGATGCTGAATATTGAGCCGACATCGAGATTGATGTCAAGATTGGAAGAACCGTCTATGGGGTCGTAGAGAAGACTGTAACGCCCGATCGGACAGTTTTCAGGAATGTAATAGGGTTTTTCCATTTCCTCGGAAGCCAAGCGACAGACAAGTCCGCTTTGCTGGAATACCGAGATAAACACTTCATTAGCATAGATATCCATCTTTTTGACGGATTCTCCCTGCACGTTCACAGCCCCTGTAAACCCTAAAGCATCTGCCATTAACCCGGCTCTGCTAAGTCGGCGCGCGATCAGCTTAGCAGCCAACCCGATGCGATTCATCAGAGCGCTGAGATCCTGAGCATCTGCTGAAAAGCTGTTGAGTTGCTGGAGTACGTGACGGGATAAAGTCGTGCAATCGCGGTCTAAGGCTTGTACCTGTTCGGTCTGGCCGAGACGGGTTTCCCCTGTTGGCGCGTTTACCATGATTTGGATGTTCTCCCTGTCTTGCGGCTGGTTAGTTGGGGATTTTCAGGTGCTTGCCGTTTGCCCCTCGATCGGCTTTGAGGTCGATCGTCCCTATCTTCTATCTTAGGAAGGGTTTTGCTAAAGGGCGTGGAACTTTAGGCTAACTTTAGATCCCCAACGAAAATTCAGGAGTTTGATCGACTATTTAGTCGGGAATTGTCTTCAAAATCACTAAAGTTTTTAATTAACCGCAGAGGAAGGACGAGGGAAGAAGGTTTTAACTTTGTGGAAGTGATACCATTCAATCTTTAAATCGCGACCTATAGCTATCGAACAGTTCAGCGATTTTCTGCGGGTCAGATACCAGCGTCCCCCGCTCATCCCGGAACGTGCGATCGCGATCGCCCTTGAAGGAAAGCCAGTTGAAACTTGTTGTTACAGCAAATTTCACATCAGAAATGAGGATTTTTGCATGGGTATCTCCAAGGCGTTTGAGCCGGAAATTATCCTTATAGTGACTCGCTAATTTTTGAATATTCTTCTCAGCTTGGATGTCCCGTTGATTCTTTTTATCATTGTCGTTTTCCCCCAAACCGTAGCCAATGAAAACTTTCACTCCCCGCTTGAGGAGATTTTCAAACTCTTGGAGAAATTTTTTATCCACAGAACTTGCTCGAATCCAAGGCGAGATAATCATCAGACGTTCTTGGCTATCTTTAAGAGCCTGTTCTAGCAGTGGACGGTGTTCGTATACTTCTAGAAAACGAATAGGCAGCGAAGCTAGTTCAGATTTAAGTTGATTCTCAAGATATTCTATTCGCTGTAAAGCCTCTTGAAGCTGCTGATTTAGAAGACGTTTTTCTTCATCGTTATTAGTCTGCTCAATCCGATTTTGTGTGGTCTCAATTTGGGCTTGTAGTTCAGCCTGAGCTGTAAATACTTTTTCTTTGACGATTTCAATATTTGGAATAGGGTTTCGATCGATGAATTCACGTCCTAAAACTTCTTCAGCTAATTTCCGTGGTGCGCTTTCTTTTATCGTCTCTAATATTTTAAGTTTCTTAACTCCATTAGAACGGGCGAAAGCGGCTTCATGTTCAGTGGAAAGGACACCATCAATACCGAAGGCAACCTGAACATCATCACTATCTTTTGCTTTATAGATTAGTGCCAATGCAGGTTGAAAAAATCTCTGTCTACGCTCAATAGCTTTCAAGGCTAGCAGGTCTCGATCTTGCTTGACTTTGGCTTTGCTTGCCCCCTCAATCTGGCGAATAATTTCATCCACATCTTTGAGTTTAAGATCGGAAAGTTCGGGTGGCTTTTTCGGAGATGGTTCAATTTCTATGATTTCTTGATTACGCAAGTCTTTTTGCTTGAGTAAGCGTGATTTCAATCGCCCATACCAGCGAGGATACCGTAAAAGCCCATCAAAATTTATATCAAATGTTCGTTCTTCTGGAACAATAATTTTGGCATCGCGGAGCGTTCCTTCGCCTTTCTTAGTCAATTTCCAAACTTGCATCAGAGAGCCATCAGGAGCTATGAGGTCAATATCCTCACTCATCCTTAAATTTATCATTGCATCCCTGATAATAGACGCTTCGAGACCAAGAAATCCAGCAATATCCACTTCTGAGGATAAACTAGCATTAATAGCTTTCAAGACATATTCTTCTATCGGGGGAATCGGTTTACGAAGTTGGGTTAGAGCTTGAACGGTAATTTTATAAACAGGCAAACCGACTTCTCTACAACTAACCAGGTCGAAGCCTGTACGATTGTCATAGCGGCGTAGTTCTTCTGGAGTAAGAAAAACTGATTCTTCTGAACTCATAAGTTAGGCTCCTTTAGGGCGCAATTTTCAGGGTGACTTTCAACGTAATCCAAAACTCGGTGTAATGGGTTGTCATGTGAGGTTCTACAAAAGTGGTGATCTCCCACGATTACTAAGCCAACTTTCCCTCTGGATAAAGCCACATTCAGTCGTTCTGCATCGCGTAGAAAACCCACTTTACCTTCTTTGTTAGAACGAGTCACAGAGTACACTGCAATATCAGCTTCGCGTCCTTGGAAGGCATCCACTGTATTACACTCAACTGTTAATGCTTGCCAATTGTTTAATTCTGAGGCAAGGTTACGATCAAGCAACTTTAGCTGTGCTGCATACCCCGTCAATACAGCGACACTGTATTTTGTCTGCGCCTTTACTGCCGTCTGGTTTAGCTGTTTGAGAAACTGAACTATGACATTAACCTCACAAATATTGTTAAAGCTAGAATTGGCAGACTGTTCGCGACTATTCGGAAACTTGGTTGTTGTTAACCAAGTCACAGGTTGTGGTAAAACACTGCGAAGATGGTGATCTAAGTCAGTCCTGGCACTTTTTAGCTGACCATCATAGAAGCACTCACTGACCAAATTGCCGATTGGTGCTACCATCCTATGTTGGATTGTTAACATCTTGCGACACCCATCTGGGAGTGTTCTGAGCAGTCGGTCGAATAAAGTTTCTCGAATATCATCCTGAGTAAGTTCGTATTTTTCTAAAAAGTCAGAATCTCTACTGGCTTCATCTCGAAATGGTGGGAGTTGTTTAGGGTCGCCAACGAGTATCCAGCGATGCGATCGCGCAATTGGAACCAACACTTCTGTCGCCGTAGCTTTTGAAGCCTCATCAACAATACACAGGTCAAATTCTATGTCTTGAATATCTCTAGGAATTCCGATGCAGGTTCCGGCTACTACTTGCGATCGCTTAATTAGAGGAGCATTGAATTTCTCATTTCGACCAAACTGATCGAACCATTCCGTTTGTATACTCAGCAATTGTTGAAGCATCTTCGCATCTGGACTATTTGGCTCAATTAGTATACTGATATAACCAGCTATATCTTTCGACGATAGGCTCAAAAGTTCTTCTGTATCAATTCCGCTTAACTGTTGCAGGCGTTTTGCTGTTTTCTTCTGCTCGTCACGCGCTTGTTTTGACTGCTGACGCAGGCGGATAATTTCAGTTTCAATACTTTGAACTTCCTCTAACCTCTCTTTTGGTATGTGAGCTTTTACTAATGAGTCTGGATTTTCGGGATCGTAATCGATCGCTAAAATTTCATCTAAGTCCTGTTTCCAAATAGCAATCTCTGTTTTCAAGGTTTCGTTCTTTGCGACTAGAGTGCCCAATTCTTGAAATAGAGTTGCCATCTCACTATCATGCTGAGAGATACCCCGTTGCGCTGACCAATTATCAATAAATTCTTTTCCTTTAGCGATCGCACCCTCTCTCCATTGTTCCATCTGTTCTTCAAGTAAGAGTGAGTGAACATTCTCTGATACCCGTTCATGGTTACCAAGTCGCACCAACTTCAAGTTAGGATTTTTAGCTTGAATCCTTTCTAGTGCGTTATCCAGTGCTACATGAGTTTGTGAACTGAGCAGAATTCGAGCATCAGGATTAGCTTTAACAGTTTGCAAAACAACTTCTGTTATAAATGTTGTCTTTCCTGTCCCTGGTGGGCCTTGGACAAGCAGAAAATCTTCTGTCGAGAGTGCAGCTTTAACAACTTCCTGTTGTGATTCATTGAGAGGTTGAACAAACTGGATATCCACCTCTAGTTTAGGAGTACGGACTTCTTGGGGATTGACAAGTAAATGGCGAATATTTAAGCGTACTGCGCGGTCAAATCGAATGGCATCAAGGGCAGTTTTTTGTCGATTTAGGGCAACTTCAGCAGCACGAGTATCAAAGCGTAGCTCACCAGATTGCGGGAGTCTGTCTGGTTCTCCGTATTTGACATAAAGAACCAATTTGTCACTAATGACTGCTTCAACATCTCCTCCCACTATGCTAAATCCTTTTGGGTTTGTCACATGGCGGGGTTGTCCAGCTATGTCATTTTCTGGAAGTTCTGATAGTTCAAAGATAACGCGGTTTCCCTCACGAGTAAAGCTTGTGTATTTAATCGGTTTCTCTCGGGTTTTTTCCCAATCTGTCTTGGCTCTGAGAATATCCCACCAAACTCGGAATAAGCGTTGTTTTTCTTCTTCTGCTCTTGTCTGTCGCAGGTTGGCCTCAAGTTCTTCTACTGCCAGTTGAAGTTCCCTAATAACTTCCTCTGCTTCCCATCTAACCAGAGGATTACCAAATTTGAATTCGTAGGGGGTCAGCCACGCACGTTCTCGATTCTGTTCCAGTCTTGCACTGGAAAAATCCTGGGCATTGATGATGACTAGGCAATCTCGATCGACCGCTACATGGTATCTGTAGGAAAACCCAAAAATAGAGTAATGACCTTCAGAGGATTCGTCAGCCAGATTAGCTGCGTTAGATTTCTTGAAAGGTGAGATTCCACATCCACTATTTAAATCCTCTAGGAGAATCTTTTGAATTTCATCTTGAGGCGCATCAAGTGCAGTCCGAAGATTGCTCAAAGCCTTATTGGTAAGTTTTAGGTAGCAATCGCGTTTTTGGGTTGACTGGGTTTGCGATCGCTTCCCTTGAATAGCATTAAGTTCAGCTAGCAGTACCTCTGCATTAGGTTGACGCTCTGCGGGGTCGAGGGAAACAGTACGCTCGATTATTTCAAGGATTTCAGGCGGTGCCTCAAACGCTTTGAGAGCTTCGGGGATGCTTTCGCAATCGACAAGATTCACGTTGGTTAGGCACTTTAAAACTAATACACCAAAACTGTAGATATCGCGGGTGTAGGTATAAGAACCATCGTCATGTTCTGGCGGTGTGAATGTACGCGATACAAAGTTTTTGAGAGTAATGCTTGGTTGCAAATAGCTCTTAAGCTTGGATATGCCGAAGTCAGCGAGTTTTAGTTTACCGTCACTCCCCACTAAAATGTTGCTGGGCTTGATATCGCGGTGTATTATTCTGCGATTATGGGAAAAAGCCAGAGCCTCCAACACTGGTAACGCTACCGCTTTCCAAAATGAATCCCAACCATCGGGAGGAGATTCTTTCAGAAGAGTTGCCAAATCCTTGTCCATCCACTCTAAGACAAGAAAATAGTTACCCGTAGTTTCATCCTTACCAGAATCTAGAAGTTCCATGATTCCAGGATGCTTTAACTCTTGGAGGGCTTGGGTTTCACGTCTGAAGGACTCGGCTAGAATATCTGCTTCAATCTGCGCGTGTTTGAATTCTTTTACCGCAACCAGTCGTTCTTCGCGATCGTAGTCTCTTGCGCGATAGACATCAGCCATCCCGCCCGATCGCGGGTTAGGAGATAGAGCATAGCGATCGTTGATGAAGCGAACTGGCATAACTTGCTACCCATAAAAGATTTCTGTTCTTTTTGTAACACAGATCCCATGAAACAGGCTTTTCAGCGGTTTATAGACTGTCAATCATAGGTAGTCTTAATATTTTTAGATGATGGCGAATTTTTAAGATGCGTTTGCCCTCGAGGGCAAACGCATCTGACCAATAATTAAGCCGAGATTTGTGCGCCTTGGGTGTCGAGGCCGATCGCCCTTACATCAGCCTTCACCCCAAATTCCATCCAAGCAGCCGCCATTTCCCTCACAACCACATCAACATTAGTAACATCCGTTAAAGCTAAAAGCGTCGGGCCTGCACCGCTAATTACCATTCCATAGGCCCATGCATTCAGGGCAGCTTGTTGCACCGCTTCATATCCCTGAATCAGAGATTGCCGATAAGGTTGGTGAATTTTGTCTTGGAGGGCGCAGCGCAGCCAGTTTTCATTCCCAGTTTCCAAAGCCCGCACTAGGGATATTGCACTGATGTCCCTTGGAATATAAAGTGTAAAACTCCTGGAGTGCGGACATTTGTTCTCTCAATCTAAATATCTCTATATCCAAGGGAGGGAGTAGTTTCTCAAGGTGGCGAACCTCACTAAACCACAGTCGTAACTCGGGTTTGAGAGTTGCATAGAGCGTTTCGGGACACGACAGTAATATTGCTGTTATTATCTCTGCTACGAATGGCTGTTGCGATCGCCACTTGCGTACAACAGACATTGCATCCCAGTCATCGCTTGACAAGCATGGGTGAACAATATCAAACAGTGAATTTAACTCAATAGCTGCCCATAATTTCTCAAGTGTCTCTGAGGAGGTATGCAGCATAGTTGTGAATTCAACAGGCCAATGGTGCAGAATGGTACTGACAAATGAAGCAATTGAATCAGGTTGCTCTTTTCTCAGAATGTCTGGGAGTATTTCTGCAAAGTAAGTAGCAACACTACGCCACTGATGTAAATCACAAGCAACATGAAAGAAGGTTTCTGGCAACCTTTCACTCTTCTGCAATAAAATATAACCTCGACATTGATTAGTGACGGGATCGACAGGTTCAAATGCTTGCCATAACAAAGGCAAAGAAACCCAGTGAGGTGGATATTTGAAACGGGCAACATCCAGCAGAAGAACTAGATCCCGCTGTGGATGATAGCCACCAATGGGTGAAAAGTGACCATCACCCGTTTGTCCCAATACCTTTCGGCTGTAGGAAACAACTAGATGAATATCACCTGACGCCGTAGTCACCTCCTCAACTGCTTGCCGAAAGTTTTCCAAGCTGCTTTGGTGGTAACGGTTAGGTTTTACAACAGCACCGTTGCAACGTGCGATACAGACAAACTCATCAAAGGTGATACCGTTTTCTTTAATGACTGAAAGAGGTAAGCAACAGTCTAAAAATTCCTCCCCATACCATCTCCACACCCCTTTCCAAATGCGACCCGGATCGATGGATAAGGCATTAAGAACAACAACTAAACTACCCAATCCACAAAAAGCGGGTTCTGCTTGAGTATGAAACTGTTCCGCTAGAGCAAAATACCCTTCCATACCTCCCAATGCCAACGCTTCTCGAAATATTTGCTTTCCCTCTACGGAGGAAAAGGCAATAGCAGAATCGGGGAGTGAACGACGATAAAACCCTTGAGCCGACATTGAGTGTTTTAACCATTATTGCTTATGGTGCTAATAAATATTATGCAAGCTCCTCAAATTGATAATGATGAATGCACTTATTTACTATTTTTTCAATTTTAGCAATAAAACGCTGCGAAGGTTTGATTTTCTGGGTGCAAATTTAAAAAACGTGACCATTTACGAGGGACGGCTAGACATCAAGCTGATGAAACAAGTCGGAAATTTGCCACCGATTGAGCGTTATGCAGCTCGGATAAATCAAGCTTTTCTGAATATCCTTAATCACGCGATCGATGTTTTAGAAGAGTCGGCTCAAAAGTTGTAAGACTTGCAATCAATCAAATTTAAATCGGTGATTGGGATTGGCACTGAGGTGGTCGATGTTCAGGGGATTTATATTGAGGTTGCTGATAACGATATGGGAATTAGCAAATATCTCACAGCGCCACTTTCTGCTCCCTTTTTGGTTGGCATAACCCACAATTTAGGCAAGAATTACTCTCGGCTCTCGGATAATTCTAGAGCAGGAAGACGGAGAGTTAAAGTGTTTTTCGCAACCTGGTAAAGGTACTAAATTTCGGATAAAACTTCCGCTGCGTCACAGTTAATTAATAGTGTTTACCATTGGGTGGGGCGGGTTTTTGAGATAGTTGTTTTTAGCCTGAGATAGTTGGTGAACCCGCCGCTACAGTGACTGCAAAATATTTGATAAATGTAAAATTTTGTATATGAATTGACCGAACTTCAGGAAAATAGACGATAGTTGATATGCAAGAGATTTTAAGCGATCGCGAAAACAAGTTTTAATCAGGTAATAAAATGGTAGTAGCAGCACCTGTTCAATCCGGCAATCAGTCGATTTTTCAAACTCGCTATGACAACTTTATCGGCGGCAAGTGGGTAGCGCCGGTGAAAGGGAAATACTCGGAAAACCTGTCTCCAATTACAGGAAAATCAATTTGTCAAGTTCCCCGATCGAGCGCCGAGGATGTAGAATTGGCACTGGATGCCGCCCACAGCGCGAAAGACAAGTGGGGTAAGACTTCCCCAGCAGACAGGGCGCGGGTGTTGCACAAAATAGCCGATCGCATGGAAGAAAACCTCGATCGACTGGCGATCGCCGAAACCTGGGATAATGGTAAACCAATCCGCGAAACCACATTCGCAGACATACCACTGGCGATCGACCATTTCCGCTACTTTGCAAGCTGCATCCGAGCTCAAGAAGGGTCGATCGGCGAACTCGACGGCACAACAGTCGCCTACCACTTCCACGAACCCCTGGGCGTGATCGGACAAATCATCCCCTGGAACTTCCCGATATTAATGGCTGCGTGGAAACTAGCCCCAGCCCTCGCCGCCGGCAACTGCGTAGTCCTCAAACCAGCCGGGCCCACCCCCGCCTCAATCTTGGTACTGATGGAAATCATCGCCGACTTAGTACCAGACGGCGTAATCAACGTCGTTAACGGGCCCGGTGCCGAAATCGGCAAAACCCTCGCCACCAGCCCCCGGATTGCCAAAGTAGCCTTCACTGGTGAAACAACCACGGGCCGGTTGATCATGCAATACGCCTCCCAAAACGTCATCCCGGTGACACTAGAATTAGGCGGAAAATCGCCCAACATTTTCTTTGAAGATGTCTGCGCCCAAGACGACGAATTCCTCGACAAAGCAGTCGAAGGATTAGTCATGTTTGCTTTCAACCAAGGGGAAGTTTGCACTTGTCCCTCGCGGGCGTTAATTCAGGAGTCAATTTACGATCGATTTATGGAAAGGGCGATCGATCGCATCCGCCAAATCAAACAAGAAAACCCCCTAGATCCGACAACCGCCCTCGGCGCGCAAGTCTCCATCAACCAGATGGAAAAAATCGCCGAATACGTCAAAATCGGGCGTGAAGAAGGCGCAGAATGCCTGATTGGTGGCGAAAGAAACATCTTATCCGGCGACTTGCAAAACGGCTATTATTTCCAGCCGACAGTCTTCAAAGGAAACAACAAAATGCGAATTTTCCAAGAAGAAATCTTCGGCCCAGTATTAGCAGTCACCACCTTCAAAGACGAAGCCGAAGCCTTAGAAATTGCCAACGATACTCTGTACGGTTTAGGTGCAGGAGTTTGGACTCGCGATATCAACACAGCCTACCGCATGGGTCGCGCCGTTCAAGCAGGCCGCGTGTGGACAAACTGCTATCATTTGTATCCCGCCCACGCAGCTTTCGGCGGCTACAAATCATCCGGTATCGGTCGCGAAAATCACAAAATGATGTTGGATCACTATCAACAAACTAAGAATTTGTTGGTCAGCTACAGCCCGAAAGCATTAGGTTTCTTCTAAGCATTGCGTACTAACCAATCGTAGGGTGCGTCAGGGGGGAAACTTCTGAGTTTTTAGTCAAAACATTCAGCCCTGACGCACCCTACAATAACTAACCGTAGGGTGCGTCAGGGGAAAATTTCTCAGTTTCTAGTCAAAACATTCAGCCCTGACGCACCCTACAATAACTAACCGTAGGGTGCGTCAGGGAAAAAATTATTAGTTTCTAGTCAAAACATTCAGGCCTGACGCACCCTACAATAAATTATAAAATGCAAACAATCCCTAAAGTAACCGCCACAGAAGCTGCTTTAAAATTAATTAACTACCTCAAAACACAGCATGGAGAATTGATGTTTCACCAATCCGGCGGCTGCTGCGACGGTAGTTCTCCCATGTGCTATCCCAACGGGGAATTGATCGTCGGCGATGGTGATTTATTGCTAGGAAAAATAGGCGGTTGTCCCTTTTATATTGCAGCGCAGCAATACAAATATTGGCAGCACACGCAGTTAATTATAGATGTGGCATCGGGGCCCGGAGGCAGCGATTTTTCCCTGGAAGGGCCGGATGGAGAGCGTTTTATTACTCGTTCTCGCTTGTTTGTTAATATTAATTAACCTGTTTTTTTTAATCCGAGCGCTTAGGGAGTAGGATTAAATGAACCGCGAAGGCGCTAAGAACGCAAAGGAAGAGAAAGAAGAAGATGCAGTTTTTGCTTCGACTACAAACGTATTTCCTCAATAAAGGAGATACCATCGAAAATGCCATTTTTAAAGGCTTGAGTGCTACGAACTCGCTGATTTTCGCTGAGTAATGTCATTGTTTCAACGAAGGTTATCAGTGCGTTATCTTGGGTTTTAGTTGCCCGAAAGCAAACGGTTTCTTGGCCTGCATCCCACGCGATCGCCGAAAAATCCGAATAGCTGCTAGAATACAATTTTAGAATCCGATTTTCAAATTCACCTTGAAAATTTAGCTGGAGGCGAGAACCATCTGAATATTCATAATTATTAACTTGTTGGTAGTGACTTCCTTCAATCGAAATGGTAAAATTACCGAAGAAGCTGCGAGTAAAATGTCCGCGAGTGTCAGTCTTAATATACTCGCCTTTCCAAGTACCAAGATGACGGGTGAAAATTTCAGGAACTTTGTCTAAATCAGGAGAGTAAGATATATTTGTAGACATCGAGATTGCTCCTATTCTCTATTTCTAACGACGACCTATTTTCCGGCTAATTTCACGGCTAGTGCGTTGATATTCGTGGACTATTGGGAGTCTTTCGGTTTGAAAATTTTCCAGCGCTTCGGGAATATTCGCACTCTCTGCGAGATGTTGTGCTAAATACAGACCATCTTCCCAACCTGATGTCATTCCTCTGGCGCGTGTGGAACTTTTGGCGTGGGCCGCGTCTCCAATTAAGATAACACGACCATCATAGATTTTTGGTAGGGGGTCTATGTCATAGGAAAAACGACAGACAATATTTTCTACAGGGGTTGATTCAATCACATTTCGCGCATCATGTGGGAGTTTTGCTAGTTCTTCGGGAGGAATGGTGATATTATTAGGTTGCAGTTTCCCGATTTCGGAGTCGGTGCGCTCTTTTTCAATAAAGAAACCCCAATGAGTGCGACCTCCACCAATGTGAAAGAAGTTGGCATAAATTCCCCTACCGCGTACATAAACAAAAAAGTTTCCTTCGGGACAGAAGCTGCTATCTTCGACAATTCCTCGCCAGACGATATCGCCTAAATAGAATAGTTCAACGCCTGGAACTATAAATTGACGAACTTTTGAGACGATTCCATCGGCACCAATTAATAGATCGCCTTCCCATTTACGGCCATCTTTGAAGTGGGCGATCGCACTGTGCTCGGTTTGGGCGATCGATGCTAATTCTGCATTAAAATGAATACACTCAGGGGGTAGCTCGTCGAGGAGTGCTTCTAGAATAGCTTTGCGATGTACCAGCATTCCTGGGAGTTCGTTTTCTTCGTAGGTGACGGGTTCGGAACTGATGACGCCGCCGCGGAGGTTGCGAAACTCGAATACTTTAACCCGATCGCCTGAGTTAATAATTTTCTGGCTAATTTGATGGTTGCCTTGATGCAGCGCTTCCATACCTGCTTGCACAATCAGGATACCACAACCATCGGTGCGCGGATGGGGTGCTTTTTCAAACAAGGTAACTTGAAATCCTTGTTTAATCAGCAGAATTGCCAGATAAACCCCTGATGTTCCGGCGCCGATAATACCTATCCTACTCTGGGACGAAACCATTTGTGCTTCTCCTGATTTAAGGTTGCCGATCCGTTCTCAACTAATATTGTAATTAAGGAAAATCAAATTTGGGCAAAATCTCAATGGCCGATTGAGCTTTTGTTGATAGCGACAGGTTTCAAGCTGCCGCTAAAATCAGTAGGTGAGCCGATACACGATTAATTATTAATTGGCGACTTCAAAATTTCTGCACTCAAAACTTCAGAATCCTTTAAGCTTGAGTATTTTTAATTAGAGCCAATTCAATTTTTTCATCAGCCTTTTGGTTCACTTTTGCATGCAAACCAGGGCCAAAAAAAGTAGCTATTTTGTCTTGCTTTTCTTCCCATAAGTCGATCGGGATTAGTGGCGAATAAAACTCTAAAATTAACCCATAAGCACCGTCAACATCAACTTCCCGCAACCCTTGCAAGAGGGGCCGTTCCTCGTCTGTTGGGGCCAGGCCCAAGCGCTCCAAAGCATCATCTAAGTGCGCGGGTTGACCGTAGCGAAATCGGGTGATATCTTTGCGGACTTGGTTTTGAGTATCTGTAGCCTGACTTTCTCGCAGGAGGAGAACTTCGGGAGATGTCGGTTCGGTGAACTCCACCGGTTCGAGTTCAGCCGCTTTCAGGGCCAAACCTCCCAGCAACAGCGGAATTCCATAAAAAAAACCGGCTAGGTTCAGGGTAGGTCTGTCTGTGAAGTAGGCTCCGAAACCGACTGCTGCTATAATACCGCCCACAACTAAGGCTAGGTTTGCTAAAGAAATTTTACGTAACATATTAGTGAGGTAAGTAGTCGGACAGAAATAATATACTTTAATTATTATCTGTCAAAAAGTCTTGAATAAATTTAGTTTTTTTGCCAAAAGACCTGGAAAAACTGCTAGCATCTATGAGCGCGGGAGCGGTGTGCATCCACAGTCTTGTCTCTAGCTTCAGAAGCTTATCCAGCCGGACTCGCCCGGGCGCGCCATCGGTAAATATCCGTTTTAATTGCGCGGCGTTGGTTCCAGAAGGCAATCGAGATCGGCAGTATCATCAAAGTATACAGAGTGGCGATCGCGATCGACACTCTTGCCCTTTCAACCATTTTTCGGACATGATTAAAGACGAAGACAAACAAACTGCGGTCGCAAACAAGGCGGTTCTGGAGCAGATTAACTCGCTCAAACGCGAAGATGAAAGGCTTTATAATATTTTAGCGATCGATGTCTGGGCCCTAGCCAAGACGATGGATGAATATCAACCGGGATTTTGGGCTGCTTTTATGAAAAACCGAGAGAAGGCCCTGAAGCGATTTTTAGCTGGAATGATGAAAAATAAACCCGCAGATACCAAACGTCCGCCTTTTTTGCGCTAAAATTTGGCTAAAGTTTGGGGGAAGTTTGGATGTACAATCAAACTATAACACAGACCCAAAAACCCTGAGCAGGTTCATCACTTCCCATATAAAAACAGTGAAGAATCGGCCCAAAAAGGTATGTCGGTGAATTAAGAATCTCCGTCTGTTCGCAGGGGGGAATGTCAAATATTTTTGTTAATAGTAGCAAAGGCAAAAAATCATGGATGCACAAACAATCAAAGAGCGCGTAGCACAGATCGAGAGCAAGCGGGAATCCCTCGTGCGGCTGTTAGATCGATCGGACTTGGGAGCCCTGAGAATAGATGTGAGTCAGGCGATCGAAGAAATTGACGATCTCTTAGAAGAATTCAAGCGCACTTTTAACAGTTGACTTTTAACAGTTGACTTTTAACAGTTGACAGTTGGCAGTTGTTGGTTGGCAGTTGGCAGTTGTTGGTTGGCAGTTGGCAGTTGGCAGTTGTTAGTTGTCGCGCATTTAATCTGCATATTTCGGTGTATTAAAACTTTTAGGGCGGGCATCTTGCCCGCCCTAAAAGTTAAAATTAAATGCAGTACAGCTTAATAGCTAACAAGAACTGACAACGACTAACTGCAAATTTGACCAATGACCACTGACCAATGACCACTGACCAATGACCACTGACCACTGACCACTGTCAACTGTCAACTGACTAATTCATCACCATATCCATCAAAATTTGCTGAGAGCTCACTTCCGGGCAATTAGCAGGTGGCCGCCGCTGAGAATAATGTCCCCCAGGCAGCAAATCCCAAGCTTGGCGATTGTCCGCCAACATCACACCCAAAATTTCTTGCAACTCCATCACTATAGTCGGATCTTCCACTTGGACGATCGCCTCAACCCGCCTTGTGAGATTACGCTGCATCCAGTCAGCAGAACCAATATACACCTCTTCGGCACCACCGTTGAAAAAATAAAACATCCGCGAATGCTCTAAAAAGCGGCCGATAATACTGATAACTTTGATATTGTCGCTCACGCCCTCAACACCCGGACGCAAACAGCAAATCCCCCGAATAATCAAATCAATTTTAACACCAGCTTGCGAAGCTTCGTACAAAGCAACAATGATTTGAGGGTCAACTAAAGCATTCATTTTAGCGACAATCCGGCCGCAGCTACCAGTGCCGGTTTCGGCATTCAAGCGGCAAAATTCGGTTTCCCGGCGGATCAAAGCTAAAAATCGATCACGCATATTGACCGGCGCAACCAATAATTTGCGATAAGAAACCTGCCGCGAATAACCAGTCAAATAATTAAACAACTCCGTCAAATCCGCACCCAAATCCTCGCGACAACTCAACAAACCAACATCCGTATACAGTCCAGCCGTTTTCGGATTGTAATTTCCCGTGCCGATGTGGACGTAGCGGCGAATAAATCCGTCCTCGCGGCGGACTACCATCACAATCTTGGTGTGGGTTTTGAGTCCCACCAAACCGTAAACTACGTGGACTCCGGCTTGTTCTAACTTGCGCGCCCAATTAATGTTATTTTCTTCGTCAAACCTAGCCTTGAGCTCTACTAAAACGGCTACTTGCTTGCCGTTTTCGGCTGCTTCAATTAAAGAACTGACGATCGGCGAATCACCAGAAGTGCGGTATAAAGTCATCTTAATCGCTAACACCGAGCGATCGTGCGCCGCCTCAGTAATAAACCGCTGGACAGTCGCCGCAAACGAGTGATAAGGATGATGTAGCATCAAATCCCCCTGGCGGATGACAGTGAAAATATCCTCACCATCCTCAGCATCCAACATCGATTTGCCTAAAATCAGTGGCGATTCCGAATTCCGCAAGCGTGGCGGCACAACCGGAGTCCAAGGCGGGTCTTTGAGTTCCGGCACCGGCAACCCCATCAAAGACATCAAATCCTTGAGGCCTAGCAGCCCTTCTACGACGTAAACATCCTGCTCACCGAGCACCAACTCATCCATCAACATATCTCGCAGTGCAGGCGGCATAATCGCTTGAATTTCCAGGCGCACCGCAGAACCTGTAAACCGCTGCTTGCGGAGTTCCTGT
>Ga0209490_10001427_pt1 | contig 23274 bp, 20 predicted proteins | sample MAT06_FD_187209 | JGI IMG/M metagenome (GOLD analysis project Ga0209490, IMG submission 187209) | Freshwater microbial communities from Lake Fryxell liftoff mats and glacier meltwater in Antarctica - MAT-06 (SPAdes) (version 2) | ecosystem: Environmental > Aquatic > Freshwater > Ice > Liftoff... | reverse complement strand
AAGATGCTTCAATGAGCTGGCCAGTACTGTCATAGAGCCGGTAAAGAGGTATCTCCGTATGGGTGGACCCTGAGAGATCCAACATCACTTGTCCAAGTGTTGGATCGGGATAGCATTTGAAAGTAGTCCTACAGTAGGCGATTGGGCGAAGCCCGCGCTGTTTATCACCACCACGGAGGACCAGACAAATAGCCACCGCCACCGGCTAGGCGCTAAGCGACTTGGGACTTGGGACTTGGGACTTGGGACTTGGGACTTGACCTAGCTGTTCCATGGCGCAAGGGGGTTTGGGAAAGTGAAAGTAGTAGCACAAGGTGCCAACTGCAACAAATTCGTCGAAAGGCTCAAAAGCTTAACATGCACCCTTGCCTCAAGCTCGCGAACCCCCTAGGGCTATCGCGTCTTCTATTCTGCGACCCGCCTGACGGCGGGTCGAACATCTTGGGGTGTCGGTCATTTCTATGTTCTGCGACCCTTCTGGGGTCAGAAGGATCCATTCGTTCCTGGAAAGGCCATGACCCCAGAGGGGGTCACAGAACATGGTCGTCACCGTGACAGCGCGCATTCGACCCGCTGCACGGAGGGTAGCTGATCACCTATAGCTTTTTGCGGTCGGAAGAAGACGCGATAGCTCTGGCCCCACCCCCTCTTTTCCAGCGGACCTATCTTCGCCGCGCGGCACCGACCGCGCGCGCACCTTGTCCATCAGCGGTACCGACCTTATCCTGCTCATCTCCTCCGTGGCTGTTTCGGCCTTGTGTTCGGGCCTGGAGATCGCATTCCTCACCAGTAACAAGCTGTACGTGGAGTTGGAGCGCAAGCGTGGTGCCATTTGGGCGCGGCTGGTGTCGATCATGCTCAAGCGGCCTGCACGTGTGATCGGCGCTTTGTTGGTGGGCAACAACATCGCGTTGGTGCTCTACGGTATTGTTATGGCGAAGGTGTTGGAGCCCTGGTTGCGCACCTTTGGCCAGGGAGAGGCCTTTGTGCTGGTGACACAGACCATCCTTAGCACCTTGCTGATCTTGGTGATCGGCGAGTTCCTGCCTAAAGCCATTTTCCGGATCGACCCCAACGGCGCGTTGAGCGTATTCGCGCTACCGCTGCAGATCCTCTACATCGTACTGTGGTTGCCCATGATGGTGATGACCGGCCTAAGCGCGGGTATCCTTCGCCTGTTCGGCGTGCCCAATAAGCCGGGCCAGGTGGCCTTTGGTCGCGTTGACCTGGACGATTTCCTAAAAGATGTCGGCAGCAACCAGCCCAGCAACACCACCATGGATGCCGAGGTGGAGTACTTCCGCAACACCTTGGAGCTGAGCAACACCAAGGTACGGGAGTTGATGGTGCCACGTGCCGAGATAGAAGCCATAGAAGTGGATGAGACCACCGAGGTCTTGCGGCAGCGTTTTATCGAGAGCGGCTTGAGCAAATTGTTGGTACACAAGCAGAGCATCGACAACATCATTGGGTATGTGCATGGCTACGAGTTGTTCCGCCACCCACGCACCATCCGTTCGGTGATGCGGCCGGTCAACTTCATACCCGGCACCATGCCAGCGGATGAAGTGTTGCAGATGTTCATTAAACAACGCACCCACGTGGCAGTGGTGGTGGATGAGTTCGGCGGTACCGCTGGCATGCTCACCATGGAAGATGTGGTGGAAACCATTGTGGGCGATATCGAGGACGAGCACGACACGCCGGAAGAGGTGGAGGAGCGTTTGGGGCCGAACGAATTCCTCTTGAGCGGGCGCAGCGAAGTGGCACGGCTGATCGAAGTACACAAATTGGCCATACCAGAAAGTGAGGAGTACGATACGCTTGCTGGCTACATCCTGCACAGTACTGGCGAGATCCCGGATCAGGGCCAGGTGGTGGAACTGCCGCCCTTCCGGATCACCATTGCCCAAGTGGTACACGGGCGTGTGGATCTGGTGCGCCTGGAGGTGATGGACCCGGAGGTGGGGTTTCTACAGTAGACCTCTTTCATAATGCAGCCCTGCTTCCTCGCGCCTGATCCTTGCTCCATCTCCAAAGGCGAGGGAGTGGATGAAATATGAAGGAGGTCGAGTAGGTCACGACAGCGGCAGTCGTGGTAGCGCATAGGAGCGCCTGGACCCACGAAATCGTCGGCGACAAGCCGTAACACGTCCTGCCAGATCGCTGTTCAACACCCTGTTATCCAGCTATTTATCAGGCTCCATGCGCCGCACCCTTCAGGCTCCTATATTTGCACCCCTATTCTTAAAAGGCAATGGCCATTATTGGTAAGATCCGCGAGCGCAGCGGTTTGTTGTTGGTGTTGGTGGGCGGTGCCATGGCGGCGTTCATCCTTACGGACCTGTTCAGCGGCCGCGGAGGTGGCCGGAAAGATCAGGTAGTCGGCACCGTTGGTAACGAAGAGATCGGAGCCGTGGAATTCGAGCGTCGCGTGAACGACGAGATCGAGAGTTACCGCAACGATTTCGGCCAGCAGGTGAACGCCCAAATGACCGAACAGGTGCGCAACAGCGTGTGGCAGGAAATGGTGAAGAAAGAGGTGATGATGAAGCAGGTGGAAGAAGCCGGCTTCGCTCTCACGCCAGACGAGTACGACGACATTCGTTTCGGGGGTAACATCCAAGCCGAATTCAAGAACCAACCGAATTTCCAAGGGGATGATGGCAAGCCCAGCACCGAGAAGCTGAAGCAGTATTTCAGCAGTGTGGAGTTGAACGCACCGGTGTACCACATGATCCAGAAGCGTCGGATCCGCGAGAACAGGCTCTATGCCAAATACACCAACCTGGTGAAGAAGAGCGTGTTCGTGAACGCTGCACAGGCCAAGAATGACTACTTGGGCAAGAACAGCAAGGCCAGCTTCAACTTTGTGGCCAAGCGTTACGACAGCGAGCCGGATAGCCTCTATCCAGTGGATGACAAGGACCTACGCCGCTACTACGACCAGCACAAGAGCGAGAAGAAGTACAAGCAGCAAGCGTCGCGCAAGTTCGAGTATGCCCTGTTCCCGGTCACCGCATCGGATGCTGATCGCCAAGCCACAGAACAAGAGTTGAGCGAGCTGCGCGACGGGTTCACGGCCAGCACCAACGACAGCTTGTTCGCCGTGGCCAACAGCGAGAACCGCACCTACAGCATGGTGCCCTACACCGAGGGCATCGCCGATAAGTACAACGATTCGCTCATTGCCAACGCTACGGTAGGCACGGTGGTAGGTCCGTACCAGCAAGGTGAACAATGGAAATTGGTGAAAGTGGCCGAACTGGCCGATCTGCCCGAAGCGCGTGTACGCCACATCCTGTTGGGTACCCAGAAGGACAAAGGAGAAGAAGTGCAGAAGAAGCTGGCCGACAGCCTGCTTGCTGTGGTGAAGCGCGACCGCAACAAGTTCGAGGACCTGGTCGTGAAATTCAGCGAAGACCCAGGCAGCAACACGAAAGAGAAAGGTGGTGTGTACGATTGGTTCGACAAGAAGCAGATGGTACCCGAATTCACAGCTGCCAGTTTTGACGAGAAGGTAGGTGCGATCACCATCGCGAAGACCACATACGGCTTCCACATCGTGGAGGTTTTGGGCCAGCGCAACCGTCAAGAGCGTCGTGTGATCACGGTGGAGCGCAGCATGAAACCTTCGCCTGCCACCTTCAAGGAAGTGTACAAGAAGGCCAACGATTTCAGCTTGCGCAACACGGAGTTGGAAGCGTTCAAAACCGCTGCAACGGAACTGGGTGTGCAAGTGACCCCGGTGGATGAACTGCGTGGCGACATGCGTTACGTGCCTGGTCTGCAGGATGCGAACAGCACCATCTCCTGGGCCAACACCGCCGAGCCAGGCAAGGTGAGCGAACCCATCCAGAGCGGTGATAACTACGTGGTGGCGATCCTCACAGGCATCCGCGAAGAAGGGATGCCGCAGTTGGAAGATGTGCGCGACCGTTTCACCAAGGAAGTGGTGAAGGAAAAGAAGGCCGAAGCCTGGACCGCCAAGATGCAAGGCAAGACGGATATGAATGCGTTGGCAACAGAACTGAGCATCACCCAGCAGAACGCATCGGACCTCCCGTTGAACAGCTTCAGCATCCCTGGTGGGTTCAGCGAATTCGAGGTGGTGGGCAAGATCTTTGCGTTGGAGAACGGCCAAACCAGTGTTCCCTTGAAAGGCGAGACCGCCGTCTACGTAGTGAACATGACCGCGAAGACCGCAGCATCCGAGCCGCAAGACCTCAACATCGACAAAGCATCGTTGGTGCAACGGGTACAGTCGCGTGTGGAAGGTGGCTTGTTCAACGCCTTGAAAGAGTCTGTTGGCGTGAAGGACGATCGCAACAAGTATTACTGAGCGCAGAGCGCTTGCAACGAAGAACGCCGGGCATTGCCCGGCGTTCTTCGTTCCCGGTGGCCGTTATCCGGCGAATAGGAGCATCCGTTGTTGATCAATGCAACGGAGGACAGTGATCGAATGGGGCGTCCTCGATCCCGTACCGTATGCCGAAGCAGATCATCGATGATCATCGCCTGCCGAATGAGCGTCAGGGTTCTGTGACCCTGCTGGGGTCGATGGTGCGTTACGGATCACACGATCTGCCCGACCCCAGCGGGGTCGCAGAACATAGCCTAGGCACAGCGCGTATTTCCGACCCCATCGGGGTCGCAGAACATGGTCTGTATCGCTAGCCCTCCTACAGGGTTTTGTGACCCCGCTGGGGTCGATGGTGCGTTACGGATCACACGATCGCCCCGACCCCATCGGGGTCGCAGAACATAGCCTAGGCACAGCGCGCATTTCCGACCCCAGCGGGGTCGCAGAAAATAGCCTGGATCGTCAGCCCTTTTCGAAGTCGCATTGCAGGCTTTGATCGTTCATTTCACCTGATCACCCGCTGGTCGATCAACCGTCGCGTCACGCGATCACCGCAACTGGCTCAATCGCTCCGCATCCAAGCGTACGAGGATCCCGAGCAGGATGGTGAAGCTGATCATGCTGCTGCCGCCATAGCTGAAGAAGGGAAGGGGGATCCCGATCACGGGTGCCAGGCCGATGGTCATACCCACATTGATCAGTAAGTGCAGGAAGAAAATGCTGGCGACGCAGTAGGCATAGATCCGTGTGAACCGGGATCGCTGTCGATCACTGATCTGGATAATGCGTAGGACCAAGGCAGTAAGCATGATCACTACAAAGGCAGTTCCGAGAAAGCCCCATTCCTCGCCCACGGTGCAGAAGATGAAATCGGTGCTCTGCATGGGCACGTACTTGAATTTGGTGAGCGTGCCTTCCAAGTAACCTTTGCCTGCGAAACCGCCGGAGCCGATCGCGGTCTGGCTCTGCTTCACGTTATAGCCGAGGCCTTGCGGGTCCTCCTTCTGGCCAAGCATCACGAGTATACGGTCGCGCTGGTGTGTGGCCAGTACCTTCTCGAAGGCATAATCCACGCTGCTGATGAACACTGCAGAGCTGATGAAGCCCATGACAATAAGGCCGTAGAAGCGCTTGCGCAGCCGCTTCAGCACCAAGTTCCTTACAGCCCACCAAGCCACAATACTGAAGAAAGCGATCGACAGCAACAAGGCATATTGCCCGGTGAGATCCTTGTCCGTGAACGGCAAGCCGAACGTGGAGCCTTTGAAGATGAGCGAGAGCACAGAGAGCACGGCCGCAAGGATCCCCAGCAGCAACACGTTACCCGACAGGCCCTCGCGGTAGAGCACGAGTATGAATGCGCCAGAGACGAGTGAGGTGCCCGTATCGGGTTGCAACATGATCAAGGCCACAGGAGCCAGGATGATCGCCGTGGATAGGATACGTGATCGCGTATCGACAAGCGCTTTCAAGCCGCTTAGGTAGCGGGTTAGTGCCAAGGCTGTGGCGAACTTGGCGAACTCAGCAGGTTGGATGCCGAAACCGCCAATGGCGAACCAGGCTTTGGCCCCGTTCACTTCCTTGCCGAAGAGGAGCACAGCGACCAGAAGCAACAGTACAAACCCGTAGACACCGAAGGCCATGTCGCGGAAGACCTCGCCGCGGATCAACAGCATACCTGCACCCAGCGTGAGGCTGATGGCCATCCAAACGGCTTGCTTGCCATACTCCTTGCTCTGGTCGAAAATGCTGGTGTGGTCCGGGTCGTATGCGGCGGAATAGATGTTCGCCCAGCCCATGAACATGAGCAGCAGATACATGATCAGCAGGGGCCGATCGAAGTTGGTGGCAACGTTCTCGCGACCGCTCATCGTTTGCGGCGTTTGGGTTTCACCTTTTTCACGTAGGTGGACTCCTTGGCGATCAGGTCAGCCTCCAGCATCTTCTTCACCACATCGGGGCGTGTGATCGTGTCGGTGAGGTATTGTTCCATCAGCAAGCTGGCGATGGGAGCGGCCCATGTCCCACCAAAGCCCGAATTCTCCACGTACACCGCCATGGCGATCTTGGGATCCTTCATTGGTGCGAAGCAGATGAACACGGCGTGATCCTGGCCGTGTGGATTCTCTGCTGTGCCGGTCTTGCCACACACAGTGAACCCCTTCACGCGTCCGTTCTTGCCGGTCCCACCGGGTTCTTCCGTCACGCGGCGCATGCCCTCTTGGATGTAGTCGTACCACTTCGGATCAACGTCCGTGATGTGCTTCTTCAGGTACTTCTGCTGCAGGCTGTCCGGATGGCCGACCGCGCGCACCACATGTGGATCATAGTACCAGCCTTTGTTGGCGAAAATGGCTGCGAGGTTCGCCATTTGCAGGGGTGCCACCAACACTTCACCTTGTCCGATACTAACGCTGTAGATCGTGCTGAACGCCCAGCCCTCTTTGCCGTATTTGCGATCGTAGTAGGCCACATCCGGTATGTTGCCTCCCTTCGCCGATGGCAGGTCGATCGGCAAGCGTTGTCCAAGACCGAAGGTGAGCATGTAACGGTGCCAGTCGGTAAGACCGAGCGCGGCATCCTTGAAGCGACTGGGATCCTTGTCCTGTTCAACGATACGTTTGAAGACCTGGTAGAAGTAGGGATTGCAGGAGTATTGGATGGCGTGTATGATATCGCCAGCACCCGGGTGGTTGTGACAGCCCACGAGGCTCTTGTTGCATGGGAAGCCGGTGTTCTCGGTGATCACGCCTTCGTCCAAGGCGATGAGCGATTGCACGATCTTGTAAATGGAACCGGGCGGATACTGGGCTTGCAACGCACGGTCGAACAAGGGTTTTATCGGATCACGTTGGAGAATGCCGTAGTTGGTGTTGCGCACCCGGCCCACCAGCAATTCGGGATCGTAGGTGGGGCTGGAGACCAGGCAGAGCACCTCGCCCGTGCGCGGATCCAGCGCTACGATGCTGCCCTTCTTTTTGGACATCAACTGCTCGCCCAAGCGCTGCATGTCCAGATCGATGCCGGTGAAGAGATCTTTGCCTTCCACGGCCAATGTATCGTAGAGCCCATCCTTGAAGGACCCCTTCTGGTTGTTGTGGACATCCACCAGCACGTAGCTCACGCCACGTCGTCCGCGCATGTCTTTCTCGTAGTACGCTTCAAGGCCACCCACACCGATCACGTCGCCGGAGCGGTAGTAAGGGTCTTGTTCCACTTTGCGTGCATCCACTTCGCTGAGGTAGCCAAGCAGGTGGGCGGCGCTATGCGGCGGATAGGTGCGCAGCGTGCGCGATTGCCCGAAGAAGCCGGGGTACTTGTGAAGATGGACAGTGATGGCCGCGAACTGACCGGCAGGGATCTGTTTCTCGATGATGCTCGGTTTATAACGCGAGTAGGATGTGGCTTCCTTGAGGCGTCTCTTGAATTCGACTTCGGGCACACTGATCAAACGGCACAACGCGGCGGTATCGAAGGACTCCACTTCCTTGGGCACCACCATCAGATCATAGACGGGAGTGTTCGCCACGAGCAGGCGCTCTTTGCGATCGTAGATCAGGCCGCGCGATGGATAAACGGTCACCTTGCGTTCCGCCATGTTCGCCGCTTCGACCTTCCATTTGCCATCCACCACTTGGATCCAGAAGAGGCGCAACAGGAACACGGTGCTGATGAAGAGCACCCCGGCGATCAGCACGTATTTCCGCGATTCGTAGTTCATCGGCGGCCTCGATCGGGGCTGGAGGTCAGGAACTGCGCGAGCAGGCAGAGGGCAAAGGTGAACACGGCACTGAGCACCGCGCGGAAAAAGGTGCTGAAGAAGCTATCGAAACGGTGCAGTTCGATGAAGAAGAGCCAGAGGTGGTGGAGCAGGATCAGCAGTCCGGTATAGGTGATGTACCAAGCGAAGCCCATGCGCGGCAAGGTGGGCCGTGTACCGAATTCGTAGCCTTCGCGCGGTGCCAGCAGTCGCAACAGGTTGAGCCGGCCGTACATCATCACCACACACGCGCTCATGTGCATGCCCGGTGTGCTACTGAATAGGTCCATGGCCAGACCCGTTACAGCGCCGGAAAGCAATTGCGCCCACGCCGGAAGCTCGATCGGCAGCATGAGCAGGAAGAGAATATACAGGTAGGGCACCATCAAGCCGTTGGCCACATCGAGGTGGTCCAGCACTAACACCTGCAGAAGGATCAGCAGCAGGAAACGCAGGATATTGGCAAGAACGGTAACGATCATGGGCGGTCGTTCGCTTGTTCCAACGTGTCGCGTTCCAAACGCTGCAGGTCCTCCACCACATACACGAAGCCGGTGCGCGTGAGGTCTTCGGTCAGCCGGATCGTGATGTCGTGGTAGTTATCGCCAGGCGAGTCTTGTACGGTCTCCACCACGCCCACGGGAACACCGGCAGGGAAGATGCCATCGCCGCCACGGGTTTCCACCGTATCGCCAGCCGCCACGCGGGCATGTTTGGCAATATCGATCACAGAGGAAGTGTTGGGGTCGTTGGTATCCCAATAGAGCAAGCCGAAATGGCCGGTGCGCCGCATTTGCACGCTGTATTTGATGTCGGGGTTGAGGATGCTCACCACAGCGGCGAAACTCGGGCCCACATCGCGCACCACGCCAACGATGCCGTTGGGGCCGATCACGCCGCGATCGGCAAATAGGCCAGCCCTCGAGCCTTTGTCCAAGGTGATGTAGTTCTTGGGTTTGTGCCAGGTGCTATTGACCACCTTGGCCGTGATGACCCGATACTGCTGCTGCCGTATGCTGTCCTGGATCCGGGCGAAGCGGCCTTCCACAGGCGAGTAACTGCTGATATGCCGGTTGCGCCACATCGCATTCTCCTCGGCCAGCCGCCTGTTCACTTCCTTCAAGCTCGTATAGTCGGTCACCTCTTTGCGCCAAGAGAAGATGGTGGCCACCACGGCGTTGCTGGAGCTGATGGCCTGCGCGCGATGATGCTGATTGCCGTTGTAGAGCAGGATGAGCGAGACCAGCAACAGGCCCAGGAACATCAGCGTACTGCGGATGCGATGCAGGAAGCGGAAGAGGTCTCTCATGTCTGGCTCACATGCGGCGCATCACCCATGGTGCGGGCGGGAGTAACGGCGATGCATGGATCGCCGTTACTCCCGCATCAGGAACTGGAAGCGGTCGATGTTCTTCAACGCGATACCGGTGCCGCGGGCCACGGCGCGCAGGGGGTCTTCGCTCACGTGTACGGGCAGCTTGGTCTTGATGCTGATACGTTTATCCAACCCGCGTAACAACGCACCACCACCTGCCAGATAGATACCGGTCTTGTAGATGTCGGCGCTCAATTCCGGTGGTGTGGCTTCCAAGGCGCTTAGGATCGCTTCTTCGATCTTGCTGATCGACTTGTCCAAGGCTTGAGCGATCTCACTGTAGGTCACGGTGATCTCTTTCGGGATCCCGGTCATCAGATCACGGCCGCGCACGGCGTAGTCGGGCGGTGGGTTGTCCAACTCGGTCATCGCAGCGCCCACTTCGATCTTGATGGTCTCTGCCGTGCGCTCACCCACCAGGATGTTGTGCTGACGACGCATGTACTCTTCGATGTCCTGCGTGAATTCATCACCCGCCACACGGATGTTCTTATCGCACACGATACCGCCCAGCGCGATCACAGCGATCTCGCTGGTGCCACCACCGATGTCGATGATCATGTTGCCCATGGGCTCTTCCACATCAATGCCGATACCGATCGCGGCGGCCATGGGCTCATGGATCAGGTACACCTCTTTGGCCCCGGCGTGTTCGCTGCTGTCCTTCACCGCGCGCTTCTCCACTTCGGTGATACCGCTGGGGATGCAGATCACCATGCGCAGGTTGGGTGTGAAGAGTTGTCGACCGGGCTTGATCATGCGGATCATGCCTTTGATCATCTCTTCCGCGGCTTTGAAATCCGCGATCACTCCATCGCGCAGGGGGCGTATGGTCTTGATGTTCTCGTGGGTCTTGCCGTGCATCTGCTGGGCTTGTCGGCCTACGGCGATCACTTTGCCGGTGGTACGGTCGATGGCCACGATGCTGGGCTCGTCCACAACGACCTTGTCGTTATGGATGATCAGGGTGTTGGCGGTACCGAGATCAATGGCGATCTCTTGGGTGAAGAAGTTGAACCAACTCATGGTCCGATATCAGTGTTTGAAATGGCGTGAACCGGTTATGGCCATGGCCATCCCGTTGGAATTACAGAAGTCGATACTTTCTTGATCGCGAATGCTACCACCGGGATGGACCACGGCGGTGATACCCGAGCGGTGTGCGATCTCCACACAGTCGGGAAAGGGAAAAAAGGCGTCACTGGCCATCACCGCACCATGCAGGTCGAAGTTGAATTTGCCGGCTTTGACAATGGCCTGTTCCAATGCGTCCACGCGGCTGGTTTGGCCGGTGCCACTGGCCAGCAGCTGGTTGTTGCGGGCCAGCACAATGGCGTTGCTCTTCGTGTGTTTCACAAGGATCGTTGCAAAGATCAGGTCCTTTAGTTCGGCAGCAGTTGGTGCCTTGGTGGTTGCGGTGCGCATTGCTGCTGCGGAGGCCACCACGGTATCGGCTTGTTCGGAAAGCACCCCATTCAAGGCAGTGCGCACTTTCGTACGCGCTCCTACACTCTCGGGAAGAGGGGGTTGGGGGGAGAATTTCTTGCGCTCCAGGATCATCCGGTTCTTCTTCTTGCGCAGGATCTCCAAGGCATCCGCCTCATATCCGGGTGCAGCGATGATCTCGAAGAACAGCCCATCGATCGCTTCGGCAGTGGGCTTGTCGATGCGACCCGTGCTGATCAACACCCCACCAAATGCACTTACCGGGTCGGCGGCCAATGCAGCGTGCCAGGCCTCGTTCACGGTGTCCCTAACAGCGGCGCCGCAGGCATTGTTGTGTTTCAGGATCGCGAAGGCCACGCCGCCCAAGGTGGCCATATCGTCGATCAGCTCCACGGCAGCATCCAGGTCCAGCAGGTTATTGAAACTGAGTTCCTTGCCGTTCAACTGCGCGAACATCCCATGCAGGTCGCCGTGGAAGGCAGCTGTCTGGTGCGGATTCTCGCCGTAGCGCAGTATGTGTGTGGGACCAGCGCTTAGTCGAAGCTCGCCTTGGCCGTTGGTGAACCAATTGTGGATGGCACTGTCGTAGCGGGAGCTAACAGCAAAGGCCGCTGCTGCCAGGGTTCTGCGTTGGGCTAGGGTGGTGGTGCCATCCTGCCCGGTGAGCAGCGCGAGCAGGTCGGTATAATGTTCGCGCGCTGGCACGATCACCACATCGCGGTGGTTCTTGGCTGCTGCACGGATCAAGCTGATGCCGCCTATATCGATCTTTTCGATGACCGCTTCCTCTGTTCCGCCTGCGGCGACAGTGGCTTCAAAGGGATAGAGATCCACGATCACCAGGTCGATGGGCGGTATGGCATACTCCTCCAATTGGGCCACATCGCTTTCCAGGTCCCGGCGACCGAGAATACCACCGAACACTTTGGGGTGCAAGGTCTTTACGCGGCCACCGAGAATGCTGGGGTAGGTGGTCAGGTCCTCCACAGGGGTCACGCTAATACCTAACCCTGTTATGAATTCCTGGGTGCCACCGGTGGAATACAGGTGGACGCCAAGCCGATCCAATTCGCGTACGATGGGTTCAAGCCCATCCTTGTGGAACACGGATAGGAGGGCGCTATGGATGCGTTTTTGCCCGTCCAATGTGGGTTGCAGGCCATCAGGTCCCGCTATTCCGGGGCAAGTTTACAGCCAAATGCGCTGGTTATAAGACACCTAATGACAGCGTTACGCAAAGGTTACCAACATCCACTTGGTGAGGTTGGGTCAGAAACGGAGGCCTACGCCCAGTTGGATCATCACTGCATCGGTGCGGCTGCGGAGCTTGTCGTAGGTCACGCTGCCGTCGCTGGCGATCGCAATGGAGTTGGGGTCCACGTAGGATACTTGGCCGCTCAGGAGTCTTTCCACACGGCCTTCCACGTAGAAGCTGCGGCCAAAGCCCACCATCAGGCCAAGGGCCCAGCCGTAGCTGGGAGTAATGCTGCCATCGCGTTCTTCGGAGGTGGCGCCGCCAGCGCTGGTGGCCACAGAGCGGGTCACAAAGTGGCGGGCACCCAGCAAGGCATCGCCATAGGGTCGGATCTTGCCGCGCAAGGGGTTGAAGCGGATAAGCCCGTGGTGGCTGTAAACGTTGCTGTTCACTTCCACTTTGCGCCCTGTGGGCCCGCTGAAGATATTGCCGGTGCCCTGTTCCAGGCTGTATTCGCCCCCCATGCGCCCCCAGCCGAAGTCGTAGCCTACCTCGAACGGCAGGGTGCGCAGGGGAATGGAAATGTTGGCTGAAAGACCTGCTGTGCCCTTGCCCCAAGTGAAGTCGAACTCGCCCAGCGGAATGCCGAATTCCAAACCACCGCTAAGGGTGGAAGAACGGGCTTCCCAGGCGGAAGTGGTGCGCTGTTGGCCATAGCTATCCTCAGCTATAACAAGTGCGAAAAGGAGTGGTGTCGCTTTGAGCATGGTTCGGGAAAACGCAAAGTTCATGCCTAACCGCGTACGCTATCTTGCCCGCCATGGAATTTGCTGCGAGTTGGTCCGAATGGGGGTTGGTAGGGCTCTTTCTGGCCTCCTTTCTTTCGGCGACCTTGTTGCCATTCAGTTCGGAGGCGGTGCTGGGTGCCATGGCCTTGGGAGAGTGGAGCACTGCTTCGTTATTGGCAGTGGCCACCGTGGGCAACACCTTGGGCGGGCTTACGAATTATGCCATTGGCCGTTGGGTGCCACAGGAGAAGCTGGTACGGCGGCTCGGTATGGACCCGACCAAAGCCGAAGGCTGGCAGCGCTTTGCGCAACGTTACGGCGCATGGGGTGCCTTGGCCTGCTGGCTGCCGGTGATCGGTGATCCGATCGCGTTGGCGCTGGGCCTTTTTAGGACACCGTTGATCGCTACGGCGGTATTGATGTTCTTAGGAAAGGCGGTGCGCTATCTGGTGGTTCTGTCGATCATGCGTGGCCTGTTAGCCTAGAACGACGAAAGGCCCCCGAAGGAGCCTTTCGCCTATACGTCGACCAGTTCTAGTAAGCCGTGTTCTGCGGATCCCAATTGGTCCAGGTGGCGGTCCAGTCGGTAAGGCCGAACGCACCGCGATAGCTCACGTTCTCGAAGAAGGTATCGGCCAATGGTCCCCAGGTCATATCGGCTCCATTAAGCAGAGGGCTGCCTTCGTTGGGCAGGAAATTCGGGTTGCTCAGGTTGAAGGCATCGCTCACCAAAAGATCGCTGTTGTTGGCGTATACCGTGTTGTTCCAGCCTGCGGTGTTCAGCCAGGTCAAGGCAGCGGCCTCATCCCAGGTTTGACCGGTAGTGGAACCCATGACGGTGCCCATGGCAGCAAGCACGTTGTTACGGAACATGAGGTCGTTGTTCTGCGCGTTGGCCTGCGTAGTGGTGTTATCGATGAACACACCGGCGGGGAATCCGGCCAACACGCTGTTGAAGATGCGGCTTTGTGCATTGCGACGCAGGTGTGCACCACGGCGATAGTTGGTACTAGCGATGGTTCCGGCGGTCGCTTGCGGGCCGAAGATGCTCACGTTACTAATAACCGGTGCTGTGAACGGTGAGGCCGAAGAGCCACTTGCATCGTTGTCATGTTCGAACCCATTGGATCCGCTTTGATCGGCAATTGCTGGGTCGCGGAGCGACACGGCGAATTGGAGCTTTCCGATATACCCGTTGTCCATGTCGAAGTCGTCATCGAGTCCGCGGTAAGCGATAAGATGCTTGGAGTTGGTGGTGCCTCCAAAGAACTCGTAGCTGTCGTCGCCGCTGTAGCTCACCTGCACATGGTCGATCGTGGTTCCTGCACCCACGCCGGCCAGCGTAAGGCCATTGATCTCGTTGTTGTCGGTGAAGGCGATGCCGGGGAATTCGATGCGCACATAGCTGAGCGTGCCGCTATTGTCGGCTGCATCAGTACCGCCGAACACAGCTTCCACTCCGCCCTCTACTACACCCGTGCCACCAGGAAGGTTGATCGGGCTGCGTCCGCAAATGATGATGCCACCCCAATCGCCAGGTGCACGCTCGCCTGCTGGCTGTGCGCTGGTGAATACGATAGGTTGGGAGCTGGTGCCCGCAGCGTCCAAACGAGCACCCCTGTTGATGATCAGTGTGCCTTTGGTGACCTTATCCCCAAGGATCACGGTGCCAGGCTCGATGGTGAGGGTGGCGCCACTTTGTACGTTGATGAAGCCGACGATCAGGTATTTGTTGCTGGCTGTCCACGTGGTATTGGTGGTGATGTCCACTTCCACGCGCACTTGGTTGCTCGGTACAACGGGCGTGGGGGTGGGTGTTGGTGTCTCCTCGTCCTTTTTGCAGGCGGTGAGCAGAAGGGCCCCGCCCAACAAGAAGGCGAATGGGGTGCGATAGCGAGCTAGGTTCATGGTTGGTAGTAGGGTTGGTTTTCCCGGTGCAAAGGGACGGCGCTGTATTTATTCCAGCGTGTCCTGTGTATTAAGAGATCGTTGATACGGATAGGCCGTGGGTTAACACACGCATCACATAGGATGCACTACGAGGGTGATCAGAAGCGATAGCTGAAGCCAGCGCTGATATACTGCCCGCGGCGGAAGCTGAGGAACTCCTCATCCTTCTCGTTGATGGCGCCGTTGTTGTCGCTGTCCTGCATCAACCACGTGCGCTGGTTCAGGATGTCCTGGATACCAGCCTTGATCTCGAAGTGTTTGCCCAATCCTTTGCTCACCGTAAGATCGAGCGTGTTCCGTGGCATTTCATAGATGTTCGGGAAGAGGCTATTGCCCACCGCGAACAGACGTTTTCCGAACACGTTCCAGAGCAAGCTGGCGCGCAAGGCACTCTCTTTCTTTTCGTAGTAGATACCTGCGTTGCCGGCGTAGGGGCTCTGACCCATCATTTGCCGGGTGCGTTGCTCGCCCACCGCATTTTCGCCCAGGTCCACTTGGCTGCGTACGATCGTGCCATTCAGCACCAGTCCGATGTTCTTGGCCCATTGCTTTTCGGTCAGGAAGTCGAGCGAACGGCGAACTTCCACCTCCAGGCCGGCATTCACAGCATTGTCCGCGTTGCCAAAGGTGAGATTACGCGTGCCACCACCGGTGCTGCTCACGAAGAAGGTCTCGATCGGGTTGGTGAAGTGCTTGTAGAATACGCCCACGCTGATCATCTCGCTCGCGCTCGGATACAATTCCCAACGCGCGTCCAGGTTCACGATGTTGGCCACTTTCAGATCGGGGTTGCCGATCAAGGTCGTATTCGTACTGAAGTCGTAGAAGTTGAACGGTGCCAGCTCGCGGAATTCAGGACGGTTGACGGTTTGGCTGGCCGCCACGCGGATCAAGGACTTCTCGGTGAGGTTGTAGCTGGCGTTCACCGAGGGCAGGATGCTTAACACCGGGTTGTCCACGCGGATGACCTCGCTCGTATAGGTAGCGCCCTGCAGTTCCTGACGGTTGTATTCCACGCGCACACCACCGCTCACATTGATCAGTTTGCTGAAGGTGAAGCTGCTCCCGACATACCCTGCCATCAAGGTGTTCGCCGCATCGTACCGGTCGCTCGGATTGGTGCCTTCGCCCAACTTGAAACCGGTGGTCGCATTGATGTTCTGCGGTGCGAGAACGGTTTCGATCGGTTGGGATAGTTGCGAGGGGTCGAATTGACTGAAATTGGCTCGCACGTAGGACATCCAGCGTGCGCTGAAGTTCCGGTCCTTGCGCTCTGCGAAGAAACCAGCGCGCAGTTTTCCAGTGATCTTGGTGTTCGTGAAGGACAGGGCATGCTCCACATCGGCACGACCGGTCATCACATTCTCGCGCAGTTCACTGAAGAATCTACCGGCATCCGTCACGCTTGCAGAAGGTGCGATCTGCACCGTGAAGGGCACGTTGCTATCCGTCTGGTCCTGCTGCCGTGTGGTGCGCGCCTGGCGATAGTCCGGGTCTTTGCTCAGCGCCATGCCGTAGCCTAGGGTCCATTCAATTTTAGTGCGGTCGTTGCGCAGATCATGCGTGCCGTGCAGCTGACCGCCATAGATGGAGCGCTGCTGCCAGCGGAACGCGTAGTTGCGCACTTCGAAGCCGCCATCGAAATTCTCTCCTGTGCGCAAGGTGGTCCGATCCTCGGCGAGTTGGTTCAAGAGGTTGCGGAACTCGATCTTGGTGCGTGCACCCACGAGCATGGTCCAATTGTGCAGGACGCTCAACCGCATGTTGCGTATGTTCTCGTTATCGTTGTAGCGGTAAAGGCTGTCGCTTCGGCCGACCAGCGGATCAAAGGCGGTGTAGTTGATGTTGCGGGCGTCGTACTGTTGGTGGGTCAGGGCGTAATCCACCGTGGTAACGTTACCAAAGGTGGTCTTGCGGCCTTCCTTACCGAAGCGGCGTGCGAGCATGATCCCAAAACGTTGATCGGGGATCGCCGTGCCTTGGATCAGGTTCCAACTATTGGGCAATTGGCGCGCGGCATCCACGGCTGTTGCAGTGGACGCGCCGTTCAGGGAAGTAGGAAAGGTGGAAGGTAATTGCCGGGAACCGTCATCAAATGCCAGCCGATCGGTGCTGCCACCTTGGCCAGCAAGGAAGGAGTTACCCGTGGTCCCAACACGATAACTCGTGGAGTAAGTGACCTTGGTTTCGTTCTCGGCTGGTACGCTAAGGGTGTTGATACGGATGACGCCACCAGCGAAGTCGCCCGGTAATTCGGGGGCCGCCGTTTTGTGGATCATCACTCGGTCCAAGGCACCACTGGGTAGCAGATCGAAGCTGAAGGCGCGCTTATCGGCCTCCATACTTGGTGCGATCACATCGTTCAGAAGCACGGTATTGTAGCGATCGCTCAATCCACGGATCATCACAAATCGATCACTGATCAAGGTTACACCTGGTATACGGCGCACCACGTCACCCGCATCGCGGTCCTGGCCTTTGGCGATCTGCTGCCGACCCAAACCGTTCACGACCTGTTCACTGTTACGGGTATCCATTACCACGGCACTTTCCGTTTCAATACGGCGGGTGGTCACCACTTCCACAGCTTTTATTTCTACAGCCAGGCTCTTCAGTTCCAGATCCACAAGCGAGCGCGTATCCGCAGTCACCGTGATCGGTTTTTCCATAGGTGCGTAGCCCACGAAGCTCACCAGCAGAAGATGGCTGCCGGCTTCTGTCTCAAAGCTGAACTTGCCGTCCAGATCTGTTGTCGCACCGGTGGTGGTGCCTTTGATCACCACGTTCACGAAGGGCATAGGCTGAATGGTCCCGGCTTCATTGGCCGTGATGGTGCCTGCCACCGTGCCTTTTTGCGCGATCGCTCCCGTGGTCACGAAGAGAAGGAGGAGTAGCAGGTTCCGGTACATGCCGAACGCGATCGGCATAGTAGCCTTTTCGCGCTGCAAAAGTCCGTTCGCCTTGTTACCTCCGCTTTGTTCCGGCGTTAAGGCTATGTTAGTTAACCTGTCGCTTGCTTAATGTTCCGTTAACACGGTCTTCCAAGAACCACCATTTGGGTGCATCCTTGCGCTGCCGGGCTTCCTGCCACATCAGCACCAACCGGTCTTGAAGCAGCACGGTGGCTTCCTCAACGTTGTCGGCAACGAACAGGAACTTCAGTTCTTCCTGGCCAATGGTGCCTTCAACGATCATGCGATCGATCTGCTCCAGCAGGGGTTTCCAATAGTCCTTGCCGTAGAGTAGAATGGGGAAGTTCTTCACCTTGCCGGTCTGGATCAGCGTGATCGTTTCGAACATCTCATCCACGGTTCCGGCTCCACCGGGCATCACCACGAAGGTCACACTGTATTTCAACAGCAACACCTTGCGTACAAAGAAGCGGTGGAATGTGAGGCTGACATCCAAGTACGGGTTGGCATACTGTTCATGCGGTAGTACGATGTTGCAGCCTACACTTCGCGCCCCCACATCACGTGCGCCGCGGTTGGCCGCTTCCATGATCCCTGGTCCACCGCCGGTCATGATGGTGAAGCCAACGCGCCCGATGCGTCGGGCGAGTTCGCGCGTTGCTTCGTAATAGGGGTGGTCTTCTTTGAAGCGAGCACTGCCGAAGAAAGTGACACAGGGCCCCACGAAGTGCAGCTTGCGGAAACCGTAGATGAACTCACGGGCGATCTGCGCCACGCTCTGTAGCTCCTTCCACCGGGAGCGGGGACCTTCGAGGAAGCGGAGGTCGATGTGTTGCTTGGGGGGTGTAGGTGTCACGGCGCGAAGCTATTGGTCCGGGACGTGTGGCTATTGCGCGGTTCAATTCAGCTTGTTTCGATCATCTTTGAGGGCGATCAGGTCCGCCCTCAATGATCCCTTACGCCCGCACCCATCGAACAGAATCGAACCTTTCTTATGCTCCAGCGGTCCTGCGCCGCTGTTTGGCCGTGGCGGTCCTTGCGCTATCCGCATGGTCATGCCATGCACAGTATTCGACCGCCGTATTCGACACGCTCGATGTCCGGCATGATCTGTCCAAGTCCGCGATCGTTCGGTTCCAGGCCGCGCAAAGCCACGCCACCGCGTGCATGTATGGCGGGCGGGCGGAAGATCAGCGCAGCACAGCGCTCTTGATGCTCGACCTGGCGACCGAACTAGGACAGGACACGCTCCATGCCAGGGCCTACACGGTGGTGGGCTGTTCCTAGGGACAGCGATCCCGGCAAGGGCCTGGATTACCTGTACAAAGCACTGAGCTATGCCGAGCACGGTGGCGTTCCGGATCAGATCGGTTGGGTGGAGAAGGAGATCGGTATCCTGTTCAAACTGATGGCCCAGTACCGCGAGGCGATCACCTGGCTGAAGCGTGGCGAGGTGAAGATCACGCGCCTTGGCGAAGTGAACCGCACGGCCTGCCACCTGAGCGAAGCGTATGGCGCTTTGGGGATGCAGGACTCCGCGTTGTTCTATGCGCAACGGTCCAATGTGATCACATCCGTGGCCAGCGACCCTTACGGCTATGCCCGCTCGCAACTGATCCTGGGAAAGGCCTATGCGGCCAACCGAGAGACGGACATGGCGGAGCTCTTCTTCCAAAAGGCCATCGCTGTTTGCGACTCGTTCGCGGTAGCCCGGGTGATGCCCTCAGCGTTGGTGGGGCTCGGGCAAGTGCGACTTTCCATGAAGGATGCCGAGGGTGCGATCGGCCTGGGTACGCACGCCTTGGCCGTTGCCGAAAGGACCGCGAACCTGCCCTCCTCGCTCGATGCCACGGACCTTTTGGAGAAAGCCTATCACGCCGCAGGCAAACCGGACAGTGCGTACGTCAGTTTGAAGCTGCATTCCGCGTTGCAGGACAGCCTGGTCAATGCCGATGCGCTGAGCAAGGTGGAGAACATGCGCTTCGGCCAGCAGCTGAAGGTCAAGGAGGAAGAAGCTGCGCTTGCGGAAGCCAACGCCGAACGCTCACGCAACATCCAGTTCGGCATCATCGCCCTCATCGTTATCACGCTCGGCATCTTCCTGCTCATTTTCAGTCGCACGGCGGTGGTGGGTGCAAAGGCCATCAAGAACCTCTCGCTCATCGCGCTGCTGCTCTTCTTCGAGTTCATCAACTTGTTGTTGCATCCGTTCCTCGATCGCATCACCAACCACTCGCCGATCCTGATGCTGCTGGCCATGGCCGCCATCGCCGGGTTGCTCATTCCGCTGCACCACCGCATGGAGAAGCTGATCACCAACATGCTCGTGAGCAAGAACAACCGGGTGCGGTTGGAAGCAGCAAGGAGGACGATAGAGGAACTCGAAGCACGGCCCCAAGACAAGAATTCAACATTGAAAGAATGAGCCTTCTCAAGACACTTCGCAACAACCTTGGTCCAGAGCACCGCTTGTTCCGTGTGCTTACCAGTGGCATCGGGGAAGTGATCATGGTGATGGTGGGTGTGCTGCTGGCCTTGTGTGTGCAGAACTGGAACGACGATCGCAAGGACACGGTCAAGGAAACGAAGCTGTTGCGCGAGATGCGGGAGAACCTGAACGCAGACCTGACCGATTGCCGATGGAACATCGACTTCAACGAACGCGCACTGCATGCGAACAGGAACGTATTGCGGCATTTGGAGGAACGTACACCGTACACTGACACAATGCGCATTCACTACGCCACGCTGTTCGGCTGCACGCAACTGGTGGCGAACACCTCCGCGTTCGATAACCTGAAGAGCATCGGCTTCAACCTGATCCGCACGGACAGCCTGCGCAAGGGCATCACCTCGCTCTATTCGGAGCGCTACACCTACCTGCGAAGCATGGAACTCGATATGGACGCGCCCCTGATGACCGATCGAATGGCCGCGCAGATCGCGGACAAATTGATCTTGGACAGCATGTGGGTGAGCGCGCGACCGATCGACCCCGAAGCGCTGATGGACGACGTTGGTTTCAAGGGAACCCTAAGGATGAACATCTTCTTCCGGGGGTTCATGATCGACCAGTACCGGGATGCCGAAGGGCGTATCCTTCGTTTGCAAGAGATGATCGACACGGAACTGGAGGCGCGAGAATAGGAATTCATCGCCCTGACAATTTCCTTGTGGGCGGTAGCGCCCGCGTGTGCTTGGCGGCGGCGCGGAGGACGATACGAGGAGTTGGAGGCAGCCTCCTCTGGTTCAAGGTCAGACCAAGGGAAGTGAAGAGCGTGTCCGCACCCGGCTCCGAGAAGTGCGCGCAACTATCTTTGAGCATCACATTCCAGAGCCATGAGCTTTAACCTCAAAAGCGAGCGCAGCAGCGCCGTGGATGACGTGCTTGCACGCGTTGGTCGCCTGTCCGCTGCGGACAAGCGCCGGTTCATGCAAGCGATCCGCCAAGAAGAGCGCAAGGACGACCTGGCTTGGCTGCACAAGGTCTGGGGGAGAGTCACGTTGAAGGACAGCGAGATCACACGTCTTGTGGAAGAGGTAAGGACTGAGATGCATGCCGCTTCGCAGACGCACAAGGCTCGTCGTTGACACCAATGTGCTGATCAGTTGGTTGATCGGCCGCCGCTTGCGCGGTATCGATCAAGTGCTCGTTCAAGAGCGTTTCCAGTTGTGCTTTTCCACCCGAGCATTGGCCGAGGTCGCCGAGGTGACCCGCCGTTCCAAGATGCGCAAGTACTTCAGCCAGGCAGTAGCCGAGGAGAACATTGAACGCTTGGGCCGCTTGGGCAAGGTGCTGAAGCGCGAGCCGAACGTGGTGCCGGTTTGCCGCGATGCCAAGGACGACTACCTGCTCGCATTGGCCAAGGCCGCGAAAGCCGATGTGCTGATCACTGGCGATAGTGACCTGTTGGTGCTGAAGGTCCACTATGGAGCACGCATCCTCACACCCGCGGAATTCCTGCAAGAGTTCAGCGCAGAATGAGTTCACAACAGCATCCAATGATTTTCTCCAGCAAGAACCTGAATCCTCCATCGCTTGCCGCGAGCCTGATCCGCACGCTGGCATTGGTCATCGCGCTCGTCGGTATCGTACAACTTCGCGCCCAGCCGCTCGACACGCTTAATGCCAGACTGAGAGGCCTACCGATCGATAGCGTGGAGGAACGTGAGCGGGAAGCGACCGACCCTCGAACGAAGTTCGTCACCATCACCAGGCTCACCGGCGAGTAATTATATCGCGGTCGCCCGGAGGACTGCATGAAGGCGGCTATTCGCGGGCTGGAAGTGGCTGAACCGACCGGGAACGACACGCTGATCGGCTGGGCGCACTTCGGCATCGGTGCGGCTTTCACAAGCCTCAGCGACGTGAACGGTGCGCTGAAGCACTTCAACATCGCCTTTGAGCGCTATCGGCATATCGGCGATAGCTTGAGGATGGGGGACGTGTGCAAGGAGATCGCGATCGTGTACATGCGAGTGGGGGATACCGAGGGGACCTTGCGCTACATGCGGAAGGCGCAGGGCTATGGCCTGAGTGAAGGTAACTACGGTCGCTCGATGTCGATCCTCGCCAAGTGCCATCTGGATCGCGGCGATCTGGACTCGGCGCTGTACTATGCCCGCAAGGCCGATGTACTGAAGGTACCCGGAATGGATCCATACGGCTATGCCGCCTTCCAGCATACGCTGGCCGCCGTGCATGCCGCACGCGGCGAGAACGACCTTGCCGAGCCCTACTTCAAACGGGCCTTGGTGGTGGCCGATTCTTCCGGGCTGCCGGAGTCTCTCCTCAATGCCGCGGCCGGTTATGCGAAGCTGCTTATCGGTCAAGGGCGCCGGGCGGAGGCACTCGTATGGGCGCGCAAGGGCTACGAAGCCACTGAGCATACGCGGCAACTGGGCTTCATGGTGAAGTCCACGACGGCCTTGTCCGATGCCTTTGCAGCGAATGGCATGACCGATAGCGCGCTGGTTTACTCGAAGGTCGCCCACGCTTGGCGCGACTCGCTCACGAGCCTGCAGAACAAGAGCCAATTGCAGAACCAGCTCTTCACGCAGGAACTGAAGGACCGCGAGGATGCGAAGCTCCGCGCGGAGGAAGTCGCCACCCGCTCCCGAAACATCCAGTTCGGCATCATCGCGCTCATCGTCATCACGCTGGGCATCTTCCTGCTCATCTTCAGTCGCACGGCGGTGGTGGGTGCCAAGGCCATCAAGAACCTCTCGCTCATCGCGCTGCTGCTCTTCTTCGAGTTCATCAACCTGCTGTTGCATCCGTTCCTTGATCGCATCACGAACCACTCACCGATCCTGATGCTGTTGGCCATGGCCGCGATCGCCGGGTTGTTGATCCCACTGCACCATCGCATGGAGAAGCTGATCACCACCATGCTCGTGAGCAAGAACAACCGGGTAAGGTTGGAAGCAGCAAGGAGGACGATCGAGGAACTCGAGGGGGCAGGGAAGCAGCCAGAGCAAACCT
>Ga0209490_10001426_pt1 | contig 23274 bp, 20 predicted proteins | sample MAT06_FD_187209 | JGI IMG/M metagenome (GOLD analysis project Ga0209490, IMG submission 187209) | Freshwater microbial communities from Lake Fryxell liftoff mats and glacier meltwater in Antarctica - MAT-06 (SPAdes) (version 2) | ecosystem: Environmental > Aquatic > Freshwater > Ice > Liftoff... | reverse complement strand
CGGCTTCTGCACGCCCGGCATGGTGATGAGCGCCATCGACCTGGTGCAGAACCACGACCACAGCAGCGAAGCAAAAATCCGCGAAGCCCTGGAAGGCAATTTCTGCCGCTGCACGGGTTACCAGAACATCGTCAAGGCCGTGCAGCAAGGCGCTGCGGCCATGGCCTCGACTCCCGCCTGAATACCGTCTGAATACCGTCTGACCACCGCTTGAACGGAACACAACCATGAACGCAAGACAAGGTTTCATCGGCCAGAGCGTGCTGCGCCGCGAAGACGCGCGCTTTCTCACCGGCCGCGGCCAGTACACCGACGACATCACCCTGCACGGGCAGACCTACGGCGTCTTCCTGCGCAGCCCACATGCCCATGCCGTGATCACGAAGCTGGACACCAGCGCCGCGGCCAAGGCGCCAGGCGTGCTGGGCATCTTCACCGGTGAACACTTCAAAGCGGTCGGCGGCCTGCCCTGCGGCTGGCTCATCAACAACATCGACGGCACGCCGATGAAGGAGCCCAAGCACCCGGTCATCGCCGACGGCAAGGTGCGCTATGTCGGCGACCGCGTCGCGCTGGTGGTAGCCGAAACGCATGAGCAGGCGCGCGCCGCGACGCAGTTGATCGAGGTTGAGTACGACGTTCTGCCGGTCTACATCGACATGGCGCATCCTGCCAAGGCCGGCGCCGCGCTGCATGTGGAATCTCCCGACAACCGCTGCTACCAGTGGCAGATCGGCGACGCCGCCGGCACCGAAGAAGCGCTGAAGAACGCAGCCCACGTCGTCAGCTTGAGCTTTCGCAACAACCGCCTGGTGCCCAACGCCATCGAGACGCGCGCCGCGAACGCGGCGTGGAACCCGAGCGACGACAGCTACACGCTTTACGTCAGCAACCAGAACCCGCACGTCGAACGCCTGCTGATGTGCGCTTTCGTGCTGGGCATCCCCGAGCACAAGATGCGCGTGGTGGCTCCCGATGTCGGCGGCGGCTTCGGCAGCAAGATTTTCCTGTACGGCGAAGAAACGGCGCTGGTCTGGGCCAGCAAGCAGATTCGCCGCCCCATCAAGTGGACGGCCGACCGTTCCGAAGCCTTCCTGTCAGATGCCCACGGCCGCGACCACCTGACGACAGCGCAGTTGGCGCTGGACAAGGATTACAAGTTCATCGGCTTCAAGGTCGACACCACGGCCAACATGGGTGCTTACCTCAGCACCTTTGCAAGCGCGGTGCCCACCATCCTGTACGCCACGCTGCTGGCCGGGCAGTACGCCACGCCAAAGATCAGCTGCACCGTGACGGCGATGTTCACCAACACGAGCCCGGTGGATGCCTACCGCGGCGCCGGCCGGCCCGAAGCCACGTACACGGTGGAACGCATCGTCGAGACGGCCGCGCGTGAACTCGGCATCGACCCGGGTGAGCTGCGCCGCCGCAACTTCATCCGCACCTTTCCCTATGCCACGCCCGTGGGCCTGACCTACGACACCGGCGACTACGACGCGACGATGGACCGCGCGGAAGAACTGGCCGATGTGCAGGGTTTTGCTGCGCGGCAGGCCGCCAGTGAAGCCAAGGGTCTGAAGCGCGGCATGGGCTACAGCGCCTACATCGAGGCTTGCGGCATTGCACCGTCTTCGGTAGCGGGCGCCCTAGGCGCACGTGCCGGCCTGTTCGAGGCCGGTGAAGTGCGTGTGCATCCCACCGGCAAGGTCACCGTCTTCACCGGCAGCCACAGCCACGGCCAAGGCCACGAGACCACCTTCGCGCAGGTGGTGGCCGACAAGCTGGGTATTCCGCTGGACGACATCAGCATCGAACACGGCGACACCGGCAAGGTGCTGTTCGGCATGGGTACCTACGGTTCGCGCTCGCTCGCAGTCGGCGGCACGGCCATCGTGAAGGCGCTGGACAAGGTGATTGCCAAGGGCAAGAAGATCGCCGCCCACCTGATGGAAGCGGCCGACACCGACGTCGTCTTCGAGAACGGCGTGTTCAAGGTGGAAGGTACCGACAAGAGCGTGCCGTTCGCCAGCGTCAGCCTCACGGCCTACGTGCCGCACAACTTCCCGCACGACAAGCTGGAGCCGGGGCTGAACGAAAACGCCTTCTACGACCCGAGCAACTTCACCTACCCGGCCGGCACCTATATCTGCGAGGTGGAGATCGACCCCGCCACGGGCGTGGTGCGCATCGACCGCTTCACCGCCTGCGACGACTTTGGCAACGTCATCAACCCGATGATCGTCGAGGGCCAGGTGCACGGCGGCCTGGCGCAGGGCCTGGGCCAGGCGCTGCGTGAAGACTGCGTCTACGACCCGGAAAGCGGCCAGTTGCTCACCGGCAGCTACATGGACTACGCCATGCCGCGCGCCGACGACTTCCCCAACTTCACCGTTGAAACGATGAAAGGCACGCCCTGCACGCACAACCCGTTGGGCGTGAAGGGCTGCGGCGAGGCCGGCGCCATCGGCAGCCCACCGGCGCTCATCAACGCCATCTGCCACGCCCTGTCCATCAAGGACATGCCGATGCCGGCCAGCCCACACAATGTCTGGAAGGCCATCCAGGCCAGCAAGTCAGCCTGAACGCCTGAAGGAAAAGACCATGCAAGCATTTGCCTACAGCACCCCCACCAGCGTGGCCGACGCCGCGCGTGCCGCCGCCCAGGAAGACAGCAAGTACATGGCCGGTGGCCAGACGCTGCTGCAGTCCATGAAGCTCGGCCTGATTGCGCCATCGGCCGTCATCGACCTCTCGACCCTGCCCGAACTGAAGGGCATCTGCCTGGAGGGCGGCAACGTGGTCATCGGCGCGGGCACCACGCATGCCGAGGTGGCGGCGTCCAAGGAAGTTCAGGCCTCCATCCCCGCGCTGGCCGATCTCGCCAGCCACATCGGCGACCGCCAAGTCCGCAATCGCGGCACCCTCGGCGGCAGCCTGGCCAACAACGACCCCGCCGCTTGCTACCCGGCCGCCGTTTTGGGCCTGGGCGCCACGGTGCACACGAACCAGCGCAAGATCAGTGCAGACGACTTTTTCGTCAGCGTCTACACCACAGCGCTGAACGATGGTGAGGTCATCACTGCGGTGAGCTTCCCCATCCCTGAAAAGGCGGGCTGGCAGAAGTTCAAGCAGCCGGCCAGCCGTTTCAGCCTGGTGGGCGTGTTCGTGGCCAAGGGTGCGGCGTCTTCGGGTGGGGAAGTGCGCGTGGCCGTCACCGGCGCCGGCGCCAGCGGCGTGTTTCGTGCCAGCGCGCTGGAAGCCAAGCTGGCCACCGACTACAGCGCCGCCGCGCTGGCGGGCGCCACGGTATCGGCCGATGAGCTGAACAGCGACCTGCACGGCAGCGCGGAGTACCGTGCAGCGCTGATTCCGGTGCTGGCGGGGCGTGCCATCGGCTGAGGGCGAGCCGCCGCCTTGCGAACGCCGCACCGCCCGAACGCCGCACCGCCGTGTGCGGCGTTCTCGTTTTTACAGCCCGGCCTGGAACCCGCACCTTGACCACCACCGAACTGCCCACCAGCATCGACGACACCGCGGCGCGCCTTTTGGAGTTGGACTACGTGCCCGAACGCGCGCTGGCCACCACCGTATTCCTGGCGCTGAAGCTGCAGCGCCCGCTGTTCCTGGAAGGTGAACCCGGCACCGGAAAGACCGAGATCGCCAAGACGCTGGCGGCAATGTTGGGGCGGCCGCTGATCCGCCTGCAATGCCACGAAGGCCTGGACCTGGCCGGCGCCGCCTACGAATGGAACTACGCGCGGCAGATGCTCGAGATTCGCCTCGCCGAGAGCGGCCCCGGCCAACGCGAAGACCTGGCGCAAGAACTCTTCAGCGACCGCTTCCTGATCCGCCGCGCGCTGCTGCAGGCCATCGACCCGGCGCAGCCTGTGCCGCCGGTGCTGCTGATCGACGAACTCGACCGCGCCGACGAACCCTTCGAGGCTTTCCTGCTGGAAGTGCTCTCGGACTTCCAGATCACCATCCCCGAGTACGGCACCGTGAAGGCCGCGCACCCGCCCATCGTGGTGCTGACGAGCAACCGCACGCGCGAGATTCACGATGCCGTGAAGCGCCGTTGCCTCTATCACTGGGTGGGCTTTCCGGATGCGCAGCGCGAGGCCGAGATCCTGGCGCGCCGTGTGCCCGGCGCGCCGCAGAAGCTGGCCGCCGAGATCGTGGCCTTCGTGCAGAAGCTGCGCACCATCGAGCTCTACAAGCTGCCCGGCATTGCCGAGACCATCGAGTGGACTCGCGCGCTGATGCAACTGGATGCACTGGTGCTCGACCCCGAGACCATCAACCAGACCCTGGGCGTGCTGCTGAAGTACCAGGACGACATCGCCAAGGTGCAGGGCAGCGAGACGGCGCGCTTGCTGACGCAGCTGCGCAGCGAAGCTCAGACGGCGCGCTGAGATGCGGCGCACTCTCATACCGGCAGCCCTGCTGGCTTGCGCAGGCCTCGTGCAGGCCGCCGGGACGTCAGCCTTGCATCGTGTGTTCGACGACGCCGTGAAGGCGGGTTTCGCGGGCGAAGTGTTGGTGGGCAGCCTGGACGCCGTGCTCTTCGAGGCCGTGGCGGGTATCGCCGATCGCGAGCAGCGCCTTCCCCATCGCACGGGCCAGGTCTGGCGCTGGGCGTCCGTGTCCAAGCAGGTCACGGCGGCGCTGGTGATGCGCCAGGTGGACGCGGGCCGCCTGCAACTGGATGACACACTCGCCCAACACCTGCCCGGCTTCACCGGGCCCAGTGCCGCGCGCGTGACGGTTCGCCAGCTGCTGCAGCACCTCTCGGGCCTGCCCAACCCCGACGACTCGGCGCCCGGCTCCGCAGGCCTGCCCGGCTTCTACACCGCCGCGCAACCGGATGCGCTGGCCTACTGCGCCGGCACACCCAAGCGGCCACCGGGCACGGCCTTCGAATACAACAACTGCGACACCCTGGTGCTGGCAGCGCTGCTGGCGCGCGTGGTCGAGCAGCCCTTCGAGGCCTTGCTCCAGACGCAACTGGTCAAGCCGCTGCGTCTGCAGTCGCTGGGCCTGGCCGGCACGTCGCCGCCGCGCGCAAACGTGGTGCCCTATGCCGCGGATGGGCGCGCTGTGCCGCAGCCGCGGCTGGCCAACTTCGGCGCTGCCGGCGCGCTGGAAGGCAGCGCACGCGACCTGCTCGAATTCGACCGCGCCTTGCTGCGCTTCAAGCTGGTCTCGGAGGCCGGTTCACGCACGATGTGGGCGGGCGAACCGAAGTGGGGCTACGTCGCGCTGGGCGCCTGGGGCTACCCGGCCACCTTGGCAGGCTGCGCCCGCCCCGTGCAGCTGGTCGAGCGGCGCGGCGATGTCGGCGGCAGCCAGGTGCGCAACATCCTGGCGCCCGCCCTGGGCAAGGCGGTCATCGTGTTCACCAACGTCGCCGATTTCGAGTTCGGCGAGGTCTGGCAAGGCCTTGGCTTCAGCCACGCCTTGCTCTCTGCCGCCTTGTGCCCGCTGGCCTCAAGCCCCTGAAGCCCCTGAAGCCCCTGAAGACGCCGAAGCCGTGCTGCGCGCTCCTGACACCGCCGCCCTGCCCGGCCACCTGGCCGAGAACGTGATGCATTTCGGCCGCGTGCTGCGCACCGCTGGCATGCCGGTGCCCACCGACCGCATACAGCTCGTGCTGAACGCGCTGCAGGTGGCCGGTCTGGAGAGCCGGCGCGACTTTCACGCCACGCTGTCTGCCTGCTTGCTGGACCGCGTGGAACACCGCGAACTCTTCGACCAGGCCTTTTATCTCTTCTGGCGCGACCCCGACCTGGCCGGCCGCGTGATGGCGATGCTGCTGCCGCGTGTGCAGGCCAAGACCGAGCAGGCGCCGCTGCCGGAAAACCGGCGTTTGGGCGAAGCGCTGTTTCCGCACCAACCGAGTCATCCGAACGCGCCGCCACCGCCAGAGAAGATCGACGTCGACGCCACGCTGACGTGGAACGAACGTGAACTGCTGCAGAAGGCCGACTTCGACACCATGACGGCTGACGAGTGGCGTGCCGCGCAGGCGCTGCTGCGCCAGATGGCCCCGCTGTTCGAGCCCATGACCACACGGCGCATGGCGCGCGCGTCCGGGCCCGGCCGCATGGCGCGCGTGGACGGCCGCGCCACCTTGCAGGCGCTGGCGCGCCACGGCGGCGAGGTCTGGCAGTTGCACTGGCGCCGCCCGCGCGAGCAACCGTCGCCGCTCGTCGTGCTGGCCGACATCTCGGGCAGCATGAGCCGCTATTCGCGCATGCTGCTGCACTTCACGCATGCGCTCGGCCATGCCGATGCGCGTGTGGAAAGCTTCGTCTTCGGCACGCGGCTGACGCGCACCACGCGCGCGCTGCGCCAACGCGACCCCGACATCGCCGTGGCGCATGTGGTGCACGAGGTGCAGGACTGGTCGGGCGGCACGCGCATCAGCGCCTGCCTGCACCAGTTCAACCAGCGCTGGGCGCGCCGTGTGCTGAGCGGCCGCGCGACCGTGCTGCTGATCAGCGACGGGCTGGAACACGGCACGCCCGACGACCCGCATTGCGCACAGCTGCGCTTCGAGATGGAGCGCCTGCACAAGAGCTGCCGCAAGCTGATCTGGCTGAACCCGCTGTTGCGCTTCGAGCAGTTTCAGCCGCGTGCGGCGGGCATCAAGGCCATGCTGCCGCATGTCGACCGCTTTCTGCCCGCCCACAACCTACAGAGCCTGAAAGAGCTGGCGCAGGTGCTGGCGCGGCAGTAGCACCCTGACTGTCAAAAGGAATGCATTTTGAATATCGACTGGAACGCCTTCACACCCTGGGCGTCGCTCGGCGGCGGCGCTCTCATCGGCGTGGCCGCAGCCATGTTCATGCTGCTGAACGGGCGCATTGCCGGCATCAGCGGTGTGCTGGGCAGCCTGCTGAAGCCCGTGAAGGGCGACCTGGCCTGGCGCGTGGCCTTCATCGCCGGCCTGGTGCTGGCGCCGCTGCCCTACCTGCTGCTGGCCGAATGGCCCGCCACGCAAACAGACGCCAGCTTTGGCGCGCTGGTGCTGGCCGGCCTGCTGGTGGGCGTGGGCACGCGCTTTGGCGGGGGCTGCACCAGCGGGCACGGTGTCTGCGGCTTGTCGCGCCTGTCGCCACGTTCAGCCGTTGCCACGCTGGTGTTCATGGCCGCGGGCTTTGCCACCGTGTATGCCGTGCGCCATCTGCTGGCTTTTTGAAGGAAGCTGTGGTGGTCGTTTTCGCCGCTTTGCTCGCGGGTCTGGTTTTCGGCCTCGGTCTCATCGTCTCGGGCATGGCCAACCCGGCCAAGGTGCTGGGCTTTCTCGACCTCGCCGGCGCGTGGGACCCCTCGCTGGCGCTGGTGATGGCGGGCGCCATCGGCGTCAGCCTGGTCGCCTTCATCTTCGCCCGCGGCCGCACGCATTCACTGCTGGGCGCCGAGATGGAAATGCCCCGCAAGCGCGGCATCGACGGCCGCCTCGTCGGGGGCGCACTGCTTTTCGGCATGGGCTGGGGTGTCGCGGGCTTCTGCCCCGGCCCGGCGCTGGTGGCGCTGGGCATGGGGCAGATCAAGGCCGTGGTGTTTGTCGCTGCCATGCTGTCCGGCATGGGGCTGTTCGAGCTGCTGGAACGGCGTCAGCGCACGGGTTGAAGTTCAGCCCGGCCGTCCTGCCGGAAGAACACTTTGCGGGTACTGCCCGCGCAGCGCGCGCCACACGGCTTCGGCCGTCAGCGGCATCTGCAGCGCTTCAGCCGCACGGCCCTGGCCCGTACCCGCCAGACCATGGGCCAGCGCGTCCACCACCGCGTTCACCACCGCCGGCGTGGCGCCGATGGTGCCGAGTTCACCCACGCCCTTGGCGCCGAGGCTGTTGGTGAGGCACGGCATGCGCTCGTCGAAGACCGTCTTGAAGCCGAGAAAACCGTCCACGTTGGGCAGTGCGTAGTCCATGAAGCTGGCACTCAGCAGCTGGCCTTCGGCGTCGTAGACCAGATGCTCGCACAGCGCCTGGCCGATGCCCTGAACCGCGCCACCTTCCACCTGTCCGCGCACGATGCCGGGGCTGACGACGCGGCCGATGTCGTTCACGCTGGCGTAGGCCACCACCTGCGTGCGGCCGGAGGCGGGGTCGATTTCCACCTCGCAGAGATGGCAGCCGTTGGGCCAGGTCGGCGCGCTGGCCTTGGCGCCACCCTCGGCCAGGATGACGCCGCCGGGCTGGCGCTGTGCCAGTTCGAAGAGGCCGATGCCGAGGTCGGTGCCGGCCACGCTGTAGCGCCCGGCGGCGTATTCGATGTCGGCAACGCCGGCCTCCAGCGCCCCGGCGGCGAGCGGCTTGCCGGCTTCCACTGCACGCTGTGAAGCGACCAATGCTGCCGCACCGCCCGTGAACAGGCTGCGGCTGGCGGCACTGCCGAAGCCGTTGGCGCGGTCGGTGTCGCCCTGCAGGATGCGGATGCGTTCGATGGGGACACCGAACGCATCCACCGCCAGCTGCGCATAGCTGGTGGCAATACCCTGTCCCATGGCCATGGTGGCGCTGGTGAGCTCGACCACCCCGTCGGCGGTGATGCGCACCTGCACGTTTTCTTCCAGCGCGTTGCCGCCGGTCCATTCCAGGAACGTGGCGAGGCCGCGCCCGCGCAGCAGCCCGCGCTGGGCGCTTTCGGCGCGCCGGGCCGCGAAGCCTTGCCAGTCAGCCAGCGCCAAGCCCTGGTCGAGCAGCTGTTCGAAATTGCCGCTGTCGTAGGTCTGGCCCATCGGGTTTTTGTAGGGCAGCTGCTCGGGCCGGATCATGTTGCGGCGGCGGATCTCGGCCGCGTCCATCTGCAGTTCACGCGCGGCAGCATCGAACAGGCGTTCCAGTGTGTAGATGGCCTCGGGCCGGCCGGCGCCGCGGTAGGCGCCCGTGGCTGCGGTATGCGTCAGCACGGCGGTAATCTGCAGATGGACGGTTTGGATGTCGTAGATGCTGGTCGTGACCCAGGGCCCGATGAGCAACTGAATGGCCACGCCCGCACCGGTGGGCAGGGCACCCACGTTGGCCCACGAGCGGATGCGCAGCGCCAGCACCTTGCCGTCGGCGTCGAGCGCCATCTCGGCGCGGCTGAGCAGGTCGCGGCCGTGCACCGCGGTCAGAAACTCTTCCACACGTTCGGCCTGCCACTTCACCGGGCGCTGCAGATCCAGCGCGGCATAGGCCGTGACCACGTCTTCCGGGTAGAGCGTGGTCTTCATGCCGAAGCCGCCGCCCACGTCACCCACCAGCACGCGCACGTTGTCGTTGCTGCGCGCGCTGCTCACGCCCGAGAGGCAATGCACGAGGCCGCCACGCACGCCGGTGGGCATCTGGCTGGACAGGCGCACCGTCAGCCGGCCATCGTCGACGTAGGCCAGCAGCGCGCGCGGCTCGATGGGGCTAGGCGCCAGGCGCTGGTTGACGATGGGCAGGCTGATGCGGTGCTTTGCCGTGGCGAATGCAGCAGCAGTGGCTGCAGCATCGCCATGCTGCATTTCGGCCAGCACATTGCCCGGCGCGCCTTCCCAGACCAGGGGCGCGCCAGCGGCAAGCGCGGCGACGGCGTCGGCTACCGCAGGCAGGGCTTCGATGTCCACTTGCACCGCGTCTGCGGCAGCGCGTGCCGCCTCGCGGCTTTCGGCCACCACAGCAGCCACGCATTCGCCCACGTGGCGCACCGTGCCCACCGCCAGGGCATGCTTGGGCGGCGGGTTCATGGCGCTGCCACCCGGCTGCTTGAAGCCGCCGGCCGGGGCCAGCGGCTTGACGCCTGCGGCCGCAAGATCGGCGCCGGTGTAGACGGCCACCACGCCCGGCATGGCCTGGGCCTCTGCGGTGTGGATGCTGTTGATGCGGCCGTGCGCGAAGCTGCTGCGTACGAAGTGCACGAAGAGCTGGCCGACGGGCATCACGTCGTCGGTGTAGCGGCCCTGGCCCTGCACCAGCGCCGGGTCTTCGATGCGGCGCACGGTGTGGCCGCTGCCGTAACGGCCGGCCTGGGTGAAGCTGTAGGGCGCGTTCATGCCGTCTCCTGCGCAAGCGTGGCGGCAGCCATCTGCACGGCGGCCACGATGTTCACGTAGCCGGTGCAGCGGCACAGGTTGCCTTCCAGCGCCTGCACCACGTCAGCTACGCTGGGCTGCGGGTTCTGCGCCAGCAGGGCGACAGCGCTCATCATCATCCCCGGGGTGCAGAAGCCGCATTGCAGGCCGTGGCAGGCAATGAAGGCGTCTTGCACCGGATGCAGCGCGCCATCAGGCCGTGCCAGGCCTTCCACGGTGGTGACGTTGCGGCCGCTGGCCTGCACGGCCAGCACACTGCAACTCTTCACGGCCAGGCCGTCCAGCAGCACGGTGCAGGCGCCGCACTGCGCGGTGTCGCAGCCGACATGGGTGCCGGTGAGGCCCAGGGTGTCGCGCAGCCAGTGCACGAGCAGGGTGTTGGGTTGAGTTGCCGCCGGGGTGGGACGGCCGTTGACGTGCGTGGTGGGCATGGCGGGGTGGGACAGTGGCACAGTGGAACGTGAAGAGCGCGCGGTGGGTGACGACGGCCGAGTTTCAAAGCGTGCGCGTCACCTTGGCCAGAAACGGCGGCTGGTCAGGGTTGCGACCACGCGCACGCGACAGCGCTTCGACCATGGGGTAGAAACTCTGCACGACGGCGATGGCATCGAGATCTTCGTGCCCGGTGGTGGCGAGCGGCAGTGTCGGCACGCCCTGGGCTTCGATATCTGCGCGCTGCGCTTCGGGCACGGCCAGCAGCACCCCGGCGCCCCGGGCATGCAGGCGCAGCGCCAATTCGAGCAACCCGGCCTGTGTTGGCCCGCGTGGCGCCAGCACCAGCACCGGCCAGCCCTGCCCCACCAGCGCCATCGGCCCGTGCTGCACCTCGGCGCCCGAGAAGGCCTCGGCGTGCATGGCGCAGGTTTCCTTGAACTTCAGCGCGGCTTCCTGGGCTACGGCCAAGCCGGGGCCGCGGCCGATGACGAACAGCTGCTCAGCGCCTTGCAGCTCCGCCACGGCGGCGCTCCAGTCCAGCGCGGCGGCAGCGGCCAGGGCCTCGGGTAAGGCCGCAACGGCCGCAGCGAGGGTGGCGTCCTGCTGCCAGGCCGCCACCAGGCGCGCGCCGGCCACCAGTTGCGCGATGTAGCTCTTGGTGGCGGCAATGCTGCGCTCTTGCCCGGCGTGCAGCGGCAGCACGAATTCAGCAGCGCAGGCCAGTGGTGAAGCGGTGTCGTTCACCAAAGCCACGATGCCGGCGCCCGCAGCGCGCAGGCTCCGCGCCGGTTCCACCAGATCGGGGCTCTGGCCCGACTGCGAGAAGACAAAACACTGCAAGGCCGCTGCCGGCAGCCGTGCCCCGTAGAGCGTGACGATGGACATAGGCAGCGAAGTCACCAGACGCGAAAGCCGCGCCATGACGAGGTAGGCCAGGTGCTGCGCGGCATGGTCGGAACTGCCGCGTGCCAGCGTCAGCAAGGCGTCGGCAGGCCGCTGGCGCAGGTGCTGAGCCAGGCTGGCATACGCCGCAGCGTCTTGTTCCAGCAAGCGGGCGATGCACTGCGGCGCGGCCAGCGCTTCTTCCAGCATGAGAGTGCGGCTCGGTAAAACCAGGGTCGTGGGGTCAGGCTGAGCAGTCACGGGCATTTCCTGGTTGGGCAGCGCTAATAGTCGCAAGGCGTTCGACGGGTGAAGCGTACCCCGACCCCGTGTTGGGGCTCGGCGCCTCCAGACTTGGGGAGACTGGGAGACTTGGGAGACTTGGGGGTCAGGTCTGGGAGACTTGGGGGAGACTTGGGGGTCAGGTCTTGTCTTTTGCCTATGTGCGAGAGGCAAAAGGCAAGACCTGACCCCTTCGGCCTCTCTTCGGCTCCCTTCGGCTCCTCGGCTTGTGCGGACTCGCGGACTCGGGGGTCAGGTCTTGCTTTTTGCCTATGTGCAAGAGGCAAAAGGCAAGACCTGACCCCTGCGGCTCTTCGGCTCCTTCTTTCTGCGTGACTCCATGTTTCGGCGCATGCAATTTTCTGCGGGAGAGATGTCTGCCTGACTAAGGCGGGCAGCTGCGAAACCCGCAGAACATGTCGTCGCGCTCAGGCGCGGCGAAGCGGCGTGCTTTGGGGTGGCGCCAGCGCGCGCGTGTGGCGAAGCTGGCACCGCGCAGCACTCCCTGGCCGGGGGTGGGCGCGGCGTCCAGCGAGCCTGGCGCAGATGCGCCTGCGCCGGGCCAAGCGCGGGCGCTGCCGGCCACCCACTCGAACACATCGCCCCAGGCGAAGCCGCGGCCGCGGCCGTGACTGGCTGCAATTTCCCATTCCGGCTCGGTGGGCAGACGGCGGCCCGCCCAGCGGCACCACGCCTCGGCCTCATGGCGGCTGACATGCATCGCGGGCTGTGCCGGGCTGGCGCGCTGCAGGCCGCTGGAAGGCCCGGCGCCGCGCGCCACCAGCACGCCGCCGTGCAACTGCTCCACACGCCCGGGCGCACGCCGGCCTTCCTGCTGCACCCAAGCCCAGCCGGCCGCTGACCAGAAATCTTCGCGGTCGTAGCCGCCGTCCTCGGCAAACTCGACATACCGCGCCCAGCTCACGGGCAGCGCGTCGATCTCGAATTCAGGCACCGCCTCCTCGTGGACTCCGCGCTCGTGCTGCGGCACCAAGCCGCCAGGGGCCGAGCCCACCATCCAGCGCTGAGCCGGCCACCACAGCGCCTCGCGGTCGGCACGCGCGGGCGGGCCACCCGCTGCGGCGCGCCAAGGCAGCCGCGTGGCCAGGGTTTCGCCCAAACGGTCTTCATGCATCAAGCTGCTGCGGTAGAAATGCAGGCTGACGTCGTCTTCGGTGTCGTCGTTCAGCACCGCCAGCAGCTCCAGCGTCGTTTCCAGCGTGTCAGCAAGGTAGCTGCGGAGGAAGGCGGGCTCGGGCGCTGGCTCGGCCTCGCGCAGCCAGGCTTCGATGCGGGGTTCGATGCTGGCCAGGCGCAGGCCCTGGGCGTCGCAGGCTTCGCCTCGGCTGCGCTGCACGTGGCGCGCAATCCAGTACTCCTGATACCAACCCGCCTGCGCGGCCAGGCGCAACGCGGCGGGTGTCTCATCCAGCGCCAGCAAGCGCAGCAAATGATTGCGGCTCTCGAACAGCGCCAGCGACAACACTTCACGCCCGGCACGGCGCATGCCGACGGGGTCGTCCAACGCGGCGCTGGCGCTGCCGGCTCGGCCGTTGCCGTTGCCCTCGCGGCCGTTATTGGCCGACGAGCCCGTTACGGATGGCATAGACCGTCAGCTCGGCGTTGTTGGCCAGGGCCAGCTTTTCAAGCACCCGTGCACGGTAGACCGACACCGTCTTCGGGCTCAGCGTCAACTCTTCGGCGATGTCGGCCAGGCGCTTGCCGCTGGCAATCATCACAAGCGTCTGCAGTTCACGGTCGCTCAGCGACTGGTGCGGGTTCTCGGTGGAAGGCGCGGTGAGGCTTTCCACCAGCATCTGCGCGATCTCGGGCGTGACGTACTTTCGCCCCTGCGCCACCGTGCGCACGGCCTGCACCAGCAGCTGAGGGTCGCCGCCCTTGTTGACATAGCCGTAGGCGCCGGCACGCAGCGCGCGTATGGCGTACTGGTCTTCCGGGTACATGCTGACCACCAGCACCTTGATGGCGCTGCCTTCGTCCTTCATGGCGTGCAGCGCGTCCAGGCCGCTGCGGCCGGGCAGGTTGATGTCCAGCACCAGCACGTCGCAGGCTTTGTGGCTGTCGCGGCCGGGCTGCTGCATCAGCGTGCGCATGAGGCTGCGCAGTTCGCCGTAGTCGCTGGCCTCGCCGACGACGCGGATGTCGGGCGCGTCGCTCAGCGTGTCGCGGATGCCGCGGCGGATGAGGGCGTGGTCGTCGCAGAGGATCACTTCAATCATTTCAAAGCACCGTCCAGGCTGAGTTCTCGGCGTCGTCGGGGTCGTCACCGTCGGGCGCGTGTGGCGGCTGGGTACCGCCAGCTGAAGCCACCAGCGGCACCGACAGGATCAATGAAGTGCCCGCACCGCTGCTGCTGAGGTCGACCCAGCCGCCCACGGTGGACGCACGCTCGTGCAGGCCGCGTATGCCGAAGCTGCGTGCCTTGGCCAGATCGCTCGGGTCCAGGCCGCGGCCGTTGTCGCTGACTTCCAGGCTCAGCACGCCCCAGGTGAGCGAAAGGTCCACCACCACGCGCGTGGCCCGGGCGTGTTTGGTCACGTTCGTCAGCGCCTCTTGTGCCGTGCGGTAGGCCACCAGCGCGACACCGGGCGGCAGCACCAGCGGCTGGCCCAGGTGCATGGCCTGGGTGCGGAATTCGCAGTCGATGCCCATGCGCTTTTCGAACTGGCTCGCCATCCACTGCAGCGCTGCCACCAGGCCTTGCTCGAGGATGGCCGGGCGCAGGTTCTGCATGATCCGCTGGCTGCTTTCGATGGCGTGCGTCACCGTCTCCAGCGCCGCCAACGCGCGTTGCTCGATGGCCGGGCTGCTGGCGTGGCGCCGTATCCAGTCGAGCTCGAACTTCAGCGCCGTCAACGAGCCGCCCACGTCGTCGTGAATCTCGCGCGCAATGGCCTGGCGCTCGGCCTCGACGCTGGTTTGCAGGTGCTGTGCCAGTTCAGACAGTCTCTTGCGTGAGGCCTGCAGCTCGACATCGGCGGCTTCGCGCGCGCGCTGCATGCGTGCACCGGCAATGGCGTGCTCTACCGCGGGCGCCAGGCGCGCGAGGTTGTTCTTCAGCAAGTAGTCGGCCGCGCCATTGCGCATGGCCTCGACCGCCGTGTCTTCGCCGATCTGGCCCGACACCAGGATGAAGGGCACCGGCGCCGCACCGGGCGTACCTGACGTCGCACCCGATGCCGCACCCGCTGCCGCACCCGCTGCACTTTGCGCGCGGTGCTCTCGCAGCAGTTGCAAGGCGTCCAGCCCGGTGAAGCCCGGCAGGTGGTAGTCGGACAGCACCAGGTCCCAAGGTTCGGCCAGCGCGGCCATGAACTCGGCGCGCGTTTCCACGCGGCGCGCGCGCAGCCGCAGCCCGCCACGCTGCAGGGTGAGCATGGCCAGCGCGTGGTCGGGTTCGCTGTCTTCCAGGTGCAGCACGCGGAACGGCCGCGGCTCGCTGGGCCTGGCGCGCGGGCGCACCGCAGTGGTGGCGGGTGGGGGGGCAGATGTGGGGGAACTGGCCCCCGGCGGCGTGCCGGTCATGACTTCCAGTATCGCAAAGCGCTGCCCCAGTTCCGAAATGGCGGCGGAACCCGCTCATGTTCCGCTCAATGTTTGGCATGTCGCTGCCGAAAATGGGTTGCAAGGCAAGCCTCAAGGCCGGTGTTACCGCCGCCGGACGGCTGGTCTGCGCCCAGACCGTGCATAGAAAAGACAACCCATGGAGCCCCGATGCTCGTTCAGGACGCCACACCACCGCACCACGCCCCGCCCGATGGCTACCAGGCCGGCTGCGCCATGCCCTTGCTGGCGGCGGCCGACCTGCAAGACCATCTGATGGTGGCCAGCAACGACATGGACCGCCTGCAGGGACTGCTGGGCGACGCCTGCGACTCGCTGATGACGCATTTCTACGGCGCCACGGGCGAGCTCAAGGCGCTGCTGCACCGGGCGGCACAACACCCCGAGATCGAGGCCCCCGAGCTGCACCGCGCCATGCAGCACATGGCAGGCGCCATCACCGCGATGCAGTTCCAGGACATGGCCTCGCAGCTGGTGGACCACACCACGCGACGCCTGCGCAACTGCGCCGACCGCATTGCCCGCGACACCATGGGCGATGACGAAGACGGCATCGCCATGGTGGCCGAAGCCCCGCTGCGGCCCAACCCCGTGACCCAGGACGAGATGGACGCAGGTTCCGTCGAACTGTTCTGAACCTGCCGCCGCCCGCCCCTACGCGCCCCCCGAAACAAGCACTCCCGAAAGAGCTTTCCATGCACTCGATCCTTGCCGTTGACGACAGCGCCTCCATGCGCCAGATGGTTTCCTTCACCCTGAAGAACGCAGGCTTCAACGTCGTCGAAGCGGTGGACGGCCAGGACGCTTTGGAGAAGGCCAACAGCCGCGACTTCAACCTCGTGCTGACCGACCAGAACATGCCGCGCATGGATGGCATCAGCCTGACCAAGAAGCTGCGCGAGAACCCCAAGTTCAAGGCCACGCCGATCCTCATCCTGACCACGGAAAGCAGCGACCAGATGAAGCAGGCCGGCCGTGCCGCAGGGGCCACCGGCTGGCTGGTGAAGCCGTTCGACCCCGCCAAGCTGGTGGAAGTCATCGGCAAGGTGATTCGCTGAAACATCCCCGCGTGCCAGCCTGGCACGCAGACACACGCAGGAGACCTTCGCGATGAGCGAAACGACCAACGACGCCAGCGCCAACGCTGGCATCGACCTCAGCCAGTTCTTCCAGATATTTTTCGAAGAGGCGGGCGAGAACCTGGAATCCATGGAGCACAAGCTGCTCGCGCTGGACATCGGGCAGCCCGACGACGAGGAGCTCAACGCGATCTTCCGCTGCGCGCATTCCGTCAAGGGTGGCGCAGCCACGTTCGGATTCTCCGATGTGGCCGAGCTGACGCACCAGATGGAAACGCTGCTGGACAAGCTGCGCCGCCATGAACTGTCGCCCACCGCCGCGATGGTGGATGTGCTGCTGGCTTCCGGCGACGCGCTGAAGGCGCAGCTGGCGCGCCACCAGGGCAATGGCGCCGGCCCCATCGACACCGGCAACCTCCTGGTCACCATCCGTCGTCAACTGGACGGCGAACCCACGGCCCCGGTTGCGCCGGTTGCGCCGGTTGCGCCAGTTGCGCCGGTCGCACCGATGAAAGCCGCCGCCGCGTCCGCTGTGTCTGTGGTGGCGCCGTCTGCGTCGTCTGCCGGGTCTGAAGCCAAGCCCGTCGCGGCGCCGGCGCGCCCTGGCATCCGCCTGCTGGAGCTCACCGTGGGCCCGCTGCCCGATCCGAGCACGGCAGACAGCCTGGCCGAACTGTTCAAGGAAATCACCGACCTGGGCACCATCGAGCCGCTGGACGCCGGGCGCGACGCCGACGGCATGCGCCGCTTCAAGGTGGCCACGCTGTCCAGCGACAACGACCTCATCGACCTCTTCGGATTCCACGTCGCGCGTGAACACATTCGCTTGACGGCGCTGACCGATGGCTACGGCTTCCACGAAGGAGCGCCGGGCGCACCTGCCGCGACGAAGCCCAGCGCAGAGCTGGGCTACGGTTTCTTCGACGACGCCCCCGGCGCACCGGGCACCACCGACGCAGATGAACCGGGTGGCGCGGGTGGCGCGGGTGGCGCTGGTAGCGCCAGCGCTGCCACTGCCGCCGCCAGCCTTGCTGGCCGGCCGGTGGCTGCCGCTGCAGCCGCAGCCGTGGCGCCCAGGGCTGAAAAAACGGCGGCCGCAGCAGCCGAGAGCAGCACGCTGCGCGTCGGCGTCGACAAGGTCGACCAGCTCATCAACCTGGTGGGTGAGCTCGTCATCACCCAGGCCATGCTGGCGCAGAACGGCAAGGGCGTGGACGCCGCGCTCTACCAGCAACTGGCTGCCGGCCTGGCCGACCTGGAACGCAACACCCGCGACCTGCAAGAAGCGGTGATGTCGATACGGATGATTCCGATGTCGCTCGTCTTCAACCGCTTCCCACGCATGCTGCGCGACCTGGCGGCCAAGCTCGGCAAGAAGGTCGAGATGGTGCAGGTGGGCGAATCGACCGAACTCGACAAGGGGCTGGTGGAGAAGATCACCGACCCGCTGACGCACCTGGTTCGCAACAGTTGCGACCACGGTATCGAACTGCCGGCAGAACGCATGGCCAAGGGCAAGCCCGAGCACGGCACCATCACCTTGATTGCTACCCATCAGGGCGGCAGCATCGTCATCGAGGTCCGTGACGACGGCAAGGGCCTGAACCGCGGCAAGCTGCTGCAGAAGGCCCGCGAACGCGGTCTGGACGCACCCGACACCATGACCGACAGCGAGGTCTACAGCCTGATCTTCGCGCCGGGCTTCAGCACCGCCGAGGTCGTCACCGATGTCTCGGGCCGCGGTGTCGGCATGGACGTGGTGAAGAAGAACATCACTGCGCTCGGCGGCACGGTCGAGATCGACAGCGCCGAGGGCTACGGCATGACGGTGCGTGTGCGCCTGCCGCTGACGCTGGCCATCATGGACGGCATGAGCGTGGGCGTCGGCGAAGAGTGCTACATCCTGCCGCTGTCCAGCGTGGTCGAGAGCTTCCAGGTCAAGCCGGGCATCGTGAAGACCATCGGCGGCAGCGGCCGCGTGGTGGAAGTGCGCGACGAGTACATGCCGGTGGTCGACCTCGAGCGCATCTTCCAGGTGCCGCGTTTCGACTTCGAGAAGAGCAGCAACATCATGGTCGTGGTTGAGGCCGAAGGCGGCCGTGTGGCGCTGCTGGTGGACGAACTGCTGGGCCAGCAGCAGGTGGTGGTGAAAAACCTCGAGAGCAACTACCGCAAGGTGGACGACGTCTCGGGCGCCACGATCATGGGCGACGGCCGTGTCGCGCTGATCCTGGACATCGGCTCGCTGGTGCGCCGCTCGCGCCATTGAACAGTTTCAGTTGACGACTGCATGAACAGCACCGAATTACCCAACCCACCCACAAAAGCCGCCATGAGCATCCTGCATCCCAACGACAAGAGCATGCTCGCCGCCATCGGCGTGCTGCTGGCCGCCGCCGTGGCCTACGGCGCAGCGAACAGCGGCGTCACCCTGCCCCTGGTGCTGGGCGGCGCGCTGTTGGCGCTGGCCTTCTTCACCGCGCTGTCCAGCCAGAGCGGCAGGCTCAGCCATGTCGCGATACCGGCGCTCGGCATGGCGATGGTGGGCTTGCTCATCCACGCCGCCCGCGGCCACGCCGAAGCCCACTTCGCGGTCTTCGCCTTCCTGGCCTGCACGGTGGTCTACCGCCACTGGGTGCCGGTGGTGTCTGCCGCAGTGGCCATCGCGGTTCACCATCTCAGCTTCAACTACTTCCAGCAGTGGGGCTGGGGTCCGATCTGCTTTACCGAGCCCAGCCTGCTCATCGTCATCGAGCACGCCGCCTACGTGGTGGTCGAAGCGGTGCTGCTGGTGATGCTGGCGGTGCGCGCGCGCGCCGACTTCGCGGCCTCTGAAGAGCTGACCGGCATCGTCGGGCGGCTTGTCGCCGGCGACGGCTCGATCGACTTCAGCCCGGCGCATGTGCCGGTGAGTTCGCATGCCGCGCGCCAGCTGCAGCAGGCGCTGCGCCATGTCGAAACGACCATCAGCGCGGTGCGCGCCAGCGCCGAGTCGATCACCACGGCCAGCACCGAAATCGCCAGCGGCAACCTCGACCTCAGCCAGCGCACCGAAAGCGCGGCCAGCTCGCTGCAGCAGACGGCCAGCTCGATGGAGCAACTGACCGCCACCGTGCGCCACAGCGCCGACTCCGCCGTGCAGGCCAAGGGCCTGGCCGCCTCGGCCGCGCAGGTGGCCCTGCGCGGCGGCGCGGTGGTGTCGCAGGTGGTCACGACCATGGGTGACATCAACGGCAGCAGCAAAAAGATCGCCGACATCATCGGCACCATCGACGGCATCGCGTTCCAGACCAACATCCTGGCGCTGAATGCTGCGGTGGAAGCCGCGCGCGCCGGTGAACAGGGCCGCGGCTTCGCGGTGGTGGCCAGTGAAGTGCGCAGCCTGGCGCAACGCAGCGCCGAAGCCGCACGCGAGATCAAGAACCTGATCGGCGCCAGCGTGGAACGAGTCGAGGCCGGCACCCGCCTGGTGGCCGACGCCGGCCAGACGATGTCGGAGATCGTCGCCAGCGTGCAGCGCGTGGCCGACATCATCGGCGAGATCAGCGCCGCCACGGGCGAGCAGAGCTCGGGCATCGGCCTCGTCAACGTGGCCGTGGCCGACCTCGACCACAGCACACAGCAGAACGCGGCGTTGGTGGAAGAAAGTGCCGCCGCCGCCGGCTCGCTGAAGGAACAGGCCTCGCGCCTGGTGCAGTTGGTGGCGACTTTCCATGTCACCGCAGCGGCCGCCCGCTAAGTTCCGCTTGTTTCCGCTGAAGCCCCTGCGAACCTTCTTACCCACCCTGCAGTCCGGCCACGAAAGGCCGGGCGCGCTAACCGGAAAGCGACCTCCGTGTTCCAACTCAACCACATCAAGATCGGTCCGCGCCTGGCGCTGGGCTTTGGCGCCATCGTGCTGCTGATGGTGGCCGTCGTGGCGCTGATGATGTCGCGACTGCAACAGCTCAGCACCGACAACGCCCACCTCATCGAACTTCAGCGTCGCGCCGCAGTGGCCGACGACTGGCGCGGTCTGGTACAGCTGAACGTAGCACGCGCGCTGGCCATTGCCAAAGCCGGCGCTGCAGCCGACCTCGACGGTTTTTTCGGCAGCCCCATGAAGGCCACCAGCGGCCGCATCTCGGCCCTGCAGGAAGAGTTGGGCAAGGCCGTGGAGTCAGCGCGGGGCAAGGAACTGCTGGCCACCATTGCCAGCCGGCGCGAGGCCTACGTGGCCACGCGCGTCGAGGTACTGGCCAAGCTCAAGGCGGGTGACGGCGCCGCAGCGCAGCAGCTGCTGGGCGAACGCATGCTGCCGGCCTCAGTGACGTATGTCGCAGCCATCGAGACCCTGACGCAGTTTCAGCAGCAGCTGGTGCAGGACGGCAGCGCACAGATGGTGGCCGACGTGAACCGCGCCAAGCTGCTGTTGCTGGCGGCGCTGGCGGCAGCGGTGGCAGCGGCCGCAGGCTTCGGCTGGGCGATCACGCGTTCGGTGACGCAGCCGCTGCGCGCCACCGTGGCCGCCACCGGGCGCATTGCCGAGGGCGACCTCGCGGGCGAGGTTCAGGTCTCGGGCCGCGACGAGATGGCTGCGATGCAGCTCTCGCTGGTGAAGATGCAGGATGCGCTGCGCCGCCTGGTGGGTGAAGTGCAGAGCGGCAGCGAATCCATCAGCAGCGCCAGCAGCCAGATTGCCACCGGCAACCAGGACTTGAGCGGCCGCACCGAGCAGACCGCCAGCAATCTGCAGCAAGCCGCCAGCAGCCTGGAAGAACTGACCGGTACCGTGGGCATGACCGCCGAGAGCGCACGCACCGCCAACCAGCTGGCAACGGCCGCCAGCGCCGCCGCCGAGCGCGGCGGCCAGGCCGTGGCGCGCGTGGTCACGACCATGGAGGACATCAACGCCAGCAGCAAAAAGATCGCCGACATCATCGGCACCATCGATGGCATCGCCTTCCAGACCAACATCCTGGCGCTGAATGCCGCCGTGGAGGCCGCACGTGCCGGTGAACAGGGCCGCGGCTTTGCGGTGGTAGCCAGTGAAGTGCGCAGCCTGGCGCAGCGCTCGGCGCAAGCCGCGCGCGAGATCAAGACGCTGATCCAGAGCAGCGTCGAGAAGGTCGACGCCGGCACGCGCCTGGTGAAGGACGCCGGCCAGGCCATGGGCGACATCGTCGGCGGCGTTCAGCGCGTCACCGACGTCATCGGCGAGATCAGCGCCGCCACCAGCGAGCAGAGCACCGGGCTGCGCCAGGTCAACGAGGCTGTCGCAGGGCTTGACCAGATGACGCAGCAGAACGCCGCACTGGTGGAAGAAGGCACCGCAGCGGCGGAGAGCCTGAACGACCAGGCCATGCGCCTGCGCCAGCTGGTGGGCACCTTCCGTCTCACCGCGGCAGCCGCCCGCTGAGGCAGCTGCCGCCGCGGGTTTCGCTGCTTTCGTTGCGCATGCCCGCCAGCAGCCGCTGAAAACCATCTCCGCACCCTTCAGTCGGGTCGCACGCCGCCCGATAACCCTTCATACGTTCGAACTTCGCCAAGGAAACACCATGGAAATGATCGCTGAAGCCAGCCAGATCGCACGCCACGAAGCAGCGCGCGCCGATGCCGCTGCAGGCAAAGGCGCCGGGGCCGCCGGCCGCACCTCGCAGGGCGGTGAGTTCCTCACCTTCCGCCTCGGTGCCGAGGAATACGGCATCGACATCCTGCGTGTGCAGGAAATCCGCTCCTACGAACAACCCACCCGCATTGCCAACGCACCCAGCTTCATCAAGGGTGTGGTGAACCTGCGCGGTGTCATCGTGCCCATCATCGACCTGCGCCTGAAGCTGGGCTGCGACAGCGCCGAATACAACACCTTCACCGTGGTGGTGGTGCTGAACGTGCGCGGCCGGGTGGTGGGCGCGGTGGTCGATTCGGTGTCCGACGTGCTCGAGCTGAGCAAGGAAGAGATCAAGCCCGCGCCGGAGCTCAGCTCCAGCGTCGACGCCTCCTACATCACCGGCATCGGCACCGTGAAGAACGGCCAGGGCGAGAAGGAAGTGGCCCGCATGCTGATCCTGATGGACATCGAAGGCCTGATGAGCAGCGCCGACATGGGCCTGATCAACAGCTGAACCGCGACACCTTGCCCGACCCGACCCACCCCACCCCACCTGGAGACACACCATGCGCCAACTGCTCATTCCCGCCCTGCTTGCCCTGGCCACCCTGCCGGCCCTCGGCGCTGTCGATGCGAACAAGGACGACGCCGTCGCGATGGTCAAGAAGGGTATGGCCTTCATCAAGGCCAACGGCATCGAGAAGGGTTACGCCGCCGTCAGCGACAAGGCCGGCCCCTTCATCGACCGCGACCTCTATCTCGTGGTCTACGGCCTGGACGGCAAGTGCCTGGCCCACGGCGCCAACCCCAAGCAGATCGGCCGCGAACTCATCGACCTGACCGACATCGACGGCAAGTACTTCGTCAAGGAACGCGTGGCCATGGTCAAGGCCAAACCCACCGGCGCCTGGCAGGAATACAAGTTCACCAACCCGGTGAGCAAGAAGGTCGAGCCCAAGGTGATGTATTGCGAAAAGCTCGGCGAAACCGCGGTCTGCGGTGGCGTCTACCCTTGAACGCACAGCGAACTAGCGCGCCGTGAAACTCAGAAGCAAACTGCTGCTGCCCCCGCTGGTGACGGCGCTGGTGGCCATGACTGCAGGCGCCACCTACGCCACGCTGGACTGGCGCCAGGGCGTGGCCGCGCGGGCCGCCAACGCGGCCGTGCTCGACGGCCTGAAGGCCAGCGGCCAAGCCACGGAACAGTTGAGCGAGATGCGCGCCGAGGTCTTTCGCACGCTGGCGCTCATTGCGTCGATGGACGATGCGCAAGTCAAGGCCAAGCGCGCCGAGTTGGCGCAGAAGGTGGATGGCGTCAAGCGCGTCGTCGAGGCCATGCCCTCCTACAGCCGC
>Ga0209490_10001425_pt1 | contig 23276 bp, 23 predicted proteins | sample MAT06_FD_187209 | JGI IMG/M metagenome (GOLD analysis project Ga0209490, IMG submission 187209) | Freshwater microbial communities from Lake Fryxell liftoff mats and glacier meltwater in Antarctica - MAT-06 (SPAdes) (version 2) | ecosystem: Environmental > Aquatic > Freshwater > Ice > Liftoff... | reverse complement strand
AGCAAAAAGACTCATTTCCTTTTTTTTTGTTATTTTTGTAGTTGTATTTTAGCTCGTATATTGGGAGCAATGCGATCGCATCAACAATCATCTTTTTAAGTTTGTAACGGGCGATCGCAATCTCACTCAACCACAAATATTCTCAAATGATTTGTTAGAGGATGATCGCCAATATACTCTCTGAACTCATCAACGAAGTTAACTATTTTTGCTTGCTCAATCTCTGGTGAAAACAGATAACTTAAACGGAGAGGTCGGTTCGGCATAATGGCGGTTGTACGCGGTCGTCACCATTGGCTTATTAGGCGTTAGATGCCAGTTAGTGTTCATAAAAGCAGTATGGTCTGCAACTAATAATTGTCATGAGTAAAGTCATCGAATGATCCGTCAATAAGGTCTCTAAGGTATGATTCCATCGGTCCGCAGGACGGAGGATGATAGGCATTCAGATTCTCAAAGTAGTGTCCCACTACATTAGTTTTTTCGGGTGAGGTTGATAGAATGGAGTTGTCCTCAAGGAAGAGCATTGCGCCAAGATTTCGCGTAACCTCGAATATAGTATGCACCCCTGTGAAACGTGATGATCGAACAGAAAAGAGGGACGGGTCGTTCCGATACTGGCAAAACACCCTACGGCTAAGGGATCGATAATAGATCTTGTTCAAACCGTTGAAGGAGTTTACAACGTTGTTGAACCAAGGGAACAGAACAAAGGTTAGAAAGAATGGGTGTTTAGTTAGAAACTTTTTTGCGTGAATGAGCGGCAATCCGCAGGTATTTTCCGCATGACTGTAAGGCGAATAACTGGTTGATGTAATCAACATTCCGCGAGTCCAGTCCAAGCGAAAGAAGAGGTCTGCTACGACGGATGACGCATCCACTAACCTTGGCTTCTTGACACCGCTAACCGCAGCGTTCAGTAATCGAAACACGGAATCTAGATTGTTTTGCAGCAATTCGAATGTTGCGTCTCTGGGAAATTCGGCACGGATTAGCGGCTTATTGTTCGGCCAGATTTTTCTATAGATGCCATCCAAGATTTCAGATACATTGTCTTTGAGAACTTTGATGTCTGAATACACGCCCAAGGTATCAAAATAGACATCGACGTTGGCTTGCTGGACGCTGAACAGCGAGGCAAGCGACTCGGACGGATTGATGTTCACGTCAAGAATGGGAAGTCTGGACAGGAAATCTCGCTTTGAAATAAAGTAGTCGTAGGCTGCCAACTCCGCAACGGCTCCCTGCCAGTTCTTGTTATCTGCGACAAGGTTAACCTGTATGATCAGAGCAGTCAAAGAAGGATGACCAGTATATGCTGTTTGGAGACGTTTAAGTCGGGCGGCGAAGTTGCACTGAAAATCCACAAAATCAGTATTTGATGCGAGTGCGCCAATAACCTTGTTTGTTGTGTTCGGTGATGGATTGAAAGTAGCAGTGCCAGAGCCGAAGATGCCGTCGATGAGATTCTTGTACAATTCTAGGTGAGTCATCGGGAGCCTTTAAGTTAGAGCGTTGAGTTCGGTGAGCGAAAACCGTAATACGGAAATCGACTGAGGCAATACCAATTTTTCGTCCGACTAACGGTTGAATTGTGCCGAAGCAAAGTACTTTTGCTTCTAACGAAAATATCATAATTCTGTCCACTCTAATCATTTGTTATGCAAGATCGCTTCTCAATTTCTTGACTATCAGATCGCCTCAAGTTTGTTGAATCGCTAATATTTATTGTAGTGAAATGCGATCGCAGAAAATAAGTTCTCATTTCGCCTTTCCCCTTAACATTAATCAAACCGCGATCTTCAAAAACATACTTATCCTTGATCCTTCGATAGGTATCTTCAGAAACTTGAATTTCCCCTGGAATACTATGCGATTCCATTCTGCTAGCAAGATTGACCGCATCTCCCCACAGGTCGTAGATAAACTTCCGCAATCCGATTACACCAGCAATTACGACCCCAGTATTAATTCCAACTCGCAGTTGCAACTCTCTATGACCATCAATTTTGAATTGCTTAATTACCTCATTCATTTCCAAAGCCATATTTGCCACAGCTTCAGCATGATCGGGGCGGGGAGTAGGGAGTCCACCCACTACCATATAGGCATCACCAATAGTTTTAATCTTCTCCAAACCATGTTTTTGGGCGAGAAGATCGAACTTACTAAAAATCTCATTGAGAAAAATTACTAACTCCGTTGGTGAAATCTTTGCTGATAGTTCCGTAAATCCAACTATATCCGCAAACAGAATCGTCACTTCATCAAACCGATCGGCGATCGCATCTGAGGATTCCTTTAACTGCGCCACAATTGCTTCAGGTAGAATGTTGAGTAGTAGCTGTTCGGCTTTTTCTTGCTCGACCTTTAAACTAGCCTCAGCAGCTTTGCGATCGCGTATTTCTTGACGAATTTGCTCAAACATCTGATTGAAACTAACCATCACATCGCCTAGTTCATCTTGACGGTGCTCCGAAAGAGCGTAAAAATCATGGTTAGACGAATCTTGAGAGACGGCATTGGCTAACGCATTCAGATCTTCCCGCAATCTCAAAATAGGAGTGATGACATTTTTCCCAACAATCAACATGGTCGTGAGAGTTAAAAAGGCAGCTATAATCACAACTAAGCCGACTATCCGCAATACATACATTGCTAGGTCTAGATTGAGACCATCAATATTATGCCTAATGACGACTATATAGGTGTTTTGAGTTGTGGGGACAAACCAAACTGTATCGTAACGATCATTATTACGGCTATTTAAACTAGCAAATCCATGACTTTTGATATAGGCATAGTTCAGAGTCGGAGATTCCCCAAACTTGCCTACTTCTGTGCCATCAACTTCATAAACAACTCCTCCCACAATTTTTTTGAGCATGACATCTTTTTGGAGTTGCTGAACCTGAGCCAAAAGCTCTGTTCCAGATGCTTGACTAGAGTCGTTAGTAATCCATTCTATTTTTCCTTGGGTAATCGCTTTCAATTGTCCAAGAATTTCCACTTCTCTTTTTTGGACTGAAGGTACTAAAAGCACTGTTTCAATAATAATGAGGCTGGTAAACACTCCAAAAGCGATCTTGCGTGACAGTCGAGATTTGAACGAGCGAAATATGGGCAGGATTTTAGTATTCATATTTACTTATCTAGAGTCATTAGAGAATTTAGCGTACAAGTCATCTCATGTCTCGGATAATTCTCAATGGAGTTGCTCAATCAGAATAATGGTCTTATCTACTCAATTTCTATTCTGACTCAATGAATGTAATGCTCTTAATCGTAAGAGCGATCGCCACGCCTCGTAGTTGAATTCAAAGAGATTTTTGAATTGTTTCTACATAGAATTTTTTAGGCTTCAGTCCCACAATTTTCTCAAGTTGGAGATCGCCTTTAAACAAAACCACAGTTGGCACACTACGAACACCCAAAGCGATCGCCAAATCTGGCTCCTCAGTCATATCAACTTCCACAAGATGAAAGTTACTACTTTGTTCTGTGGCAAGTTGATGCAAAACAGGTCTGAGAGTATCGCAGGAACTGCAATGGGGGGCGCTAACCTCAAGGAGAATCAACTTATCTGATTCACTCTGCAACTTCTCAAGAGCCGCTCGACCTTGGAAAAAATTTTGTTCTGACATTAGTAATTTACCTTTTTAAATTTAATAGACTTTGAATTAAGTAGACTTTGCTTATAAAGTCTACTTATTCAACTAACCAACGCTCTGCTTCTAGAGCCGCCATGCAGCCAGTACCTGCGGCAGTGATCGCTTGACGATAGATATGATCTTGGACATCTCCTGCTGCCCAAACCCCAGCAATATTTGTCGCTGTAGTTTTGCCATAGGTCTTGATATAACCCTTCTCATCCAAATCCAACTGCCCTGCAAAAAGCTGTGTATTCGGCGTATGCCCGATCGCATAAAACAAGCCACCAACTTTTAATTCCGTAATAGAATTATCTTTTTGATCTTGAAGTTGAATCATCTGAAGAATATCACTGCCATGAGCGCTAATCGGCAATACTCGCCAATGCACCTGAATTTTATCGTGATTCAAAATCCGTTCTTGCATGACTTTAGAAGCTCGGAGGCGATCGCTACGCACTAGCAAATGTACCTTACTCGCATATTTTGTCATATACAGCGCTTCTTCAGCAGCCGAGTCGCCACCACCAACCACCGCAATTTCTACATTTTGAAATAATGGATTTGTACCGTCACAAACTGCACAGGCAGAAATACCATTATTCCAGAATTCTTCTTCACCTGCGATATGTAACCGCTTTGCTGTTGCTCCAGTACAAATGATCACCGCATGGGATTTCACTTCAAGATCTGAAGTTGCGATCGTAAAAGGACTTTGGCTAAAATCCACAGTAATCACATCATCAGTAATTAACTTGGCTCCCCAACGGATTGCTTGTTGACGCATTTCTTTCATCAACCTTGGCCCTTGAATTCCTTCCGAGAATCCTGGAAAATTTTCTACTTCTGTTGTCGTCATCAATTGACCACCCGGCAATCCTCCAGCTTCAAAACCTTCAATGAGAATCGGTTGCAGTTGAGCACGAGCTGCATAGATTGCTGCTGTATAGCCTGCGGGACCTGAACCAATAATTACAAGCTGTTCCACCATAGTTTTGATCTACTAACCATTAATTTAGTTTAGGAAAACACCTATCCGAATTCATCCCAAAAACCAGCTTACCCCTGTAACTAGATAGTAAATCCCTGCCAAGATCAGCGCTACACTTCCAAATTTAGTAATTCCTTCAGAATACTTCATCAAAAGATTGGCTTGTTTAGCAAATCCAGTCAGTAAACTTGCTAGAAATATAATGATTGTGTAGCCCAAGGCATAGCTTGCCATCGTCATCACTGCGAGAGGCTGAGAACCGCTTGCTCCTGCGGCGGCAAGAACTGCAAACAAAACAGGACTAGCGCAAGGAGAACTGACCAATGCGAAGGTTAAGCCCACGCCAAAGGGACCAAAATTGGAGCCATCAGCATTAATTTCGGGTAAGGGAATTTTAATCAATCCCAATAAGCCAAATCCCATCACTAGAATAATTGCCCCGACCACAATATTGATGTGACCGCGATATTCCACCATCACCGCACCCGCAAAGGAAGAGGCTAGTCCAAATAGACTCAAGATGATCACATTACCCAGTACAAATAACCCAGCCTTGACCAAGGCATCTCGGCGTGAGGTAATGTTACGTGTACCGATGTAGCTAAGATTCACTGGAAGCATTGCTAAAATGCAAGGAGAGACACTAGCAATTAAACCACCGATAAAGGCAAGGGGCATTAGTACTAATGGATTAGCCGTATCCTGCTGCGCAAACCATTCTTGATAGCGATTTTCTACTACCGAAATGAGATGTTCTAGCGCTTGTGATAGTGGACCAGTAATTAATAGTGCAATCAATAAACCTAGCAGTGCTAGTCCGCCAAACATTAACCATTTTTTTTTGATTTTGGAATTGTTCTTTTTGCGCCTGGTGGTTTGCGCAATAGATACAGTCTCATAGTCTGGCTTCTGAAGATTGTTCATAAAATTGTTTTGAAATGAGTGATGTCAAGATTTCATTTTGCCTAAAACAAAATGGAACCCCTAAGATTATTTAGTTAGAGCAGCATCCAATACTTTGCTGTAAGCAGCTTTGTCAGGATTGTTGCGATACTGAGCCAAGATTTTGCCTGTAGCTGGATCGACAATCGTGAGTGAACCTGTTTGGGTTTTGTTTTCCGATAGAAACTTGCTCAGTCCTAGCTCTTGTGCTGTGGCTTCGGCGGCAGATGTAGTGGATTTATCCGATACATCCAGTACCACAAATTCTACTTTTCCTGCATACTCTTCCTTGAGTTGTGAGACGGTCGGTGCAATGTTTTGGCATGCGGGACACCAGCTAGCATAGACATCAACAACGACAGGTTTACCTTGCAATTTCTGAGCAAGTGGTCCACCGACTGAGGCAGCAGATTTACCAGCACAGGGATCGGCTTTTGCCGCGCAGGGGTTCGCTTTATCTTTGGCAGCACATGGATTAGGCTTGACTTCAGCAACATTGATCGTGTCAGGAGTGGTTGCAGAAGGACTTGAACAAGCAGTTACAACGCCAATGGTTAACAACGAAATAGCGGCAAATGTAGCAAGATACTTGATTTTCACGGGATTTTTCCTGTTAAGAATTTATGTTGAAACTTTGGCTGAGCAGTCGTTGGAAATACTCAGCCTGTGCATCTCCTTTTTAGCGAATTGCAGCGTTAAGCACCTTGGTGTAATCAGCCTTGTTGGGGTTATTGCGATGTTGTGCCAAGATTTTGCCTGTAGCTGGATCGATAATCGTTACTGAACCTGTTTGAGTTTTGTTTTCCGATAGAAACTTGCTCAGTCCTAGCTCTTTAGCGGTGGCTTCGGCTTTTGCTGTGGTTGATTTATTAGACACATCCAGTACTACAAAATTCACTTTCCCAGCATATTGCTGTTCTAATTGCGAAAGTGTGGGTGCAATGTTTTTGCAAGCAGGACACCAACTAGCATAAATATCGACAAGTACGGGCTTTCCTTGCACCTTTTTGGCAAGAGGTCCGCCAACAGAGGCAGCAGATTTAGCAGCACAAGGATTGGATTTACCAGCACAGGGATTGCTTTTTTTAGCAGCGCAGGGATTGGATTTACCAGCACAGACAGCAACTTTGGTTGTGCCAGGAGTGTTTGCAGTAGAGCTTAAACGCGCAGTTGCGACGCCAAAACTTAACAACGAAATAGCGGCAAATGTGGCAAGATATTTGATTTTCATCGGATTTTCCTGTCAATAATTATGTTGAACAATTCAATACTAATCCTATTAAAAGTTATAAAAATGAGCGATAGATGAATGCAAGATTGAGATTGCATAAAGCTTGAAAATTTCAAATTTACCCTGCTATAAATTATGGGAGGAAAGCATAAACTCTTTGAATCAGTTTGATTTGAGGATTTCTTAGAGTCAGTTTTAACTGAACTTTAGCTTCCTAGCCCAGAACTAGAGTTTTTGGTTGATTTCATAAGTCCAAATATATCTTCATCAACAATTTATCTTAGAGTCAGTTAGCACTCATCTCAAATCCAAACTTTAGCTATAGTCTATTGATGCTGAATAATCTCCAGAAAACTGCAAGTCAAGTGCCATGAGTATACAAAAAATAAAGCAAGAGATAAATCAAGACTGGTTAGTTACAAATGAAAGCCAATGTATTCCCTTTACAGTTGTGTCGCAAGATTTTTACGAGAATTTACAACCCTATCGACTCTATCGCTTCCTTACCGATGTTGAAGATATCATTTGGGAAGAACAAGACGATCGCATAAGATTGGAAAAAATTTGTCCATTAGTCCGCCGCTTACTCAATAGTTCTGAATGGTTAACTACTTTTGGATTACCTGATCGTGAAACGGGTTGGTCAGTACAAATGCTTTATGACGAACCAGATTTTGCTCTGACAGTGCAAACTGTAGCTTGGTTACCGCAAAATATTTCTCCAATTCATAATCATGCTACATGGGGTATCGTGGCAATCATTGATGGAGAAGAGAAAAATACTTTTTGGCAACGATCGCCTAGTTTCAAATTTCCAGACTGCATTGAAAAGGTCGGAGAACAGATCTTCAGGGCTGGGGATATTCTGTGTCTGATGCCTGATGCAATTCATCACATTGAAGCGATCGGTAAAGAACCAACGATTAGCTTTAATATATATGGCATAACTGACTATAGTCAGAGGCTTGAGTTTGATTTAGATTTGATGTCGCGGAGAAATTTTTAATCGATCCCGTGTAACCAATGCTTCAATTGTTCCGAAAAACTATTAAAAATCTATTTTGCAAGCGAATTTTTCCCACTTCGTTACAGTTTCGCTTAAGTATAGAATTGATTGCCATTTCGACCATTAGCTTAGGTTGTGTCTCACTTTGGGCTGGCTGGCAGATGGAACGTACATTAATCACCAGCCATAAACAACTACTCGAATATGTAGCCACACGCTTTCCCGAACAGGTGGCTACGTATATGGAAATGGGGGATCTTAAGACTGGAATCGAAAGGGCAACTACTAAGTTTTCAACTTCTGGATTATCAATTTTGGTGCAGAGTCCCAATGGACAGATGTTTGCAAAATCATTTCAAAGAAATAGCTCAGAGACAGATCCGAGCAATATTATTGCCACTACACAGATTCCTATCACTCCACAGGTAATTAAATATGGCGATCGCTATGTAGTGATGTGCGGTACGCCATTGATGATAAAAGGGAAATCAGTTGCTACAGTCTATCTCTCACAAGATATAACCACTGAGCAAGGTCAGCTCAATAATGGCATTTATGGCTTAATTATTGTCAGCATTTTAGCGATATCGATCTTGATTATGGCGATTGTCCATCGCATTCGCAGGGCGCTCTATCCCTTGGCACATATAAACGAAATTGCTAGCACAGTTTCCATTGAAGATTTAAATTCTGCCAAACTAGAACTTGCTCAAGCTCCTGATGAGATTAGAGGACTTGCTCAAGCTTTTAACGAAATGCTGCTACGTCTATCCAGTTCATGGGAGCAGCAACGCCAATTTGTCGGCAATGTTTCCCATGAACTACGCACTCCATTAACCGTCATTGATGGTTATTTGCAAAGCTTACTGCGGCGGGGTGACAACCTCAGCATTTATCAAAAGCAAGCTCTGGAAACTGCAAGTGCTGAGACCGAGCGTACCATCCAAATGCTCCAAGATTTGCTGGACTTAGCGAGAGCCGATAGTGGCAACTTATACTTTCGAGAATCTCCTGTTTTCTTAAATACATTGGTTGCAGAAGTAGCCGCAATGAGTGCCAAAGTCAGCGATCGCAGTGTGAAATTAGTTCCCATTGATGTAGATATTATCGCGCTCGCAGATCAAGATCGGCTTCAGCAAGTATTAATTAATTTAGTCGATAATGCCATTAAATATTCCTCTGAACCTGTGGAGATTAAACTGGATAGTACAGACAATCGAACGATCGTTCATGTATGCGATCGCGGCATTGGCATTTCTCTACAACATCAACATCGGATTTTTGAACGCTTTTATCGCAGTGATGATCCTTCTACCCGTTCTAGAGATGGCACTGGGCTAGGACTAGCGATTTCCAAAAGTTTAATTGAAGGCATGAATGGCAAAATTACTCTGAGATCAAAGCCAAATGAAGGTAGCATTTTTACAATCACACTACCAATATGGAAACCTTAAAGATGAATGATCGCATTCTATTAGTGGAAGACGATCCCAAGTTATCACAGTTTATTGCCTCAGAACTCCGTTTGGAAGGATATCGCGTCACGATCGCTACCAATGGACTTGAGGGATTAACCCTCGCTCGTGACACAAAGCCCGATCTGGTGATTTTAGATTGGATGTTACCTGAAATATCAGGACTAGATGTTTGCACTCGTCTCCGCAAAACAGGGGTACAAGTTCCGATTATCATGTTAACTGCTAAGGATGAAGTTCACGATCGCGTTACAGGGTTAAATGCTGGTGCCGATGACTATCTCACTAAGCCTTTTAGTATTGAGGAGTTACTGGCTAGAGTCAAAGCAAGAATGCGGCGGATGTATCCTGAAGCACCTGAACTTCTGAAATTTGCTGATGTCACCTTATGCCATATATCCCACGAGGTTTATCGTGCCAGTCAAAAGATCGAACTTACAGCCAAAGAATTCGACCTACTGGAATTTATGCTGCGACATCCCCAGAAAGTATTAACACGTGATCAAATTTTAGAATCCGTATGGGGATATGACTTTATGGGCGAATCCAATATCATCGAAGTTTACATTCGAGCCTTACGCGTCAAACTAGAAATTAGCAACCCACAACGGATCTTGCATACAGTCAGAGGCGTAGGGTATGTACTGCGCGATCGTGCTTAAGGAAGTTTGAGAAGTTGTATGTACCTTCGTTATTTATTTTGATTTAGAGAATTACTTGTGATTACTCACCATATAGGAAACATAGTAGGTCAACTTTCAAACCTGTAACCACAAATTTAGGATTGACTAAACTCCCACATTACCCTTGCAGACTTTTAAAGAATCTTTTCAGAAGTTCTTTAAAAGTCTTGGTAATTACTTGCTTTATGTCAATTGTCAAAAATTTATCTTTCCCTCATAAAACTCCTCTATTAGAAAAGTATATTAAATTTGGTTGATCCAAATTAGACGCAAGTTATGTAGCACAAATTGCTTTAAGTCAGTTCTGTAAGTCAAAGATGAATTGGAGAATATCCTAATGTTGCGATCGCGATCTGCTAAACGCCGATTTTGGCTAAAAATACTTCTCGGTGCGATTGCGATCGCCCTACTACTGATTGCCTTTCAGCAATTCGGCTTTCATCATCTATTGCAAAGCATAATTATCTGGATTAAAGATCTTGGTGCATTTGGGGCGATCGCCTTCATCATCGTCTACAACCTTGCCACAATTCTATTCCTGCCAGGCTCCTTACTAACCATTGGGGGCGGTGCATTATACGGATTGTTCTTTGGGACAATTTATGTATTTATCGCATCAACTCTAGGAGCAACCCTTGCCTTCCTAATTGGTAGATATTTTGCTAGAGGTTGGGTGAGCCAAAGGATTCGGGACAACATGACCTTTAGAGCGATCGATAGAGCCATTGCCAAACAAGGTTTTCAAATCGTTTTTTTAACAAGATTGTCCCCCATCTTCCCTTTTAATTTGCTTAACTATGCCTTTGGCATCACTCGTGTTGCTTTGAAAGATTACATTTTGGGTTCAATCGGCATGATTCCCGCCACCATAATGTATGTCTATTTAGGAACCTTAGTTAGCGACTTCACCGCACTCAATTCACCACAGCAAATTAGCTGGCAAGCACAAACAATCCAATGGAGCATTCGCTTAATTGGTTTACTAGCAACTTTACTAGTCAGCATTTACATTACGCGCATTGCCAAAAACGCTCTCCATCAAAAACTTTAGATCCAGATTTCTTCTAATACTAATTTATTAAAAAATCAAACACCTAAAAACAATGAATCATTCCACCAATTTTGAGCTAAATAATTACGAATCATTCATTCAACCAATGGATGAATATAATCAAGCCCTGCTCGCCGATGTACATCCACCAGATTGGATAAATCCGAATCCAGCTAGATGTTATGACTTAGTGGTAATTGGCGCAGGTACAGCAGGATTAGTAGTCGCCGCAGGAGCCGCAGGACTAGGCTTAGGCTTAAAGGTAGCCCTAATCGAAAAGAATCTGATGGGTGGAGATTGCCTTAATGTCGGTTGTGTTCCGTCTAAATGTGTGATTCGCTCAGCAAGAGTAGTTGCAGATATTATTAACGCTAGTGCGTTTGGGATTCAACACTCCCAAGATATTGATATTGACTTTGCTGCTGTCATGGAAAGAATGCGCCGTATTCGGTCAAGTATCAGTCATCATGACTCGGTAAGAAGATTCCGTAATCTTGGCATTGATGTATTTCTCGGATCGGCAAAATTTGTTGACGAAAAATCAGTGGAAGTGAACGGAGCTCGATTACACTTTAAGAAAGCAGTAATTGCGACAGGGGCAAGGGCAGCCCATCCACAGGTGAAAGGTTTAGCTGAAACAGGATACTTAACCAATGAAACTGTATTTACACTCACCGATCGCCCCAAAAGATTAGCGGTCATTGGTGGGGGACCCATTGGTTGCGAACTCGCCCAAGCATTTCAACGTTTGGGTTGTGAAGTAACTTTGATTCACAAAAATGATCATCTACTCGATCGCGAAGATGCAGATGCCGCCGACATTATCCAATCTAGCTTATTGAATGATGGGATCAATCTCATCTTGGGAGCAAAATTAGAATTTGTGGAATCAAGTGAGTGCGGTAAAGTCATCCGCTATCAGCAAAATGGAGAATCTAAAAAGCTATGGATTGATGAGATATTAGTTGGAACTGGGCGATCGCCGAATGTAGAAGGATTAAACCTCGCAGTTGCCGATGTGACCTACGATCAAAGAAAGGGTGTAATGGTCAACGACTATCTACAAACCACTAATCCCCATATCTATGCCGCAGGAGATATTTGCTCAAGTTGGAAGTTTACCCATGCTGCCGATGCCGCCGCCCGGATCGTGATCAAAAATACGCTCTTCGCTCCCTTTGGACTAGGGCGGAGTAAAGTGAGCAATCTCGTCATGCCTTGGGTGACCTTTACCGATCCTGAAATTGCCCATGTGGGCATGTATGCCAGTGATGCTCATGCTAAAGGATTAGAAACCGACGAGATCAAGATTCCCTTTACTTCTGTCGATCGCGCTATTTTTGATGGCGAAACAGAGGGCTTTGTGAAAATCTTGCATCAAAAGGGTAGCGATCGCATTTTAGGTGCGACGATTGTGGCACGTCATGCTGGAGAGATGATTGGGGAAATTAGCCTAGCGATCGTTGCCAAACAAGGACTAAACACCCTATCGAGTGTCATTCATTCCTATCCCACCCAAGCTGATGCCATCAAAAAAGCCGCCGATGCCTATCGCAAAACTTTACTTACTCCCCGCACCCAATCTTTCTTAAAAATATTAACTAAATTCAGTTAATCAAGTTTTTAGACAAGTTTTTCAGTCAAGTTTTATTGCACTTCTCATGTACCCAAACTTTATCCTAGAATCATTACCCCCAAATATTAATATGACCTACCTCGAAACCACTGCCCAATTTTATACCGAAGCCGCCAAGACACCCCAAGTCGGCTTATGCTGCATCAGTACCCCACCCTTAGAATTTCCAGACCTAAAAATCCCTGAAATCATTTATCAGATGAATTATGGCTGCGGTACAACTATTCATCCCAGCGAACTCTCAGGCTCACCAACAGTTCTCTATATTGGTGTCGGTGGTGGTTTAGAAGCCTTGCAATTTGCCTATTTCTGTCGTCGTTCCTCAGCAGTGATTGCGATCGAGCCAGTTGCCGAAATGCGGAAAGCAGCAACACGCAATTTGCAACTCGCGGCTCAAGAGAATGCATGGTTTGACCCTAGTTTTGTAAAAATCCTCGAAGGTGATGCCTTTGCCCTGCCTGTTGCAGATGCTTCCGTGGATGTAGTGGCTCAAAATTGTCTATTTAATATCTTTGAACCTGAAGACTTACAAAAAGCCTTAAAAGAAGTCTATCGTGTTCTCAAACCCAAGGGCAAACTGATCATGAGTGACCCGATCGCCACTCGCAAAATGCCATCCCATCTCCAAGCCGACCAGCAATTACGCGCCATGTGTCTATCGGGAGCAATGACCTATCAAGAATATACACAATACCTGATTGATGCTGGCTTTGGACAAGCAGAAGTTCGCGCCCGTCGTCCCTATAGACTGCTCGATACCCATAGTTTCGATCTAGATCGACCATTATTATTAGAGAGCCTCGATACCGTATCTTTTAAGGTTCCGATTCCTGCCGATGGTGCTTGTATATTCACTGGCAAAACCGCTATTTATCAAGGCAAAGATGAATTATTAGACGATCGCTCTGGTCATGTACTGGTGCGTGGCAACCCAGTCTCCGTCTGTGACAAAACCGCCGCTAAACTTGCTGATAAATTCCCCCAAGAAGTAATTGTCACCGATTCCACTTGGCATTACAACGGCGGTGGCTGCTGCTAAAGCTAGTTTTATTATTTTTATTAATTGACTTCTCATTACTAAGGCAAATCTATGACTCTCAAAAAGTTTTTATCACTAAAGTTTAGTCAAAAACCTATTCGTTTCTGCTTTTACCTCTCTTTCAGCGCGATCGCCTTTCTCTTGATAGCAACTCCAGCTTTTACCCAAACTGCTGCCTCCACAGGAGGATTCAATCCTCAAGAGTTACTTCGCAATGCTTTGCAATGGGTAGAAAGTCTCGGCTATGTCGGTGGGATTGCCTTTATTGGTATTTACATTATTGCAACTGTTGCCTTTCTACCAGGTTCTATCCTCACTCTGGGCGCAGGAGTCGTATTTGGAGTGTTCGTTGGGTCGATCTATGTATTTATTGGGGCAACATTAGGAGCGGTCGCTGCTTTTCTGGTCGGACGCTATCTCGCGCGTAGCTGGATTGACAAAAAAATTGAAGGCAATCAAAAATTTGCAGCGATCGATAAAGCCGTTGCCCATGAAGGATTCAAAATAGTTCTCCTAACACGACTTTCCCCGGTTTTTCCATTTAACTTACTAAATTATGCCTTCGGCGTTACAGGAGTGAGTCTCAAAGACTATGCCCTTGCATCCATTGGCATGTTCCCTGGCACAGTGATGTATGTCTATATTGGATCTCTCGCAGGCGATCTCGCTCGCATTGGCGGCGAAAATCAGCCGACCGATCCCACAATCCAATGGATAATTCGGATTGTCGGCTTGATTGCCACAGTTGCTGTCACTGTTTATGTTACCCGTATTGCTCGCAAAGCCCTAGCCGAAAAAGTTAACGAATAACCAAATAGTAAAATAGTCCAAATTTTAACTACTTAATCCATTTATAGAAAGTCATTATGTCTAGCCCCACAGCCGCTATTTCTCTCAGAAAACGTGATGCTTTTTTATCTAGCACCCAACATCAAATTGATTTATTAGAATCTGTCAATCTATCGCATTTACCCAACCAAGGGAACTTTGAGACAACTCTAAAGCAAAATGATTGGCAAACCTTAACACCTTCCAAGTTAGAGATTTTTCAAATCAATATCGGTAAGCTTTGCAATATGACCTGTCGCCATTGCCATGTGGATGCAGGACCCGATCGCCGAGAAAATATGGATCGTGAAACCATTGATGCTTGTCTAGCGGCTCTCGATCAAACTGAAGCCCACACTGTAGATATTACAGGCGGCGCTCCTGAACTTAATCCGCACTTCCGCTATCTAGTCGACCAATGTGTGATTCGGGGCAAGCATGTAATCGATCGCTGTAATCTCACTGTTCTGCTCCTACCAAATATGCAAGACTTGCCAGAATGGTTTGCTGAACGGGGAGTCGAAGTCGTCTGTTCTTTGCCACACTATCACCAGCCCAATACCGATAAACAACGTGGTGACGGCACATTTGAGCAATCGATCAAAGCTCTAACCCATCTCAATGCCGCAGGCTATGGACAGGGCAATCCTACTCGAAAATTAACCTTAGTTAGCAATCCTGAGGAAGCAAATTTATCTTGCAATCAAGCTGCATTATTGGAGCAGATGTGGAAACAAGGCTTACTTGAAAATCATAACATCACCTTCGATCGCCTAATTGCAATTAACAATATGCCGATTTCTCGCCATTTAGAATGGTTGGAGCAATCTGGAAACTTACAAACTTATATGGAACTGCTCGTCAATTCCTTCAATCCTTCAACTATTTCAGGCTTGATGTGTCGTAATACGATTTCCGTTGCTTGGGATGGTAGATTATTTGACTGTGATTTCAATCAAATGCTGGACTTAGAAATTCAGAACGAGAAGGGTCAATATTCTCATATTCGGGATTTTAATCCCACATTCCTCTCACAGCGCCAAATTATTTCGGGTCGTCATTGCTTTGGATGCACCGCAGGAAAGGGTAGTTCTTGTAGTGGGGAGATCGCCTAAACTCGCTCTTAAGAATAATAAAATATTTCAATCTGATTTGGCATCCATTCTAGTAACTGGTCATAACGAGGTTTACTGATAACCTATCTCAAATAGTAGTTTTAACTATAACCGCAATGCACAAGTTATTTAATTCTTATTCCTTAGAGACTGATTCTACTTCTATGAACGCATCGAATCTGGACTCAGTGCTCGTGATCATTCCAGTCCTAAATGAGGAGGCTACGCTCGGTAACGTCGTTCAAGCTCTGCAAGCGATCGGGCTACGATACATCCGAGTGGTGGATAATGGCAGCCGCGATCGCAGTGCAGAAATCGCATTCAAAGCAGGGGCAGAAGTCTTACATGAACCTATTCCTGGCTATGGGCGCGCTTGCTGGCGTGGTTTGCAAGCAATGCCAGATTTCATCCAGTGGGTTTTGTTTTGTGATGGCGATGGCAGTGACGATGTGAGTGCACTAAATCATTTCTTGTCATTATGCGATTTTTCGTTAGAGCTGCAAAGCCAACGCTACGATCTCATTCTTGGCAATCGAACAGCGACCGCCACTGGACGAGCTGCCTTGACTTCTGTGCAACGATTTGGCAATGAGTTAGCCACGACTCTGATTTGGATTGGTTGGGGCTATCGCTATCGAGATTTGGGACCATTGCGGTTGATTCGTCGTTCAGCCCTAGACAAGATTCAAATGCAAGATCGGGACTTTGGCTGGACGGTGGAAATGCAGGTACGGGCGATCGAGTGTGGATTAAGCATTTGTGAGCTACCCGTTCACTACTATTGTAGGCAAGGAGGAAGATCGAAAATTTCTGGCACCATTCGCGGCAGTATCAGAGCAGGCGTAGTGATTCTCAGCACGCTAGGACGTTTGTATATACGACATTTGATGATGAGAATAAAGAGAAGGAGTTCCATCTGATGCTGAATTTAAAATCGTTGGATTGGTTCCTTTTCTTCAGTACAACTTTTCTGATTTTAGGAGCAATGTTGATCAGCCCCAACGGTAATGTAACTGATGCGGCAACGCTACATAAATTCTGGTTTGGTACGGCTATGATGGGGATAGGATTTGCCCTGTCATGGAAATTGCATCAGACTCCAAGCGTCTGGTTTTGGGGAGTAGCGATCGCTACACGCTTACTTCTATTGCCCATGCTTCCTGGTCTTGACGTATGGCGTTATCTCTGGGAAGGCTATATTCAAACATTGGGATTTAGCCCTTACCACTTTGCCCCAAATGCACTTGAATTAGAGCTGTATCGTACTGAGTGGTGGTCACAGATTGATTTTCCCGATGTTTCAGCGATTTACCCGCCGATTACTCAGCTTGGTTTCCGATTGCTAGCCTCAATCGCCCCTAATCTAATTCTTTTCAAACTAACATTTATTCTGTCAGATTTGCTGGTTTGCGGATTGCTGAGCCGTCGCTTTGGCACTGTGCAATCGACCCTCTACGCCTGGAACCCCATGATCATCTACTCGTTTGCTGGGGGAGCGCATTACGACAGTTGGTTTATCCTGCCTTTGGTTGCCGCCTGGTTAATGTTTGATCGGGAACTTTCTCGCCGCCATTCATTTGATTGGGTTTTTAGTGCATTATGGGTTGGCATCAGCGTGGCGGTGAAATGGGTATCGCTGCCGATGTTGGGGTTTTTAGTGTGGCGATCGCTCCGTCAACTCAAATTTTGGCAAGCCCTTGGCATAGCGATCATTGGTGTTTTCCCAATGATTCTGGCGGTTCTACCGTTTTGCCAATCCAAGTCTTGTCCATTAATTCCCACAAGTTCTGTATTTGTATCCTATGGACGCAGTGCCGAGTTCATTCCTTATTTCGTTGCAAAAGTATGGCAACCTTCTCTACAAACCAATACAATTTATTTATTTCCCCTAGCATTATTCGTTCTGTGGCTGACGCTACGAACAACTCGCTTCCAACAATTTGCTGAATGGTACTGGTTTGGATTACTCGCCTTAAGTCCTATTATCCATTTCTGGTATTTCACATGGATAGTACCTTTTGCAGTACCGAGTCAAAATTGGGGGGTGCGACTGGTTAGCCTTTCTGCTTTTGTCTACTTTGTTTTACCTTCTCGTGTCCCAGATTGGCGATTGATGGAATCAGAACGTCTTTTTCTATGGCTTCCTTTCATCTTAGGCTGGCTTTGGTCAGTGTGGCAGAACTCCCAAAACAATCAAACGCGCTCCCCAAATAGTAAGCAGCCAGAATAACACTATCAATTTCAGTCAAAATCTCAATTTCTGCTAGCCATCGCTGCAATGTTGTATTGATGCGATCTTGCCTCGATTTAGAATCAACGATCGGCTAATTTTGCACCTGTTCAAAATGGACAATAATTACTTTATCAGAGAACCTAAAACACCTCTTGCTGACAAGCGTGAATTCAGATGACCAAGCGGTTAATCATCTCATCCTCATCAAAAATTTATTTAGGGGTCAGGTTCCTAGAATCGAAATGCTTAATAATTGAATGTATTGTCTATACTGCAAGTGGTTTGTCATGTTGAGACCCAGATTATTTATTCTCATTGGGGCGATCGTCTTACTCGCTGGTTGTGCCAGTCCCCCTCCTTTAGCTCAGAATGAGAACCAGACAACTAAGATATTGGTAGCGTCATCGGCTCCTCTGTCCTATAAAGGCTACGAAACCGTTTTACGCACCTACGTTAATGCAGATGGGTTGGTAGATTATCGAGCATTACAGGAAAATCCTCAGGGCTTAAAAGACTTCATCACGCAGATCAGATCGGTTTCGCCAGACACCTATGCCGCTTGGAGTGAGAATGAGAAAATTGCTTTTTTAATCAATGTCTACAATGCCATCACATTGGAATCTATCATCAATCAGAATCCCTTAAAAGGAAGCATCAAGGATATTTTTGGGGTGTGGAATTTTACTAGACATACTGTGATGGAGCGATCGCTCACATTAGACAATATCGAACACGATATCTTGCGAAAAGACTTTCAAGAACCCCGCATTCACGCTGCCTTAGTGTGTGCTGCCATCAGTTGCCCACCGCTACGGCAGGAACCCTATACAGGTAAAAATCTGGATGAACAACTAGACGATCAGGTTCGCAAATGGTTATCCAGTCCAATAGGGTTACAAATCGATCGGACTCAAAACCGTGTTGCTATTTCTACTATCTTTGATTGGTTTGGTAAAGACTGGCAGACGAAATATGCCATTGAGGGAACTTTTACAGGGAGTGCAAAAGAACGAGCAGCTTTAAACTTCATCAGTAACTACGTTAATCTTGAAGACAAAAAATACTTGGAGCAAGGAAATTACAAATTAAATTACTTGAAATATGATTGGTCACTCAACCGCCAGTGACAATCGGCCTTAATTTAACCTTTACATCTTTTGATTCTGCGTTTCCCTCAATTACAGTTAAATTTTGCATTTGAGCCAAAACTCTAACGTTACTAAGAAACAGATTCCTGAGATTTTGAGAAAATATTAGTTGCCTTATTCTATATGCCTCAATCCATGCCTACAGAATATCTAATTATTTTTGCTCGCTATCCCGAAATTGGTAAGGTAAAAACCCGTCTAATTCCAGATTTAGGCGCAGAATCTGCCACCGATATTTATAAGGAAATGGCGGAATCTACGATCGAGCAGGCAAGAGCGTTAAGATTGCTGAGAAAAATCTCCATACAAGTCTGGTTTACAGGCGGCACAGAAGCAGGAATGCAAACATGGCTGGGAAACGATCTAAATTATCAAATCCAAGTCGGTAAAAATTTGGGCGATCGCTTGATCCATTCCCTAAAAACTACGATCAAAACCGAAAATAGCTCTGTAATCATTATTGGTACTGATTGCCCCGACCTAGATGCTGAAATTCTTAATCAAGGATTTATACAACTCCAACACCACGATCTAGTTTTAGGCGGAGCCACTGATGGCGGATATTACTTAATTGGTTTGCAAAAGTTTCTGCCCGAACTATTTATAAATATTCCTTGGAGTAGTTCAGAGGTATCGATCGAGACTTTAAATATTGCCAAAGAAATGGGAATAAGTTATTTTCTCTTGCCGACCTTAAGTGATGTTGACACTGCTGAGGATTTGGAAGTTTGGGAAAAAGTTAAAGCAATTAATTTTCTAGCGACTAAAGCGAGTAATCAGAAGATTTCAATTATTATTCCGACTTTAAATGAAGCTGAAAATTTAGGCTCAACTCTCCAAGCGATTACCAATACCGAAAATATAGAAATAATTGTGGTCGATGGTGGAAGTTCCGATCAAACATTAGCGATCGCTAAATCTCTTGGAGCCAAGATAATTTTAGGAGCAACGGGACGAGCAAATCAGATGAATTTAGGAGCTAGTCAAGCCACAGGAGGAATTTTACTGTTTTTACATGCTGATACAATCTTACCTCCTAAATTTGCACAAGGAATCCGAGCTATTCTTGAAAAACCTCTTGAAAAACCTATAGTTGCAGGGGCATTTAAATTAAAAATTGATGGTAAAGGATGGGGATTACGTTTAGTGGAATGGGGTGTGAACGTGCGATCTCAACTATTTCAAATGCCCTACGGAGATCAGGCGATCTTTATCAAGACTGAACAGTTTTACAAGTTGGGTGGATTTTCTGATTTACCAATTATGGAAGATTTTGAACTTACGCTCCGCTTAAAAGCCCAAGGTAAAATAGCAATCGCGTCCTTATCAGTAATTACATCTGCACGGCGTTGGCAAAAGCTAGGGGTTATCCGTACTACTCTAATTAATCAGATAATGATCGTCCGCTACTTTCTTAGTATTAATTACATCAAGTTAGCACAATGGTATCGTAAAACCAAGGAGTAATTTCCAAGAACTACCTGTAGCGACCTGCAATAGTAATCACTCAGGACTGCAATCATCGCAATTTTGAGACCACATTAACTGCAACTATAAATTCATCGGTTGAAAGCCAGCCCCAAACTTAAATCGATAAGCCAGCCATCAATATTTGGTTAGTTAGTTGGAGATTCAACTTTTGGTCGTCTGTTGATAGACGAACGTAACCAATTAGCATGACAAGAAAGTTAGTAAACTCATTTACTTCAAGCTTATCTTGCTTTTGATAGAATCACTGAGTTGTTGACCCGATGGAATGACAATTTGCCGTTTAAGGTCGAACTGCCTGATTAGAGTTAAGAAAACGGGCGTTTTCTTAACCAGCCCCATACCGATTTATAGTTGCACTTAATGTGGTCTCAAGTGACCGAATAATTACAGTTCTGAGTGATTACTATTGCAGATCGCTACAAGTAATCTAATCAATCAATAAAAAAGAATCTAGAGACGCTATCGCGTTAAAACTTGCGAACAAATCGTCTACCCCTTGAGGAAAAAATTAATGGCAAATTCTACTAATTTAATCGTTGTTTCAGGATATATCGGATCTGTATCTGATACCCGCTATACCGCTGGCGAAAAGTCCGTGATGGACTTCAGCATTGCTGTAAAACCTACTCCGCGCAAAGACAAAGCGGGAAATTGGCTAGACCAAAAGCCAGTGTGGTTTAAGGTGGTATGTTGGAACGGAACTGGCGAGTATGCTACGGAACGCGCAGAGAAAGGAGGCTTTGTCGAAGTGCAAGGTTCGATCACAGCCCCAGAAGCCTATACGACTAAGAATGGTGAACCTGATTGCAAGATGGTAATTAATGCCAGTAGCCTAAACTTCATTGATGTAGTCAAATCTGATAACAAAAGCAAGTCTGAAATTGACTATTATGATACTGATTTTTAAGTAAAAATTTAGAAGAAAAAATTAACTAAAAAGTTGAGATTCTCTTCTAATAATTTTTTTGATAAATCTCATATATTTTTCTCTAACGAGAAGAGGAATGTGTAGATATCTGGAATTAAAATAATCATGTCAAAAAATCTAGAGATTGGGTATCTTTGACTAAAACCGCAAAATGTCAATTAGCAGATCGCCCTTCCCTATTGAAAACCTCTAGCCAATCCACAATCGCAACAAAACAAAAGCGATCAAGCAAGCCAAGATGCAAGAACTGCTAACAGGCAGAGTTAGACTGATTGATAATAAGCAATAACCTCATATATAACCAACCATGCAAATCACCCTAAACCTCAATGATGCCCTACTTCAAGAAGCCAGAAATCTCAACCCTGATATAACCATTGATAAAGCGATCGAAATAGCATTACAGGCTTATCTCGAACAACAAAAACGGCTTAAAATTGTTAACCTATTTGGCACAATTGACTACGACCCAGACTATGACTACAAAGAACAGCGAGCAGTGTAATGAATGTAATTGTAGATACTGTCATTTGGTCACTCGCACTACGACGGCAGACATCGAATAAACAACAAGACATAACTAATCAACTTCAAGAACTAATTCACAATAATCAAGTTTCGATCCTCGGTGCAATTCGTCAAGAAGTATTATCGGGAATCAAATCTCCAGAACAATTTAACCGACTGCGTAACACCCTAAGAGCATTTCCAGATATTTCCCTAACATCCGAAGATTATGAACTAGCCGCCGAATTTTTTAATACTTGTCGACAGCATGGTATTCAAGGCTCAAATACTGACTTTTTAATTTGTGCAGTTGCCTATCGTTATGGCAGCCAAATTTTTACAACCGATCAAGATTTCCAATACTTTCAAGCGCATATTCCAGTCAACCTGTTTACCAAAAACTAGCCCCAGTTCTCTCAGAAATGGATAAATTGTCTCCGTATTGAGTAGACAATCTACTCCTGTCAAGGATCAGCCAAAATTAACTGACAATCAACAAAATCAGGAATATTCTGAGTCGTCAACACCGCATTATTTGCCAATCAGTTTAAAAATCTCGCATAAACATAGGCTTGCGCTATCGCGCCGATACACGCGATCAATTACATAAAGCAAAGGTTACTATGAATATCAAATTCTCTCATAAAGGTTACAAATGCACAATTTCTCGGAAAAGCTATTACTTAATAGCAGAAGTGCAGGTATCAAGTATAAAAGAAGAAAAAGCATTTAGAGAATATGCTGAATCAAGATTATCAGAAGTGCTAGTAGACTTAACGGTTGAGATACTTAAAACACAGTTCATCTACCTAGTAGAAAGATTTCTCCGAACCTATAAAGTAGACTATCCGTTATATCCAAAGCCCGAACTGCCAAATGCCAAGATTGATGTTACAGCAAGTGAAGGAATTTACTTAGTTCCAGATAACTATGGAGTGTACCGAACCTCGAAGTTTAGAGTGTTTCCAGAATCCAATCTTAGGGTACTACCGTTGCATTTACCAATTCCTGTAGGTAATAAACCTAAACGCAACCGTAGACCAGTAAAACGAGCTGCTTAATGTTAATTAAAAGTAAAGTCTTCACTACGAAGATTTTACTATTTTTTTTCAGAATATATAGGTACGGCTTGCGCCAGTGCTTGTGTAAAAAGCCATAATTCTACGGTTATAAAAATCCATGACAAATATTGACTTAGATAAACAACGAATAGTAATGTGCATTGAATTTTTACCTGAGACAGAAAGCACTGAAAGAATGGTAATAATTTCAATTAATGGAGAGGTGGGAATGCCCACGATCCGCAAGATTGATCTTGCCGC
>Ga0209490_10001421_pt1 | contig 23304 bp, 19 predicted proteins | sample MAT06_FD_187209 | JGI IMG/M metagenome (GOLD analysis project Ga0209490, IMG submission 187209) | Freshwater microbial communities from Lake Fryxell liftoff mats and glacier meltwater in Antarctica - MAT-06 (SPAdes) (version 2) | ecosystem: Environmental > Aquatic > Freshwater > Ice > Liftoff... | reverse complement strand
CTATATTCCGTTGTTAAAGTGCCTCGATTGGCTCAATTACCGGGCTTTACGCCTCGTGCAATGCGCCAATTGAATGAATGGAAGTATAGCGCCAATGGTTTCAAGCTTCAAGATTTTCTACGCCTTATATCCCCCTATCTAAAGCTAGGGGCTTTACGGCGTTTTTCGGTAAGCTGCTCAATCTCTCCTTTGACCGTGCTGACACAGCCGTTGCAGGTCATATTCGGCACTTGGAAGGTCTTGGTTTCCATACAGAAAACTCCTGTTTGCTTGATTATAGATACGTTCAAGCTAGAGCTTATCATGCGTTTTCGCGTTCGATATGCGCCATTTGGCGATGTTTCAAATTGAGAATTACTGGAATACTTGAAGATAGGAGAATAAAATATTTTCTTAAGCAGGTTGAAGAAATGGAACGACAATCATGATTCGTGTACTACTGGCAGAAGATCATAAAATTGTCCGACAAGGCACGCGGATGTATTTGGAGAGTATGGCTATTGAAATTGTCGGCGAAGCGACAACTGGCGTTGAAGCGGTAAAGTTAGCGCGTGAATTACGACCGGATGTGGTCGTCATGGACATCCACATGCCTGAACTCACGGGCGTTGAAGCAACTCGCCGTATTCGTCATGAGAATAAAGAGGTGCGCGTACTGGTGTTGACCGCGTATGACGACCCGGCTTATATCCATGCTTTACTCGATGCAGGCGCAGATGGCTTTGTCTTGAAGACCGCCGAGTTCTCCGAGTTGTATCAAGCGCTGCAAGATGTCGCAGTAGGTCGGATGGCATTCAATGATGAGATGCTGGCAAAGGCGGCTCAGTATGGGCAGAATACCTCCATGCTGACTGAGGGAATGACAGATCGTGAGGTCGAAATTCTGAGCTATGCTGCGCGCGGATTGACTAATAAACAGATCGCCAAAGACTTGTTTATTTCTGACCGCACGGTGCAGGGACATCTCCAAAACATCTATCAAAAACTGCATGTAGCGACGCGTACCGAGGCGGTTACGGCTGCTGTGACACGCGGCTTTATTGCGTTAAGCGAGGGAGGCCAGAGTTGAACGGATGGTTGCATGTCACCATCACAGTTTTAGTGTTATTGCTGGTCACCAATATATGGCTCGTTTACCGGGTGCTAAATCCTTTGCATCGGCTGGCTTCACAGACAATAGATGTCGCTCAGGGGAATCTGGTAGCGTTCAATCAACCCTGTGGCGGCATACAGGAAATTGGCATTCTAAGCCAGACAATGGCAAGCATGGCGGGACACGTTCGCCGCGCCCATCAGGAAAGTGCTGCCTACCGTTATGCCTTAATAGATGGTCAGGAAGCTGAACGCGCACGCCTTGCTCATGAACTGCATGACGACACGGTGCAATCTTTGATTGCGATTGCACAGAGTATCAACTTGGCGACAGGTTGGATTGAGAAAGACCCGGCACGCGCTGTTGGAATGCTAAATGCAGCCCGTACTCAGGCTGTGGAAAGTGTTGATAGTTTGCGTGGGCTGATCGCTAATCTGCGACCACCCGCACTCGAAGAACTGGGTTTAGTTCCAGCTTTGCAAATGCTTGCCGAGAATGAACAAGGTGTTATGTTGACTGTCACGACAATGGGCAAAGAACGTCGTGTTCCCGAAGCGCATGAACTCACATTGTTCCGTTCCGCACAGGAAGCTGTTCGTAATGCAGTCCGACACGGACAAGCAAAACATATTGTCATTGAAATTCATTATCAACCCAATGAAATCCGTCTCGTTACCAGGGATGATGGCAAAGGTTTTAATCTACCAAAGCGTTTGGACAGTCTCGCTGACGGTGGACACTACGGATTACTAGGTATGTACGAGCGTGTTCAACAGTTGAGAGGAAGCGTTCGTATTTCCAGCCAGCGAGGTCAAGGAACGCAGATTGATGTCTTGCTGCCGTTGGACGGACGTAATCAACCGAATGAAGCGGTTCATGATCCAGTTTGTGGTGCGATCATTTACCCGCAGCAAGCCTTTGGTAGTGTGATGTACGAGAACCAACGCTACTATTTTTGCTGCCCTGTTTGTCAGGGTGCGTTCCAGAGTAACCCAGAAACCTACCTGATTAACCTGAGTTAAAGTTGGCAGAAAAGCAAAATTATGCTGGCGAAACGTGGATTATCTTGAGTGGCTGGGCTATCAGTTGCATGAAGCAGAGGCAACATGATAATCTGCGTTGTTCGCTTTTTACAGTAAGGGATGTCCAAGGGTATTTTGGGCATCCAGAACCTGTTCAATGCTGTGCAAAAGAGCGAGAGAAGACTTAAAGACTCAGCTTACGCAGGGTGTGGTCTTTTGTAGGGGCGACTCGGCGAGTCGCCCCTACCGAAAACTTCCCTTAAGTGCGTAATATCAGTTAAAGAGACAGTTAGCAGTCGCTAAATCCTTCATATGTCGCCAGAACCGCTCAATCATATTCAAAATAGGACAATAAGGAGGAAGCCAGAAAACACGCAAGCGATGTTCAAACAGACTCAAAGCTGCCGCAACCATCTTACTGCGGTGATAGGGTGCATTGCGTGCTACGCCCCTACGCTAGGCAACTGGATTTGCAATTATTTCCCCGCCAGCGAGTTACCCGAAACTACAGCCCTAATTTAAGCGATTCGTAGAGTTCAGGGCGGCGATCATCAAACACCGGAATCCGGCTGCGGATTTCATTTACCCGGTCTGTCTCGATTTCCGCCGTAAGCAAAATCGGCTCGTCACTCGCTTCGATAACGATCTTGCCCCAGGGGTCAATAATCATCGAATGACCGCCGAAGGTTGTATCCCCGGTTTGCCCGGCGGCATTCGTGGCGACGATATAGCATTGATTTTCAATCGCCCGCGCTTGCAGTAAAACGCGCCAATGTTCGATTCGCTCCATCGGCCATTCGGCGGGAATGATGACCATCTTCGCGCCTTCTAAGGCATAGCGACGGAATAACTCTGGGAAGCGCAAATCGTAACAGATCGCCAAGGCTGTGTTGCCCCAAGGTAAGTCCATTTGCAGCGGTGATGACCCCGGCTGAAGATATTTATCTTCTTCCATGAGTTTAAAAAGATGGATTTTGCGATAAATGCCCATCATACGACCATTCGGCGCAAAAAATGACGCGCTGTTCGCTACTTCTAGGCCGCGTTTTTCTAGCACAGAGCCGACAATGCTGATTTTATTCTGGGTGGCGACGGTGGAAAGCTGAGAAAAAACGCCGGCGTTCAACTGATGCGCGAAGTCTCTTGCACGATCAAGCGCGTAACCCGTTGACCACAGTTCAGGAAAGACGATCAAATGCGACCCACGCCGCGCCGCCTCAATCGTCCATTTTTCCATCAGCGCCGTGTTCTTTTTGGGGTCGCCGTGTGCAATATTCATTTGTGCTAGACTGATGGTGACTTTGGTCACGTTACTTCCTCTTTCATAAGATATTACAAGCTGGTCTTATTATAACAAGTTCTACGCTCGACAGCGCCTTGAGGTATCAGCCACGCACCAGCGCTAATTCCTGCCAGCGCGAGATTACAGTGTCAATGACCTCATCTTCAGCCATATACGTCATATTAATTTCATGGATGCCTTCCATCTTACGCACCGCCCATTCGCGCTTAAGCTGCCCCAACGCCAACGCCCGTTCTTCCGGGTTGTGATAGCGCGCACCGAGATGCAGATGCAGCCGTTGTAGCATCGCGTCCAGCCCAATCACCAAACAGATCACCGTGCCGGTCTGCTGCAACTTCGCTAGTGCATCCCCATGCAAGAGGGTGCGCCCACTGACGCGAATCACGGTACTGCGGCGCAGCATCGCCTCTTGGATAATCTCGGCTTCAATCGACTTTAAGCGTGTTTCGCCATAATAAATGCGAATTTCTTCCACAGGCAAGCCCACACGCTCGGCAATTTGGTTTTCAATATTGACGAAGGGGAGCCGCAGTCGATCCGCGATTTGCCGACCAAGTAGGGGTTGATTCGGGCCGATATACCCCGTGAGAATCAGGTTCTGATCGGAAATCGGTAAAAAATAGGTCATCAGGCAGGAAACCACCGATCCAAAATCGCTGGAATTTGCAGCAGCGAGTCGATCACCGCATCCGGCACAACCAGCGCACTAATCAGCGGTTTTTCAGGATTTTTACGGCGCAAAATCGCCCGCATTCCCGCCCCTTGTGCGCCAGCAATATCGGCGATGGGGTTATCGCCCACGAAAATAGTTTCTTCGGGGGTCGTCCCCAAACAGGCCAACGCCGCGCCAAAAATACTTGGATGCGGTTTTAGATAGCCGACATCGGCCGCAGAAAAACGACAGTCAGGGAAAAAATCGAACAGGCCGTGTGCTTTAAGTTCGACATCGCGCAGCCACATGGGTTGGAAAGCATTCGTGACGATCCCGAATTTTAAACCACGCTCACGTAGGAGGGTTAAACCTTCGATGACATCAGGAAAGATACTTGTTCCCTCTAGCGGGGCCCAATGATACGCTTCCAAATAGGCGTTCTGTTCCAGTTGTTCCTGCGGCACACCCATCGCCAGCGCGGTTTCTGTCAGAATCCGGCCTAAATGCGGTGCTTTAAGCGTATTACGAGCGTGCGACCATGCTTCACGAGTCCGCTTAAAATATTCTTCGGTATATTTTTCCAGCCCGCCTTTCATCGGCCTGGTCTCGGCGATGTGTTCATACACACCACGCAAATGACGGCCTTCTATCGCCTCCCAATTTTCAGAAAAATGTCCCCAGTCAATCAATGTATCGTCTAAATCAAACAGAATGGCTTTTAGCATAAAAATAGAGTCACAATTCGATCATGGGGCGCAAGCTGCCGCGCCCCTATACGGATAATTTGCAATAAGGTCTTTACGGCTTAACGATCATCTCTGAGCGCCAGATAAAGAGAGTATGCTCGATGCCTTTAGCATGGGTGGGGTATTTGGGCTTCCAGCCTAATTCTTGCTTGGCGGGTTCATTGCTCACTTTGGCGGAAAGTTCCATCAAGGTATTGGTTATTTTACCGCCGAGCGCCCGTGTGATAAAACCGGGAACACGAACTGCGGGTTGCAAGCCCATCGCGGAGGTAAAATCTGCCAAAAATTCGCCGGGTGTGGCGGGAGCATCATCCACGATATTATAGGTCGCATCAATCGGCTTGCTGTTTACAGCGGCGCGAATGGCTTGGACAACATCGTCAAAATAGACCCAATGCGCGTAGTTATGACCGTCTCCTGTGGGAACGGGCCGTCCGGCGCGAACCATCGTCGCCAGCGTCATCGTGTCGGGCATGTGCGCGCCATAAATGTAACCCGTCCGCAAGACGCAGGCAGGCATATTGGCATCCTGCACCGTCGCATCGGCATGAAGCGCAGCCTTCAACAAGGGATTATCATTCGCCGCCACCAGTGCCGATTCGTTTTCGTTATAAAGAAAGGCATAGCTGAGATAGATCAAATATTTTGCGCCGCTGCTTTCTGCCGCGCTGGTAATGGCGACTGCACTGTCACGAATACGGGCGGGATCAAGATCAGCACGGAACGGTAGGGTGCTGGCATTGGCAAGATGCACCACTGTATGCGTTTCTGTCATCTTCATCATCGCTTTAAGCTCGCCAGCCGAAAATGGGTCGGAATAGACCGGTAGGCCACCCGCTGCCCGGATTTGTGCCGCGCCATCTTTACTTTCCGCCATACCGGTCACTTTATGACCATCAGCAGCGAGCGCTTGCATAACCGCTAAACCCAACGGACTGGTTGCCCCGGTAATAAATACATTCGTCGATGCGCGTTTTTCTTCGTCCACTGTGATTTGTCTCTTTCTTCAATCGACTAAATATAAAGATTATGCCATTTGTTGCGCGTCTAATCAATAATCCGCTTATCAATTGACACAAATCTTAAAGGTGTCATAAGATTCGGGCGCATCGTCGCCTCGTATGATTGACGCTTCATCGACCAATTCAAAGGCGAAATCACTCCAATGGGGTGATGATGTTTTTGCGATAGAAAATCCAATTGGGGAGTGTCTATTTTGATGGATGTAGGGAGTGACGGATATGTCACTCCCGGCGGACACGCCTATAACCGCATCCGTGAGCAGTTCAGCGTAGCTTTTAGCCTTCGTCCACAGGTTGCAGCGTTACCCCGCCCAAACACATCTCGTCGGCTGTGCCTTCCCCCCAGAAGATGAACCTATCGCCGTCGCTGTTATCCCAAGTACACGTAATCCGAATCGTGTCACCCGCGTTGAGCAGAATGGGTTCGACATATTGATAGCGCCCTTGCCAGTGAAAATCCCATGCAGGAATATAAAGCAAAATTTGGGCATCCGCGCTATCGGGATTACGCTCAATTATAAAGGTTTGCCCACGCTCGTGCATGTGTGCCGCCACCGCTACCGCCAAACTGTCTTCGCGCACCGTAAAATCGCAGCTGCTCGCTACCTGAGCAGCATCTTGATCGACATAATCTTCTTGGTTTCGTCCACAAAGCCCCAATAACCCAACATTCCGGCGGAGCGCACGCTGACCGTCTTCGGCAACCTCGTTACGAATGGCGGTTTCGAGGTCGCAATCCGGGCTTGTCGCATCTGGCGCGCACGGAATCACCACTGGCGCGACCAACGACATGCCTCTCAGAGCAATGATGTCTGCCCCTTCATCCTCAAGCTGAAAGACAGCGGTGGTTTGGTCGGGAACAGGCTGTTCGTGTAGATTATAATGCACCTGCATCACGATTAAGCTGTTCGCTTGGAGCAACCCACCTGTACCTTCAGGATGAAAAATCGGTAAAGAGCCGGGTGTCCACGAGCCGACGCTGCCTGCCACACCTGTCCCGCTATCCGTGCCGCGCTGAATCCCCGCGCCGCCAAAACACTGCCAACCGGGCTGCGAATCGGCAGAATCAAGCGCTTCGGCTTCGGAACGGGCATCTGCACTAATCTGATAGAGCAGGACATGATGGACGAGTTGTTTCGCGCCGGGCTGCACGGTGTAGCCTGTGATATAGCGGTCAGTGGTCAACTGTGGATCAAGCAAAAAGCAGCGGTAGTCATCGGTTAGGCTGGAATCGGCAGTATAGGCGACGGGCATTTGCAGCGTTAAATCCGCCCGCACTTGGGGGATTTCCACCGCCATCTCAACCACATCCGCCGGATCACCCAACGGCATATCATCGGCATACCAAGCCGCAATCGTATCAATTTCGTCTTGCGTTAGGCTGCGCTCATCTTTGAACGCTGGACTTTCTTCGCCCGGCATCCAAGGCGGCATCACGCCAGTTTGGACGGCTTCCACGATAAAACGTCCAGCCTCTTGCACCACCGCCGGGTCTTCCATCGAAAACGGTCCAATTCCGCCCTCGACATGGCAGCCCATGCAGTTCCCCGCCAGAATCGGTTGGACATCGGCATAATAGGTGATGAAGTCATCCCCAGATGACTCCGACTGTGCGATTACAGCCGAATCGCTGGGCAAAATGCTAGGCAAAATGCCGATCATAACCACCCCTAAAAGAACAGTTGCTAATAGAAAAACCCCTGAACGTTTGAACATAGCTCTAAATCCCCGTTAATTTGACGATGCGAGCATAGCACGTGCCAACCGTTAAAATTGCTATGGACGTGTAAAATTTGCGTAAATTTGGGCGTTGGGCAAGCGTAGGGCAAGCGTGGGGTAAAAATTCAGGCAAACCTCATCTAGGTATGATTTGATAGTCGAAAGAGTCATTAGATAGTCAAAGTAAGGAGATGTATCCTATGATTCGCAAAGTTATGCTTGCAATCGTCTTATTGGGAATGCTTGTGATAGCATTCGTTAGCCCTGCGTCTGCCCAAACCAATGTCGTTTGGTCAGGCCAATATTATAATAACCCCACCTTGAGCGAGCCAACAACCTTCACACGGCAAGAGACCGCCATTGCCTTCAACTGGGGACAAGGATCGCCCGGCACCGGAATCAACGCCGATAATTTCACCGTGCGTTGGGCGACAGATGTCGTTCTGCCTGCTGGAACGTATCGCTTTTACGCGCTGGCGGATGATAACATCTCAATTGTGGTGGATTTCAACCCGATCCCGCTGATTAACACGTTTAACACAGCGCAAGTTGGGCAGACCCTCAGCGCAGATGTCACACTCGGCGCAGGGTCACATCATATTCAGGTGGATTATCGGGAAGTCAGTTCCACAGCCTACGCTTATGTCTCGTTTGCTAATCTCGCCACCAACCCAACTGGCCCCACTTTTGGCGGCACAGGCACGACCCCCATCGCCAGCGGCAACTGGACGGCGCAGTATTTCCCGAATCAGTTCCTTTCTGGTTCGCCCACGCTGATTCAATCAGAAGCAAATCCGGGGACGAATTGGGGTCTCGGTTCGCCAGTCGCCTCTATTCCGGCGGATAATTGGTCGGCGCGATGGACGAGTACGCTGGCATTAACGGGCGGCTCGTACCAGATCAGCGCGACGGCTGATGACGGGGTGCGCGTGTATGTCGATGGTGTGCTTTACATCAACGAATGGCATGAATCAACCGGACAGACGTATTCGGTCACACTGCCGTTGATCGCGGGAAATCACAGCTTCCAAGTGGAATATTATGAGGCGTTTGGGATTGCTTCGCTGAACTTCACCATCCTTCAGCCGAATGCCCCCGCGCCGACCCCCATCCCGGCGACACCGCAGCCCACCGGGGCAACGGCGACGGTCACAGCCTTCCAGTTGAACGTGCGGAGCGCACCTTCGACCAGCGGTGCCATTTTGACACGCATCAATCGCGGACAAACCTACAGTGTTATCGGCGTGAATCCGTCGAATACCTGGGTGCAGATTAATGTCAATAACACGATTGGATGGGTGAGCAAAGCGTTTGTCTTTTTGAGCACAGACAGCATCACCGTCGTCAACCCAACCAATCCGATACCTGCGCCTGTTGTGAATACCGGCTATATCGTGACAGCGACCCCCTTCAATGTGAAGATTCGCCTTGGGCCGGGGACACAGTTCGGGCAAGTCGGCAGAATGCCCGTCGGACAAACCGCCAGCGTCGTAGGGCGCAACGCCACGAATACGTGGTGGCAGGTGAATTATAACGGGATTGTCGGATGGATGTCTGCTGTATATGCGCCCATTCAGGCTAATGCAGATTTGAACCTCATCCCTGTAACGGGATAAAGTCTCTGTAACGTCAGGTTGCTATTCGTAGGGGCGAGACATGCCTTGCCCTACGAATAGCAATGTTTTTCACGGTTATTTATCTGTGCTTACTTCTTAAACTGGCCTTACGCCAGCTTTGCCGTGTGAGACTCTCCATCCCTCATAGTATGATCGAGGGATGGAGAGTCGGCGTGAACCTCTGTTTGATGACTTTCTTCCGTTGGATGTTTATCTAACACTTCAGTTTTGTCGCCTCCCACATCCATCACTTGAAATGCCAGTGCATTCCCCAACGCCGCCGCAGCTAATTCCGCGATTTCCTCTAAGAGCGACACCCGCTCCGCGTCAAAATAATCGACTAGCGGATGAAGCAAAAGCATCACGCCGAACACTACGCCATTTTTATGCAGCGGAATCCCAACGGCTGAACCGTTCTGGGGCAGTTCTGGCAGGTTGATCCAACGGGCATCTGCCGCCACATTACGCAGCACAATCGTGCGCTGGCTGTGCAGCACAAAACCGATCAACCCGCGTGAGAGCAGCGTTTCCCACACATGATAAGGAATAGAAGGCTGACGGGAATTCATCTCTAACGGCGTGAGGGCATCAATCGTGCTGTCATCGCGCAGCACCAGCAAACAGCCCCGTTTTAAATCCAGCATGGACGCAATCGCGTTCAAAACGCGCTCCATCACCAGCCCTTTATCAAGCTGATGCAGCGCACGGGCTAATTTATAGAGCGCTTCATAATTACGGCTGTGGGGCATGGGCTTACCCTGTTTCGCATGGTGTCGGCGGGATAGTGCGTCCGCCGAAATTACGGTTTTTGGCGCTTTAGTTCTGCGATCAACTGCTTATAAGCCATCTCTGGCAGGCCAGGGTTATACTGAATGCGCGACAATTTTTGTGAGCCAATCGGCATGTGTTCCACCAATTCATGAATCAGCAGCACAATCGATTTTTCCCGATTTTGGAAGTGTCGCCAATTCTTCCGCACCAATTCCGCCCGCATCGCTGCCGGAGAAACTACGACAACCAGCGCCCAACACTCTAAACGTGCTTGTTCGGTGTAGGTATACCATTCCGCGCTGCCGATCACCAGATTTTGCTCAACCCACACTTCGATTTGTGCTTCTTTTAGTCTGACGAGCAAGGGCGCAACTATACTATCCCAGTCATCCCGCGCATACGTTACCAGCACCTTATCGCGCATGGAGACAAGCTGTAACCCGCCTTTGAGTATCCCGACGGGTCGTGTCGGCTTTTCAATCATCGCTTCGGGAATGTCGTCCGGCGATGTCTTACGTTTAGGTGTCGGATCTAATGCGCGTGTTTCCGCTAATGAAGGCAGCGGATCCGTTTTTAATTTGCTGGCGATTTTATCCGGCGAGCCGCTGTATTGAATTTGCACCATTGTGCCGATGCTGATCGTATCGCCCGGTTTCAGCAGTACGCCTTCGATCAGCATATCCCCATTCACCATCGTGCCATTAGTCGAGCCTAAATCTTCGATGATATAGCCCTGCCCAGTAAGAGTCAGCCGGAAATGTTCGCGGCTCATCTCTGGCTCAACGATAACAATATCGTTGGTCTGCCCACGCCCGACCTTCATCACCATACCTTCTAAGGGATAGATGGCGGGATCGGGATGCGAACTCAGCGAAATGATGAGATAGGCTTGTGATGGGGCAGCAGCCGCCACCGTCGCGCTCACCAATTCGGAAGTCACGATTTCCTCTTGCGGTTCGCCGAGACGATATTCCATCGTAATGGCATCGCCCATTTCGATAATACAGTTGGATTGCAGCAGCCACACGCCATCCACCATCTGCCCGTTGACGGAAGTAGTCTTGGTGTCGGTAAGATCAGTTAGCTCATAGCCTTCTGAAGTACGTATCAGCAGCAAATGTTCCCTAAAGACATCGTTATCGTGGATAATAATGTCATTCTTACTGCCGCGACCAATTTTGATTTGTTCAATTTCTAAACGATAGACTTTGCCCGGTTCGGGGCCTCGGCGCATTACAATGTAGGTCATGGATTTTATAAACTTAATATAATTGCCCTAATTAAGTAAATTCTAGCAAAAAAACGTCATTCAAGATACAAGTTATGATAAACTCGTACAAATCTTCACATTCAGCGTAATTGAACGATTTTGTAATACACAATTTTGAATGTTACGCCGTCCTTTGAACTGTAACGATTATTTCGTACAATTAAGAAACTAAATTTCATTTTGGGTCTTACACGGAACGATACAGCCGATAAAAACGAGCCAACGGGTAAATAACGATGAGCGTAGGTACACTCCCAACCGATGAAGTTCTGGAAGATTATTGGCAAGTCTTTGTGATGGTCTATGCCCAAGAGCCGAAGGTTCATTATTTAGGCAACCAATGGTACCAAGTAAACGGGGAACCTGTTCACCGTACTATCATGATTCGTGAAATTGATCGCCTGCGTGATCTTGCCCAGTTACAGCGGATGAACCAGAAGCGCACCCAACTTAAAGAAAAAAGCGCCGTCCAGCGTCTTATTGATAGGCTGCGCCGGGTGTAGTTTCTCCGGGCAGATGCTCTCGCAGCGCACCCAACAGCCTCGGTAGATCACTTAAATGTGCAGCGTGACATTCCAGCACTTTGCCACGAGACTCATCCCAAATCGTCAAAATTGCCTTCTGCTTAGAGCGCACCAACCGCCATTCTTTCAGTTCATCGTAAGCATGATAGCGCGGGACATAAACCCGAATACGCAGTCCTTCCGGCAGTACATCAACCCCTTCTTGCCAGATATACCACGCAGGCAGCCCCATCAGCACCAGTATTCCCCAAAAACGCGGGTCAAATAATGCCAAAACCGCCCCACTACCGACGAAACTCGTGATGACGAGCAGCCCAATCGGCAGCATCCAAAAAACGATCAGCAGCACCCGATACGGATGCGGCAAACGGTGACGGCTGAGTATTGGGTCGGACATCATAAAGCCCCTACATTTTAAACCTGATTCTGCGTCATCCCTTCGCGGCGGTAGTGGCGCTGGCGGCGGGTGCGATACGTGCGCCATGCGCTCGTCAGCGAAATCACCATCGAGATCAGGATAATCAATGGCGCGAGGATGCTGCCGATAATGGTCAACATCGGAATCGCCCGTCCCGAAATAATATCGGTGATAACTGGCGGATTAAGCTGTTGAATATCCGCCCAAAACGACGGCAGCGAAAACAGAATAATGCTGAACGACAGCGCCGCCAACGCCAAAGACATCCAGAAGGTCTCTCGGTTATTATCTTCGGAAAGTCCGGCTAAGTACAATTCATCGACATGATTCACGAGGCTGGTTAAACTGCCGACATTGCGCTCGGTATGGCCTAAAACCACATCAATTTTCATCGCTCGCACCAGATATTCGGCTTTATCCGCGCTGTATTCCGCCCGGCTCCACACCTGCGGATTGCTCATGCTTTGCGCCACGCTGACCAAACGGCTTAAATTGGCAGACGCATTCACCAAGTCGGTCAGTTCGCCGCGATGACGGTCAATATGCACTTGATCGTTGAGCATATCTTCACGCATTAGGCGCAATGTCGTTACGAATTTTTGCAATAAGTCGGTGCTGTCATGCTCCAAAAGCTGCGCCAACACGCGGATTTCTACCACGAATTCAATCATCCGTTCCAAAGCCTGCCAATAGGCGGCATAAGTGACATTGGTATCGGTCTTGGTCGGCAAATTCGAGATAAACAACTCGGCATTCATCGAACGCCGCGCCGGAACAATCAATGCGGAACGCGACTGCATGACGCACAATTCATCCTGCCAGGTGGACATATCGCTGGCGAAAATATCGTCAATAAAGTCCTTGGCGTGAGTCGGGAAGTAACGCCGCGATTTATCCGTCTTGCCATTTTTGCCGTTGCGCTGAGGCGGTGTGATCTTACGCAGCATCGCGCCTTCCAACAGATTCACAAGATTCTGCCGAATTTCGTCGTAAGACTCTAAATCCTTGGGCATGACATCGCGTGCGCTATTGGTCATCGGTGTATCTTTAGACCCCGATTCGTTGGTCAGCTTGGGCAGAATCGTCAGCAGCTTGTCCAGATGATAGACGACATACGAGTCGAAAATCGGCTGAGTGCCTTTTTGCGGCTCGCGCAGTTGAATCGGCTTGGTATTTTTGTGTTTGAGGTCAATCATTTCCCCAATTTCGCGCACAAAATGCCGCCCTACGTCCATCGCAAGCTGCCACTGTACGGGCGTATAACGCAGCGTAGGCGGGTGTTGCGAGTCGATTCGCATCCAATCGAACAAGGCCTGCACAGAAGCGCGTTTCTTGCCCAATTCACGCGGATTCATGCTCGTCATTTCGTCCAAACGGTGCAATTCATTTAATGCACTGTGAACATCAAACGACATTTGCAGCTTGATGACATCCTGCGCGATGTTCCGCAGCGGAACAGCTTTGGTATAAGGCCGCACCACCCGCAGCGTAAACATACCCGTCATCGTCGGGCGGAGGTAAATATCCCAACTGTCCCAAATCGGCTCATACAAATTGGTAAATTGCAGATTTTCCAGAAGCGGCGCGGGAAAATCAAAAGCGTCTTTGTTCAAGCGGTAATCTGGCGCGGAGTAATAATTGAGGATGTTCTGACGGAAGATGCCCGTCATGAAGCCGGTTTCATCCACCGACATGGCATCATCGCCGCTGATCTTCAATTCCGGCGAGGAGGGAATAAACAGCTTGTTATTTCTGAGGCGCTGCGGCCAGTCTTCCCGCAGCACACGGGAAAAAACCTCTGAGCCGCGCACACTATCGAAAAGCCCCTGGCTTTCCGACGCGATAAATTGGCGCATGTTGATGACCAGAATGACACTGGTATAGCCGAGTGCGGTAACTGCGAATTGTTCTTTGCGCTGTTGATTGGCGTTTTGGTCGGTTCGGTTGCGTTCCGGTAGAGTCATAGTGTATTGATGTGGGTTAGGTCACTATAATGATAAGATTCGCCACATCATATCACAAACTCTTTTCTAACGGCGCATCAAAATAACTCCTCGACCAACACCGTATACGCGCCGCTGGTCAGATAGCCATTCACGCGCACGGTATACGTCCCATCAGCAGGCAGTTCTACCGTCATCACCGGGTTCAATCCTTCGGTGTCGTCGGCTTCCGCGATCACATTCCCCGATGGATCAAGCAGCGCCGCTACCGGGTCAAAAGTCGTGCCATCAGCGGCGAGAACGCGAATCCGTACCCGTTCTCCCGCCCGTCCCTGAAACGGATAAAAGTTATAGGCATTATTTTCAACCGAATCATCCACAGACAGCACCGGAAACACGCCCGGTAGCGCCGTTGGGGTCGGCGCGAGGCTGATGTAACGCCAGATCAAGGTATAACTGCCGACTGTCGCCGCACCCGCCGCTTTCACACGCAGCACATACAAGCCGCCTTCCGTGATGCGTAAATTGCTGATGAGGGCATTCACGCCACCGCCGTTGTTATCATCAATCGCCAGAATGTTATCTTCATCATCCGTCGGAACGAGTTCGAGAATCGGGTCGAGTGTGCTGCCGGGGGCGGCACTGGCAGCAGCCGAAATCACATCCCCCGTATGCAGTTCCACCGTCCACAAATCACGCAGACCGCGCCGAGAAATATCGGCTTGTACGGCTTGATCGGGCGCGATTAACCCGCGTTCCACGTCTTGGCGTGTCGAGCCATCGCCATAAGTGATTAAATACTGTCCCGTCGCGCCATTGAGCGATGTTACAAAGACCTGATACGTGCCGGGAATATCCGCCCGTAATCCAGCGATGAGTGCCTCGCCTGTCGGGTCAGATCGGGCAGGTTCCGCGCTGGCGACGACTACACCATCAGGATTCACCAGTTCGATTTTGCCGCGAAAGGTCGAATTTTCGGTCTGGTTCAAAGCAATCGAAAAAATTTCACCCGCCTCGGCATTCACGCTAAAAATCGCCACATCATCGACGTTTTGTAACGTCCCGATCAGTGGCGCAAAGGGTGATAAGCGCTGCCCCATCATAGCAGGGGCGAAGGTCGCCGTTGGCATAAGCGTCGGCGGCGTGGGCGAGGGTAAAAATATCGGAGTCGGCGTTACGGGCGCGAATTGGTCATAGATGAGCAGCCGCAGGGTATAGCCCCCTGTTAGGCCGTTTCCGCCCGCTTGAATACTATAAAGGCCATCAGCAGGCAGTCGTAAATTCCGCAAAATCGCACCTTCATTACCTGCGCTGTCATCATCTAACGCCATAACATCGCCATTAGGGTCATACACCTGAATTACGGGATCAATCGTGCCGCTACTGCGCGACATCTCGATTTGCGTGTACTGCCCGGTACGGCCTTCAAAAGTATAGATGCTGTCTGCATCAGTGATGAGTTCACCGTTGGCGGGAACACCGCTCACCAATGCGCCAATAAAATTGCTGCCCTGCGCGAAGGCCGGAATAGGAGTCGGCACACCCACCACCTGCGGCAGCGGTGTCGGCGGCACATCATTTGGATTGGGGCGATCTGTATAGCCTAAACCGAGTTCGTAACTACCCGCGTTTGCTGCTTCGACGATGACCGTATATGCGCCGCCAGTCGCAAGCTGCGTCTCAATCGGATTGCCTTCTCCTAGAATCAGTCCATCAGCAGATTGCAGCTTTAGAATTACGTCAATCCCGCCCCCAACTGCACGTAAGCTGATCTGGTCGCCCGACTGCGCCTGAAAGACCCATTGATTCGGTTGATCGGCGGCAACTATACCGCTGACGGATTCCCAAAATGCGAGAGGCTGCGCGGCTACAGGTGTACTTGTTGGCGCGTCCAGCGTGATTTGCACACGAGTCGGCACAACAACCGTGTTGGCGCGTGTGCTGCAAGCGCTCAATAGCATAAAGCCTATCGAAAGCATCAGCACATTTTTAAACCCCAAAATAGGGAAAAAGAAGACGTGATGAACTGTACCCTTTGCCCGTTTCTGGAAAAAGGGAAGATGAAAAAAACGATTTCGTTTCAAGCGACTACATCCTAAAGTTAAAAACCCGTGCCGCCTGCATCAAAACCCGGCAGCAGTTCATCCATCGGTACAATTACAGCGTCTTGTGGTATGGTCGTCAACGACATCACGTTAAAGCGTGTTAAATCCAGCGCGAAATCAAAACGCAGATCGAAGTATAACGCGGAAAAGCCTAACGGGTCAGGGGTATCCAACAGGTCAAAGACCGCAGTTGAATTCGGCGTATAGGCGAAACTGATTTCGGCACGATGAAGATAATGATCGTCCAAGCCGATCATGCGCTTAAAGTGAAAGGACGTTCCTGTAAATAAATTCGCATAGCTTTCGCTGATCTGCGCTAATTCCTGCTCGCTATAAAAGCCGCCGAACTGCTCCTGCAGCGTCAACAATAACCCCTCAATCAATTGATCCTTACGGGCGGTGTCTGCCAGCACATCAGCGAACTCGATGCCAGTATCAAATACCGCCAGCATCTGACCGTTGAGTTCGCTATCTTCTAACCGTTGCAGGACAGCAATCTCTTCCAACGCGACGATTATAGGAGTCCGTTCCACTAATGCAGGCGGGTTATTGCGAAAGCCAGCTACATCCAATAATGCACGATAAAACGCAATTAAATCCACGCCATACCAGCCGACAGGGGTGCTGCCCGTGTAATCCAGCGCAGCGACTTTATTTAAATTGAGATAGCCCACACCTTCGACCAAGCGTGTATCAAACGTCAACAGGCCAGCGTCGATATAATAGGGGAGCAAAGTCTCCAAATCTGATACATCAAGGATAAGGTTCACATCGGCATTCACGCGGTTAATCAGGCGCAGCATATCATCGGTTTCGTTGGTGTCTTGCAGGCTGTAAGCCCCATTTACAACTGCCCGCAGCGCTACAGGTTCGGGTAGTATGACATAATCGACTCCCAACTCTGCTTCGAGATTAAAGGCAGCCGATTGTACCGCACCCATAACCGCGTCAAATTCCCCTAATAATGCACAGTCATCGGCTGTAAGGCCGCACTCGTCTTGCGCTATGGTCGTTCCGTTTAAGACCAACAACACCGCACTCACGATTGCTAACACCATCCATCGCTTAAACATGATTTACCCTCACTCTCACTCGCAATGTTGCTATTATAACTTGAGTTTCGGATAGCGTTTTCATTCTATCCCCACCCCTAAATCCCCTCCCCACTTCGTAGAGAGGGGACTTAAAGAACCATTGTGAACCGTTTTTCTCCCCTTCACCATGCAATGGAGAAGGGGCCGGGGGATGAGGACATTATAAAAGTTAATCAAGGTAATCTATCCAAAACTGAGGTTATTATAGTATAGGGGAGATGTTCGCACTTGGATTATTCACCCAAGCGCGGCTTAACCCGTTTAAAGCCCTGACCATAAGCGACATGCCCCTGTCCGATCACCATAAACGCGCCTGAATCCGCAGAAATAACCAACTGCCGCAGGATATTGATCTGGGAACGCGAAATCGTCACATAAAGCACCGTGCGTTTTTCCCCGGTGAACATCCCTGTCGCTTCCCATCCAGTGACACCACGCCCTAATTCTGTGAGGATCACCTGCGCCACTTCTTGCGGATGATCGGTGATAATCACGGAAGTGCGGATGACGCTGGGGCCTTCCAAGATATAATCGGATACTGCCCCGTCCATCGCCAGCGCAACCGTTGCATAGAGCGCCCCTTCCCAACCCAACACGACCCCCGCCAATCCAATCGTTGCGAGATTGGTGTAAAGATAGGTCGAACTCAAAGGCGTACCGAAGCGCTCCTGCAAAATTCGCGCCAGCGTAGAAGTACCGCCAAATGTCGCGCCTGCCCGATAAGCCAAGCCTGATCCCACACCGCCAATAATGCCGCCGAATAAAGCATTCAACAGGACGTTTGTGCTTACCCCGTCTTTAGGGAAAATCGGCGCGAGTATATCAAGCCCAATGGAATACACAACCAACACATACACCGTCGCCGCCACAATCTGCCAACCGCCCAGCATTCGATAAGCTAAATATTGAATCGGGATATTCCCCAACAGCGTAACCAACCCGATAGGCGTACCGAGTTTGAGGTTCATGATGACGGCAACACCGGAAATGCCTGCCGGAGCAATATCAAACGGCGCTAAAAAAACAATGACGCTCATCGCGCCGACCAACCCGGCAGTGGTGAGTAAGATAAAGCGGACGACCAGCGCTTGCCAATTGAAAGACTTTTGCATAGTGCGCTCCTAAAAAACGGATTGAAGAGGTTGGGTGATAACCGATGCTGATACGCGGGAGAATGTAGCGCATCGCCCGAATTTGTTGCAATTCTAACAACAAATTGCGGTATTATAGAGCGAAAGACAATTAAATCATGATTAGATTAAAGGATAAAAAATTATGCGTGACATCGTTATTGTTGATGCAGTACGTTCTCCTTTAGGCCGACGGAATGGGTGGCTGCGAGAAGTGCATCCCGTCCGGCTCGGCGCTTATGTAGTATGTGAAGTGCTGGCACGAGCGAATCTTGATCCGGCGCTGGTTGAGCATGTCATCATGGGCTGCGTGAGTCAAGTCGGGGAACAAACCTTCAACCTCGCCCGCAATGTCGTTTTGGATGCTCAACTGCCGATTACGACTCCGGCGACGACGATTGATTTTCAATGTGGCAGCAGCCAGCAGGCAATCCATCTGGCAGCGGGGATGATCGCTTCCGGTCAGGTCGATATTGTGGTGGCAGGCGGTGTAGAAGCCATGTCGCGGATACCTATGGGTTCAAGCCTCGGCGCAAGTGGTCAAAATCCATTCACAGATCGGATTATGACCGACCATAATATGATCCCGCAGGGCATGGCGGCTGACGAAATCGCGCAAAAATGGGGCATCAGCCGCGATGAAGTGGATCGTATCGGTTACGAAAGCCATATCAAGGCCGCGAAAGCGACTCAAAACGGCTGGTTCGAGCGTGAAATTCTGCCGCTGGAAGGCGTGGATGAAGAAGGCAAGCCGCTGATGGTGACAGCCGATCAAGGCATTCGCCCCGGCGCAAGCGTGGAAAAGATGGGAACGCTGCAACCTGCTTTTACACCCAATGGCGTGACTACCGCCGGAAACAGCAGCCAGATTACCGATGGCGCTGCGGCTGTATTGGTGATGACGGCGGAAAAAGCGACTGAACTCGGCCTCAAGCCCCGCGCCCGACTCGTCTCGATGGTGACTGTCGGCAGCGATCCGCATCTGATGCTCACGGGGCCGATTGAAGCCACCCGTAAAGCACTCAAAAAAGCTGGCATGAGCGTCAATGAAATTGATCTGTTCGAGGTCAATGAAGCGTTTGCCGCTGTTATCGGCATGTGGGAGCGTGAACTTGAGCCGGATATGAGCAAAGTGAACGTACACGGCGGCGCGATTGCGCTCGGTCATCCGTTGGGCGGTTCGGGGGCGCGGCTGATGACGACCCTGCTTCATGCGCTGGAAACACATGATAAGCAGTTCGGTTTGCAGACGATGTGCTGCGGCGGCGGCATGGGAACCGGAACCATCATCGAGCGGCTTTAATCCGCAATCAGATGCCATGACGGTTAAGAAGCCGTAACAGTGTCTAAAAATTCTTTATACTTCGGAACAATGAGGGAGCGACAATCGTCGCTCTTTTTATTAAGGGGAAAAATTACCGAAATCCCTTTACAATACTATGGTGTAAGGAGATTCGATTTGATGACGACAGCACCACTCATCACAACGCAGCAAATTGGGAAGCGCTATATCGTGACGGGCAGCCTTGGTTCAGGTGGGATGGGCGTTGTCTATCGCGCTCTTGACCGTTTAACTGGGGAGGCTGTCGCGCTCAAACAGGTTAATCTTTCTAGAGAGCGTCTTGCTGATGGCAATGTCGATTTTCGTCTGGCACTGGCGCATGAATTTCGGACTCTTGCCTCTTTAAGGCATCCGCACATCATCAGTGTACTGGATTATGGCTTTGCTGGCTTTATGGCTTCTTCCAACGAGAGCCGTCCTTATTACACAATGGAACTGCTGGAAAACGCGCAAACCCTCATTCAGGCGGGGGAAGATGCGTCCCTCCCCAAGCAAATAGAGCTGCTGCTGCAAATTCTTCATGCCTTAACCTATCTACACCGACGCGGCATTATCCACCGCGATCTTAAACCTGCTAATGTCATGGTGGCGAATAATCACGTCCGATTGGTCGATTTTGGACTAGCGAAGAGTCGCGGTTATATCGATGCGGAGCAGGTGGTCGGAACGCTGGCGTATGTCGCACCGGAAGTGCTGCAAGGGCATCCCGTGAGCGAAGCCAGCGATCTGTACGCGCTCGGTGTAATGGCCTATGAACTCATCGCCGGACATCACCCGTTCCATGTCGGTGATGTGACGATGTTGATCCACGATTTGCTCACGGCAGCGCCGGATTTAGGTGCGCTTCAGGTCGATATGACGTTGGCGGCGATCATTGGTCGCTTGCTGGCAAAGAATCCAGCAGAACGTTACCAACACGCTCATGAGGTCATCATCGCACTTGCCCCTTTTGCATCAGACCAGCCCGAAACGTTGACCCTGCGCGAGAGCTTTTTGCAGGCAGCGGAATTCGTGGGACGCGAAAAAGAACTTAATACTTTAAAAGAAGCCTTAAAATCCATCAAAATAGAGCAGGATGCGCCGCTGGGTTCGGCCTGGATGATCGGCGGCGAGTCGGGCGTGGGGAAATCACGTTTAACCGACGAACTGCGCGTGATGGCTTTAGTCGAAGGCGCAATGGTGCTGCGCGGACAAGCTGTCAGCGGCGGCAGCCTACCTTATCAAATGTGGCGCGAGCCGATTCGCCGACTGCTTCTTGCCGTTGAAATTACGTCAGCAGAAGCCGCTGTTTTGCAAGAAATCATCCCCGACATTAGCGATTTACTCAGTATCGCGCTCCCGCATATTCCAGCGTTGGATGGTCGCGCCCGTCAGCAGCGTTTAACCTTAGCAATCGCCGATTTATTCCACCGTCACCAAGAGGCGATGGTACTGCTGCTGGAAGATTTGCAGTGGATGTCGCCCGCCAGCATGGAAATTCTCAAACAGATTATTCGGATCGTGCCGGAACTGCCCCTGTTGGTCGTCGTCAATTATCGGGATGACGAACGCCACAATTTGCCAGATGAACTTCCCGGCGCACACCACCTCAAACTGGATCGGTTAAGCACCCAAGAAATCGTGCGCCTGAGTCAATCGATGATGGGGCATACCGCGCAGAGTCAATCAGTGATTGACCTGCTCAAACGGGAAACCGAAGGCAACACATTTTTTATTATCGAAGTTATGCGGGCGCTGGCGGAAGAAGCAGGACAGCTTGAAAATATCGGCGTAACCACCCTCCCAACCCATGTTTTCGCGGGCGGCATTATGGAGGTTGTGCGGCGGCGGTTGGCGCGTGTCCCGGCACACATGCGCGATCTGCTGAAGTTAGCGGCAGTCGCGGGGCGACAAATTGATCTTAAGCTCATGCAATATTTGATTGAAAATAAACGTACCTTGACTCTAGCGCAAGTTGATTTGGCTGCGTGGCTTACGACCTGCGCCGATGCCGCTGTTTTAGAGATTGACGAAGAACAATGGCGCTTCGCACACGACAAACTGCGCGAGGGCTTGCTGACTGAGATGGACACGGCAGAACGTGCCACGCTGCATCGTCAGATCGCCCAAGCGATTGAGGCCGTTTACGCGGATAAGCTAGGTCGGGCAGTGGCGCTGGTGGAGCATTGGGATGCGGCGGACGATCACGAAAAGACCATCACCTACGCACTACTCGTCGGTGAGCAGGCTTACGCCTTAAGCAATTATGATGAAGGGCGACGCTGGTTGGAACGGGCGCTGGAACTGCTGCCTAAAGATCAGCCCAATCGGCAGCGTATGAAAGCGCTGGCATCGTTAGGCGATATTCTAAGCCGGACTTCGGATTATGCCGCCGCCACCCAAGCCCATGACGAAGCCGCACAGATCGCCCACCAGCTTAACGATTTAGCCAGCGTTGCCGAGTCGGTCAATAGTATGGGCTTTATCGCGTATCAACTTGGCGATTATGCCGCCGCCAAAAGCCACAGCGAAGAAGCGCTCACGCTGGCGCAAACTGCCCAAGATCGCAAAAACAGCGCCCGCGCTCTGAATAATTTGGGTGTCGTGGCGGAAGTCGAGGCGGATTATCCGCTGGCTAGAGAGCGCTACAGCCAAAGCCTGGCGATCTTCCGCGAAATCGGCGATATGCGCGGCATGGCTTCCACCCTGAATAATCTCGGCACCGTTACCGACAGCGAAGGCGACCTACCCGCCGCACAAAGCTATTACGAACAAGGCTTGCAAATCTGCCGCGACATCAATTATCGACATGGGGTAAGCGTTCTGCTCAACAATCTCGGCATCGTCACCGAGCGTCAGGGCGACAATTTAGCGGCTTGGGCATATCTACAAGAGGGATTAGCCCTCGGACGCATTATCGGCAACCGCCGCAGCAACGCGCACTGTCTGGCAAATATGGTATTTGTCGGACTTAAGTTAGAGCAAAAGGCAGAAAGTTGGAACGCCCTGCGTGAAGCAATCATTCTCGGACGTACTATCGGAGATACGACATTGATGCCACATTTGCTGGCAGGCGCGGCGCGATTGTATCTATTCAGCGGCAAGCGCGAACTCAGCGCTCAACTGACCGGATTAGTCGCCTCGCTACCGACTCTTGATCTCGACTTTTTGAAGATCAGGTTGGAGCCGCTGCAAGCCGATTTACAAAATATGCTCTCGGCAGAAGATTATGCCAAACACACGCAAAATGGCACAGATTTGGATTTAGGGGTTGTGCTTGAAGAGCTGCTCAATCCCGCCTAACTCCGCAAGCCGCCGATAGTGTTATACCACCTCGACGTTATGGGGCTTCGAGAATATGATAAAATTGAAATTATTATTGAGTTTTATGGAGAAAACGCATGATTTTGGCAGATCGAGAGACTATTCTAGGACTTTCGCTCACGCATTTACCCCACCCCTAAATCCCCTCCCCATTGCATGGAGAGGGGACTTCAAGATGCGTTTTTCTCCCCCTCTCCAAGTATTGGAGAGGGGGCCGGGGGGTGAGGTAAG
>Ga0209490_10001420_pt1 | contig 23342 bp, 20 predicted proteins | sample MAT06_FD_187209 | JGI IMG/M metagenome (GOLD analysis project Ga0209490, IMG submission 187209) | Freshwater microbial communities from Lake Fryxell liftoff mats and glacier meltwater in Antarctica - MAT-06 (SPAdes) (version 2) | ecosystem: Environmental > Aquatic > Freshwater > Ice > Liftoff... | reverse complement strand
GCCACACTGCCCACCAAACCTTCGAGGCCAATGGCAACATCACCCAAAACGTACCCGTGCGCCCCTCCTCATCCTTGCGGCACTTTTCCTGTTTAGCTGACGATTGAGTCTGGTTCAGGTTTTGGCAGGGTGGTAAGACATACGGGACCCCCACCATTTCCCAACCACCAACCCCGCTATTCGCCCATAGCCCGCAGCTGCCCCCGCCCACAATCTGCGATCATGACTTACCCGCGCCCACAGCTCATTTAGACCGCCGTCGCAGGCGTCTACCACTGCATATCGCGGTGGGTCCGCCGCGCCCGCACGGCGTCTCGGCGAACTTCCGGCGTGCATTCAACAGCTTCGCCGCTACTCGCTTAACTCGGCAAAAAATCCGGCCATGCGGCGCAGTCCTTCGGTGAGTTCGGCGGCTTTGCAGGTGTAGGAGATGCGGATGGCTTTGGGTTCGCCGAAGGCTGAGCCGGGCACGCAGGCGACGCCGGTTTTTTCCAGTAGCACGGCGCAAAAATCGATGTCGCTGCTGATCAGGCTGTCGCCGTGGCGTCGGCCAAAGGCCACTGAAATATCAGGGAACGCATAGAACGCGCCTTGTGGGCGCGGGCATTTCACGCCGGGAATGGCGTCGAGCGTGCGCATGACTTCGTTGCGTTTGGCCTCGAATGCCTCGCACATCACCTGTGGCTTGTTTTGCGAGCCTAGGTATGCGGCGATCGCGGCTGCTACGACGACTTCTGGCAGGTTGGTGATGTGGTTAGAGTTAAGCGTCGCCATCGCTGTGGCAATTTCCGGCGGTCCGGCAATCATGCCCACGCGCCAGCCCGGCATGCCGTAGGTTTTTGAGATGGAATCGATCAATACCACGCGATTGCGCAAGCTCGGCTCGGCCATGACCAAATGGCTATATTGCAGCCCGTCGAAAATCATGCGGTTGTAGATGTCGTCAGACAGCACCCACAGATTCGGATGGCGCTTGAGTTCAACTGCGAGCGCTTTGATTTCAGCCGGCGTGTAGACCATGCCGGTCGGGTTATTGGGATTGTTGAACAGCAGCACGCGCGTTTTGGGCGTCACCGCGGCCGCAATCTGCTCGGGTAGCAGCTTGTAATTTTGCTCGGCGCCGCAGTGCAGCAGGCGCTGCGGCGCATTCAGGATTTCGGCGATATCGACGTAGGAAGTCCAGTACGGCGTGGGGATCAGCACCTCGTCGCCTTCGTTCAAAATCGCGTACATCAGATTGAACAACACGTGCTTGGCGCCAACGCCGGAGGCCACGTTGCGGCGCTCATAGCCGTCAAAGCCGGCCTCGCTTAGGTGCTGCAAAAACGCATCGAGTAGCGCGTCTGAACCGCGATTGGAGCCGTAGGCGCCGCTATCGCGCTTGAGGGCTTCAGCCGCCGCCTCGTAGACGTGCGCTTCGGGCAAAAAATTGGGAATGCCAATTGAAAACGAAATGATGTCGCGGCCTTCGGCCTTGAGCTTTTTGGCTTTCTCAGCGACAACCATGATGGCGGACGGCTTGGCACGCGACATGCGCTCGGCTAGGGCAGGCATCAGAAGAACCTTGGGGGCGGGAATTTGCGCAGGATAGCAAAGCGCGACGCTGTGCTTGGGCTTAAGCGTGCGCCGAAGAACACACGTTACAGGCGCTGATTCGAGCACAATTCGGCGCAATGCAAACCTATCTCTTTCCCGGCGGCATAAAGCTTGAGCCGCACAAGGCCTTGAGTTTGGCGCAGCCGATCAAAATTCTGGAGGTGCCACGGCGGCTGGTGGTGCCGCTGGCTCAAAGCGCCGGGCAAGCGGTGCGCGCGCAAGTGCGGGTGGGCGAGCGCGTGCTGCGCGGGCAGGTGATTGGCGCGGCGGGCTCCGCGGTACCGGTGCATGCGCCGAGCTCAGGGATTGTCAGCGCGATCGCTAGGCACGCGGTGGTGCATGCCAGCGGCGCGAGCGCTGAGTGCATCACCATCGAGTGCGATGGCTTGGACGAGGGGATTGAGCTGAGCGCCGATCCACACTGGCAGGAGCGCGATGCGCTGGAACTCATCGGGCGTATCCATGCGGCGGGTGTGGTGGGTTTGGGCGGCGGGGTGTTTTCAACGGCGCAAAAACTGAAATCGGCACCAAGCTTGAGCTTGAAGCACCTCATTTTGAACGGTGCCGAATGCGAGCCGTACATTGCCTGCGATAACGCGCTGTTAAGCGAACGCGCCGAGCAGCTGATCGAGGGCGCGCGGATGCTTCAGCACGTGCTGCGCCCGCAACGACTAACGATTGCGCTGGAGGACAACATGCTCGCCGCGCTGGCGGCACTCAAGGCGTGCGCCGCTGAATTTGAGATCGTGGCGCTGCCCGCGCGCTATCCGGAGGGCGGCGAGCGCCAGCTGATCTATGCCTTGACCAAGCTCGAGGTGCCAGCGCAAGGCTTGCCGCTGGATATCGGCATGCTGGTGGTCAATGTCGCGAGCGCCGTGGCGGCGTGGCGCGCGGTGCGTTTTGGCGAGCCGCTGATCTCGCGGATTGTCACGTTGAGCGGCGCGGGCGTTCGCCATCCGGGCAATTTTGAGGTGCGTATTGGCACCTTGATTGGCGATTTGGTCGAGCAAGCCGGTGGCTATAGCGAAGATGCCGAGCGCTTGTTGATTGGCGGCTCGATGATGGGCTTGAGCCTGCCCAACGATCAATATCCGATCAGCAAGGGCGTCAACTGCGTGCTGCTGTTGCCGCCCGCGGGCACCGCGCGTGAGCCGGAAATGCCGTGCATTCGCTGTGGCGAGTGCGCGCGCGTGTGCCCGGTGGTGCTGCAACCGCAGCTGCTGCAATTGGCCGTGCGTGCGGCGGATTCCGCCGCGCTTGAGCGCCTCAAGCTTAAGGATTGCATTGATTGCGGGCTGTGCGCGGTGGTGTGCCCCAGCCAGATTCCGCTGGCAAAACTGTTTTTCGACAGCAAGCAGGCGCTCAAAATCAGCGCCCTGCAGGCGCGCGAAGCGGCGCTCGCCAAAGCGCGATTTGAAGCGCGCAACCTGCGCTTGCAAGCAATCGTTGCGCAGCGCGCCGAGCGGGCTGCATCCGTGGGCGCGGATACCGCCGCGCGCGAGGCGCTGGCCCGCGTGCGTGCGCGCAAGCCCGCTACTTCTGAAGGGCCTTAAGTCAAGGCGCATGAGAACCTTCAGCACCGCGCCCGCTCCACATTGGATGGCAACCCTTGGCGTGCAGCGCGTGATGCTCGAAGTGCTGCTGGCGCTGCTGCCGGTGATTGCGCTGCAGAGCTGGTTTTATGGGCCCGGCGTGCTGCTGCAAGTGGCGCTCGGGGGTTTGAGTTTCTGGCTGGCCGAATGGGCATCGCTGAAAGCCAGAGGCGTCGAGCCACGCGCCTTTTTGCGCGATTTAAGTGCGCCGCTGGCGGGCGTTTTATTCGCGCTGTGTTTGCCGCCGTGGGCGCCTTTCTACGTGCATATTGTGGGTGCGCTATTTGCGATCGTAGTGGCCAAACACCTGTACGGCGGCCTTGGCTACAACACCTTCAACCCGGCCATGGTGGGGTATGCGGTGGTGCTGATTTCCTTTAGCGCAAGTTTGGCGCGCTTCCCCGGCGCGGATAGCGCGCTGCTGCAATGGGGCGCGCTATTCAAGACGGTGTTTCTCGGCACGCCGCCTGCGGTCGGTTGGGATGCGATCAGCGCGGCCACGGCGCTGGATCAAATTGATCAAAACGAGCGCGCGGGGCGCACGTTCGCGGAGCTCAAAGCAGGTGCCGGCTGGCAGGCAGATGCGTCAGTTTGGGTATCGCTAAGCGCGCTGCCGGGCGGCGTGTACCTCGTGTGGCGGCGCTTTGCCGCGTGGCAGGTGCCGCTTGGCGTGGCGTTGGGCGTGTGTATGGTCGTTGGTCCGCAGTGGCTTTGGGCGCCCGATCAGATGCCCTCGCCGATTGATCAGCTGCTGCTCGGCGGGCTGCTGTTTGGCGCGTTTTTTATTGCGACCGACCCCGTGTCCGGCGCCGCAAGCCCGCGCGGTCGGCTGATTTTCGGGATCGGCGTCGGTGCGCTGACCGTGTTGATCCGCCAGTTTGGTGCCTATCCAGACGGCGTGGCGTTTGCGGTGCTGCTGATGAATGCCGCCGCGCCGCTGCTCGACCGGCTCACCCAGCCGCGCGTGTTTGGCCGATGAAACCCGCGCTGTGGCTGGGTCTGGTGGCACTGCTCGCGGCGCTGGCGCTGGGGATCGTCGCGCAAGTGGCTGAGCCGCGGATTGCGCGCTTGCAACGCGCGGCGGAGCTTGAACGCCTGCGCGTTGCGCTGCCGCCAGCGCTTGAGTTCGACAACGATCCGATCGCAGATGTGGACACCCAAATAGTCGAGCTGGCACCGGGTATTTCGCTGCGCGAAACCTATCCGGCGCGAAAAGGACGTCGGCTCATCGCGCGGGTGTTCAAGGTGCGCACCCAAGCGGGCTATTCCGGCGCGATCGATCTGCTGATGGGTGTTCGCGCCAACGGTGAGGTGATCAATGTGCGCGTGCTCGCGCACCGCGAAACGCCGGGCCTGGGCGATCCCATCGAGGAGAGTAAATCCGATTGGATCACGCGCTTCACCGGTCGCTCGCTCAGTAACCCGGATGCCGAACGCTGGGCGGTGAGCAAAGATGGCGGCGCGTTTGATGCGTTCTCAGGCGCGACGATCACGCCGCGCGCGGTGGTCGAAGCGCTCAAAGCCACGCTTGAATTTGCCGCGCGGACGCAGCCCACATGAGCAAGGCGCTGCTCGTTGACGGCCTGTGGCGCAACAATCCAGGGTTAGTACAGCTGCTGGGACTGTGTCCGCTGATGGCGGTGTCAACATCGACCAAAAATGCGCTCGGACTGGGCCTCGCCACGCTGCTGGCGCTGATGGCGTCGAGCCTGCTGGTGGCACTTTTGCGGCCGGTTACCGCTGTGCAGCTGCGCATTCCGCTGTTTGTGCTGGTGATTGCCGCATCGGTCTCAGCCATTGAGCTGCTGATGCAGGCGTTTGCGCACGATCTGTACCTGGTGCTGGGGCTATTTTTGCCGCTGATTGTGACCAACTGCGCCATCATCGGCCGTGCGGAGGCTTTTGCCACGCGCTCGCGTCCGTGGGATGCGCTGCTCGACGGCACCTTTATGGGCATCGGTTTTTTGCTTGCCCTGCTGGCGGTTGGCAGCTTGCGCGAGCTGCTCGGGCATGTGTCGCTGATTGCGATTTTGCCGCCGGGCGGATTTTTTGTGCTGGCAAGTTTGGTGGCGGCGAAAAATTGGCACGACCAGCGGCGGGTGCGCCAAATCAAAATGAACGAGGCCACGCGCGTATGAATGCCGCACAGCGCCACACTTTTTATGCACGCCTGCAGGCCAACAACCCCACGCCGACCACCGAACTTAACTTTAGCTCGCACTTTGAGCTGCTGATCGCGGTGATTCTCTCCGCGCAAGCAACCGACGTCGGCGTCAATAAAGCCACCGCCAGGCTGTTCCCACGCGCACGCACGCCCGCTGCGATGCAGGCGTTGGGGATCGACGAGCTGACCCAGGCCATCCGCACCATCGGTTTGTACCAGGCTAAGGCAAAAAACGTGATGGCTACTTGTGCACAGCTGCTGGAGTTGCACGCAGGCGAGGTGCCGCGCGATCGTGCGGCGCTCGAAGCGCTGCCCGGCGTGGGTCGCAAAACCGCAAACGTGGTGCTCAACACCGCTTTCGGCGAGCCGACCATCGCGGTCGACACGCATTTGTTTCGCGTGGCCAATCGCACCGGGTTGGCGCGCGGCAAAACGCCGCTGGCCGTCGAGCGCGGCTTGCTCAAGCACACCCCAGCGCAGTTTAAACGCAACGCGCACCACTGGCTGATTCTGCACGGCCGCTACGTGTGTAGAGCGCGCTCGCCCAAATGCGCGGAGTGCGTGGTCGCCGATTTGTGCGATAGCGAGGTGCGCCGGGCGCGCACGCAGCGTTCACAAAAATAAAAACTGCGTCACAGTGTCCCCTTTGAACGCGGCGCAGCGTATGGGTGTTTAAGAACCATCAAAAAAATCTTGGGGGGCACTATGCGTTTCTTAATTGGGCTTGCAGCTTTGTGTGTAGGTTTAAGCGCCAGCGCGCAGGCACCAACCGTGCCGATCGTGTTCGTGACGCAATTCCCGATCACCACCGATTTCGCGACGATTGGCTCTGTGTTCGCCAATCATTTACCTGCCATGGACAGCGCCGGTCGCGGCGGCGATTTATACATTCGCTACGCCGATGGCAGCTTGAAAAACTTGACCCAAACGGCCGGTTTCGGCAGCGCGACCTTTCAAGGCCCGAGCGCAATTTCGGTGCGCGACCCGGCGGTCAACGATGCCGCCAACAGGCTGATTTTCAGCATGGTGATCGGCGCACCGGTTCGCTACCAGTATCTTGACTACTACTGGCAGCTCTATGAAGTTACCGGCTTCGGTCAAGGGCACACGCCGGTGATTACTCGCGTGGCGAAGCAACCGGCTGATTTCAACAACATCATGCCGGCGTACACGCCCGACGGCTCGATCGTGTTTTCATCGGACCGACCGCGCAATGGCGCGCGCCATCTCTACCCCCAGCACGACGAGTATGAATCGACCCCTACGCCCACGGGCTTGTGGAAGCTCGACGCGCTGAGCGGAGTGCTCAGGCTGCTTGAGCACTCACCGTCGGGTTCGTTCAACCCCATCGTCGACAGCTTCGGGCGCATCGTATTTACACGCTGGGATCACCTCCAGCGCGACCAGCAAAACGACGCCGGCAACACCGGCACCTTCAACTACGCAAGTGAAGCGTTTGGCGCGGCAGCCACCGCTTCGACCGCTGAAGTATTTCCCGAATCGCGCCTGGGCTCGGGCGTAATCGAAGGCCACACGATCAATCATTTCTTCCCGTGGATGATCAACCAAGACGGCACCGAGCTTGAAAGCCTCAACCACATCGGCCGCCACGAGCTGCACACCTACTTCAATCGCGCCTTTAACGATGACAGCAACTTGCGCGAGTTCATCAGTGCGGTATCCGGGCGCACCAATCAAAATTCGATCTTGAATATGCTGCAAATTCAAGAAGATCCAAACGTCCCCGGGCGCTATATCGGCGTGGACGCACCGGAGTTTTACACGCACGCGTCCGGGCAGTTGATTGCGGTAAATGCCGCACCGTCAGCCAATCCCAATTCGTTTCAAGTCAACTATTTGGTGCCGCGCGAAGCCACCAGCATCACGCCGTCGGCGACCCATCCGGGCCATTTTCGCGATCCGTTGATTTTGACCGGCGGCCAAACGATCGCGGCTTATGCAAGCTTCCAGGGCCCAGCCGGTAATTTAGGCACACGCAATTCGCCTGATCCACGCTACAAGTTCCGACTGCGCACGCTTTCCTCGAGCAGCGGAAATTTCGTGCCCGCCGACAACCTTACCCCGGGCGCCGGCATTAGCAAAAACATCAGCTATTGGGATCCCGATGAGCTGGTCAGCTACAGCGGCCCGCTGTGGGAACTCTCACCAGTTGAAGTGCGCGTGCGCAACGCGCCGCCCGCGACCTCAGCGCAAATGGCCTCACCAGAAAGTGCTGCGTTCACCGAAGCAGGCGTCAGCCAAGCCTCGTTTAAGGCGTTTATGAAAAGCTACGGGCTGGGCCTGGTGACCGTGCGCGACACCACGTCACGCGACCGTGGCGACAAGCAGCAGCCCTACAATCTGCGCGTGCCCGGCGGCATCCAAACCATCGGCAGCCCAGGGCGCGTTTACGACGTCGCCCACATGCAGCTGTTTCAAGGCGACCAAATCCGCGCCATCGGCGGCAGCGTCAATCCGCGCCCGGGCCGCCGCGTCCTCGCACAGCCGCTCACAGATGCAAGCTCGGTGCGCTTCAATCAGTTCAGCGCCGGGCAATCCACATCGGTACCGATTGCCGCCGATGGCTCGGTGGCGTTCTTTTTGCCCGCGCGCCGCGCCACTTCATGGCAAGCCAACTCACCGAACGGCACGCCGGTAGTCCGCGAACGCTATTGGCTCAGCCTGCAACCCGGCGAAGTGCGCGCCTGCGACGGCTGCCACGGTGTCAACCAAACCAACCAAGCCAACCTGCCAGCCGCGCAAAACACCCCGGTCGCCCTGCGCGAACTGCTAGTGCGCTGGAAAAACGACATCGGCGTGATTTTCTCGGATCCGTTTGAGGATTGATTGGGAGGTTGTCGGGGTTTGCTCATCCATCGGTCATCGTGACCGAGGATTCGAGGGCCTGAAGGTGGCTCGGCATCCTGCCTCGGTGGGCTTCGGGTTGGACTTTCGGGACGCTGGGGGATAGCGTTTATTGGGTCGGGTGGCTTCGGGGGGTTGTTGGTTTTTTGGGGGTTTAGAGCGCGGGGTTTGCTCATCCATCGGTCATCGTGACCGAGGATTCGAGGGCCTGAAGGTACTCGGCTCCTGCCTCGTGGGCGAGCGTGTGGGCTGATGGTTTTGACGATTGACGCGATCTGATCGCGCGAATGCTGGAATTTAGCGCGATCTTGCTGCGCTATCGCGCAGACTAGGGCAGCTTGCACCGTGGCTGGGCGCGTGTGGAACCATCCGTGCGGCGCGTTAGTCAACAATTGCCCCTTTTGAGATTTATTTGATGCTGTCTTTTTGCCTGCGCGCACTGATTGGTTTGCTGAGCTTGAGCACGGCGCTAAGCTCCATGGCGATCAGTCAGGACGATTTATTGCCCGATGCGCAGGCGTTCAAACTGACTGCGCGCGCTTTGGGTCCGGACCGCCTGGAAGTTCGCTGGACCATCGCACCGGGCTATTACCTGTATCGCGAGCGCATCAAAGTGGCGTCCAACGCGGCAGACATTCAAATCGCGGGCTTGGCGCTGCCGCCGGGTACGCAAAAGGAAGATCCTTTTTTTGGGCGCGTACACACGTTCCGCGGCACGGTGGTGGGCGTGGCGGCGCTCAAGCGACAAGACGCGCAATTGACGATGCTCGGCCTGAACGTCACCCACCAAGGCTGTGCCGATATCGGTATCTGCTATCCGCCGCAGTACACCCGCGTGGTGGTGGAGCTGCCCGCGCGCGCGGCAAGCGCAGCCGCGCCTAAGTTTTTACTGCCCACGGCGCTAGTTACCAGCAATAGTCCTGCAAGCAACGTGCTTCCCAGCACGATTCAACCGCGACCGCGCGCGACCGCGCAGGTGCGCACGCTGCCGGAGATCACCGATTTTGGCAAACGCATTGGCCTCGACCCGCGTGAGGTTTTGTCGATTGAGCAAGCCTTCCCATTCGACGCGATTCCCGGCGGCCCGGGTGAAATTCTGGCGCGCTTTCAAATGCCACCGGGCTATTACCTGTATCGCGATAAGCTGACCTTCACAGTCAGCAAACCGCTAGGTGCCAAGTTGCGCGTGGTCGGCGGCTTACCGCCGGGAGCGGCGCACGTAGACGAGCATTTCGGGCCCGTGCAAATTTATCGCGGCGAGCTGCCGCTGACACTGGCGCTGGAGGGCGCGCCGCAAAATACCCGCGACTTAACCTTCAGCGTGGCCTTTCAAGGGTGTAAAGAAGACGGCATTTGCTACCCACCTGAAACGGTCAGCCGTGAAGTGCGTTTGAGCGCCCCGCCACTCGTTCAAGCAGTGCAAGCGCCACTGCGCGAGGAGCAATCGATCGCTGCGCGCCTCGCGCAATCGGGCAAGTGGCTGCAGGTGTTGGCGCTGTTTGGCATTGGCGTGCTGCTGGCCTTTACGCCGTGCGTGTTTCCCACGCTACCGATCTTGACCGCGATCATTGCAGGCGATAAAAACCTCTCAACGCGCCGCGCGCTGATGCTGTCGTTGATCTACGTGTTAGCAATGGCCAGCGTTTACGCAATCGCCGGGGTGATCGCGGGTTTAACCGGTGCCAACCTGCAGGCTGCGTTTCAAAACCCGTGGGTGGTCAGCGCATTTAGCTTGATTTTGCTGGCGCTGGCTCTGAGCAAGTTCGGCTTGTTTCATGTGCAGCTTCCGGGTGGATTGCAGGATCGCGTCAACCAAATTTCAGCGCGATTTAGCGGCGGTACGCTGATTGGCGCGGGTCTGATGGGCGCGCTGTCTGCGCTGATTGTCGGCCCGTGCGTGGCCCCACCGCTGGCGGGCGTGCTGATTTACTTGAGCCAAACCGGCGATGCGCTACTCGCCGGACTCGCTTTGTTTGCACTCGGGCTTGGCATGGGCGTGCCGCTGGTGATTATCGGTGTGACCGAGGGTCGCTATTTACCGCGAGCCGGGCCGTGGATGGATCAAATCAAGCATGCCTTTGGCGTGGGCCTGTTGGCGCTGGCGATTTGGATGCTTGAGCGCATCGTGCCGGCGGCGGTGACCATGCTGCTGTTCGGCAGCTTAGGCCTGATAGTCGCCGTATACCTGGGCGCGCTTGATCGATTGCCGATTGGATCTACCGGCTGGCGCCATCTACAAAAAGGCGTCGGCGTGCTGCTGCTGGTGCTGGGCGCCCTGCAACTGGTTGGAGCGGCTTCTGGCGGACGCGACTGGTTGCAACCGCTGCGTCAATCGGGTGGGCCAGGTCAGCAAGCCGTGGTGCAATTCACCCCGATTGCCTCATTAGATGCTTTGAACGCGCGACTTAAAGAGGGCCAGCCGGTGCTGCTCGATTTCTATGCCGACTGGTGCGTTGACTGCAAGCGCATGGAGCGCACCACGTTTGCCGATCCGCGCGTTGCGAGCGCCCTAAGTGGTTTTCGCGTTCTGAAAGCCGATGTCACGGCCAACAATGCGGCCGACCGCCAGCTGCTCAAGCATTTCGGCCTGATCGGTCCGCCCGCCACGCTATTTTTTGGCAGCGATGGCGCTGAGCTTGAAGCCTTGCGCGTGCTCGGCTACGTAAGTGCCGATGACTTGCAAAACGTGCTCGCGCGCGTGCCACGCTGATGAATGCTCGCGCGATCGTGTTGATTCTGGGCGCAGCCCTGTTGGCCGGGCTCGGCGGTTTCTTTGTCAGCGGCTGGCTTTACAGTAGACCCAGCGGCGATGCGCTCGGTGTCGGGGCCCAGCGTGTCGATTTTGAGCTTCCCGATCTCGAGGGCCGAGCGTTGCGCTTAAGCGAGCACGACGGCAAGGTGGTACTGCTGAATTTTTGGGCGAGCTGGTGCGGCCCGTGCGTCGAGGAAATTCCGATGCTCGCGCAATTCCAAACCGACCACGGCGCAAAAGGCTTGCAAATCGTCGGCGTCGCACTCGACAGCCGTGAAGCCGTAGAGCGTTTCACCCGCTCGAACCCGATCAACTACCCCAACATGCTCGGCGAAATGGCCACGCTAAACATCGGCCGCCTGTATGGCAATCAGCGCGGCGTGCTGCCTTATTCAGTCCTGATCGACCGCAAAGGTAGCATCGTCAAAATTTACCTGGGCCAACTCAAGCTGAGCACGCTCGAACGCGACGCGCTGGTCTTGTTGTAGGCATACCTTGGTTACCGCTTGCGCGTCGCGCTGCGAGCGCAAGCCTTCGATATGCCATATTGTGCTGATGCACGCTGATCTTGCAGACACCCTCGCACTCGACGCCGAAGTCGCGCTTGCGGCGCGCAAGATTCGGATTTTGGCGCAGCTGAGCTGGCCTAAGTCTGAGCAGGATCGGTTTTTGAACGCGTTCAAGCGGGGCGTGCCGTATTTGCCGCAGATCGACTACGCACCGGTTGATTTGGACGCCTCTGAGCGCGAGTTGGAACACATTATTCAGCGTGCCGATACCTCGCACGCGCTCGGCGATTACGTGTCGAAAACCGCGCAAAGCTACTTTTGGGCGACCCAGATGCTGCGCGCACGCGGCACTGAGCAAATGACCGAGCATTCGATCCGCATCTACGGGCGACCGGGCGATGCGATCGCTGGGCAGGAGCTCACCAATCTCGATGCGGCGCGGCACTTTATCCAGGTGGCCAACGAATACGCGCTGGAATTTAGCCTGCACGAGGCGGAATACTGCATCCCCGCAGAGGTGGTGCGCGATACGCTGGTGCAGCGCTTGGGTGAGGTGTTTACCAGCCACCATATTGATGTCGATATCGATCCTGATTTGGTCGCCAAAGCCGCTGCCGGGCCAACGCGCATTCGCATCCGCGCCGCGACGTGTTTTTCGGAATACGACATCAATCAGCTGGTCGAGCACGAGGCTTTTGTACACACGCTGACTTCGCTCAACGGGCGTGCGCAAAAGGCGCTGCCCTCGTTAAGTTTGGGCTCACCGCGCACCACCGGCACGCAAGAAGGCTTGGCGGTTTTTGCCGAGTTGATCACCGGATCCATCGACATCACGCGTATGAAGCGCATCTCGCTGCGCATTCAAGCGATCGATTTAGCGCTGAAAGGGGCAGATTTTATCGAGGTGTTCCAGTTTTTCATGGACAACGGCTCCAGCGACACCGAGAGTTTCAACTCGGCGATGCGCGTGTATCGCGGCGCGCCAACGCACGGCGGCCACGCGTTTACCAAGGACGCGGTGTACTTGCACGGGCTGATCAGCGTGCACACTTTTTTTCGCTGGGCGCTTAAAAATCACAAACTCAAGCTGTGTAGAGCGCTGTTTGCCGGGCGCCTCACCTTGCAAGATGTGCTGAATCTCGAGCCACATTTTGATTCGGGCCTGCTGGTCGCGCCAATGTACTTGCCGCCGTGGATGCTCAAAGGCAACGGCTTGGCGGGCTACTTGAGCTTCTCGGTGTTCGCCAACAAAATTAGGCTCGACTCAGTCGAGCGCGCCGAGTTGACGGTAGCGCACTGATCACAGCGGGCCGCTGGATTCGACGCCATCGGCCACGGGCTTTTTGATCGCCATGCGCGCCGCGATGATGCCCACCTCGTAAAGGATGCACATTGGGATGGCCAGCATGATTTGCGAGAGAATGTCTGGAGGCGTTAAAACCGCGCCGACGAAAAACGCGCCAATGATCACGTAGCCGCGCGATTTTTGCAGCTGTTCGATCGTCACCCAATTGAGCGCGACCAAAATGACCACCGCAACCGGCACCTCAAAGCAGATGCCGAACGCGAGAAACATCACCATCACAAAATCAAGATAGTGGGTGATGTCGGTCATCACCGCGACGCCTTCGGGCGCCACTCCGGTGAGAAAGCGGAACACCACCGGCAGCACCAGGTAGTACGCAAACGCGCAGCCGAGATAGAACAACAGCGCGCTCGAGATGAGTAGTGGCGTGGCCAAACGTTTTTCGTGGCGATACAGGCCCGGTGCGACAAAGGCCCACGATTGATAAAGGGTCATGGGCATGGTGATGATCACCGCGACAAAAAACGCCAGCTTGATCGGGGTTAAAAACGGCGACGCCACTTCCGTGGCGATCATGCTGCTGCCAGCTGGCAGCGCCCTTAACAGCGGCGCCGCGAATTCAGTGAACACGCTGTTTGCGAACGGCACCAGGCACAAAAACACGGCGAACAATACGGCTATCGCGCGCAGCAAGCGCTGGCGCAATTCGACCAGATGCGCAACCAGCGGCTGTTCTTGGTCGTCCGACTCAGAGCGGCCCGGCATCGTCATTTACTGATTTGGGTTTGGCGTTGAGGTCAAGTTCTAAGTCCGAGCGCACATCGGTTTTTTCGATCTCGCGTTCAATTTCACGCTTGATCGATGAAAAGCTATCGCGCGCTTTGCGTACAAATCCGCCAACAGTACGCGCAAAGCCGGGCAGCTTTTCGGGCCCCAATACCAGCAGCGCGACAATGCCGACCAGCAGCAGTTCGGTGTAACCAACGCCCACGGACTAGACCTTGTCCTTCGCCTCAGCAGCTTGCGCTTCGGCGTTCGCCGGCGGGTCGGCTTGGATACGCGCGCTCGGCTCCTCGGTCGAGACTGTTTTCTTGAAATCTCGAATAAAACCGCCGAGATCACCCCCCATGCCCTTGAGCTTTTTAGTGCCAAAGACCAAAACCACCACCAGCAACAAAATCAACCAGTGCCAAATGCTGAAACTACCCATCACAACCTCCGCTAACGCCGCACAATAGCGGCACTTATCTGTGGACTACTTTAAAGACCAAAAGTTACTTGACGGTACTTTCTTCGAGCTCATCGCGAAAACTGACGATCTCATCGGCAGCCGGCGCAATCTGCCCAGCTAACACGCGCCGTGGCGTGATGTTCTTGCCGTACACGCGCTCGTTGGCGGAGTAATCGATGCCGAGCACCGTGCCGTCAAGAGCGATGCCGGCGAACAAACCACGCGAACGAGCGTAGGAATAGACCTCGGCCTTCAACTCGCTATCGGTCGCCGCACTGGCTTGTCGACCCACCGGACCGGCCGCAACCGCCGCATCGGCGCCTAAGGTGAACTTACCGTTGACGATGCCATCGATCGAACGCTGCGTGCGGAATACCAAAATTACGTCCGAGCTTTGTACGCCCGCCTGCCAGCCAATCGAGCCGCCGGTCATCGTGATGTAGATGGGGTGGGTCCAGACGCCCTGCGCATTTTTCACCGACAGCAGGCCCTTGCCGCGACGGCCGCCAATGATAAAGCCGGCTTTGACCAAATTCGGAATCACCGCGATGCCTTTGGCCTTTTTCAGCAGCGATTCTGGGATGCCTCTGTCGGGCGAGCGGGTGATCTCGCGGAGCACGGCAACCGCATTTGCGGCGCGCTCGAGTTCCTTACTTTGGGCGAATCCAGTCGATGCAACGAGGAAAGTGAGGGGTATCAGGAAGTAGCGCATGCAGCCCATCCAGCAGAAGACAGCCTGCGAGTGTAGGCCGATCTAGTGAAACCGGCGCATTCCGGCTGCGCTCAACAGCAACGACAGCGCGAGCAGCGCCAGCATCCACGGGGATAATGCAGGCACCGGCATGGTCGGCTGCGTGCCCAAAGTGCACGCTGTGGGCGCGATTGCCAGGCTTTCCACGCCGATTGCGGTGGTGCTGACCAGCGTTGCGGCGCCGGTGAGCGGATCAATCCGGAAAATTTGGCTGGGCTCCCCTGAGCTACCTATATCGGAGCGATCACTGACGCCCCATAAGCGCCCCTGCCCATCAAACGCCAAATCGCCATCCGACATGTTCAACCCAGCGCCGAGCCGACCTATCAACGTGGCGCGCGCGCTCACGGTATCGATTGACCACAAGCCTTCATCGCCGCTCACGCCCAAGCCGTAGAGCTTGTCGCCGCGCGCGGCCAAGCCGCTGATTTGTGCACCCATCGCGCCCTCGGGGCCAATTCGCTCGGCGCTACCGGTGCTGAGATTCACCCGATACAGGTTGCGCTTGCCATCCGAGCTTAGATACAGCGTGCCGTCGCACGCAAAGCTCATCCCAAAATCGAAGTTGAACTCAGCGCCCAAACCGGTTGGCAGGGCGAAGTTGCCGCGCAATCCATTTGCGGCAGGGGTAGCGACGCCGGTGACGAGGTCAAAGCGCAGCAAAGTTTTGGTTTGATCGTCAGCGCCGAAGAGCACATTATTACTGGAAAAAGCCAGCGCCTCGATATCGCCATACAGCGCGCCAACGCCTGCTTTATCCAGTGTGTCGCCGCCCGCCGTTTGAGCCGCGCCAGTTTCTAGATTGATCCGCAGCAGCTCGTCTTCGCCGCTGTTGGTACGCCGATCGGAGTTAACCCCGAGCGCGACGGTTTGCGCGCAAACGCCGCCCGATGCGAGCAGGGCAGCTAGGAACAGGGATGCTCGCGGTAGGCGCATTTTGAAATCACTTTAGGACTAAGGACCCGGGCGTGGGGTCTGTAGGGGTGGATAGTAACAAGGCCGCGCGGGAATGCAAAAACTTAACGCTTTCGCACGGTGCCCTTTAGCTGGCCACCTTCGCGCGCGGCTTGGCTTTCACCGTTGCTCGTTTGGCTTTTGGCTTGGGCTTTGCGGTCACGGTCTTAACCGTTTTAACGGCTTTGCTGGCCTTGCGCGGGGCAGCTTTTTTCGGCGCGGCGCTGACGGCTTTCTTGGTCGTTGCAGCTTTACCGCGCTTGAACTTGCTTTTCGGCGCTTTGCCTTTCTCAACCAGCAGCGCCAAACACTCGTCCAATTCAAGCGAAGCGGGTTCGCGGTCCTTCGGCACATTGGCGTTCAAAGTGCCGTCAGTGACGTAGGGGCCATAGCGACCGTTGAGGATTTGCAGCGTGGTTGACTCAAACTGTTTGATCAGCCGATTGGCCTCGATCGTGCGCTTTTCCTGGATCACCTCGAGCGCGCGCTCGAGTGTCACGGTGTAAGGATCATCGGTGGCCTTGAGCGAGGCGTAGGCCTTGCCAAATTTCACGAACGGACCAAAACGGCCAACATTGGCGGAAATATCCTCGCCCTCAGCGGTCATGCCGAGCGCGCGTGGCAGTTTAAAAAGCTCCATCGCATCGGCAAACGCGATGGTGTCCATTTTTTGTCCGGGCCTGAGCGAGGCAAATTTTGGTTTGTCCTCGTCTTCTTTGGTGCCAATCTGCACAAAGGCACCGAAGCGCCCCAAGCGCACCGAAACCGGCTTTCCAGACGCCGCATCGGTGCCCAGCACGCGCGCGTTGGCGACTTCTTCGCGCGAGATATCCTGCTTGTCGTCGAGCTGGCTTTTGAAGCCGTTCCAGAACGTATGCAGCAGCGGGATCCATTCTTTTTCACCGCGCGAGACGGCGTCCAAATCGTCCTCCAGCCGCGCGGTGAACTCGTAATCGACGTATTGGGTGAAATGGTTCGACAAGAACTTGGCGACCACTCGGCCAACATCGGTCGGATGAAAGCGCTTGGTTTCAAGCAGCACATATTCGCGCGCCAGCAGGACTGAAATGATGCTCGCATACGTCGAAGGCCGCCCAATGCCGTATTCCTCGAGCGTTTTCACCAAGCTCGCTTCAGAAAATCGCGGTGGTGGCTCGGTGAAATGCTGCTCGGCGCGGACGATTTCGAGCGGCACTTTTTCGCCAATCCGCATCAACGGCAGGCGCTTGTCCTCGTCATCGCTATCGGCCTTTTTATCGTCTTCGCCTTCGCGGTAAACGGCTAAAAATCCTGGCTCAATGATCGTCGAACCGGTCGCGCGCAGCACGTTGCCAGGACCTGAGCTCAAATCAACGGTGACGGTGTTGATCGTCGCTGGGATCATCTGGCACGCAATGGTGCGCTGCCAAATAAGCTCGTAGAGCCGCGCTTGGTCGCGCTCGAGAAACTTCGCCACGCTTGCGGGCGTGCGCAAAGCCTGCGTGGGACGAATGGCTTCGTGGGCTTCCTGGGCGTTCTTGGATTTGGTTTTGTAATAAACCGCGGCCTCGGGCAGCTTGTCGGCCCCGTACTCGCGCGCAATCACCTGGCGAATCTCGGCCAGCGCATCGTTGCTTAAGCTGACCGAATCGGTACGCATATAGCTGATCAAGCCTTCGGTGCCGTCCTCAAGGGCCACGCCCTCGTAGAGTCCTTGCGCCACTTGCATGGTCTTGCGGGTTGAAAATCCGAGCTTGCGCGCCGCTTCCTGCTGCAGGGTCGAGGTGATGAACGGTGCCGCCGGGCGCCGTTTGCGCTCTTTGGATTGCACATCGCTCACGGTGAGCTGGCCTTGCGCTTCACGCGTGATCACATCGCGGGCTTCGAACGCGAGCAATTCCGAGTTCAAGTCGAACTGCTCCAAACGCGCGCCGCGCCAAGTGTGCAGCTTGGTTTTGAACGGCGCGACGCCGTGCGCCATATCGCCTTCGATGGTCCAGTATTCGCGCGCCAAAAAGCGCTCAATTTCTTCCTCGCGCTCAACGATCAAACGCAGCGCCGGGCTTTGCACGCGCCCGGCAGACAGGCCCGGACGAATTTTGCGCCACAGCAGCGGCGACAGCTTGAAGCCGACCAGATAGTCGAGCGCGCGGCGCGCCTGCTGGGCATTGACCATGTCGTTGGAGATGGTGCGTGGATGCGCGACCGCCGCCTGCACCGCTTTCGGGGTGATTTCCGAGAAGGTCACGCGGTGCACGGCTTTGCCTTTCAGCAAGTTGCGTTCTTTCAGAATCTCAAAGATGTGCCAGGAAATCGCTTCTCCTTCGCGATCCAAGTCGGTCGCCAGATACAACGCGTCGGCGGCTTTGGTGGCCTTGACGATCGCATCGACGTGGCGCTGATTTTTTTCGATCAGCTCGTAGCTCATCGCAAAATCATGGTCAGTATCGACCGCACCGTCCTTTGGCGTGAGATCACGGACGTGCCCATAAGACGCGAGAACCGCAAAATCACGGCCGAGGTATTTGTTGATCGTCTTGGCTTTCGCGGGCGATTCAACGATAAGTAGATTCTTGGCCATGTGTTCCTGCAAACGATTCGCGCGGGCGCCTATACGCACGCGCATACATGAAGCTATAGCAACTCGCGCCTAGAGCATGCAAGCGCCAACGCGCTTTGGCGTTTGCCGGGAGCGGCACAGCGCACCACATTTTTGCCACATAACGCCTGCAAGCCGCAGCTTTCGCGCCATCGCAGCAACGCGCGTAAGTCGCCCACTAGCGATCACTTTTCTCTGTAGGCGCATGCAATGCAAAACTTTTCGCGGTCGGCCACGCTTAAGCTTTTCCTACTCGGCGCGCTCGCGCTTTTGTTGCTCATCCCGCTGCTGATGATTGGTGCGGTGGTTAGCGAGCGGTTGTCCTTAAAAAACGCCACTGAAAATGAAATTGCCCAGCGCCACGGTGGCGAACAGCTGCTGCTGGGGCCGTTCATGGTGCTCAAACGGCAGTGTGAAGTGGCCTTGAAAAACCGCTTTGTGCTGCAGCCGTGCGATGAGTTTGTGCTGCCGGAAGTGCTTAACGTGAGCGGCAAGGTGCCGACCAGCCTGAAGCGCCTGGGGCTTTATGAAGCACCGGTATACGACGCGCAATTCGCGCTGAGCGGCGCATTTGACCTAGCGCGCAGTGCCAGCCCCACGCCACCGGGTACTTCCGATCAAGCGCGTTTCGCATTTGCGCTGACCGATCCGCGCGGCATTCGCGAAGTGCGCACGGTGAGCGCTGCTGGGCGCGAGCTGGCGCTCGCGCCGTCTAATTTGACCATCAACGGCATGGCGGTGTTGGAGGCGCCGTTGCCGCTCGATTTCGACGTATCCAAGCCGTTTGAATTCGCGCTTGATTTGAGCGTGTCGGGGTCGCGCGCTTTGAATGTGGCGCCGCTCGGTCGTCTGAGCACGCTTAAGCTCACCAGCAACTGGGCGGACCCGAGTTTTAGCGGTGCGTTTTTGCCGGTCGAAAAAAGCATCAGCGAGCAGGGCTTCGACGCGCGCTGGCAGGTGTTGGAGCTCAACCGCCGCATCCCGCAGCGCAGCTTGGCGAGCTTTCCGATCAGCGAGGCGCAAGCTTCGGCATTTGGGGTGAATCTGGTGGTCATGGCGTCTAGCTATCAGCAAACCGAGCGCGCGCTGAAGTATGGGTTTTTGTTCATCGTGCTGACCTTCGCGGGCTATTTTCTATTCGAAGTATTAGCCGGCGTGCGCTTGCACCCGGTGCAGTACGGCTTGATTGGTGCGGCGCTCGCGGTGTTTTATCTGCTGCTGCTGGCGGCGGCGGAGATCATCGGCTTCGCGCTCGCCTACCTGCTTGCTGCGATCACTCTCGCTGCGCTGATTGGCGCGTACTCCGGTGCCATTTTGCGCAGCGTCAAACGCGGGGCCAGCGCGGGCGCTCTGTTAGGCGCGATTTATGCGGTGCTGTATGTGCTGATCGCCAGCGAATCGCACGCGCTGCTGCTCGGTGCAGGCGTGCTGCTCGCGGTGATCTCAGCCACCATGTACCTAACGCGCAAGGTCAACTGGTACGGGAACAACCCTGACTAAGCTGCGGTGGGTTTACCAAACAGCTTGCGTGCCAGCTGCACCAATCCCAAGGTGATTGCACCGGCTAGAACACCGACAAAGCCATTGATCAATGACGGAGTCAGCGCGCCAAGGACGGCGCCGACACCGGGAATAGACGTGCTCCACACTGACGTGTCTTTGATGCCCTGGTCGAGCACCGCCACGCCGTGAGTCAGGATGCCGCCGCCGACCAAAAACATTGCGGCGGTGCCTGCAATCGACAGAAATTTCATCAAGTACGGCGCGAAGCCCACCAAACCGCGACCAAAAACCGCCACCAGCCCCGATTTCTGCTTGCTCAGGTGCAAGCCCAGATCGTCCAGTTTCACGATCGCGGCGACTAAGCCGTACACGCCAATGGTCATGATGATCGCGATCGAGAGCATCACGCCAACCTGCTTTGCGAAAGTAGCCGTCGCCACGGTACCTAAGGTGATCACCAGAATTTCTGCCGACAGAATAAAGTCCGTGCGCACCGCGCCTTTGATTTTTTCTTTCTCAAGCGCGACCAGATCAACGTTCGGATCGCTCAACGCCGCAATCTGTTCGGCTTGGTGCGCGTCGTCTTCGGCTTTGCTGTGCAAAAATTTATGCGCGAGCTTTTCAAAGCCTTCGTAGCAAAGATAAGCGCCGCCAATCATCAGCAGCGGAATGATTGCCCACGGCAGCAGCGCACTGATCAACAGCGCCGAGGGCACCAAAATGGCCTTGTTCCTAGCCGAACCTTTGGCCACCGCCCAGACCACCGGCAGCTCGCGCTCCGGCCGAACGCCAGACACCTGTTCGGCATTCAGCGCGAGATCATCACCGAGTACGCCAGCGGTCTTTTTGGCCGCCACTTTGCTCATCAGCGCAACATCGTCGAGGATCGTTGCAATATCGTCAATTAGTAAAAAAAGGCCGCTGGCCATCAGGTGTTTCCTTAAGTTTTAAATTAAACGTCTGGGTCGAGTGGCCAGCCTGCGCCGCTACCGCGATGGAACACGGCGTCAGAATCTTTAAGCTCGCCCGCGCCGATCGGCCCGGCGGCCTTGAGCTGCGCATAGTACGGCGCGAAATCTGGTCGCGTGGCGGTCATCAGCTGCTCGAAGCTCTGCACCACAAAATAGCTTTTCTGGAAGGTATCGATGCGGTAGCGCGTGCGCATCACGCGCTGTAAGTCAAAGCCAATCCGGTTGGGGCTCAAGGAATCTAACGCATAGATCGACTCGCCTTGGCTCGAAACAATTCCCGAGCCGTAAATGCGCAAACCCGCAGGCGTTGCGATCAAGCCGAATTCAACCGTGTACCAGTAGAGCCGGGTCAGATTGACCAGCGCTTCCGGCCCGAAACTCGCCGCTTTAACGCCACCGGCGCCATAGGCTTGCATGTAATCGGCAAACATCGGATTGAGCAGCAGCGGCACGTGGCCAAACAGGTCGTGAAACAGGTCCGGTTCAGCGATGTAGTCGATTTGCGCAGGTTTGCGAATCCACCAGGTGACCGGGAACTGGCGCGCCGCGAGGTGCTCAAAAAAAGTCAGTTCCGGTAGAAGTCCCTCGACGGCGATCAGCGTCCATCCGGTGGCTTTATTGAGCACCTCATTGAGCTCGCTATAGCGCGGAATGGTGTGCTCGCTGATGCCGAATTGGCCTAGCCCCTGCATAAATTCCTGACACGCGCGACCCGGTAGCAGCGCCATTTGGCGCTTAAACAGCGTCGCCCAAGTGGCGTGATCTTCAGCCGTGTATTGCGCCCAAGGCTGCTCGATCACGCGCGTGGTGTACACCGGAACGTAGCCCTTATCGGTCAGCTGGTGTTCAACGCGGGTAGGCGGGCTCATCGAAAAGCGCTCCAAAAGTGGCGAGAAAGGACAAGGGTAAAGTTTACGGGCGTAACTGCGGTAGCTTTGCGCACTTCGTTTCGCCAAAGCGACCTGCCGAATGTCTAAACCTGATGTGTATGTGTCCGTTGATATTGAAGCCGACGGCCCGGTCCCGGGCTTAAATTCTATGCTGAGCTTGGGTGCGGTGGCACTCGATGCGCAAGGTGTGGAACTCGGCACTTTCAGCGTCAATCTGCAAACCATTCAGGGCGCGGTAAGCCACCCGCAGACCATGGCTTGGTGGAAAACCCAGCCCGCGGCGTGGGCTGCGTGTCGGGTGGACCCTGAAGCGCCTGAGACGGCGTTGCCGCGCTTTGCCACATGGCTTAAGAAGCTTCCCGGCAACCCGGTGTTTGTCGCGTATCCAGCGTCGTTTGATTTCATGTTTGTGGCTTGGTATTTGAATCGTTTCGCGCAAGAAAACCCCTTTGGCTGGGCCGCGCTCGATTTGAAAAGCTACGCGATGGCCAAACTCGGCTTGAGCTTTAGCGACACCATCAAACGCAAAATGCCGCCAGCTTGGTTTGCCAACGAACGCAAGCATTTACACATCGCACTCGACGACGCGCGCGAACAGGCCGAGCTGCTGGTGGCCATGTTGCGCGCGTGAGCAAACGTTTTATCGCTGGCGCAATACTGCTCGGCGCGGCGCTAGCGTTGCTGGTGCTGCCCTTGCTCGCGGCGGGGCTATTGCGCGTGCTGCTGCCGGCTGAATTTGCGCCGCGTCTGGTGGGGCTCGCTGTGACGATCCGACTGCCGCTAACCGACCCACGTTTCGTACCCAAAGCTGCGTGGTCGCAGGAACCCGGCACGCTGTGGGTGCAAGGCCGTATTGAGCCGCTGTGCTGGTGGCGCGCGCGCTGGCTGGACGCAAGCGCTGAGCTCCGCAACGCCACAGGCACGCTCAACGTCCCGTTTGAGGCGTGGCTCAACTGGCGCTTGAAAGTGCACGCATCCATTGAGCGCGTGCCGCCGCTCGACTGGCCGGGCGCGAGCTTCAGCCGCGCGCGTGCGGAGTTCAACAGCGAGTACCTTGATTCTGCGTGGTCAGCTGACATTGAAGTGAGCAACGCGCGCTGGGACGACGTGGTCGCGCTAAAAACGGCCATCTTGCATGTCGATGCCGCGAGCGCCTCACTGGTGGCGCAAGGCGTGCGCCTGTATTTGCCGCGACGCAAGCCATTTGAACTTGAGCGCGTTGAGCTGGATCTTCACGACCTCCAACCCTTCGCCGACGGATCGCACAAAATCCACTTTCGCGGCCAAATACACAGCTGGCGCAGCGCTGAGTTTGCGCCGGTTTTGCTACACATTGAGGGCGCAGTTGCGCCGGTCGAACGTACGGCGTTTCTATGGACCAAAGCCCCGACGTTTGAGTCAACCCTGCGTGCGCTGACGCTGCGTGGGCCGAACGTGCAAGTTAGCGCACGTGCAGTCGATGGCAATCGGCAATTGCACCTCGCAGTGGACGTTAACTTGAAGCCCTCAGCGCACATTGAACCGTTGAATGGCCAGGTCGATGCACGTGGCGACCGGGCGCTGGCCGAACGCATCATCGCTGCTGGACTGGCGATCAATTCGCAGTCCGATCAGGCGCAGCGCGACGCGCAAGGGCGTGCCACCGACTTTTTGGATCGCGCGCGCGACGCGCGCTGGATC
>Ga0209490_10001419_pt1 | contig 23351 bp, 16 predicted proteins | sample MAT06_FD_187209 | JGI IMG/M metagenome (GOLD analysis project Ga0209490, IMG submission 187209) | Freshwater microbial communities from Lake Fryxell liftoff mats and glacier meltwater in Antarctica - MAT-06 (SPAdes) (version 2) | ecosystem: Environmental > Aquatic > Freshwater > Ice > Liftoff... | reverse complement strand
CGGGCTCAATCGCCAACACTTCGCCTTTGGGCTGGACTGGATTGGCGGCAGCTGCGCCGGAGTTCGGCGAGGCGCCGTCTAATACCGCGGTCACCGCGGCGGCTGGAACCCCGGTCGCTGGTGGAGGTGACGCGGGTTGCACGGATTGCGCAGGTTGGGCATTCACGGGGCTGGGTCGCGGGGCTGGGCCCGCGCCCACGCTTGGCAGGACGGCCAAAATTGCGAGGGCTTCGTGCGCTTCGCTCAATGAGATGCCACCGGTGGCAATACCGGCAGCAAGCTGGCGCAAATCTGCGGCCAAAGCCGGGTTGGTTGCGATTACCTGGTCAGCGCGGGCTTGCACTTGCCGCGCGACCACGTTGGCGACGGAAACATCACCGGCGGCTACATCGGCAGCAGCGAGGGAAGAACACACAAGCAGGAGTGATAGGTAGGTGCGCATCATGGCGGCAGTGTCGCAGCCTGGTCGGCTGCCTCCAGCAGCAACTGCACGAAGGCCGTTCGGACCGTTGGCTTCACTGGTATTGAGTAACTGAATCTATCGTCACCTATCGGGTCACCATTTTATCTGCATCTCCCGGCGACTCTGGAGTCGCGTTACATGGCGCAGGGCAACACTTTTCGGGTTCATTGTTCAGATCACGGACCACCTGAGCGTCAATGGCAGCCATCTGAGCCATGGCGACAAACAGCGAGGTGATCAATAAAACAATTGCAATCGCAATCATATATGTAGGAATTGCTTCGGATGAGCAGAGCAAGCTGGTCAGGAGCATGGTGATCAGGGCCGCAATCATAAAAAATTGCCGCGCATAATACGCGCGCGGGTTCTGCTTTTTGTAGGCAGCAGTTCCCTGTCTCCATAACTGCCTCCAATGAACTTTGTCGCCAACTATTTTATAGGACTGCAGCTGCTCTCTGACCAATACAAATTTCACCCGTTTCATGGGTTACTCAGATCATCTCCGCAATAATCGCCGCTAAATCACGACTCGGCGCCCAGCCGGTCAATTCGCGCAGCTTGGTGGTGTCGGGTACGCGGCGGCGCATGTCTTCGAAGCCACCCTGGGGGTACGCTTCCGTGTAGGAGCGAAAAACGACGGCGGGCGGGTTGCCACCGACGGCGGTGCGCACACGTTCGGCCAGGGCGAGGATAGTGGTCTCTTCGCTGGAGCCGATGTTGACCACCTGGCCGACGGCGGCGGGGCAATCCATCAGGGCGAGAATGCCGGCGACCGCATCTTTGACGTGAAGAAAACAACGTGACTGCTGGCCGTCGCCATACACCTCAATGGCGCGGCCTTGTTGCGCGGCGGCGACGAAGCGGGGCAGGACCATGCCATAGGCTGCGCTTTGGCGCGGGCCAGTGGTGTTGAAAAAACGCGCGATCACCGCCGGCAGGCCGCGTTCGGCGTGATAGGCCAAAGCGAGATATTCATCCATCGCCTTGGCGCAGGCGTAGCTCCAGCGATGCAGACTGGTGGCTCCGAGGACGCTGTCGTCACTTTCGCGGAACGGAAAGCGATCAAGCTTGCCGTACACTTCGCTGGAACTGGCGATGAATACCGGCAGGCGGCCATGCGCCCAGGCGGCGCGCAGAATCACTTCGGTGCCGCGCACATTGGTGGTAATCGAAGCGACCTTACGTTCGAGGATACGGGTGACGCCCACCGCTGCGGCAAGATGAATGACGCGATCGCAGCCGGCCATGGCCTCGTCCACCGCCAATTCATCGCCTACCGAGCCACTCACCCGCACCAGTCGCGGGTTCTCGACCACACTTTGCAGATTGGCGGTCTGACCGGTCGAAAAATCGTCCAGAACGGTAACCGTGTCGCCGCGCGCCAGGAGGGCTTCGACCACATGGGAACCAATAAAGCCGCTGCCGCCGGTGACCAGATAGCGCATGATCTACCTTCTCGGTTTGGGGTTTGGTTCGGCCTTGGACTTCGGATCTGCCGTGCCCCCGTCCGCTGGCGCCCTCGATCTCGGAACTTTTGCGGCATCGGCTGGCGATCCCGCGGGAGCATCAGAAATGGGGCCCAGCGCCGTCAATTCAGTCGCGGCTGCGCTGCGCGCGGTCAAACCACTGGCACTATTCGCGGCAGCATTCAGCAGCAGACGCGCGGTGCGCTCCTGCGCCATGTTCGCCTCGGTCAATTCCCCTTTGGCCTTGGCCTCGACGACGCCAGCGGCGAGTAATTTTCCAGCGAGGTAGCGGACTTCGCATTTCTGATCGACGGTGCCATAGGGCAGGGCGTCGATGCGCAGGAGTTCGACGAGAGCGCTGGCCTGATCACCTTCATCAAGCAGGGTCTTGGCGAAACCCAGCTGCAAGGGCACGCGCGTCGCTGCATCGAGCTCGCGGATGGCGAGCAGGCGCTCGTATTCACTGCGCGCTTCGCGCAAGAGGCCCAGCTGACGTTGGGCATCGGCGTAAAAGGTGCCGAATTGCACCGCGACCTCAATGTCTTCACGCGGGAACACCGCGGCGCGTCCTTCCTTTTTCAATTCTTCGGCCTTGCCACCGTTATAGGCCAGGGTGGCGCGAATGGCGCGGGCGCGGGCTTCGGCGCCCTTATTGCGATCTTTCTTGGCGATCTCGTCCAGGGCAGCGGCGATCTTGCTGGCCTCAGCTGCGTTCTTGAGCCGGGCATAGGCGAAAGCTTGGCGATATTGCGCGTCCATGGCCAAGCGGTGCGCGGGTTCGATCGCCGCCGCACGGCCAAACGCCTCAGCGGCCTTGGTCCAATCGCCAAGTAATTCCCAGCTTATTCCTTCGTTGTAGGCCCCGTAGACCTTCATCCATTCGCGATCGCCCGTCGTGGACAAAGCATTGAACATGTCCGCAGCGATAGCGAGGCGGCCCTGATCGCGGGCCTGCACCGCCTGCGGCCAATACCCGTCAGCCATCTCGCGATAAGTCCACGATGCGACCTCGCTCAGACGCTGTTCGCTGGCGGGGGAATTCGGGGTCATGCGGATGAGCAAAACACCCGACCGCTCGCTGTCGATGACCGCTAGCTTACGCTGATTGTTGGCCCGCAGAATAATCAGATCGCGCTGATCCGCGGCGGCAGACGCGAGTACCAGACAGCCGATCAAGAGAAGCAGAAAAACGCGGCAACGGTGCATACAGGATTCTTTCGGGGCTTGCGGGCGCGACGGACAGATCACAGCGTATTCAGATACGAGCGATATTCGGCGACTTCAGTTTTCATCGCGGGATCCTTGTCAAATTCGGCGATGAGCTTGATCCCAAGTCGCTTCGCGGCGCCGCGCTCAGTGCGTGATAGGCCGGCAGCCATCAGGGCATGATCGAAAGCACGGATCTGCATCTGCCTGTCGGACTCCTTAGCGAGGCTTTCTGCGAGGATGCGATGGGCGCGCGCCTGTTCCGTTTTGGTGACCGCTGAGAACGCCAAGGTCTCGCTGGTGGTCCGCATCGCGGCGACATTCCCGGCCTTCTCGAAATCGTCGATCAGTTGAAAGCCGAGGTCGGCAAAGCCGGGCTGGCCGTCGCCCGCCGGCGTCGCTGGGGTAATGGCACTGCCCCAGATGGTTTGCAGCTGGGCCGCGGCCTCGGCCGGCTTGCCTTTGCTGCGCAGCAATTCCGCGCGCATGGCGGTGGCGAGGACGGGCGACAATTTCGCCAAGTCGTTAATGGTCGCTTCGACTGTGGCATCGTTCAGGTTGAGTTGGATGCGCGCCTTGGCACGCAGGATCTGCGGCAAGAGGACGCTGCGCGGGACCTTGGCTTGCAAGTCAGTCAAAGCCTGCCGGGCCTCATCCCATTTCTTTGCGGCTATGAAGGAGGTTGCCGCCTCTAAGTAAGCCAATTCCCGCACCCGCTGATAGCGCGACGTCGCGGCTGCCACCAGGAAGCGTTTCGCGGCACTCTCTTCGTTGCCATTATTGCGATCACCCTGGGCGCGAGCGAAGTCGGGATCGAGGATCGGCCCGTACTCGATCTTTTTCACCCGACTGCGCGGCAAACTGGTGTCGGTGGCGTTGGGGCCTTCGCCCAGCCGATAGACCACTTCATCCAGATTCGCGCTGATGATCTGGATTTCCAGGGTCGCGCCATTATCGGCGCGAATGATCGTCGCTGGTTCAACCAGATCCGCCGCCACGGCAGGCAGAAGGGCGCCGAGAAACAGCGCCAGAATGACCGCTGACGTCGCGGAGGAGGTAATGACGGATTTCATGGCTTTCCTTCGCCGACTTCAGCGACTGCGACTCGCTTGATGGTGATTTTCTCGTCGCCGTCGGCATCGGTTTCGATGACCGCTTCGACCGCTGGCACCGCGGTGTCGACGAAGATCGGCATGCTCTTGCCGCCGGCCTGCACCTGTTCAATGCGGAATGGGTTGGCGACGCCGACCTCATCGAAGAGATCGAGAAAACGTTGGGCGATGGCAACTGCGAGCGCATGCCGTGGCCGGCCAATACCCGGATCATCGCCGGGCAGTGCCGGAGCCAGCAGGTCGTGCCGCGGCGTGCTCTTGTTGCGGATGGTAAATTCGAGCGACTTCTTGATCGCGCTCTTTTCGTCGCCACCGAGATATTTGGTCAACTCGAAAACCTGGAGATAACTCATCCAGTAGCTGTCGCGGTCCTGTGGGCGACGCTCGAAGAAACGCAAATTGCGGCCGGCGACTTCGCGCGCCTGGGTGATGACCTCCTTGCCCAGCACTTCGCCTGAGGACAGCGCTTGCAGCACCCCTTCGACATAGCCTTCAGCGAACTGCGGATTCAGTGGGTCGTAGTCCTGATACAAGGCGCGATACAAGGCAACCGCGCGCGTGGCTTGGTTGGTTTCGCGGTAATATTGCGCCAGATTGCTGTCGATGTTGATGGTATAGGCCAGATTCGCGGTCATCTGCCGCAACTTGGCCGCTGTTGCCAACAGAGATGCCTTGGTGTCGGCATCGAGGAACCCCTGCCCTTCGATCACTTTGCGCAGGGCATCGATCTTCGCTATGGCGTTCTGATAGTCGCGCCGTTGACCCTTGCTGCGCATGTCCCCAGCGCCGAGCTGGACCAGATCCTTGAGAAAGCCAGGGGGATCGTAGAGGAGGTCCTCGATGTCCTTCCAGATTTCGCGGGTCTCTTGACGTTCGCTGAATATCGGTTTGAAGGTCGCCAGCATGACCTGCGGATCGGCGCGGTAAGCGATGACCATCTCGTCGTTGTCGAGCGAGGTTTTGTACAGTTCAAACAGCCGCACCGCCCGGGCCTTTTCACCGATGTCCCACAGGGTCTGAGCAATCGCAAGGATCAGGGCAGGGCGCGAGCTTTCATCGACGAAGGGCTCGATGAAATCCGCGAAAGCCAGACGTGCCGCTTCGGAAACCGCGCTGATACCTGGTTCGCGGGCGATGCGCTCAGCCTGACTGGTGGCAATCTGGGCGACATTGGCCAAGCGATAGCTGCTATTCTTGAGCGGCGTGGGATCCTCGGCGAAATAGCGGTCCTTTTGCTTGCGCCACAATTTCAGCACCGGTTCATAGCGCTGCCAGGCGGCGACCAGAGCGGGCGCGTCCACGGGCTTGGGTTTGTCTTTGTTGGCATCGACCATGCCCGACAGCTTGAGGTGCGCCTCATGCACGGCCTGGGCGAGATATTTAAGCATGGTCTCGGCGAGGTCGGAATCGACACGACCCCCGGCCCAGAATTCGGGTCCAAGATCCGTGAAGACCCCGTCATAATCACCACTTTTCAATTTCGTCTGAATGCGCGCACTGATCACCGCGACACGCAGGGGCTTGACCCCCGCGACGGCTTCGGCTGGCTGCTTGGCGAGCCAGCCTTCGAGTTTGGCCACCGTTTCATCCAGGGATTTCTGTTCCTGGGACAACTTTGCTTTGCCCGAGGCGCTGGTATCCGCCGCCAGTTTATTGACCAGAGCCTGCTGGGCGCGCAGCATCAGACTGGCAGATTTCACAAAATCTTCCGGATACTTCTTAACGTAGTCCCGCGCACCTTCGATAGCCTGTTCGTATTCGCGGTCGTTGAAGGCGGTGGCAACCAGCATCCAGATCAGATTTTTTCCGACGGCCTCGGGATCGACTTTTTGCGCCAATTCCACCGCGGAATCAAACAGGCGCTTGGTCGCCGCCGAACGGCCCTGGGCATTTAATTTTGAGGTGTAACTGAGCGCTGTACTAAGCAGACGTTGCAGTTTCTCGCCGTCCTTGGTCCAGGCGCCCTTGCTGTCGCGCCACGGATTCTTTTTACTGTCCAGGCGCGATTCGGCCTGGCGCAATCCTTCGAACGCCGCCGTGGCGGCGTGGTACGGCATGTTCAATTTATCGAGGGCATAGGCGTAGGTGCTATACACATCAGGGCCATTGGCGACGAACTGCGATTCGAATGCCGACGATCCCAGGCCAAGCACGCCCCCCCGCAGCCCGAGGGCCGCCTTGAGATAATAGGACCGCGCCTGCGCCGGATTGGCGGTTCTGGCTTCGGCGATCAGGGCACGACCGACGGTGAGTGCCAGGGTCGGATCGGCCGGCAGAGGTTCCTGGCCCCAATCGGCGGCGATGTCGCTACCCCCGGACAGCCATTGGCGGGCGCCAAAACCGAGTGGGTTCTTGCTGCCCTGCACCCGCGCCCAAGCGTTGCTGGCACTGGCGCTGTCGCCTTTGGCGGCAAACAGGCGGCCGGCGGTGATGTGAATCTGGCCCACGGCGATGGCGCGCTCATTGTCGTCGGTGTAATCGAGAGAGAACGCCTTGTCCTTTCCGAGGCGCTTCAAGAAATCATTATAGAGCCCTATGCCGCGGTCATACGAGGCCGGTGTGGCCAATTCCAGGCGCCAGCGCAGGACGTTGGCCCAAGCGTTGGCCTTGACCGTGCGCACGGCTTCCCGGGCTCCGGGAGGGACTGCTTCCATGTCCAGATCGATGATCCGGAGAAAGGCGGCTTCGGCATCGCTTTCGCTCGAGCCTTTCATCTTGCTGCGCACGGCTTCGCCGACGGCAATGGCGCAGAACAATTGCAACTGCGGATGCATTTCGGCCCACTGGAAATCCCATTCCTGGATGGTTTCGTAATACTGCTTGCTGAACGCCACCAGGGCGTCGTTGTAAACTTTGGGATCCAGGCCGAAATCGGCGCCTCGCAGGGCGGCCTCACGCAGGGCCATGTGGGCGAAATAAAATATTTTCAACGCGTCGATGCGGCGGATGACCGCTTGAAACTGGATGTCGGCGATCTTTTTGGCATCGCGCCGTTCGTCGAGTTCCCAGACGTTCTCTTCGTCTTTATGGTGAGCCTTAACCAGCTCGATGGCGACGGCAAATTCACGATCCAGACTGCCGGCCAGGCGGGTAAAGGTACGCTGCAAGGCCAGGATTTTCTCCTCGGACGGGGTCACCGTCGGCTTGGGCGCGTCGGGATCGAGCGCCTTGCGGGTCTCGTTGAGCATCTTGACGATGGCTTCGATGCCACTCCCACGACCCGTCACATCGGCGATGACCGGCGGCAGACCCTTGGCCTCGTATTTCGCCATGCGGGTGCCGTCGAATGTGGGCTCAAAGGTCTGGTCGTAGGCATCCTGCAAAGCTTGTTTTAATGAGGGCGCGATATCAGCGTATCCACTTTGCGCCCAGATTCCGATTTGGCGCTCGGCGGGAATTTTCGCGCCAAGATCGATCAGGGCCCGGATCGCCCGGGCGTGCTCATCGCGCCGGCCATCGGTCTCTGCCGCGCCGAGGGCTGATCCCATGGCTGATCCTAAAAGACAGCCAGCCGAAAGGCTAAGGGCGAGCAGGGTCGGACAGCAGTGGCGCAGCAACATAAGGACATCTCCACGTCAAATGAACGGGGGGAACGGAGCATCGTTCACCGCCGGCAAGGGGAGCTTACCCTAGCAGTGGCCCGGCCCAGGACACCCCCACCCGCGGCCTAGGCGGATCTGTGTAACATACTGCCCGCACTTGATTCCCATGCGTGGGACTGAGCTGCCTAGAGCGGCTTTCGACCTTCCCCTCGCGCGGCACTACTCCAGCATCCGGCCATGTTGCGCTACCGGGTTCCCGCTTCGACCACCAATCTAGCTCACGGATTCGACTGCCTGGGAATGGCTCTGGGGCTGTTCAACACGATCACGGTGGAACCTGGCGGCACCACCGTCACCGCACCTGGGGCCGCAGATGACGGGCTTGCCCGCTTTGCCAGCGAGGTCCGGGACCTCTGCGCGTCGACTTGGGGAATAGCCGTTCCTGGTTTCGCGGTGACTGTCCAGGGAGAGGTGCCCATTGCCCGCGGACTAGGTTCATCGTCCACGATTATCCTCGGCGTTGCTGCCGCGTGTCAGCAGGTGGCGGGCCGGCCTTTTGACCGTGTCGAGCTGATCCGCCTGGGCGCCGTCATCGAAGGTCACCCCGACAACGTCGCCGCCGCCGCCCTGGGTGGCTTCGTCGTCGTCGGAGAGATCGACGGCGAACTGCGCTGCCAGCGCTTCGACCCCCCTGCCGGGGTGACCTGTGAAGTGATCATACCCGACTTCGAGGTCAAAACCGTTGAAGCCCGCCGCGTCCTGCCTGGCACCCTGAGCAAAGCCGACCACGTGCGCGGACTGCAACACACCGCGCTGATTGTGGCCGCTCTGGCGCGCGGCGACATCGACGGACTGCGCGGCTGCTTTACCGGGGGCTGGCATGAACAACATCGCGCCGCCTTGAATCCGCATCTGCATGGTCTGCGCCAGAGCAGTGATCCGCACGTCATCGGCACCTTCTTGTCGGGCAGCGGCAGCACGGTGATCCGCTTGCGCCGCGAGCCGTTTGCCGACGGCGTGCGCCCGGATGCCGACGGCCTGCAGCGCCTCGCGTAGGCTTGTTAGCCGCCGCGGGCAGGCAGATACCGGCGACGGGATCCTGAAAGCCATTGCGATGAAGTCCGCGCGAGCTACCAAGGACCTCCCGCGAAAGGGTCCCGCATGCGCTTCTTCTCATTTCCGTTTTTTATTCTGGTGGTCGGCGTGCTCGGCCCCGTTCTGAGTGCTGCGGAACCGCCGACCCTGACGGACAGCGGTCTGCCGCCAGGACCGGCCGAACAGGTCCTGCCTGCAGGCGCAGTGCTGCATCTGCGCCTGGGCAATGTGGAACGCACCTTGGCCAGCCTGGATGGCCTGGTCACCTCGTTCGTGCCGGAAAAGGCTTTGCCGCCGCAGCTGCAAGAATTATTGAAAAAGCCGCAGCCGGTACTGGCTTTCCTCGGTCAGAACAGCATCGGTGCCCCGATCAATAAAGAGCTCATCGCCCAGATGAGCGGGGTGGATATCGGCGGGGCCCTAAGCTTGACCTTGTATCTCGGTGCAGGGCAAGTGGACTGGGCGTTGGCGGTGCCCACCGCGGATCCGCAGGCGCTGACCGGGCTGCTGATGAATATGCTGCGGCCGCGTTCCTTCGCCGCCGTCGATGTCGGCAAGGGTTGGATCATTGAAGGAACCAACCCCGATCTGCCACGTACCTTGCGGGTGGTGACCTCGGCGACGACCACGTATCTGTGCAGTCCGGGACTGGCCGTGCGCCTCGCTGAAGCGGGAGCGCCGCATCTCAGCGATGATGCTATTTTCAGCACTCTTGATCCGCAGCAGGATTTCGTCGTCGCGGTGAGCACGCACGCGGTCAAGCCGATGATCGGTCTTCTCGCCAAACAAATCCTGCGCCAATATTCGCAAATGGCCGCATCAAACCACAGTACTATTCTGCGCAATCTGCCCCCTGAAATGATCAGCCAAATGAATATGCAATTGCGGCTGTATTCCCGCTTCACCAGCTTCGACGAGGCCCTGACCTTCACCGAGGCGATGATAACCGCCGCGGTGGAAACCGGCGTTCCCGCCCTCAGCGGCCTGCTCAGCGGCATCGACGGCGGCATCGTGAATATACGCCTGCGCCCCAGCGGTTTCCGCATTGAAGCGACCGCTCAGGCCGAAGGCCTCGACGGAAACGCGGGGGGAGTACTGCCTCTGGATGATCTGCGCGCCGCCATCGCCCTGGTTCCCCAAGGCAGCCTGTGGTTCAGCGCTGCCAGCGCACACGTGAGTCCGCTTGGTGCATCGGTGATAGAAGTTCCCTGGGTGGTCACCTGGCTCGATCGCGCCCAACACATATTGCAGACCAAGGGCAGCACCAGTCCGGTCCTGGCCGCTATGGCCACGTATTACCGGGAATATGAGGCGGTGCCGGCCTTTACTGCGATGGCACCGTGGGTCGTGACTACCACGGGTGCCCCTAGCGCTGCCGTTCCGCAGGGCGTTCCCCTCGCCGAACTCTTTGCCTTCTTCGAAAATATTCCCCTGCAACAACCACCGCTGCAGATATTTCCGCGGGTGGCTGCCGATACCCTCGCGGAACAGTTCGCTGCTCGCGCGGCGATTGAAAATCGCAACGCCACCCGTTTCACCGCACTGCTTGCGGGCACCTGGGGCGACCACCGTTTCGCCAGCGAAACGGTGCGCTTTCGGCGCGAACCACGGCCCGGAAAAGCCGAACGTCTGGTCTATGAAAATGCCTGGATCAGCCGCAGTGGCTTATTCGGCTATAGCCAGCATGAATTGATCAACCGCACCATCGCCTACACCATCGACCAGGACCCCTTCCAACTGTTCCAGCAGATGAACGGCGACGGTCCGTGCTGGTTGGATCAGCCTCTTCCGGCGGTGACGGCATTGCCCACCGCGCTAACCTCGTTACTTGAAAAAGTCCCACCTGGCGCCGACCACATCGCCGTGGTCCGCGCCCTGCCGGTCCTCAGCGAGGTCCTCGACCTGGTCACGGCCCTGGAGGGATCAGCCCGCGTGGATCTGGATGCCTACATCACCGCCAGCGAAAATGCGATCAATAATCATATTGGCGACCAGGACGCCATACTCGCGGCCTTATTCGCCATACCGATGCCACTGATCGTTCAATCGCTGAATATAGATCCGACCACGCGCGCACTCTATCTGGGGCTGCCCGGTAATCTGCGCTATCCCCGTCCCGCAGTGATGCCGGTCATTACGGAATTATTTGCGGATCATCTCGCTCACAACGCCAGCCAAGGTGGAGTGGTGTGCTGGCGCGTTGCTGGTCCGCGGCGCATGACCGTCGGCAGTGACCAGGATCTGCGTGGACTCGCCGATCTGGTGCGCTCCGTCGGCAATGCGGCCTGGGACAAATTCTTCAGCGCTGGCCATCCGCAACAGGCCGTGCTGGATGTGCTGGGTCACCCCGGGGATCTCCAACCGGTGCCACCGGAGGAGCAAATCCTGATGAATACGTTGTGGCCGAGTCCACAGTGACCTTGGGCATCAGTTCCATCAATACCTGGTGCGTGGTGGCCGCGGCGAAATTCGCACCGAAATCAAACAGGATCACGACCAGTCCCTGCGGCTCTGGCGCATGGGCAGTCGGAAAAGCTACGTCCACTCCCTGACCACCGGGCACGGCGCTGGGTCGCTGTAAGACGTTATCGACCCAGCACGACAGCGCCGCCGAGGTGCGGATGACCAGTCGCATTTGCTGGGGAGGACCCGGTTGCAGAATAACCGTCCGCACCAGCGCATAGCGCGTCGTGGCGGGAAAAGTTATCACTTCCTGCGGCGGCATATTTTCCCATGCCTCGGGGCGAGCTAAGGCTGTGTCCAAATCGAGTGATGACACCAACGCCCGTGCCTGCCAGATCACCGCAATGGATTGCTGCGATGGCAGGGCCGCCTGCAGGCGGGATCGTATGGAAACCAGATCTACCGCGGCGATAGCCGCGCGCATACTGCTCGATTCGATCAGCGCCAGAATCACGGTTTCGCCGCCGAGCGCGTAGATCGCCGACCACGAACCCGCGGTCGCCGCATGGACTAGATCCATCACCCGTTCATCTGCCAGCACCGCCACTAATTGCGGATCATCGATCACTCGCTGCAAAGCAGGTTCGCTGGCGACGATGCCCTCCAATTCTTCCGTGGTTAGAGTGCTGATCCACTGCAGCGACTCGACCGAGGCAACCACGCGCGCGGCGCCCGAGGCAGCCAGGATTCCAGAGACGCTGCGCTGCCAGATGGGTGCAGTCTCAGGCGCGGGCGAAATATCATCACCCTGCAATGCACCTGGCGTGGGGTGATCGAGAAGCAACGCCAGCCCCCAGGTATTGGTGCGCACCCATTTATTCGCGGGAGGCGACGCCACCGCAACGACATTCATCACGACGATGAGCAGCACCACATTAACGCCCACCCAACCAGCTATCGCCAGCATCTGGATCGCCGGTGCAACGCCGCGCTTGTCGGCCCAGGTTTGCCACCGCGCACTGCGGTTCAGGCGACCCCGTCGCCACCACCACCACATAACGCCACCCGCGACGGTCCCACCAACCACCACGATCAGCAGACGCAACCACAGGTTGAACACCACCACGGCACCGAAGCGATACGCCACCAGCGCCACCAGTGCCGCCGCGCCATAGGTGAGGATCAGCCCGGCCAGGCGGTGCAGCACACGGCCGGACCCACCACGCCGAATGGCCACCCACCCCGCCAGCAGGAACAGCGCCACCATCGCGTCGACCAGCATGCCCATGCCGTCATCAAAGGGCCAAACCGGGCGAAGTCATCCCTGCGCCTCGCGGGGAGAGGTCTCCCGCTCAGCCGAGGGACACCGGCATGCGGTGGCGACGCCGATACACCGCCGGCGGCACCCCCATCTCGGCGACAAAGAGGCGATAAAAATAACTCGCGCTCTGAAAGCCCAGGCGCAAAGCGAGTTCAAGAATATCGCATTCCGTCGTGGCCAGCAATTGCGCGGCCTGGCGCAGGCGCAAGCGGTTCAGGTACTGACTGGGCGTACAGCGCAGGTGGCGTCGAAACGTTCGCGACACGTGGGCCGCGCTCACCCCGGCAAGACGGGGCAAGTCGGCTGCCGTCCACTGCAAGGGTATCTGGCCCGCAATGCGCTCGACCAAGGGCGCCAGCCACCCCGGTTCCGCGACGGCTGGCGCCGGCCGGGTCTGCAAGGTCGGCAGCCAGCGGAGGAGAAAACGCGCGAGCGCGACCCGAGCCATCGCTCCGCTTTGCGCGGCAAATAATTCGACCAGATCCTGATGCAGCCGATCTCGCTCCGGCACTGCGAGGCGCGCCTGCGGAGGTGGTCCGGGAGCCGTCAATTCCTGCCACCATTTTCCCTCTGCGTAGAGGGCCAAGCGCTGCCATTCGGTCTGCGGCAAATTGAGATTGTAGAAGCGCACGCGGGAGCCGTGCAGGGCATGCTGATCGCTCGCACGAATGAAAATCATCGCGCCAGGATGCAGGGTCAGGTGGATTCCATTGACCTCTTGGTGCAGGATTCCGCGCTCCAACACCAAGAGATCGTTGAATCCGGCGTGGTAATGCAGCGGGTAGTTCCATTCCCCCGGCTCATCAACCAGATGCAACGAGTACGCGGTGCTATCCTTTATAACTTCAGCAAGGGCAAGCTGGTGCACGGCCGCTAGATCAAAGGAGTTCAATGGGAAGTCAACCGTGAGCAAGACGCCGCCGGACTGGGTGCCACTCTGGGCGCATGCGCACCCGCCCCGAATCCACCTCCGCCCTTACTTCCCCTGACACGAAAAATCCGGCCGGCGTGCTGAGCCTCAGTGGGGTATGGCAGCTGCACGATGACAGCGGCGAACATACCTGCCCGCTGACCTTGCCCGGCGATGTGCACCGCGCTTTGCTCTGCGCGGGAATCATTGCGGATCCATTTCATGGTCTGAATGAAAAGTTGGTGCAATGGGTGGGCGAGCGTGATTGGATTGCCACCCGCACCGTCACGGTCTCAGCGGAAATGCTGCAAGCCGACGCAGTAATCCTGAATGCCGATTCGGTCGACACCTGCTGCACTATTTCCATCAATGGCACCATCGTCGGCGATTGCGCCAATCATTTCCTGCGCTGGCGCTTCTCCGTGCGCGAAGCTTTGCACGTTGGCAACAACAGCATCACCCTGCATTTCCATTCCAGCGTCAAACACGCGCAGACTCTGGCGAAGAATCTGCCTTATCCAATTCCGTACTCCATGCATGGGCAGAAAATTCCGCATTGGAATCTGCTGCGCAAACCGATGTGCCACAGCGGCTGGGACTGGGGCATCCCCCTGCATTCGTTCGCAGTCAGTGGCGACTTTTCCCTGCACGCCGTTCAGGGAGCTCAGATCGAACACGTGACCACGGTGCAGGAACATCGGAATGGCGAAGTTGCCGTGCATGTGACCACGGAATTGCACGGGGTGACCGACGGCACCGTCGCGGTCACCGTGCAATGTGACGGTAACACCCAGACCGCCACGGCAAGCGTGACGCGAGGTCAATATGCCAGCGCCACCACCACCTTTACGATTGCCAAGCCCGCCCTGTGGTGGCCGCATGGCCAAGGCGCGCAGCCGCTGTATGATCTCACCATCAGCGTGGGTCAGCAGCAGGTGCATAAACGCCTCGGCCTGCGCACCATCGAAGTCGATAATAGACCCGATGCCATCGGGCGGCCGCTCACGATACAGGTTAACGGGCGGCCGATTTTCTGTAAGGGCGCCAATTGGATCCCCACTGACGCCCTGCCAAGTCGCCAGGAAGGCCACTACGAATCGCTGCTGCGCAGTGCGCAAGCGGCGCATATGAACATGATCCGGGTCTGGGGCGGCGGCCAATTCGAACAGGATCGATTCTATGATCTCTGTGACGAACTCGGCCTGTTGATCTGGCATGATTTCATGTATTCGTGCGCGCTCTATCCCGCAGACGACGCATTCCTGAGCGAAGCTCGGCGCGAGATCACCTATCAGGTCAAACGCCTGCGCGATCACCCCAGCATCGCCCTGTGGTGTGGCGACAATGAAAATGTCGGCGCCCTGCATTGGTTTGCCGAATCGAAACAGAACCGCGATCGTTATCTGATCGATTGGGTGCGTCTCGATGCTGCCCGCGGCAGCGCCGCGCAGGCCGCTGATCCGACCCGTATCTATTGGCCCAGTTCACCCTGCGGTGGGCCCGGCGACTTCAGCGACACTTTCCACAAAGATGGCAGCGGAGATATGCACTATTGGCGGGTGTGGCATGAGAATTGTTCCTTTGATGCCTACTACGACGTCAAACCGCGCTTCTGTTCTGAATTCGGCTATCAGTCCTTCAACAGCCTGGAATCGGTCGAGGGCTATTGTCCACCCGAAGACCGCAACATCACCGCCCCAACCATGGAATGGCACCAGCGCAATGATGGCGGCAACCGCCGCATCAATGAAATGTTCTCGCGCTATTTCCGCATGCCGGTCGGCTTCGCTGCGACCCTGTATCTCTCCCAGGTCCAGCAGGCGCTGGCGATCAAGACCGCGGTCGAATATTGGCGCACCTTGCGTCCGCAATGCATGGGCGCCCTCTATTGGCAGCTCAATGACATCTGGCCCGTCGCCAGCTGGGCCAGCATCGAATACGGTGGGCGGTGGAAACAACTGCATCACCACGCGCGGCGATTTTTTGCCCCGGTCGCCCTCTCCATCCATCAGCGCAAGGGCACCGACAGCAGCGAGATGATCGAAGCCTGGGTCGTCAACGACGAACCCAACCCAGCCGAGGTAAGCGTCGCTATCTCGCGCTGGGATTTCGCGGGCAGCACACCCGAAACCGCTACGCACACCGCCACTATTCCTGCCGGATCGGCCGTTTGTCTGCTGCGCAAACCCCTGAGCGACTTCGTGGCCAGCGACGACGCCCGCGCCACCACCTTCCTGCACGGCCATCTCCAGGGCACCGTATCAGGCCGATCCATCCGGCACGACGCCACCCATTTCTTCACCGAACCCAAGAAATGCCGGCTCGCCGACGCAACCATCACCACCCAGATCAACGGCGCCACCCTCACCCTGACCACCACCGCCCCCGCATTCTTCGTCGTCGCCAGCACTCCTGGCACCGCCGCTGAATTTGACGATAACAGCATCACCGTGCTGCCCGGACATCCCCGCACGTTGACGCTGACCGATATCCATCGTCGCGAAATCGCCGTCAGCAATCCCAGCGTCATGCATCTGCGGCAGACTTTTTAAGGGAGACCGCATTCTTTACGTGGGTGGAACCTCGCTAAAATCGCGCGTCTACTTACTCCACTCCTGCAAGCGCGGGCCCCAGACTTTGAGCACATCATCAATCGCCGCGCCGACAGTGGCGGTATCGGCGCCGAGCAGGGTCGCGGGTTGGCCGGGCAGGGAACGGATCTGGATGCGGCTCTGGCTGGTGGTGAGAGCTGCCTGCAGGGCGCCGCGGGCATCCCAGGCGGAGATGGTGAGGTCATTAAACGCGGTGCGACCACGTTCGATAGTCGTGTCCTCGAAATAACAGCGATCGGTGGCGGTGATGGTGGTTGCGTCTTTGATGGTGAGATGGACGAAGTCACTGTTCCGCACCTGCCCAGGGCGAGTCTGGCCGGATGGGGAGTGGATTTCGCCGAGCGGAAATGCCAACGGCAGGTGGGAGCCAATAAAGCTGCACGCGGAAAAATTGCCGCAAGCCTTGCCATCGATGGCCGCGTTGCCGAAGAAAATCGCGTTGCTGAACAGATCCCCGTCTTCGACGCGACCACCGCACGTGGTGTGGAACGGGGTTGGGGCGATGGAAATGAACGGTAGGCCACGCACGACGACCGGCTGATAGCCGCATCCTTCTGATAGATTGATCACCACTGCCCCAGCGGTGGGGATGAGGCGACCACCTTGCAGGCGGGCGCCCTTGGTCAGGACCACGAAATCACGCAAGACGATGTCGCTGGTGATGGGGCCGCTGATCAGCTGGGGTTGGAATTGGCTGATTTCCGCGAGGTGACGCAGAATCCGTTTGGCGAAGACCCCCGTCGACCTGGTGGTCGCGGACGTGCGCGCCGTCTCGGCAACCGCGCGGCGTTCGGCTTCGGCCTGAGCAACCGCCTGAGCCAGGATCTGGTGTTTGACGGCGCCAATACTCTGCAAACCAGCAATCATCGGATCACTGGTATCCCCAGCCATGAGCTGGTCCAGTGAGGTCAGGTCGAGGGCAAAAAAGCGCCGAGTGTCGGCGGGAGTCGGATTATCGGCGGCGACGATGGCGCGAAGGATTTTGATGTCGTCGGCTTTGAGCTGCGAATAGGGCAGCCCCGCTTCGGCGCCACTACGCGCATCCCGGAACATCACATTGCGATCGGTGAGGTCGATCACGGTCACCCCGGCCATCAAACTCGGCAGAGCCGGCTTCGCGGCGATGATCGCCGCCTTATGCGCCAGCCAAGTCTGCGGCATTTCACTCTGCGCGCGGGCCAGCGCCTCGACCGCATCGCGCTGCTCACGCGGCAGCGATCGCGCCGTGCGCGCCGCACCCTCGACATCGCCAGTCAGTATCTGTTCGAGAACCTGCATGCCGGTGTCGGCCCAGGCAGGGAGCGCGGGCTGAGCAGGCGTTGCTATTTCCGGCGCGATGGTGGGTTCCCCACGCACCGCTGCGGCAACCACAGCGGGCGGCGGAGTGTTCGCCTCACGGCGCTCTTCACGGCGCTCCTCTATCCGCTCGCGGATGTGCTCCCGAACTGGATGCGAGACCGGATCCGTGGCGGCGACGGTCAGCGCTGGGGTCACGGTTCCTGGTAATTGGGCCGGTAAGGGAGGGGTCGTTGCGATCGGCAGTGCCTGCAGACTCGCGACCGGAGGGATGGCCGCCGGTGATCCACCCCCGAGTTGGCTGATCAGCACTCCGATCACCACCAGGGCTGCGATCCCACCGCCAATGTACGCTGCCAACGGCACTTTGTTTCGTACAGGCGCGGATGGGCGCGGATTATGGACATGATGTGGAGTTGCCCGCTGCGGCGGCCTGCGCGGGACCACCTGCGTGGCCAGGGTGCCACCCAGCGCCATTTCACAAGCCTCAAGCAACGCTTCCGGAGTCAGAAAACGATCACTGCGATTTTTCTCCATTGCCCTGCGCATAATCGCGATGCAGGCCGAGGACAATGCCGGATTGAAAGTACGCGGATCGGGCAGCGGATCATTGATGACCTTGGCGACGGTGGCAAAGACCGACGTCGCGGTAAAAGGCGGATCGCCACAGACCAGATGGAAAAGACTGGCGCCCAGCGAATAGATATCCGTGCGAATATCAAGATCATGCACGCCCTTGGCCTGTTCGGGCGACATATATGCCGGCGATCCCACGGTCGCCCCGGTTTGGGTCATCTTGTCATCGCCCGAACTCGAGCGCGCTAGCCCCAAGTCAGCGAGTTTAGCGACACCCTCCTCGGTCAGAAAAATATTTGCGGGCTTGATATCGCGGTGGATTAATCCGGCCTTGTCGATGGCGGCCAAGCCGCGGGCACAATCGCGAATGATGGTCAACGCCTCGCGTTCGTCCAAGCGACCCCCGGCCGCCTTGCAGCGTTGCAGGGCATCCCCCCCGGCAACTAATTCTAGCGACATGTACGGCGTGCCTTTATCAACCCCGACATCGTAGCAGCCGATGACGTTGGCATGCTGAACCTTGCCCGCAGCGCGGGCCTCGCGCACGAAGCGTTCGACAAATTCTTTGTCGCGGGCCAGATGCGGGGTCAGGACCTTGATCGCGACTTCGCGCTGCATCGAAAGCTGCACAGCTTTATAGACGGCACCCATGCCACCTTGGCCGAGCTTGGAAACCAGGCGATGGCCGCCGATGATCTTGGGGCCCTGCGATCGGGCAAAATCATCGAGGAGCAGATCCGCCTGGGCGGCGGTGATGTGGCCCTGTTCGACCAAGGCCGCGGCGACAGGTTTGGCACCTGGGGCATGTACTCCGGATTCGATCGACTTGCGCAGAGTGACCGCGCTCTCTTCAGCAATCAGCCCCTTGCGTGCCGCGAGGGCAAGCAGCGCGAAGCCCTCGGGTTTAGCATCCATGGATGACCTCCATCTCGACAGGTACTGAAGGTATACCGCACGCAGCGCGAAAGCGCTACGTCGGGTTGTCCCACAGAGACTGCGACTTATGTCAGCTGCCCTGACGCATGGAAGTAGTTTTTCAAGACCAGCAAACAGGTCGCCTCTTCGCGACGGGCGTCAGTGAAAGTCTCGACGTGGTGCTGCGCGTTGGCGATGATCGCCGCTGCGGCGGCCGGCTTGCTCAGGTAATAGTCCATTTTTTCTTCGACGTCGGAGTAGTCCTCCTTGACCAGCACGTAGTGGTGATCCGGGATCAAACTCCCTTCCATGAACCAGGTTTCAAACTTGGGGCGGGTCATGAAGCACAGCGAGTTGGACGATAGGATCCACTTCAGGTTGGTGGCGACATCGCGGCCTTCGATGCTGAGGATGAATTTGTATTCCAGCTGCTGGGCGATGCTCAGGTAGGGTTTGTAGTGCGGCGTTCCGATCAGCCGTGGGTTGACGTCACCTACGTCAATTCGCGGCGATTGGCAATGGCGTTCAACGCAAGCCAGCCGATGCGCCTTGCCGTAGCACTTCCCGCGCCACACTACCATAGCATTTTTTTCTGCAAAAGGCCGGTCTTTGGTGATGAAACGGAAATGGCGGATCTGATTCAACTTCAGCAACACGGAATTGCGATTGTGATCGCCAATCGGTCGGCTTTTGACGATCGTCGGTTCCGGCGGGACCTCGGTGATGTCGCCGAAGAGATAGGCTAGGCGCAGCGACTTGGGAAAGTACCGCACGATGCGATCGAGATCAAAATAGTAGGCAGAGCTTTTTCCACGCGGGATGTCGGCGATACGGATGGCCGCAGCCGGGATGGGAAAAGGCGCGTCGGCGCATTGTGCATAGTAGGCCACCCGCCGTTGGATCTCAGGATCATCGGCGACCCGGGCCAGCTTATCCGCCAGGCGCCGCTGGAAGAGGAAACGCGGCAGAGCCAGTTGCACGGCGTTGCCGGCATAAAAGCGGATCTTGGTGAGCTGATGGGTCAGCTTGTTCATCAGCAGGATCCGCTGGACAGGAGGGGCTCGGCAGGGGTCGTTCGGAGTCAGCAAGGCACAGGCAGGGATCACAAGCGCGTGCCCATGCGACGCGGAGCCTGACGGCCGTCCCAAGAGGTGTCAATCCGGACCCGTGCGCTGTCGCAGGGGCACTGGCCTCCAATTTGCGTTAGCAGGCAATATCGGGTACCCTGCGGACACTCCTCATGCACGTCGCTATCCTTGCCTGGCAAGCTCGCATTCTTCTCTGCGTCGGCTTGGGATCCTTGATCCTAGGTCTGGCGGTCGGGGCCGATCCGTTGACCGCGACCTGGCGCGCGGCGGCGGCGGCGTGGCTGGCGACCTGGGCCTCGGGACATCTGCTGCGGATGATGGCCGGGGCGGTCGCTGATTCCCTGGCTGAGGCCCACACCGCGGCCACGCCGGTACTGGTTGGCGCGACCGTGAAGGCCACCGGCAAAACCGCCCCAGCGAAAGTCGCGGTAGCGAAAGCTGCCCAGCCTGCTCCCGCGAGGCCACAACGGTGACCGCGATGCGCGCACGTTCGGGACCCCTTGCCGCCTACCGCGCCGCGCATGGCGTGCGCGGCGGCAGCGAGCAGGAACAGGCCGTGCTGCGTCATTTGCCGCTGGTCCACACCGTGGTCGAACGGGTGTGCGCTCATCTGCCCGCCAGCGTCGATCGTGAAGATCTGTTTCATGCCGGGGTCATCGGCTTGATCGATGCGCTCAACCGTTTTGATGCCAGTCGAGATAATGCCTTTAGCACGTATGCCGTGCTGCGCATCCGCGGCCAAGTCATCGACGAACTCCGGGCCCGCGATTGGGTCTCGCGCGGAGCCCGCGAACGCGCGCGCACCTGGCAGGAAACCGTCAACCGGCTGCACGCCGAACGCGGCCGTCTGCCGACGGATGAAGAAATCGCGGGCGCCCTGGGTGTCGAGACCAGTCAACTCGCCGACCTCGAACGCGAGGCCAGCCTCGCCAGCCAAGTCAGCCTCGAAGCGCCCCTGGGCGAAGATCGCCGTCTCGGCGACACCCTGGTCAATGCCAGCGCCGATGCATCCGATCCTGGCGCGGCGATGGCGCGCGACGATACCAAGGCGCAATTATTGGCGGTCCTGGAAACCTTGACCGAACAAGAACGGCGGGTGGTCAAATTGTATTATTTCGAAAATCTTCTGCTCAAAGAAATTGCCGAGGTTCTCGGCGTCACTGAAAGCCGCGTGTGTCAGATCCATGGGCGTATCCTTTCTGTGTTGCGCCTGCGCCTGGGCGCGCGCGGCTTCGCGTGGTAAGCGTGGACTGCGCCGATGGCTGCCCCCATTCCTAGCGGTGTTCCTGGCAGCCCACTGCCAGCTGGTACTGACGCCGCCCTGCTCGCGGTGCGCCAGGCGACGTGGCAAGCGCTGTCGCGCATTCTGCAACCCGGCGCCATCATCACCGCGCGCGTCGTCGAACCCGTCGGCGGCAATTCTTGGTTGCTGGCCCTACGCGGCACCACCCTCATTGCGGAAAGTGCCATCCCGCTGACGCCGGATTCGACGGTGCAGATCGCGGTCGAAAGCGCCGGCGATCAACCGCGCTTGCGGCTGCTCGGGCAGACCGCGACGGCGCCCGTGCTCGCGGGCGCAGCGCCAGCGGCCGTGCTGGCGCGCCTGGGATTGCCCGACACCGCCGCCACGCGCGCGGCCCTCGCCGCCTTTCAGGATCGCGGTGCGCCGCTAGAGGCCCCGCGCGTGCAGGCGGCAGCGCAGGCGATGCAGAGCGCCCCGGCGGCCGCCCAGGCGACGATCGCCACGGCGCACGCAGATCTCGCCGCGCGAGGTCTGCCCGCGACCCCGCTCAGTGTGGCCTGGGCGGTGCGGGCGCAGACGCCGAGCCCGGCGCAACCGGCGCTGGTAGCGGCGGCGGTTGCCGCCCAAGAGCTCCCGCTTCCGCTGACGACGGTCACCGCGGGCGCGGGCCCATTCAGCGCGACTCCCGGTTCGCCACGTCTTTCTGGGACAGCGGCGACCGCGCCCGCAATACCCGCAAGCCTAGCTGCCTCCTTCAGCGCCCCGGCTCTGCGCGCGGCCCTGGCGGTGGTGGCCCGTCTGGGTGATGTCGCTGCTCTACCGGATCCCGGCGTCGGCGGGCGCGCCGCCGCCAGCGAGGCGTTGACCTTGGCCGGCTTGCGCCCGCGCGCAGAAAGCACAGTTCCCGGTTTCACCAAACCGGATCACGCCCCCACCGGCACCCATTCCAGCGGAACGACCGCGCCCTCCACCAGGTCCGCTCGCGAAGCGGATCCACCCGGCAGCGTTACCGCCTTAGCGCGGGTCAGCGCCAGCACCGGCGGCGAGGCCCTGCGCCCTGCGCTGATTGAACACGCCGCCGGCACGGTGCTGCCTCCCGCCGATCTCGCGGATTATGATCTGGTCCTGCCGCTGCCCTTACAGGATCGCGGCGCGCCCGTGCCCGCCCGCCTGGCGGTGACCACGCGCACCACCGCGGGCGGCATCAGTGCAACCTGGTTGCGCGTCGACGCGGAATTGCAGGCCTTGGGTCCGGTCAGTATTCGCCTCTCGGGCCAAGGCGGCACCGTCGCCGTGCATATTGTCGCGACCGGCCCCGGCGTGGCCGCCGTGCAGGCCCAGGCCGCTGCGATGACCACCGCCCTGACGGACCTGGGGTTGCTCGCCAGTGTTCGCGTGTCGGACTGGTCGGACTCCCATGGAGAAATAGGTCCCGATGCCTGACGATCCCCGCCGCCGCGCGGTGGCCTTGCGCTACCGCGATGAGCTGGAATCGGCGCCGCGCGTGCTCGCCAAAGGCGGCGGCCCGGTGGCCGACCGCATCATCGCCTTGGCCAAGGAACATGGCATCCCTCTGCACGAAGACCGTGATCTGGTCACCCTGCTCGGCGCCCTGGACATCGATGCCGAAGTGCCGCCCTTGCTGTACCACGCTCTCGCCGAAATTCTCGCCCAGCTCTATCGCGCCAACGCGCAGGCGGGCAAGCGGAAGTAGCTGCCCGCAGCGGTATTGAGCAGGTATTGAGCAGGTATTGAGCAGGTATTGAGCAGGTATTGAGCAGGCCGGCACCTCTGACACGCTGCCACGCATGTCCGCCGGTCTCCTCGTGTGCGTGCTGGGTACGCTGATCTGTTTTGCGGGTGGGTTATGGCTGCTGGTCTTGGCCTTTGCCGAGTCCGTCCTCTGGGGCCTGGGCTGCCTGCTGTTGTGGCCCGCGGTGCTGATTGGCTTTGTCGTCACCTATTGGCCGCGCACCCGCATCCCCGCCGTTCTCCACTTCACCGGTCTGGTCCTCGCGGTGGTAGGGGCGACCGCTTGGGCAATGGAACGCATGCGCGGACTGGTGATGGAGCGCCAAGGCGGTACAAGACCCCGTACCCATG
>Ga0209490_10001416_pt1 | contig 23417 bp, 23 predicted proteins | sample MAT06_FD_187209 | JGI IMG/M metagenome (GOLD analysis project Ga0209490, IMG submission 187209) | Freshwater microbial communities from Lake Fryxell liftoff mats and glacier meltwater in Antarctica - MAT-06 (SPAdes) (version 2) | ecosystem: Environmental > Aquatic > Freshwater > Ice > Liftoff... | reverse complement strand
GAACAAAGTGGCCTGTCCCCTTTGCGCCACCGGCGCCAGTCCCCTTTGCGCCACCGGCGCCACGATCGCATATAAATCACGGAACAAGGTGGCCTGTACCCTTTGCGCGACCGAATAGCATTGGGTCTGTCCCCTTTGCGCGCCGTCATGATTTTTCCCCTGGCTAGCATCAAGCCAAAACGGCGAGTGGCCGACATAGCGTGAATTGGAATTGGAGGATGGACATGGGTGGCAATTGGAACAGACACTGAGCGCAGCGTCAGGAACTGAGCGGCGGTATAAAACTTGCAGTCCATTACAGACTATTCGCCACGAATTATTGGCCAAGCGGAGACTTGAAAGAACATGCCACTCGCTCGTTTCCTGCGCCTGGTTAGGCGATTATCTAGTCCCGCCACCTAATTCATTTTTAAGGATCCAATCTCCCGTCTCAAATTTGTAAACCAAACGGAATGATCCACCAGCCAATGAAAATCCATAGCTAACGTCTACTATTATTATATCTTGGAGAATGCGTTCAATTGATACACTTAGCCTTGGATTCTCAACGTCTTCTGGAGAATCAGAAAAAAGATCGTATTTGTATTCTAAGAATATTTTACCGCTGTCGATAAACCATGACCTTCGAATTTCCCTATACACATCCCCCTTAAAGTCATCACCTGAAATATTAGGACCTTGAATTGTAACATACCATTTTGAATACCTATCCCAAGGAACACGATTTTGTATTTCTGGAATAACCATAGCCCACACATTATTCGATTCAGTTATATCCAGCTTATAGTATCCAGGGAATACATCAGCTCCGTAAGCCCTTAATGCTATTAGGATTAGAAGTACGTATCTCATTGCGATTCGCCTAACGTTAAGGATTACCGGGGCCGGAACAGCAGTATTTGCCAAACGGGACAAGCGCGCATCCGACCTCCGATGCATCCACTTGTTGGGCAGTACCGTGAATCCGAAGGCTTGGCAGTCTGACTAAAGCAGAAAGAGCGCAATGAATGACATCCATCGTCAAGTTACGGCAAGCAGTGTCGACAGGACGAGCCAATAAACTGAATTCAAATAGACAACATGGATTGCATTTTATTGATGATCTGAAGCGTCTTCATGCTCAAGACACCGATGGCCGCGAATCTCCGGCCGGTTTACCGACTGGTTGGACAGTGCACATCTGCTGATATTCTAACCGCACATCGTCATCGATCTCTACGCCATCAAATCCACCATATAAGCGATCGTCTTGATCACGTCTTGGTCCAGATATCCAGCATTGATTCAAGGTCTGCGTTTCGAAGTAATTCGCCTTAAACTCGGCTCCCTTCAGAGATCTGAATGTCTTTCCGTTATAATACAGTGATTTGCCGGTTTTTGAGAAATAGACACGCCCTATCCGGGCCGCCCCGACTAGACCACCAGATTTATCCTCAATATACATGATTCTAGATTTACACTTGGACAGATCGGATGGCATCTGATCTCTATGATCCGATTCATGTGAATCCGATGAATTGTATCGTGATAGTTTGCGTCCTAATGACATAGCGATGCCCAATAATCTTATTGGGCAGCATGCTTGGCGAAACCAGTTCGCCAAACATTCCGCCTAAATCCAAACAATCGACTTACATTCATATCCGTGAGCATGAGCGAGATCCCAGCCTTTGTCAACTCCTGCTGCAGTACTCAATCATCCACGCCTAACGGGATGACGCCCACCCCCGATCTCACCCCACAAACCCATCCCCATCCGCCGCCTTATCTAAATTCTTGCACACCACCTCTTTCACCGTTCGCCCAATCATCCCGCTCAAGGTCTTGCCGGGCCCGAGTTCCCAGAATTCATGAATGCCGTCTTGCTGCATGCGAATGACCGATGCGGCCCAGCGGACAGGTTCGGTGAGTTGGCGCACTAACAGGTCGGGGATTTCCGAGGCTTTGGTGACCGGGCTGGCGTGGACGTTGGAATAGACCGGGATGTGCGGGTCGTGCAGGGTGACGCCGGCGATGGCGGCGCGCAGGCGGTCGGCGGCGGGGGCCATGAGGGCGCTGTGAAAGGCGCCGGCGACGGGCAGGGCCATGACGCGGCGGATGCCAACGTCTTTGGCTTGCGTGACGGCGCGTTCGCAGGCGGCGGCGGTGCCCGAGATCACCACTTGGCCGGTGGCGTTGAGATTGGCGACTTGCAAGACGTCGCCCTGCGCGGCGAGCTCGCAGAGTTTTTGCGCGCTTGCTTCATCGGCGCCGATCAGGGCGACCATGCCGGATGGCACGGCTTCGGCGGCGGCCTGCATGGCTTCGCCGCGCAGGCGGACCAGGCGCACGGCGTCGACAAACGACAAGGCGCCGGCGGCGACCAGGGCGGTGTATTCGCCTAGACTGAGGCCTGCGGTGGCTTTGACGTCAATGGTGCGGCCGACGCTGGCGAGGCGTTCTTGGAGGTAGATCCGCGCCATTAAACTGGCGACCAGGATCGCCGGTTGGCTGATATCGGTGCGGGTCAATTCGCCCTCGGGGCCTTCGCGCATGATCCGGCCCAGGGGCAGACTCAGGATCGATTCGGCCTCGGTCAGCAGGGCGGCGGCGGCGGGGCTGGCGGCGGCGACCTCCATGGCCATGCCGACGTATTGGGCGCCTTGACCGGGGAAGATGAGGGCTTTCGACATGAGGGCGGGCTCCGAAGCGGTGTCGTACTGGCAACAAGGACGTTCACAATCCCAACACCCGGAGGGCGAGGACAGCCCGAAAACGCCGTCGCAAGGGGCTCGGGGGCTTGGCATGGCACATGCGTAACCCGACCGTGGAGCTCCGTATGTCGCGATTACGTCTCACTGCCAGCATGGCGTTGGTGGTCTTTAGTCTGGCAAGTTGTGGCGGTGATCGCCGACCGCAGGCCGCGACCCCGCGCCCGGACAGCAAAATTCCGGTCCCGGCCCCAGTGGCGCAGGCCGCGGAAGGGCCGATCCAGGCGGTGACTGAATTCGAGGGCACGCTGCTGGTCGAAGTCGGCCTGGGCAGCGGCGCTGGCCTGGAGGTCGGTTCACTGTTGCGCGTCTATAGCACGGTTGCCGACCGCCCGACCTTTAAAGGCATGGTCCAAGTTACCGAGGTCATCGGCCCGCAGCGGGCCCTGGCGCGCGCCATTGGCCTGACCGATACGCAAAGCCCCCCTGCCGTCGGCGACCGCGTGCGCGTCGCGGATCTGGGTTCAGCCTATACCGATTTCCGCCGTGATCTGGCGCGCGAGCGCGAGACCACCGCCAAGACCGACCAGAAAAGCGACGACACCTATCTCAAGTTGCGCGAAAATTATCAGAATGAACTGGCGCTGAGCGGCGGTCGCTTTGCCGAACAACGTGAAGCCGACCGCGCCCAAGACGCGCGCGAGCGCGAAGCTTTGGCCGCCGCGCACGACGCCGAAATCGGCCGTTTGCAGGCCGAACACGCCGGTGCCCTAGCCGTATTGCGCATCGCGATGACCCAAGAAGCACTAAAGAATCTGGATGCCGACCGCGCCGAGCGGGCACAGCGTTTGACCGCGATGCAGAATGACATCACCACCTTGCGCACCAATGCCGATCGGCTTGGCGCCGAATTGCTCATCACCCGGCAAGCCGCAGTAGATCTGCAACGCGAGATGGAAAAACAACGCGATCATCAGCAGCGTGAAGTCCGCGCCGAAGTCGAAACCCGCGAAGTGCTGCAAGCACAATTGGCGGCCATCACCGCTACCAGCGGGACTACCTCCGCGCCCGCAACCGTGTTGAGCCGCGATCCCGGACGCTCCGAAACGGTGCTCGCGCGCCTCGAGCGCACCGCGCAGGAACAGGCGCAGACCCAAGCAAAATTGACTGCCGCCGAAATTGCACTGACGTCTGCACGAACCCAGATCACCACCCTGAGTGCCGAGCTGACCACGGCCAAACAGCGGGTTAGCGATCTCGAAGCGGCCGCCATCAAGGCCGGCACCGCGTCGGAAGCACTGTTCACGACCGAACGCGAATTAACCGCGGCCCGCGAACAGGTCACCCAGCACGAACTGGCCCGTCTTGAAGCCGAACGGATGGTCTTTGATATCGCTGCCCGCCTGTTGGCGGCTGATTCGGATACGGCCGTGGACACCCTACGTGAACGACTGCGTCAGCATATCGCGAACACCCAGAACCAGGTGACCGCGCCGGACGTGAAGAGGCCCCAATGATCTCTTTCTCTGTACGCGCCGTGGTGCTTTGCGGTCTTGGCATGGCGATGTTGCATGCCGAAACCGCAACCGCACTCGGCACCGGGGCTTTTGACAACGGCGCCAGTCTGCGCCTGACCGGCCAGCCCGGCGGATCGCTGTTAGAGCGCCTGCGCGATCTGGAAGTCGCCTTGGCCGCAACTCGCTTGGAAATCATTGCCCGCGACGTCTTGATCGTGGAAATGAAGCGCCAGCTTGACGATGAGCACGCCCGTACCGAGGCCCTGAGCGGCAAAGTGCAATTCCTTGATCATGCCCGGATCAGCCTGGAAACCGCCCGACAGGAGGTCGGCGATCGTGGCCGCCGTATCGAAGCCCTGGAACTGCTGCTGGCGCAAAGCGAACTCTCACGCCTGCGTGCAGAACGCTTTCTGTTCGAGGTCTCGGGTGATCTGCTCAGCCTTGATATCGGCGACGCCGGCGCCTTAACTGCGATTCAAGGCCGTCTGCGTGTGCGCATTGCCACCAGCGAAAGCAGCGCCGCGATGCCAAGCGCCGTGCCATTCGCGCCCGCCGCCGTACTCATAATCCAGCCATGACCATGCTCCGCCCGCTAACCATGTTGACGGTGGCTTGGCTGTGCGTGGCCGTATTCGCCGGCTGTAATCGCCGTCCAGACACCGCGCTGCATCCGTTCTCCTGGCAGCGCCTGCCAGCGGTTAACGACGTCCGCCGCATTGTGATTATTCCCATTGACCGCTCAGGTGCCAATGGTCGTTCTTCACAGGGACTCGACACTGCCCTCGCCGATTCGCTGCGCGATATCGCCCAGCACGTCGTCATCGAAGCAGATCCCAAGGATCTTCCATCCAGCCTGACCGGAGCCGTGCTCAGCGATCGCATTCGCGCCGATGATCTCTTGGCGCTGCGTGATCATTATCACGCCGATGCAGTGATGATTGGTCGTCTGCACCATTTCAACGGCTACGATCCGATTTCCGCCGGGCTGACCCTGCATCTGGTCAGTTGCATGGATGGCTCAGTCCTGTGGAGCGCCAGCGGCTCTTTCGACGGCAGTCGCGACACGGTACAAAAAGATATTGCCGCCTGGTACCGCCGACGCCAAGCGGATCGCGGTAATACCGTCCAGACCTGGCAGACCGTCTTGCACACCCCATCACTATTCAGCCGCTATATCGGCGACCGCCTTTTCGTGACGCTTGCTGAAGCACGTTGACGTCTCCAGTATTCATCTCATTCGGTTCTTTCATTGAGACGTCATTGATGGCCACGTCATTGATTGCCACGTCTTTCATTGCCACTTCGTCCTGCGTCCTGCGTCCTGCGTCCTACGTCTTCGCATGAGAGGCAGGGAATCCGCGCGGAGGTGTGAGGTATATTTTGCAAGATAGGACCAAAGCTAGTCCTGGGGCGATGCCCCAGGCTAATATGGGGTCGCGCCGTTGGCGCTGGAGAAATGCTTACGGGCGATTAACGGTGGTGTGGTTACGGGGCTGGAAAAATTGATAGAATCCGGCATTTGCGGTGAAAAAAACCAAATCGTAGTTTGCCTGATCGCCTCGGACCGCGGTGCGCCCCTGCCGACTGAAGTCGGCTGTACGGAGAGCAGGCCCATCTCTTCGAATCCGACTGAGTGAAGCGACGGTGTACGGGTGCCGATCCCGCATAAAATTTCGAAGACCTCGGACTTCGGACCTCGGACCTCGGACTTCGAATTTCGCGACGCAGGACGCAGGACGCAGGACGCAGGACCTTTATCAAATCGGAAAATACCTTGTTAAAAGATACATCTAAAAAGGGAAAAGTTATCGACCAAGAGGACGAACGCGTTCAGGTGCGTTGGCTTCGACGGTCAATTGTTGGGCTTCGGCCTGGGACAGGCTGGAGGTGATGCTGGCCCAGGGGATCTCGGCTTCGCGGAGGGCGGCTTCGCAGGCGGCGATGGCGACGCCTTCACCCCAGACTACTAGGCGGCGATCGCCAGCGGTAACGCGCACGCGTTCGACCCCGGCGACGGTGCTCAAGACCACTCGTGCGGTGCGCTGGGCGGCTAGGCCTAGGGGCCGGTCCAGGTCGATGGTGAGCAACATCATGGTAGCGGTTATACCCGTGCTCGGCGCCGACCCAAGCCTGGGAGTGCCACACGGTGGCAGCGGTTCAAGCACCTGCCCTTGCGGCGTTGCGCGGGGCTACCTAGGGTCCTTTCGACCCCTGTTGGACCACCGGGGTCCGGGGAGATCTGCGGATGTTGATGCGCTTGCAGCACAAGCGACCTGACGGCGAGGTCGACACGTATCACCTCAAGCCGGGGCGGAAATATTTCTTCGGCCGCGGCTCTACCTGCGAAATCCGCATTCTCGATCTCAAACTCAGCCGCAAACATTGTTTGTTGGAATGGATCGACGACGGCTGGCACGTCGAAGATCTCGGTTCGACCAATGGCGCCCGCCTGAATGGCCAGCCCCTGGCCAATGCGCGCAGCCTGACCGTCGGCGCGGTCATCGAAGCAGGCGGAACCGCCCTCACCATCGCTGGCTTTATTGATGGCTCCAAGACACCCAGTGAAGAAGCCGATTCCGATGAAGACAGCGGGGCGCTGCGGGCCCGGGTCGAGCAATTGCCATTGCCTGAAAAAGGCGACGACGCCCCCCTCGCAGAATCGACCTTGATGGCCAACGATTGGGAATTCGCCAGCGATCAGGTGCACACCAGCACCGGCGCCTTGCAGCCGCTCAGCGCAGGGAACCCGGCTACCAATGGTCGCGCAAAAGTTGCCGAAAAACCTGCGGCCCCTGCCGTTTCTGCCAAGTCCGCACCGCGACCAGCCCTGGGGTTGGATGATGGCGATGGCAATGCTTCGGCGATCATGCCGGGTAATCTCCTCGCTGATACGGCGCCGCTGACCGCCAAACGTCCGGCCAGCAAATCTGTGCAGTCGGCTACGGCCCAACCGTTCGAACTCACCCTGCCCGGCGAGGCCGCCAAGCCGCAGAACCCTGCGAACCCTGCGAACCCTGCGAACCCTCCGAACCCTCCGAACCCTCCGAGCTCTTCCGCTCCGCCGACCCGGCCGACTCGGATCAAACCGGTGACCATCCGGGTCGGTCGCATCGATGGGGCCGATCAGGACGAAGCCCATCCTGCCACTAGTGATGACTCGGTGTTCGCCAGCGGCGTGCCTGAAGTGGCGATCGATATCGATGAACCTGTCGCTGCGCCGACGCCGAAAGTTCCGACCGCGCCCTTCCAGCCCGTGCAACCGGTGGTCATCGCCGGTTCCGCCGTGCCGAGCACCCCGCCCCGCACCGCACCCAGCACGGATGCCCATGAACGCACATTCTACATCACCGTGTTGGGCCGCCGCGTCGGCCCCCTGACCCGCCTTGATGCGCGAGATCTGAAGTCGCGTGAGCTCAAGGGCACTTTGAGCATGTCCGACCTCGAAACCTATCCCCAGGCCTGACGTTGCGGAATGCCGCACGCGCCCAGGATGGCCGCCGCGCATGCGTCATCTTCTGATTGGAACCAGCCTGCTCTGCGGAGCTTTGCACGCCGCCGAGGTTGAACCCGGCATCGTGGTCGAGGCCCCGCCCGGCACCCGCATCACCGACCAGTTTGTCGCGGTGTACCCTAACGGCTTTGTTGCTCGTCAGGGCGATATACTGCTGATGGGCGACGCGTTGCGGCATGATCTGCGCAATCAATTGCTGTACGCCGAAGGCCGCGTCGTACTGGTTTTGCCGCCCCTGCGCGTGCACGCTGAACGTCTGGGCCTGGATGCAACCGCGCAGCGTGGAGAGGCCTGGGGTATTCAGGCGTGGGTCGAAACCCCGAACGGCGTGATCCCCATTGCCGCTGACCACCTGACCCTGAATCGCGAGGAAATTGTTTTCACCGGTTTGCGCAGTCGCCGCCATGGCGGCGTGTTTGGCATCGGCGCCGACCGCCTGCGCATCCGTTTGCGTCCGAAGCCACTGCCCGACCGTTCGCCACCCGCGAATTTCGTCAAAGACATCACCCTGAATGATGTTCGACTGTCAGCTTTCGGCATTCCATTTTTCTGGCTGCCGGTGATTTTTCGCGACTACACCTTTGAATATCCGTGGACTCAATTTCGATTTGGTTCCAGTTCACGCCTGGGCGCGTATGGCATCTATCGCATCGCCACCTCGTTTCCGGAAATTGCTGGGCTGCGCACCCGCGCCGAACTGCGCGTCGATGCGTATTCCCGCGCGGGTAAGGGTATCGGTACTGATTTGGAATGGCGCCAACCGGTATTGGGCCGCGGTCATTTTTTATGGTTCGGGGTCGACGAATCGGTGTTTCCACTGGAACGCGACGGCGGCGCCTTGATCGAGCGCTGGAACCGCGTCATTGATGTCGACCACCGGGCGCAGATCCCGGGTGGCGCCGTGGCCCTGCGTTATACCGATCTGCCACGCCGCGATCCGCTTGATACGATTAGCGGCGATCAGGCCCCGGCCGAACGTTTCCGCTACGATTACCTGCGCGATGATCTGAATCATAAATCGTTCGCCCGCCAAGGCGCGGCGGTCGCGTGGGGCGGACCCGTGGGCGCGGTGGTGCTGGATACCGAACGTCGGCCCAGCCAGGATATAAACGGAGTCGATCGCGTCGTTGGCCTGGAAGCAGCGCTGACATCGGTACAGATACTGGGTCCCGTGCACGCCGATGGCGTCACCTGGTTTGAACGCCTGGATGATCCCGCCGCAGAGCATCGCGCGTGGCGATTGCAGGCCGACACCGCCCTGCGTGGTCTGGTATGGTTGGGCGGTCTGGGCGTCGACGCCAGCGTCGGCGGCCGCGGGCTGCTGTACGACGACCGCACCCTGGCTGGCGTCGAGGTCGACGGCAGCCGTAGCGCCGCCTATCCGTACGCCGCGGCCGGCGTACGCGTCCGCCTGGAATCCCTGCACGAGGGCTGGCGCCATAGCCTGACGCCTCGCGTCGGAGTGGATTTCGCCGGCACGCGCAGCGGCGATGACCTCAGCGCCGAGGGTTTCGCTCAGGCCCGCGATCGCCTGGAAGATGATCACCGCTGGGTGGTGACCGGAATCGAAACCGCGATCTGGCGCGGCCGCGAATGGTTCCGCGCCAGCGGCGAAGTTCGTTTTGCGATTCGCGACGCTGATCGCGAGCGCGTCGACGAAAACGGCCAGACCCTGCGCTCGCAGGACCATGTTGTTGGCATTCGTCTGCGCGCGACCGGACGACCGTTGACCAGTCTGACCGTCTTCACCGACGTGGACTGGGACGCGCGCGGGCAGACTTGGCAGGCCTTTGATACCGGCATCCGCTGGCAGCCCCTGGCAGCTTTTGCCCTACGCTACGATGGTTCGTATAATCCGATCCCCGACATTGGCGATCCTTGGGAACATCGACCCGGCGTCGAGATCATTGGCAATCGTTACCGACTGGACGCAAAACTGTCACTACGGCCCCAGGGCGCCGCGGTCGACGGCTGGGGCCTGACCATCCAACGCGAAGCCGTCGACGGTTCCTTCGGGGTCACCTACGAACAGTTCCGCGATGGCGACGGCAATCTGCGCGATACCCGCCTGGGCGTGATTCTGTCCCTGCATTGATCGCTTCCGGGCCTGACCCCTACCCACGCACCTCGAACGTGACAAGCGTTCCGGGCCGCCTACCTTCCCCATAGCGATACGCTGTACCTTCCCGAATCGCGGGGCCAGGGCAGCGCAAGGATTGCAGCGTGGCCATCGGCACATTCATTCGGGCAAGCGTGGTCGTGGCATGGTGCGCAATCGCCACCGTGCATTTTGTCCGCTACGCCCTGCCGGGCCTGGGCGTCAGCGAACGCCGGGATCTGGGCGCAACGCTTACGGCGCAGATGGACCGCACCCTGATGTATCGCGTGGTGGTCGGGGATCAGGATTTCGGTCGCTGTCGTCTGGCCTTCAACCGCGAAGAGGCCGGGTATCTGGTGAGCTTCGCCATCGACCTGACTTCGCTACCCTTTCCTCAATTTCTGACTGCGGTTACCGATTTACGCACGACCGAGGGCCGCATCCACCTCAGCATCCAGCAACGCTATAATGATCGGGTGCGGTTGACTGCGGTAACTGCCGACGGCCAAGCTTTTGGCATTCCCCTGCGGGGGAATGCCACGGCGGATGCCAGCGGTCTGCACGGCACCGTGACCATTCAAGGACACGAACATCCGTTCCATCTGCCCGCTGCCAGCAGCGATGACCAACAATTTACCCTGACCCCGACGCTGCCCCCCGGGCTGAAACCGGGTGATCAATTCCGCACCACGATGATGACGGTGGGGCTGACCTTGACCCCGCAACGAGTGGTCGCGGTGTATGCGGTCCAAGCCCCCGAAATGATTGTCACCGCGCAGGGCATGCTCGCATTGATGCGGGTCGAGATGACCAGCAATGGCAAGGCAGCAGGAACGTTGTGGTGCGATGCGACCGGCACCATCTATCGCCTCGCCACGCTGTCCCCAGCCGTGACCTTGGAATTACTCAGCATTACCCACGCCAGCGAGGGGCAAATTTTTCCCCGCGTGGCGCCCATGGACGAGATCCGAAACCGCGTCCATGAGTGAAGTCCGCGCACATCTACAGCGCAACATCACCCGCGCGACGGTAACCGACCTGCCACCCAGCGAGGCCAACCAGCGCTGGTGCACGCAGATGCTGCCGAAAGTGTCGCGCACCTTCGCCGCCTGCATCCGGCTGCTGCCGAAACCGCTGGATCATCAGATCCTGGTTGCGTATTTGCTGTGCCGCATCGCCGACACCGTCGAGGACACCGCCGATCTGGCCGTTGCTGATAAAGAACGTCTGCTCGCTCATTTTTCCCGCTGTCTCGAGCCCCAAGGCCCAGATGCCGGACCCTTGGCCGCGGCATTTCCCCAGCCGCGCACGGATGACGAATTACTCACCCGAGAGGCGGATCGCACTCTCGCTGAATTTCGCGCCTTTCCCGTGACGGTGCGTGACGCCATCCGCCCCTGGGTGCAAGAGATGTGCAGCGGCATGGCCAGCTTCGCCGCGCAACACGCGCTAGCCCGGCCCGACCGCCTCGAGGCGCTCAGCAATCTGCAGGATCTTGATCGCTACTGTTATTATGTCGCGGGCACGGTCGGCCATTTACTGACGGAATTATTCAAGCAGCATCATCATCGGGTTACCGACCGGCACTATCAGAAACTGAAAGCGCTGTCGACCAGCTTTGGCTTAGGGCTGCAACTGACCAACATCATCAAGGACGTTGCCGACGATCGCCAGCGCGGCTGGAGTTTTGTCCCGCGGCAACTCTGCACCCTGGCTGGCATTACTCCCGAAGAATTCCTGGAACCTGCCTGCCGGCCCAACGCCGAACGAGTCATGGCTGAATTGATCGCCAAGGCCAAGGGTCATCTCGATGATGCCTTGACGTACTGTTTGAATTTGCCACGCAGTCAGTACCGCATCCGCCTGTTTTGTCTGACGCCCCTCTTTTTCGCCATCCGCACCCTGCGGTTGGCCGCTGCGGATCCGCGCCTGCTTGATCCCACCCATAAGGTGAAGATCAGCCGGGCCCAGGTGTACCGCACGTTGCGCGTCACTTTTCTTATCGCTTCCAATAATCACTTGGTGCGCGCGTATTATCGCGCCTTGGCGGGGACGCGGCGAGGGTGCCCGTGGCGGCAGCCGCCGCGTTGATCAGACAACCTCGCACTCGGCGCACTCAAAAGGCAATCATCGCCTCCAGTTTTTCCAGGCTCTGGAAACCCACCGCCTGGGCGGTAACTTTGCCATTTCGGTACACATAGACTGCGGGAATTGAGCTGACCTGGTATCGCTGGGCGAGATCGCTGTTGATATCGACATCGACGTCAAGGACGCGAACATTTTTGGGGTTAGCTTTACCCAGTTGGGTCAGTTCTGGTTTCATTGCCTGGCAGGGCGGGCACCATTCGGCGCCGAACTTGACCACGGTGATCTGCTTGGCAGTGGCGTCTTTGAGCAGTTGATCGAATTGGGCGGTAGAAGTGATGGCGACGATGTTCGCTGATTCTTCCGAGCGCAGCTGAGCGGCTGCGGAGAATACCAGGATTGCGGTTATGGAAATGAGGGTCATACGCATGATCAGGCTCCCTTGCGGAGGGTTTGGCTGAGGTTTCAGCGGGTTTCATCCCAGGTGACGCCCCGCCCACGCCGATGTTTGCCTGTCACGCCGTAAACGTTACACAGCCTTTCGGGTCTACCATTCAACTACGCCCGGTTCCGTACCGTAGAGAATCCGCTGCACGCCGGCTTGACGCAGCACATCGACCACCGCAATCACCTGGCGGTGCGGCACGGCGCCATCCGCGCGGATCACTGCCGCTGCCTGACCCTGGGCGATCTGGCGCAATTCCGCGACCGCAACCGGTTTTCCCGCCACGCTGGTGGCGCCTTCGCCGTCGATGGTGATGACCAAACCAGGCTCGCTCGCCTGGCCACTGGCTGCTGCCGGCAATTGCACCGGCACCTGCGTCTCTTGACGATCCGCGTCCATGACCGCGATTAAGAGCACGGCCAGCATCAGAGAGATATCGATCAACGGCATCAACGGCAGCACGGTGCCGTTGGTCCCCGCTGCCAGGACATGGCGACGCTGCACGCGCACAGACGTGCTCATGCGCGCGTCTCCACTCGCACCAGGTCCTCGGCAATGCGTTCGATCTGCTGGGTCAATCGTCCCACCACCGCGACCAGCCCGACGTAGAGCAGATAGGCCGGAATCGCGACCAAAAGCCCCGCCACGGTGGTGGTCAGCGCCTGATAAATGCCGCCCGATAAAACGGTGGCGGAAATGCGCTCGGCCGTGCTCGCCCCTTGAAAGGCGCTGATCAAACCGATCACGGTGCCCAAGAGACCGAACAGCGGGGCCACTTGCGACGACGCCAACAACACCCCGAGTCCACGCTCACAGGCAAAAACCTCGAGCTGTGCCGCAGTGGTGGCGGCTTGGCGCATCGCATCTTCGCCGCGGGGACGCTCGCGCAGGGTGGCCCGGCCCATTCGCCCCACGGGTGAACTCACGGGCACCGATTCCAACGCTTGTTCGGGCGCACCCAAGGCCAAGGCCTCTACCCAGATCCGGCGATCCGCTTCCAAACGCCGACGCAGCGGCAACAAGCGCCAAGCGCGTTCAATCGCCACCGTCACGGTCGCGATTGAGGTCAGCGCGATCGGAATCAGGATCCAACCGCCATAGGTGAGGATCAGGCTCAGCATCTGCGCCACCTTTCGGGAGGCAGCACCTAACCTGTTGGCAAAGCGTCAGCAAGGGCTTACGATTGGGCATCGTCTCTGGTGGGATGACCCACTGGCACCAGGAATCCATCCGCTCATGGCCGATCTTGTTCCCGTTCTTATTGGCACCGCTGGCTTTGTGGTTGGCGAATGCTACGTGCTTGATGAAGGCGCCGACGTCATCGTCGGACGCAGCCGCACCTGCGACATTAGCTTGCGTAAAGCCACGGCTTACCTCAACGCCCCGCCCCAAGTGCGCGACGAAGACCACGATTTCAATACCGTCTCGCGCCGCCACCTGCGCCTACAAGTCAGCGCTGGCACCGGCAGCCTGAAATTGCACGACCTCTCGACCAACGGCTCTTTCGTCAACGACGAACCGATCAACCAAAGCCGCGAAGTGAATCTCACCGAAGGCTCTTTCAGCCTGCGCCTGGGCACCCGCGAAAGTTTCCGCCTGACCCGCCTGCCGCAGGACGACCCGCGCGTGATTGCCCAGCGTGCCAAGCCGACGCAGGTGGACGACGGTGTGGACGATAAGGATTGAAGAGTGGCACGATCGCTTGGCCCCACTTTATTTATTTAAAGTGCCAGCGAATCGCATATGACCATGAGAGAGCTACCGCTGCGGTTTCTCCAATAATATCCGCCACGTTTTTATAGATTCCATGTATCGGTGTCGACCTGCGATCCAGAGGGTCGCGCTCCGTGGCGCAGTGCAGCATCGCCCTCGTTGAAGCACGCCATCGGGAAGACCATGTCGGCGATGGGTACAAGTGCCCACGACACCGACATCCACCCGGTACGCGATGCTCTGCGTCGCCGGGGGACACCGCAGAAAAGATGCCTTAAAAGTGCAGCAACTGCCAGAGCCCATTGCCCAAAAGCAGCCAGTCATGAACCGACAGGCACCATCTGCACCACCTGCTCCATTTGATCCATTTTGAATTTTCTGGTTGCCGCTTCCTCTCTCATCGTCGGCGCTGATTCTGCACGGCATGGTCCGCATCCACCCACGCACACATATTTTCTCACGCGGGCAACCGGCCCGCATCGTGGCGTGGTATCTGGTCCTTAGCTACCTGTGGATCATCTCATCTGATCATCTGCTCGCCTGGGCGATCACGGACGACAAACTGCGGATCGTCGGGCAGACGGTCAAAGGCTGGGTCTTCGTCACCGCGATCGGCTTTTTATTGTGGTGGCAGATCCGCCGTGCCCTCCTGCGCGCCCGCGCCGCCGATTCCGCTCTCGATGAAACCCAGGCCGATTATCACCGCCTGATTGCGAATTTCAGCGACGCCGTGATCATCCATCATACCGGCAGCAGCGACGTGCTCCGATCGGTGATCGAGGTCAATCCCGCCTGTGAACATCTGACCGGGTGGACGCGCGCGGAATTGATCGGCCGCCCTCTGGAAGACCTGATTTTCCAACCCAGCGTCACCCTGTCACGGCCCGGCGATGGTGAATTGCGTCTGCGCCGCAAAGACGGTGATTCCCTACCCATCGACCGTTCTAGTCATGAACACCGCGGTCAAGATGGCCAGCGTCTGGTGACCGTGATTGTTCGAGACCTTTCAGAGCGCATCGCCGCGCAGCACCGCCTGCTGGAAGCCGAGAGACTCGCCGCTGTCGGCGTCATCACCGCCGGGTTGGCGCATGAATTCAATAATCTCCATGCAATCATCAACGGCCAGGCCGAGGTACTGCGGGAGTCCTGCACGGAGAGTGGCCAACGTGCACGTATCGAAGTGATCACCTCGACCATCAAACGTGCCGCCGGGATTACGCATGGGCTGCTGGCCTTATCGCGTCGCGGCGCCCAACGGCGCCACGTGGTGCCCCTGGATACGATCATCACCGATACGGTCGCCATTCTCGGCGGACAATTGGCAGCAGATGGGGTGACCCTGGTCGTCGGCAGCGATTCGGCGTTGCCGGCCCTGGTCGATCATCACCAGATCGGCCAAGTGGTGATGAACCTGCTCATCAACGGCTGGCATGCCGTGGCTGGGCTGCCCCGACGGCAATTAACCGTGACCAGTGGGGGCAACCAGAATCAGGTGTGGCTGAAGGTGGCCGATACCGGCCACGGCATGGACCCTCTTGCGGTTGCCAGCCTCTTTCAGCCGTTTTTCACCACCAAACGGGCTAGCAAAGAGCGCCCGGGCATCACCGGCACCGGACTGGGACTCAGCCTATGCCAGGCCATCGTCGAGAGCCATAGCGGCACCATTACCGTCGCCAGTGCCATCGGCACTGGCACCACATTCACCGTGACCCTGCCAGTGGCTGAGAGCGATACCCCGGTCTTATCGCAGACGCCGCGTGAGGGCTTCCGCCGCATCGGCGGCAAGGTCCTGGTCATCGACGATGAACCTCTCATCCGCACCATGTTGCGTGATTACCTGAGCGATGCCGGTTTCCAGGTTCGCGTCACCGATGATGGCGCAGAAGCCCTGCGCTGGTTGACGACAGAACCGGCCGATGTGATTCTGCTGGATCATCGCATGCCCAAAATGAGCGGGCCCGAATTTCTCCGCCAATTATTGGCACGTCCACAACCAGCGCCAAAAATCATCGCCATAAGTGGGTGGCCAGAACAGGAAGACGCCATCCTGATTCCCGCCGCGGTGGTACCGAAACCATTTTCCCTGGAAGTCATGCGTGCCCATATCCAAGATATCATCGCCGACTGACGCGGAGTGCTAGTCCCTGGTAAGGATCCCGTGCTTGGTGCTTTTGCGCCCCGCAGGGCTTGGCAGGCTACCAACGTGCGCAGATTTCTCGCTTTCTGCCTTCCCACGGTGATCCTGATCCCGGTGCTCAGCAGCAGTGAGGGTCCGGCTGGCTGGCTGATCCCGTTTATTGGGCCCTGGCGCGTCGGCGCAGATATCGGCGTCACCGGCGAGCCGGAAGTCGATGATTTCGCGCGACTCACCGCGACCTCCAGATTGCGCGTCCATCCATGGTTCGACGAGCACAACGAAGTGGTGCTGTCCGGCACCTGGCAGCGGGCTTGGATCGACACTGGGCACACCTTCGCCAATGGTCAGCCCCTGCCGGATCGCTTGCAAGCGACCACGGCCAATGTGCTGTATCGCCATGTCGCTGACGATGGGGTTATTTTTGGCGTCGACGCGGCGGTCACTAGCTCTGATCGCGATCCCTTTTCCAGCGGCGTCGGCACCAGCGTTTCCGCAGCGGCATTTGTCCGTCTACCCCGCGGTCGCAACGCTTGGATCCTGTCGCTGGTCTATCTGGAATCGAGCCCGGTCCTGGGTGGCGTGCCCCTACCCGGTGTGCTGTACCAATGGAATCCCCGCCGAGAATTGCAGGTACTGGTTGGCGTGCCGCTAATGTTCGTGCGCTGGCAGGCCTCGGCGCAGACCTCGATCACCGCGTTTGCCACGATGTTCGGCACTGCGCGCATCGACGGGAATTTCACGCCGCTACCCGAGCAGTCGTGGTGGCAGGTCACCGCCACCATCGCTTACGAAAGCGAATCGTATGGCTGGCCCACGGAATTAGCCGAGGACGAAGAAGTCATCTTCAGTGCGGCGCGCGCCACGATCGGCACTCGGGCCAAGTGGCCGCGCCTGGGCGAGGTCGAATTGTTTGGTGGCTGGCAAGCAGCGCGGCGAGTAATTATTGGCACTTCGCTGTTCGATCGCGAGACCGAACTCGTGGTGGACCCAGGACCCATCCTGGGTCTGAAAGCTACTTTCCGTTTCTGACCGTTTCTGACCGTTTCGATTTTGATGAAGCTCGACTTTTCTACCACCAGCGAAAACCACCGCAAAAAGTTACCCCGCCAGGATTCGAACCTAGACAAAGAGAATCAAAATCTCTTGTGCTACCGTTACACCACGGGGTATGGCGATATTGTCACTCCTAGCTACCAGCAAATATTGGCGCGAATTATTCGGAATCAAGCCACGGGCGGTCGCAGCGGGTCCACTTCAGCAGACCTTCTGGGAACCAGATGCTCAACTCACGGGTCGCGGATTCGGCGCTGTCGCTGCCGTGCACTAGATTGGACGACCGCGAAATGCCGAAATCACCACGGATCGTGCCGGGGGGCGCCTTGCGACCATCGGTGGGACCGATCAGGTTGCGGCACACGGCGACGGCTTCGTCCCCTTCCAGGGCGAGGGCCAGCAAGGGGCCGCAGGTGATGAATGACAAAAGACCGGGGAAGAACGGTTTGGCGGCGTGCTCTTCGTAGTGCTGCCGGCCTTGGGCCTCGCTGGCGACGACGAACTTGGCGCCGACGGAGATCAGACCCTTGCGCTCAAAACGACCGAGGATCTCGCCCATAAGGCCACGCTGCACGGCATCGGGCTTGATCAGAATGAGCGTACGCTGTTCGGCCATGGTTCTTCCGTTGGGGACGGCGCACCATGGCGAAGCCGCCTGCGCTTGCAAGCGGGCAGGCGGTTTTCAGGGGTGGGCGAATCCGGCGGCGCGGCCACAGGTGTGGCAGGTCCCCGCTGCGGTGAGGGCATCGACCCGCGAACGTCCGCCGCTGCGCCACACCAGACTCGCCCCACAGACGCATTCGCTGTGCGGGTGATCTTCGTCATAAGTGATGAGTCCCGCCAAGCGGGTGCGCGCGGCCGCGTACCAGTCGCGCCGCAAGACCGGATCGGCGCTGGGCTGACGAGGTACCAGATGGACCACGCTCGCCCTTTCCCAAGGCAGATCGGGAAGCTCGCTGCCGTCGACGCCCAGGACGATTTCGACGTGGCGGCCGCGAGCGAGAATATCCCGAGCTGCCGTGGGCGGGTTCGGCTGCGCTGCATCAATCCACAGCACCCAGGCCGCAGTGCGGTCCAGCCAGGGAAGTGGATCCCCGTGTCCGGAAGTGGCGATGATCAGGGGCAGATCGCAGGCCGCGAGCGTGGCCAAGTTGCGCGGGAACCACAATGATTCGCACCAGGTCGCCACGACCCCGGCGACCGGCATCTTTGCGAGGACCTCGTTCAGTAATGCGGGCGTGAATGCTCGCTGAAAGCTGGAGCCTTCATCGCGGTGTAGATCGGGCGTGAAGCTGGTCCCGGCTCGGCTGCCGACTGCGAGCAGGCGCGCACCCGGGCGCCAATGGAACAGCGGCAGTTTTTCCACCGCCTGCGGGACGATGACGGCAGCGTTGCCATCGTAGGAATTGGCCGGCGTGGTGCCGGCGTCGGCTCCAGTATTCGAGCCCGCGTTCACTCCAGCAAACGCCCGAGGTGCGCGCACGCCTCTTCGGGCAGATGGCTGGTCCGGCGCAATTCCAGACCGCTGCGCAGCGCTTCCTGCACAACTTGGCGTTCCAAGTATTCATGCGACGGCGAACTGGCGGTCAGGCCATAAATAGCAAAACGCAAATCGCCTTCGACTTCGCCGCGCACCGCCAATTGCCGCTGACGCACACGCGCCGCGCTGACCAGGCCCATGGCAAGCAGATCCATCTGCGAATATTCGTTGTCCAGGCCCTGCGCATTCAACGCCAAGGCCACCGCGGTGCGGCTGCGCCAGCCGCCTTCCATCAAATGTGGGCCCGACAGCAGCGGCAGGTGCAATTCCTGGAGCCGGCGCAGCAGCAGGAAATCATCAGCATAGGTAGCGATCGACACCGTCCGCCCGGGGAAGGGCCAGGTGTCGAGCAAGGGCGTGCGCCCATCACAGTACAGATAGACAAAGGCGTGCTCGGCCAAGGCCAATATTGGGGCCACCAGACTGGTCGCACCGCGCTCGAGATGCCCGAGGATACTCGGCGGCAAAACGATGCTGGCCCGGCGCCAGCGCGCGCGGGCATCGGTGGCCACCGCGAATGCCTGGGTCAGCACCTGCCAAGGATTGGAACTCCCATCGATGGTGGCGGCGAAATGGCTGCCGCGCATCGGATCATCCAAGCCATCCACCCACAGGCGACCACGACAGTACAACTTGAGGACCTGATCGGGCAGCTCTTCGGCCAGACTCAATTGCCGCAGGACCTCTTCGCCACAGCGCCGGACCACGGCATCGCCGCGCAGTTCCAGCAGCGCGCGCACGGTGGTGCGGTCGATGCGCAGCGGGCTGCGCGCTTCTGCCTGATCGTGCATGCCGCAGCGGACCAAGGCCGCGTCGACCAAGCTGAGCAGCAGAGGCGTGGTCAACTGCACCAGCGAACTTTCAACCAGAAATGCCTCGACTTGAATCAACGCGTCGGCGGCAGCCTTTTCGCCGAGGCCGAAATGTTCGACGATCAGATTGCGCAGCCAATCGCGGTCCCACGGGCGCCGACGCCCGTCGAGATCGATGACAGCCAAATGCGGCGCCGAGCGTTCGCCGATAAGGGTCTGGCGCGAGCGGCGGAAACGTTCCCGCGCATCGCGATACCGGGTGTAGGCCAGCGCGACCTCGTAGTTGCCGCTCTCTTGCAGAACATGCACCACCGCGTCCTGAATGTCTTCGATGCCGATGCTGGCATGATCGCAGGTGCGGGTGAGATGATCCAAGACCACGGTACCCAGCTCATTGGCCAAGGCGGCATCATCGATGCCCACCGCCAACTGCGCCTGGCGGATCGCCTCGACGATGCGGGGTTGATCGAAGGGGACGGCCACCCCATCGCGCTTGACGACTACGACCGGCTTCACGAATGGTTGCCTTCGGCAATGACCTTGCGTAATTCGATCATGAAATCGTCGAGGTCTTTGAATTGGCGGTACACTGAGGCAAAGCGCACGTAGGCAACTTGATCGAGATTACGCAGCTCATCCATCACCAATTGACCGATGCGCATGGTGGTGACCTCACGGTCGCCGTCCGCGAGCAGCCGGTGATGGATGCGGTTCACGGCGGCTTCGAGCTCTTCCGAGGAGACCGGCCGTTTTTCGCACGCCGTGATCATCCCACGCAGGACCTTACTGCGATCGAAGTTCTGCACGGTCTTATCTTTTTTCACCACGCGCAGGGCTTCTTCACCTTCGACCCGTTCATACGTGGTGAAGCGTCGTTTACACGGATTGCATTCGCGCCGGCGACGGATGGCGGTGCCATCGTCGGTGGCGCGGGAGTCGATCACGCGATCGTCATCTTGATGGCAGAAGGGGCAGCGCACAGGATCGGGTCGGGAGGCGCAGCTTAGTCGGACGGCTCCCAGCGCAAGACGTTGCCGGAGTGGCCCATGCCTAACGTCCACGCGCTCGCTCTGACACCAGGGTGCGATCACCACCAAAGCAAACACCCCACATCAATGACGTGGGGTGTTTCCAGATAAGGCGACGGAGTCAGATGTTCCTGACAACCAGCCAGGAACGGCCTCCGCATTCGGAGACCCATTGCGAGACCTCGCGATTACACGTGAACGGCTTCGAGGACCTTGCTCACGGTGACACGGTTGAAGGACTGTTCGACGCAGACCTGCACATCCAGGTGCTTGCCGAGACGCGCGCGCATGTCTTCGGCAAGTACGCGGGCGGCGGCAGAATCGCTGCGCCCCTCGGCGTCCCAACAACGGAACGTGTCGGTTCCGCCGCAGGCATCGAGGTAGGCCAGGAATGCATCAGCATTGAAACGGTCAGTCAGGTTCATGTGATATCTCCTTGCTGGGGGTTTGTCCCACAACGTGAGCATACACGATGTTTCTGTACCACAAGGTTACACACCCCTTAAGCCCAAACACTTCCACTGTCGGCGGGTGATGCAGTAGATCGTTCTCGCGTCAGCGAATTCCCATGCTACCGCAACGGACTTGCCGGGGTGGTCTGAGCGCGTATGACCCCCCTCCCGCCTGGAGAAAAACCATGACCGCCACTACCCCGCGCTTCGCCAAAGTTCCGGCCCAGGTCAGCCTGCCCGCCATCGAAGAGGGTATTCTCGCGCGGTGGCAGGAATTGGATGCTTTTCACGAATCGAATCGGCGCCGCACGGCGGCAGGCGGGGCGCCGTTTGTATTTTATGACGGCCCGCCTTTTGCGACCGGGACGCCACATTATGGCCATTTGTTGGCGGGCACGATCAAAGATATCGTGCCGCGATTCTGGAACATGCGTGGGTTTAGTGTCGATCGCCGTTTCGGCTGGGATTGCCACGGCCTGCCCATTGAAAGCCTGGCGCAAAAGGCGCTGCATCTCAACGGCACGCCCGAGATCCGCGCGTTGGGCATCGACGTATTCAATGACCAATGCCGATCGATGGTGCAGACGTATGTCGACGAATGGCGGCGCACGGTCACCCGCATGGGCCGCTGGGTCGATTTCGACAACGACTATAAAACCATGGACCCCGGTTTCATGGAATCGGTGTGGTGGGTATTCAAACGCCTGTGGGACCAAGGGCGCATTTATAAAGCGCATCGGATCATGCCGTATTCGTGGAAGCTGACCACGCCGCTGTCGAATTTCGAGGCGGGAAATAATTATAAGGATGTACAGGATCCGGCGATCACTCTGCGATTCCGCTTGCGCGGTCCGGAAGTCCGGAAGTCCGGAAGTCCGGAAGTCGAGAGTGCGTTGGCGGCTGGCACTGCATATGCGTTGGCTTGGACGACGACGCCGTGGACGTTGCCAGAGAACCTCGCGCTGTGCGTTGGGCCTGAGGTCAGCTATGTGTTTGTTGAAGACGCTACCAGCAAGGACGTGTACTTGCTGGCCAAAGAGCGCCTCAGCGGGGTGTATAAAAAAGCGGATCAGTATCGCGTGCTTGCGGAATTGCCGGGCAGCGCAGTCGCTGGCCTGAGCTACGAACCGCTATTCCCGTATTTCGCGGATCAGGCCAATGCCTTCCGCATTCTTGCGGATGGGTTTGTCAGCACTGGCGATGGCACCGGCATCGTCCACCTGGCTCCGGCCTATGGCGAGGACGACTACCGCGTCTGCCGTCGCGAGAGTATAGAACTGGTCGATCCGTTGGATGAACAGGCCCATTTCACCGAGCGCATTCCCGAATACGCCGGACAATTCTGCAAGGACGCCGACAAGGCAATCATCAAGCGCCTCAAGGACGAGGGCAAATTGGTGCATCAGAGCACCATTGTGCACAGCTATCCGTTTTGCGAACGCACCGACACCCCGCTGATCTACCGCGCCATCGAAGCGTGGTATGTCCGCGTCGAAGATCTGCGCGACAAAATGGTCGCCAATAATGCCCAGATCCGTTGGGTGCCGGAAGCAATCGGCAGCAACCGTTTCGGCAATTGGCTGAAAGACGCCAAGGATTGGAATATCTCGCGCAACCGCTTTTGGGGTTCGTGCATGCCGGTGTGGGTCAACACTGTCGACGCGTCGGATACCTTGTGCTTCGGCTCGGTTGCAGAACTGGAGAAAGCCGCGGGATTGTCGGCGGGCTCCATCACTGATCTGCACAAGCATACCCTTGATGACGTGATCATCACCCGTGACGGAAAAACCTATCAGCGCACGCCTGAGGTGCTCGACTGCTGGTTCGAGTCCGGGGCGATGCCCTATGCCCAGGTCCACTGGATGGGCGGCAAAGACGGTGTCAGCCCACCGCCGGTTTTCCCGGCGCAATTCATCGCCGAAGGCCTCGATCAGACCCGCGGCTGGTTTTATACCCTGTTGGTCCTATCGACCGCACTCTTCGATCAGCCCGCGTTTAAAAACGTAGTCGTCAACGGGCTCGTCCTCGCTGAGGACGGACAGAAGATGTCGAAATCGAAAAAGAATTATCCTGACCCGCATGTGGTGTTGGATACGTATGGCGCCGATGCCCTGCGCGCGTATCTGATCGACTCTCCTGTCGTCCGTGCCGAACCCTTGAAATTCAGCGAAGCTGGCCTTAAAGAAATCGTGCGCACGGTGGTCCTGCCATATTGGAACGCACTGTCGTTCTTTACCACCTATGCCGCCATCGACGGATGGACCCCGACCCAGCCCGGTCGGCCTTTGGCGCAACGCCGCGAATTAGATCGCTGGATCGTCTCGGTCCTACAAAGC